>ENA-UESC01000742-UESC01000742.1-human-gut-metagenome-genome-assembly--contig:-NODE-742-length-29596-cov-33.560182_pt1 | contig 29596 bp, 24 predicted proteins | sample MGYA00242998_ERZ507999 | MGnify/ENA primary metagenome ERZ507999 (study PRJEB26167, sample SAMN06115465) | human gut metagenome | host: Homo sapiens | place: China:Hubei | collected 2016-04-27... | reverse complement strand
CACCATTTAAGGTGAATGCGTGCAAATGATAAGTCGGGAGGAAGCTTTGATTTTGGACTAAATCAGCATACTCACTCCATAGAACCGACTGTATGTCTATTATAGGTCAATCCTCGGACTTGAAATCCAGCGCTGGGGAGGTCACGGCGTTGGAAAAGCCGGTAATGGGCACCAGCGTTCCCGCGCCGCCGAAGCGGGCCAGCTTGTTGTAGAGATTCAGTCCCGTCAGCAATGAGGACAGGGTCACCAGTGTGCAGGAGGTGGCTGTGCCCGCGTCCTCCTCGGACAGGCCCAGAGATATCCAGCCGTCCAGAACGGCCTGTCCCAGAGCGCAGATGGCCCCACCCACGAGAAAGGCCAGACACACGTCCTTCCCCAAGGGGGACTTTTTCATTTTCCGCTGCACATACTGTTGGTATTCCCGGGGCGTCATATCCATAGGGCGACCTCTTTTCACAAGTTTTCCATAGTTTCCCCATTCCGGCGAAAAGTATGTGAAATTTCTTGCAATGCAGTCTGAAAAGCGGTAAACTGTTGACCATGATTCCAAAAGGAGGGCATTTTTATGAAAACCGTCCGGCCGCTGGGGCTGTACATCCACATCCCCTTCTGCAAGGCCAAATGCGTCTACTGCGACTTCTACTCCCTGCCCCATGGCGAGGACCGCATGGACGCCTATACCGACGCCCTCTGCGCCCATTTGACAGAAGCCGCGCCGCTGGCCGCGTCTCATACGGTGGATACCGTATACTTCGGCGGCGGCACTCCCAGCTATTTAGGAGAAAAGCGCCTGTGCAAAATTTTAAAGGTCATTGAAAAGCGTTATCAAGTGGCCCGTGACGCGGAGATCACTCTGGAGGCCAACCCGGACTCCACCGGGGATTGGAAAGCCCTCCGCGCCCTGCGGCGCTGCGGCTTCAACCGGATCTCCTTGGGAATGCAGTCCGCCTGCGACGAGGAACTGCGAACCATCGGCCGGGTCCACACCATGGAGCAGGTCCAACAGGCGGTGGAGGCTGCCCGGAAGGCCAAGATTCAAAATCTGTCGCTGGACCTCATTTATGGTCTGCCCCACCAGACGCAGGAGCGATGGATGGAAAATCTCGCCGCTGCCGTAGCTCTGAACCCGGAGCATCTGAGCTGCTACGGCCTGAAGGTAGAGGAAGGGACGCCTCTCTTTGCCATGAAGGACACCGCCGGTCTGCCGGGAGACGAGGAACAGGCGGATATGTACCTGCAAACCGTGGAATTTTTGAAGCAGTACGGCTATGAGCAGTACGAAATTTCCAACTTCGCCAAGCCGGGCCGGGAATCCCGGCATAACCTGAAATATTGGAGGCTTCAGGAATACGCCGGCTTCGGCCCCGGCGCCCACAGCGATTTCGGCGGCGTCCGGTATGCCTATGAAAAAGACTTGGACGCCTACATCGCCGCCGCACACGGCGGACAGTTCCGCTTTTCCGAGAACACCGTCATCCCGCCCAGAGACCGGGACGTGGAGTGGGTGATGCTGGGTGCGCGACTAATCTCCGGTCTGGATCCCAAGGATTACGAAGCCCAGTTCCGCCGCCGGTTTGATCCGATTTTCCTGCCGTTTCTGCAAAAGTGCGTGGCCGCCGGCTATGCTGTGTCGGAAAACGGTGTGTGGCATCTGACCCCCAAGGGCTTTTTAGTATCCAATCAGATCATCGGCGGACTGCTGGATGCTCAGGCGGCGGAAAAGCAGCGCCGGGCAGACGCGGCGGCCCGGGGCGATTTCCGGGTCAATCTGGACTGACCCGCAGCCAAACGGCACTGCCGATCCTATGAAAGGATGATTTTCTATGTACGTTTATACGCCGGGGCAGTGGGCCCTGCTGTTCTTCTTCTATTGCTTCTGCGGCTGGGTCTGGGAATCCTGCTATGTCTCCGCCAAGCAGCGTCATTGGGTGAACCGGGGCTTTCTCCATGGGCCGCTGCTGCCGATCTATGGCTCCGGGGCCATCATCATTCTGTTTGCCACCCTGCCGGTGGCGGACAACTTCTGGCTGGTCTATTTTCTGGGTATGCTGGCCGCTACGGCGCTGGAATATGTGGTAGGCGCCGTAATGGAGCAGCTTTTCAAGGTCCGCTACTGGGATTACACCAAGCAGCCCTTTAACCTCCACGGCTACATCTGCCTGACCAGTTCGATCGCCTGGGGCTTTTTCTCCGATCTTCTGATCTACGTCATCCATCCCCCCATCGACAAGCTGCTCCATAAGCTGCCGGCCTTGCTGGTGAATCCTCTGGCAGCGGTGATCGCCGTGCTGTTCATCATGGATACGGTAAAGTCCACCAAGGCCGCCATCGACCTGCGGGAGGTCCTTACCAAGCTTACCGAGGAAAACGCAGAGCTGCGGCGGCTGGCCAAAAAGGCCGAGGCCGCCCAGGCCCGCACTGCCGAGGAACTGCAGGCTTTCCGGGAAAAGACCTCTCTGGACAGATACCTGCTGCAGTCCTATCTGGCTGACGAACTGGAAGCCCACCGCACCGCCAAGCAGGTCCGAAAGCAGCGCCGCCGGGCGGCTCTGGAAAACGCCTTCCGCCGCCGGGTGGAATCCAAGCTGGAAATCCTGGCCAATATCGCCCAGGCTTTGGAAAAGACCCGCACCGCGCTGGACGATGGCATCGACGAACCCGGCGAGCAGGAGCTTGCCAAGCATCGGGAGGAGCTGGACGCCCTCATCGCTGCCGTCCGCCAGAGAGAAGTGCAGGTCCGCACCCGCTCCATCCAGCGCTATGAAACCGCTTTGCGGGTCCTCCGGGCCAACCCCTCCGCCAAGGCTAAGGCGGAACTGGGTGAAGCCTTTGACTCCCTGCGGAAACTTTTGGAAAAATGAGCCAATATTTGACAGGCGTTCCCGGAGGGAACGCCTGTCAGCGTGTCGAAAAAGTCTTTTCTCCCCGCTGAGCAAGTTTTCAGAACTTCATAAAAGTTCTGAAAACTTAGGATTTTAATGGCGCGGGACACCCTTTTTGGGTTTCCCGCGTACACCCTTCCTTACCGTCGCGGAAAATTTATCACTTTATCGACAGCCTCGCAGGCGTTCCCGGAGGGAACGCCTGTTTTTTATGTTCGCCGCCGTATAAAGTTCAGGTCCGGGGACATACTACCTGACGGCGTAAGCCAAAATTTTTCTCATGCAGGAGGAACGAATCATGAAGGACTGCACCAACGGCGGCTGCCAGTGCACCCCCAATCAGAGCATCAGCTGCACCGTCAACAACTGCGCGCACCACTGCCAGGACTCCAATTACTGCGGCCTGACCTCCATTCGGCTCGGCACGCACGAGGCTAACCCCACCGAGATCAAGTGCACCGACTGCCAGAGCTTTGAGCTGAAATAACGGCTCCCTCCCCTCCGCCGCCGGGCCAAAAATCCTTTGACCCACCGGCGGAGGTCCGTACATACGCGAAAGGAAGGTGGCGTGATGGCTTCAAAATGGCCCGCCCGGATCGCCGGCGGTGCAGCTGGTCTTGCCAACGGTCTATTCGGTGGGGGCGGCGGTATGGTATTTCTCCCCATTCTCTCCCGTTGGGGCAATCTGAAGTCCCGGCAGCTCTATGCCACCTGTGTGGCGGTCATTTTCCCGGTGTGCGCCGTGTCCGCCGCCATGTACCTCTGGCGGGGCGGGATGAATTGGGCCTCCGCCCTGCCCTATCTGGCGGGTGGGCTGCTGGGTGGCTGGCTGGGCGGAAAGCTCTACGGCAGAGTGTCCGCCAAAGTTTTGAAGTGGATCTTCGCCGCCTTTCTCTTTTACGCGGGGGTGAGGTATCTGCTGTGACGGACTGGCTGCTCCCCTTTCTCTGCGGGCTGGGGGCTGCGGTGATCTCCGCGTGGGGCGTGGGCGGCGGAACGCTGCTGCTGTTGGTGATGACACTGTTTTTAGGCGTGGACCAGCGAATGGCCCAGGGCATCAACCTGCTGTTCTTCCTGCCCACAGCCATTTCCGCCCTGCTGTGCCACTGGCAGAAGGGATATCTGGATACACCCACATGGAAGGCCGCCGTTCCCGTGGCTGTCCCGGCGGCACTTGCAGGGGCATGGATCGCCACAGCGGTGGATGTGGACCTGCTTCGCCGCCCCTTTGGTATCTACCTGCTGCTCTCCGGTCTTTCGCTGATTTTCCCCCAAAAGGATCATAAAACCCCCGGCGGCTGAACTCAGCCGCCGGGGGTCCATTCGTTTCATTTAGAGTGGATCACTTTTCCACGGCCTCGGTCAGTTCCAGCGTCACCGTCAGGATCTCGCCGCGGCGCCAGAGAGTCAACGTCATCTCGTCGCCCACATGATGCTGCCACCGGGCCCGCAGCAGATCCGCACTGCTGAGGGTCTCCTTGCCGTCCGCCGCCAGAAGATAATCCCCAGCCCGGACGCCGGCCCGGTCCGCCGCGCCGCCCGCCGTGACCTCCTTCACCTGAATGCCCCACAGGTGCTCCGCCAGCTGGTCCGGCACTTGCAGAACGGAAACGCCCAGCAGCGGCTCCGGCTGAGGCTCGCCGTAGATCAGCAGATCATTGACCACCCGCTCCGCCTGCACGGAGGGAATGGCAAAGCCAAGACCCTCCACCGTGGAATATCGGGCATACAGCTTCATAAAGTTGATACCCACTACCTGCCCGTAACTGTCGATGAGCGGGCCGCCGGAGTTGCCGTTGTTCAGCGCCGCATTGGTCTGGATCAGCGGCATGGAGGTCCGGCTGGTAAGCTGGATCTCCCGGTTGACAGAGGAAACGATACCATCCGTGAAGGTGCCGCCCATCTCAATGTCCAGGGGCGTACCGATGGCGTACACAGGGTCGCCTACGGACAAAGCGTCGGAATTTCCGAATTCCGCAAAGGGAAGAGCCTCCTCCGCATTGATCTTCAGCACCGCCAGATCGTACCCGGCGTCGCTGGCGATATACTTCGCCGCATAGGGCCGTCCTCCGGCCAGCAGCACCGTGCAGCTCTTGCCCCCGGCTACCACATGGTGGTTGGTGAGGATGTAGCCGTCCTCCCGGAAGATCACACCGGTTCCCACAGACATCCGGCCGCCGTCCAGATCCACCGCCACCGTGACCACGGCGCCGCTTACCTTCCGGTAAACCTCCTGAGCCGAAAGCGCACGACCGCGGTCCTTCGCCAGTTCCAGACGGGCGTCTGCATCCGGTTCCACAGTGGGAATGGTAATGGGGGCATCCTCATCCTCCTGATCCTGATCGTAGTAGTAATAATCGTCCTCGCCCCAGTCATCAGGCATTTGCAATTCCCATATCAGCCACCGCACCCCCGCCGCCAGCAAAGCGATTACCGCCGCTATGGCCAGAAGGATCAGCAGCCCCTTCCACACCCGTCGCTTTTTCCTCCGAGATCTGGGCGTTGGCTCTGTAGGTACAGGCTCCACGGCCCCCGGCAAAGGCCGGGAATAGGTCTCCACGATCTCCGCGGGGAAATCTCTGCTGTATTCCTCGATGACTTCTCCCCGCGTCTGCAGGGTCCTGCGCTCGCTCATAGTACCTCTTTACTCCACCCGCAGAGAAAACGTGAAGGTGGTCACGCCATTCTCGCTGGTGACATTGATTTCTTCCTTGTGCTGCTGCAAAATGGTCTTGACGATATACAGGCCCAAGCCATAGCCGTCCTTATCCTCGCTGCGGGACTTGTCGCTTTTGTGGAACCGCTCAAACAGCAGCGGTAGCTCCTCCGCCGGGATGGTTTCGCCCACGTTCCGGACAGTGATCCGGGCCTTGCCGTCCATCATGGCCACACCCAGGTAGAGGGTGGAGCCCTCCCGCGCAAATTTGGCGGCATTTTCCAGCAGATTGTAAATAACCTGGGTGATCATATCGTTGTCGCCCAGCACCAAAATTGGCTCATCGGGAATATCCGCTTCCACATCCAGATGCCGGTCATTGATCTTCTTCTCCATGGAGATCAGCACCCGGCGCATAGACTCGCACACGTCGAAATGATTGCCGTTGCGCAGGGGATCGATGGCCTGCAGCTGGCTGACATCCAGCATCCGCCGCACCAGGCGGCTGAGACGGCGGCTCTCGTTGGCGATGATCCGCAGATACTGCTTTTCATTCTCAGGCGGGATGGTACCGTCCAAAATGCCGTCCGTATACCCGGCGATGGTGGTCATAGGGGTTTTCAGCTCGTGGGAGATGTTGGCGATGAACTCCCGGCGCTGACGCTCCGTCTGCTGCAAGGACTCTGCCATATTATTAAAGGAAGCCGCCAGCTCGCCGATCTCGTCCTCCCGGCCATAGTCATTCATGCGAACGTCAAAATCACCGTCGGCATACTGCCGGGTGGCAGCAGCCATTTCCCGGATGGGCTTGATCTGCCGCATGGTGGTGATGGAGGACGCCATAAAGGAAATCATCAGCACCACGAAGCCCGTCATCATCAGCAGTCCCGCAAAGGCCCGCCACAGATTATCAACGGAATCCGAGGCGCAGACGGTGAACACCGCCCCCAGGACCTCCCCGGTGGTCGGGTTCACCACGGACACGCCGCCCACAAACTGCTTGCTGGAATAAATCTGGTCCAGACGGCTCCGCCCGGCCCAGGTGCCGTCTGCGGAGACCTTGTCCATCACCGATGACGGAATGGTGACGGGCCGGCCCTCCATAGTGGCATCCGTGGACAGGAGGACATGTCCATCCATATCGCACACCAGAATATCCATTTCGGAGATCACGGCGGCAGTGGCCGCCAGCTGACGGAACTGCTCGTCCTTCTGCAATTCCTCCATAGAGAGATAGCGGCCGGTCTCCAGATACCGCACGGACAGCTTGCTCACCGCCATCGCCCGGACCATCAGCTCATCGGTTTTCTGCCCCCGGGCATAGGAATAGCTCAGGGAAAAAAAGGACACGCCCAACAGCACCAGCGTCAGGAACACCATGCCCACAGTGACGGCCATCTGCCGCCAATAAAGCCCGTGAAACCGCTCGCGGAACCAATCCTTCATATTACTTCGCCTTGTCTGCCGTCTGGCCGCCAACGGTCTCGAACTTATAGCCCACGCCCCAGACGGTTTTCAGCGCCCACTGGTCGCTGACGCCCTCTACCTTTTCTCGCAGGCGCTTGATATGCACGTCCACGGTGCGGCTGTCGCCAAAATAGTCGAAGCCCCACACCTCGTCCAAAAGCTGGTTGCGGGTGTAGACCCGGTTGGGGGTGGAGGCCAAATGGTACAGCAGTTCCAGCTCCTTGGGGGGCGTGTCGATCTTCTTGCCGTCCACGATCAGCTCATAGGAATCCAGATCAATGGTCAGCTTGTCAAAATGGAGCTTCTTGCTGGTGTCGTTGGGGATCTCCGTCCGCCGCAGAACGGCATTGATCCGGGCGATCAGCTCCTTCATCTCAAAGGGCTTGACGATGTAATCATCCGCGCCCATTTCAAGGCCCTGAATCCGGTCAAAGACCTCGCTCTTGGCCGTCAGCATGATGATGGGCACCTTGCTGGTCTCCCGGATCTTGGCGCAGACCGCCCAGCCGTCCATCACAGGCAGCATGATGTCCAGCAGGACCAGGTCCGGCTCCTTCTTCTGGAACTCCTCCAGTGCTTTGCCGCCGTCCCCGGCGATGCGGACATCAAAGCCTTCCTTTACCAGATACATGTGGATCAGGTCGGAGATATTCTTATCGTCTTCTACAACCAGAATGTTGCGTCCCATAGGGTCTCCTCCGTTCTGCGGGGCCTTCCGGTCCCGTTTCTTATGTTCTTCTCTACTTTATATTACCCTAAACTTCGTCAGGGTGTTGAACGTTTTGTAAATCTTGCGCCATTTCAGCCGCCGGTCAGCCGATTTCCGTCATCGCCCGGCAGTAGTGGCCCGCTCCCTGAGCGGAGATCACAAATTCCCGCAGGCCCGCGGCAGAGGCAGTGGTCCCCAGCCAGACAGACACATCCCCCCGCCGGGCCGACACCCGCTTCATCAGCGCGGAGGCGTTGGAGCTGCTTTCCAGCTTGTAATCCGACCGGTCCATTGAGGGCGTCAGGCACCGCCAGCCGACCTCCTCCAAGGCTTGCAGCTCCGTCTTCTCCGCATCCGGCACGTAGGCCAGCCGGGTCTTTCCCAGAGTGGCCCGGTACAGGGCTTCATTGCCCCGCCGCAGCTGCTCCGCCGTGTCCTCGCCGCTCTCCGCCAGTATGCCCACCGCATGACCGGAGGCAGCCATCCGCCGCAGCAGTTCACCGTTGGATTCCAGAAAGTCCGGCGTACAGTAGAAGGTGGCCCAGCCGTTGGCACGGTCCAAGGCGTCCAGCAGCCCGGAGGTCCGCTGATCTGCTTCCAGACACAGATGGATCCTAGCCCCCCGCGTCGGTGCGGAGGGTGTAACCGGTACATTGGGCGGGGTACTGGACGTGGCACCCCTGTTATACGCGTTATAGCGCTCTTCCATATTGTAGGTCGCCGCATTGGCAAAATCCTTGGCGCTCATGCCGAAATCCGGAGACCGCAGCCACACCAGATAGCCGTTGGTCACATCTGTCACGGAATATTGCAGGCCGAAAAAGTTTGCGACGGTAGACGCCGGGACAAACACCAGTCCGCCGGACTGAATGACGCCGGGGGTGAACAGACTGCCGCTGCTGTCCTGCGCCGTACCCTTGGCCCAGTCAAACAGCATGGCCCGGCGGTCCTTTTCCAGCACCGTCATCTTTTTTGCGGTATTGTTGATGACAGAGATCCCCAGATTGGTGAATACAGAGGCCGGTACATACAGATAGCCGTTGGCCCAGAAGGGCATGGTGGCATCTGTCACCGGCAGAACGCTTTCCTCTGCCGCCACGAAATACACACTGCCCGCCGCTTTGGCCGGAAAAGCCAATTGAAACAGCAGCAAGCAGCACAGCAGACCCATGGCCCATCGCTTTTTCATCAGCAGTTCCCCCTTCGCGGCAGTTTTTTAATAAAATATTTTACCACATTTGCTTCTGTCTTGTAAAGTCCGTGACTCAGCCGTTGAAGACCTCCACCGTCACGCCGGTATAGTAGTGGGTCAGGATGGTCTGATAGTCCGCGCCGCTCTCCGCCATGGCATCCGCGCCGTATTGACTGAGGCCCACGCCGTGGCCGTAGCCGGTGACGTAAAACACAAAATTGCCGTCCTGCAATTCCCATTCAAAGCAGGCGGAGCGCAGCCCCAGTGCGGCGCGCACCGTACCGCCCCGGACCGTCACGCTCCCCACCTCCACCGTCTCCACGCTGCCGGCGCTGTCCCGGATAGGATCTTTCAGCCAGCTTTTCTTGTCCCCGGAGAGATCGGCAGAGGGGATCTTCGCCAGCAGCTTTTCCTTCAGCGCCGCCGGGGTAAAGTCTACGCGGCTGTAATAATTGGGGATGGTCTCCTTGGCTTCGGGGGAATCCACTGGCTTCAGGTAGGGCAGATCGTTCTGCCACACCTGCCCCGCAGCCCGGGTCAGCCCCGCAGAACTGGAATGGAACACCGCCAGAATTGGAACGCCGCCGTAAAGGATGGCCTCCCCATCGGTAGATGTCACTGCATCACGGACCTTTTTCTCATAAGCGTCCGCCTGTGCCCCCCAGTTGGCCCGGGCCTGCTCCATGGCGATATACGCCTGACAGCAGGTAGAGTCCGTGCAGATGTCCGCCGTGTCCCCGTGGTTGCTGCCAGCTGTCAGCTTGTAAAGGGTATAGGTACGGGCTGCCACCGCCTGAGCCTTCAGCGCCTCCTCTGCAAAGGACGCCGGCATCTCTGCCGCCGTGACGCCCACCAGATAGTCCGCCAGCGTCATTTCCCGCACAGTCTCTCCGTCCAGCACCCGCAGGGTCCGGTCCGCGTCATAAACAGCCTTTACCGCAGGCTGGACCGGAGCCGTCTGCTCCGTCCGGGGTAATTCCGTATACTCCGGCAGCTCCGCCGGTTCCCGGGCTACGGCCAAGGGCAGCAGAAACAGCCCCAGCAGCGCCGCCACCGAGGTCAAAGCCGTATTTTTCCAAAGCTGCATAGCGATTCCTCCTTTGCTTGTCCAATCTATGCGGCCATCAACAGAAACATGTGCCCCGGTGCAACGTTCTGCACACAAAAACCGGCAGACGCTCCGCACGTCTGCCGGTTTTTCAAGGAAACCAATTATTTTTACTGTATGATTGCTGATACGGTATCCGCAGTCCCGTGCCGCCGCTCACTCCGCCATCAGGCTGTCATTTTCCATGATGAAGGGCCGGGTGGTATCCTGTCCCCAGGAGGTATCGTACTTTGCCATCAGATAATCGCGCAGTTCCGCCCGATTTTGTAACTTTACCAGCCGGTACGGTTCCTGGAAGGCAACCTTCTCGACCAGACAGAAACTCCCGTCCTCCACAGGCAGCAGCACCCCAACATGCCCCACAAACAGCGTATTCTCCGTGTCCGAGAACCTGTCATGCAGGACAACGGAGATCAGCCGGGCAGGGCTGTCCGAGAATGCGACGCCCCGGGCGGCCCAGCCCGCCTGAAGCGTCTGGGCCTGCTCGACCACATCCGTACTGTCTGCGGCGGGCACCGGCGCAAACAGCGCGCAGAATTTGGCAGTGCTGTCTCCGCAGAGAACGGCGGGATCTTCGGTCAGCGTTTCCAAATCCAGAAAAAGCGTATCCTCTCCCTGAGTCTTCGGCTGATCCGCTCCGACGGTGACGAACTCACCGAACAGGCTGAATGCCGTAATGCGGCAGTTATAGCCGGGGAAGTCACCGTTTTTCTCCGCCCACAGATCCTGCATCTCATAGGGATCGTACTTGGTGTCGGTGGGGACAGCGCGCTCAAAGCCGTCCGTCAGCCATTCACTCTTAACACTGGCGTTGAACTGGTCCACCCGGTCAAAAAGGCCGCGGATCCGGGTCTCGTCTATGCCCGCGTTCTCAAGCAGCCGGGAGAGCAGAGCACGGGAATCCTCGTCCGTCAGATTGGCGTATTCGACAGGTTTCTGCGTCGGCTGCGGGACGTCCGGCTCTGTTTTTCCGCCGCAGCCGGCAAGGGAGGCAAGGATGAGGCTGACAGCCGCAAGGATCGCCAGCAGATGGTTTTTCCGATTCATAAATTACGTTACCTTTCCTGTGTTCGTCCATTCTGCGGTGCAGAACAGAGCGCATCATACGTCCTTATACTATGCACATATTGGCGAAAAATATCTATACAGAATTCCGGGGACCACCCTGACCGCTGCGGTTCCCTCCTGTTTTCCCATAAGATCTGCCGCATATGGATAGCGCATACCGCAAGCAGAATGTGCATAAAACTTCATGCACCATTTCCGGTTGCCCCGCAGGGGCGAGGAAATGGCACATTTCTTATTTTGCTACACTTTTGCATAGCAAAAAAGGAACACCACCCTGACGGATGGTGTTTCTATTTGGTGCCGGTGGTGGGACTCGAACCCACACGGTATCGCTACCAACGGATTTTGAGTCCGTCACGTCTACCAATTCCATCACACCGGCATTAACGTTGTTCATTATATCGGATGAACAACCAAAATTCAAGAGGAATTTATGTTTTCGCCGTAAAATCCCTGATTCCGCCGGAAGAATGGCAGTTCCCTCTTGTAAAGAACGAAAAATAGGAGTATTATGCTTATAATTGTACCAACAACACAAAGGACGGATCAAACTATGAGTTACACAAAAATCGCGAAAATTTTTGCAGACAGCGAAGCGCTCTCCGGTCAGACCGTTTCCGTGGGCGGCTGGGTCCGCACCATCCGGGATCTGAAGGGCTTCGGCTTCATCGAGCTGAATGACGGCTCCTGCTTCCGCAATCTTCAGGTGGTGATGGAGGCAGAGGCCCTCTCTAACTATAAGGACATCGCCGCCCAGAACGTAGGCGCGGCCCTGATCGTCACCGGCGTTGTGACCCTGACACCGGATGCCAAGCAGCCTCTGGAGCTGAAGGCCACCGAGATCGCCGTGGAGGGCATCTCCACTCCGGACTATCCCCTGCAGAAAAAGCGCCACAGCGTAGAGTTCCTGCGGACTATCCAGCACCTGCGTCCCCGGACGAACCTGTTCTCCGCTACCTTCCGGGTGCGGAGCGCGGCGGCCTACGCCATCCACAAGTTCTTTCAGGATCGCGGCTTTGTCTACGCACAGACCCCCATTATCACCGCCAGCGACTGCGAGGGCGCCGGTGAGATGTTCCAGGTGACCACGCTGGACCTGAACAACGTGCCCAAGACAGAGGACGGGCAGGTGGACTACAGCCAGGACTTCTTCGGCAAGAAGACCAGCCTGACGGTGTCCGGTCAGCTGAACGCCGAGAACTTCGCCATGGCCTTCGGCAATGTCTATACCTTTGGTCCTACCTTCCGTGCGGAGAATTCCAACACCCAGCGTCACGCCGCTGAGTTCTGGATGGTGGAGCCTGAGATGGCCTTCACCGATCTGAACGGCTATATGGATACCGCCGAGGACATGATCAAGTATATCATCCGCTATGTGATGGAGCAGTGCCCTCAGGAGATGGACTTCTTCAACCAGTTCGTGGATAAGGGCCTGCGGGAGCGTCTAGAGCATGTGGCCTCCTCCGACTTCGGCCGGGTGAGCTACACGGAAGCGGTGGACCTGCTGAAAAAGAGCGGAGAGAAGTTTGACTATCCCGTGGAGTGGGGCATCGACCTGCAGACCGAGCACGAGCGCTACCTCACGGAGCACATCTTCAAGCGGCCCGTATTCGTCACCGACTATCCCAAGGACATTAAGGCTTTCTATATGCGCCTGAACAATGACGGCAAAACCGTGGCCGCGGCGGACTGCCTGGTGCCTGGCATTGGCGAGATCATCGGCGGCAGCCAGCGCGAGGAGCGTCTGGATGTGCTGGAAGCCCGCATCAAGGAGCTGGGCATGAATCCGGAGGATTACAAGTATTACTGCGACCTGCGGCGCTACGGCTCCTGCCGTCACGCAGGCTACGGCTTGGGCTTCGAGCGGATGGTGATGTATCTCACCGGTGTGAACAACATCCGCGACGTGGAACTGCATCCCCGCACTGTGGGCAAGGAATTTGCTTTTCTTTAATATATTCAGTCATTTTCTCGTTTGACCAGCCGCTTACATTTGTACCGTCAAAATCTTCGATAAGGTTGTCTGCACGGTGACGGGTTTTACATTCCTTACAATCCATAAGCGGGTCAGAGAAACCGCCGAGGTGACCCGAAGCTACCCATGTCTGCGGATTCATAAGAATTGCAGAGTCAAGCCCTACATTATACTTGTTTTCCTGAACAAACTTTTTAAGCCAAGCCTGCTTGATATTATTCTTGAGAGCCATACCGAGTGGGCCGTAGTCCCATGTGTTTGCAAGTCCGCCGTATATTTCCGAACCCGGATATACAAAGCCTCTGCCTTTACAAAGAGCAACAATTTTGTCCATAGTCTTTTTTGAATTGTCCATATCTGTAACCTCATTTCAAATATTTACAAAATCATATACATAAAATTATACTATTAAATAATACTACAAACTGCCGCTTATGTCAATTAAAATGTGGTAATATACTTTTATTTAGTTGTTAAAATAGTTGTTAAAATTTTGATAAAAAATTTATTAATTTATATAAAATGCCTTGCATTTCTTTAAAAAATAGTGTATAATAATTATACTCACAAATTTGAGTAAATAAAAGGAGGATTTTCCAATGAGAAAAACAAATAAGGTTCTCAGTCTTACAGTTGCAGGACTTATGGCATTTTCTACATCTGCCGTAACCGCTTTTTCAGTATCAGCAGCTGAAGATGTAACCGACACAAAAATTTATTTTGAAGTTCCGACCGAGATTTGGGCAGACGCTTTAGTAAAAACAGATGTAAGTGCACTTAAGGTTTACGCTCATACATATGCAGTTGCCGGAGACCCTGATTATAAGGAAACGTCATGGCAGACAAAGGGTGAGGTTTGTAAATATGTCAGTGGCAACATCTATTCGTACGATATTGATGCAAAATATAAAAGAACGCTTAAAGATGGTGCGGATTATGTAGCTATTTTCTCAATTGTAGGCGACAAGGGCTATCAGACATGTAATGTAACCATGGGCAAGTCATGCTACGGCGATACAATCGTTGTTACAGGCGAAACATACGAAAACTCTCAAGACTCACAGAAAAAGGACTATAGATCAGTTTGGAAGAGCGAAGCTAATGCCGCTGTTTACGGTCCTAAGCTCGAAATCACATCAACAGGTCGTGTAGTAGGCGAGAGCATTCCTACAAGTATCACAGCTGAAGAAATGGTAGCTCAGTTCCTCCATGACTATGGTGTAAAGAATGCTTCTATCCTTACTCCTGAAAAGGTACAGGAGACTTGTGCAAACGAGTTCATCAATGCAGCTCCTAAGGATGTTTACGATTTATATGTATCTAAGTATGCCGACGAGCTTGCTGATCCTGAAGCATATCCTAACACAGCATCTGCTGAAAAAATTGCTGAATACCTCGGCGTTACACCTGAAGCTGAATCTACATATGTAGTAGCAGGTTCAGAAGAGATTTGCGGTGTTTTATGGAAGGGTAGTCCTGCTGAAGCACCTGAAAATGTAATGACAAAGAATGCTGACGGTACATATACAAAGGTATTTAGCGGAGTTGCTCCTGCTGAAAAGCTCCAGATTAAAGTTGTAGAAAATACAGCTGACGGCGAGCAGAACTGGATTGGCGATGCTACAGGCAATAATATAACATTTGATGTAACAGATACATGTGATGTTACTGTTACATACAACCCATCAACAAGCGAAATTACAGTAACAGGCGATGCAGTAAAGCTTGTTACAGATATTGTAATCACAAGTATGCATGCTGTTGGTAACGGTGATCCTGATGATGAATCATGGTTAAACGGTGCAGCTTGGGATGAGACAGCTAATGAGATGGAGCAGGTTGCAGATAAGGTTTATGAGATTACATATCACAATGTAACTGCGTTTGACAACTACCAGGTTAAGTTCGCAGCTAACGGCACATGGGCTGACAGCTGGGGCGGTGCAGAAGAGAAATTCACACCTGAATCCGGCGTTGCATTTGACGCTGTATACAATGGTGAGAACCTCACTGTAAATGTACCATATGAGCTTGCTGATGTAACACTCAGAATTGACCTTTCAAACTTCAACTATGCTACAAAGGCAGGTGCAGTTGCAACTGTTACTGTTACAGATGCTGTACCTAAGACATATATTGGCGATGTAAACGGCGACGGCAAGATTGATGCTAACGATGTTACAACTCTCCAGATGTATATTGCTAAATATGCTGATGTAACTGTTAATGAGGCAGTTGCTGATGTTGACGGCAATGGCAAAATCAATGTTCTTGATGTAACTGCTATCCAGAAGTATGTTGCAGGCGGTTTTGATGGAACAGGCAATGCAGGCAAGGTTCTTGAGAATATTGCTTAATCTGCTGATTAAATAAAATAATTTATTAAATTTCAGGCGATGGCTCAGGCTGTCGCCTGTTTTTTATAAAAAAATAATACATTTAAAATAATCTCTTGATTTAAAGTTAACTTTAAGTTGTAATATAATATAGTAAAAATAAAGTATATTATATCTATCATATTGGTGGTACTTATGTCAAAGCTTTTAACTGTATATTATTCGCAAATTGTAAAATGAAGATGAAAGAATAAAAAAGAATATCCATAGAAACGATTTCGTAGTAGAATTAACTTACCACACAAAAATCCGAAAGGAATCGTCACTATGGATACACTTAATTTTACACCATCACAAGAAAGGTCAACATTTAATAAAAGAAGAACGATACTATATATCAATCAGGCTTAATATAGACCACCGTTCGGTTTACAAAATAGCATAAGAACTTCATCGTCCATACAATACAATCAAACAAGAGGTACAGTGCAGAACAGAGTATTTGTATGCAGGAACGGATTTTATGTGTGACGGCGGAGCAACCGCAAGTTATTACTACGGCCCTTTAAAACCGAATAATTGATAAAAACACAGCTGTCAAAAAGATAGCTGCGTTTTTTATATTTTACTTGATTTTATCGGCATTTTAGGCTATACTTTTATTAAATGAAAAAAGACAGGGTGATATTTTTGGCTGATAAGAATAAATCTGTTCAGAACGAATTTAACGAAGACGGCGCTTTGATTGCTTTGACAGACGAAAACGGCAAAGAAGTTGTTTTTGAAATTCTCGGCGTTGTTGATTATGACAATGATGAATTTGCTGTTTTGATTGAGAACAGTGCAAATGCTGATGAGGTCGTTATTTTCAAGATTCAATCTCTTGATGATGAAAACGAAGAATTTGTCAGCATTGAGGACGAAGAGCTTTTGAATAAGGTTTTTGAGCTTTTTAAAGCTCAGTATGACGGCTATATGAAATTTGAATAATGCCAATTATTAAACAGATTTTTAATAATTGAAAATGTATTGATTCTGACTTGCCAAAAGCCGATTTTTATCTGACTGTTGGCAAGTTTTTTGTATGGAGGTCATTGTGGATTTATTAAATGACAGTGTAAAAAATTTATATTTCAGGTATCTTTTTCCGTCAATGGGCAGTGCTGTTGTAGCGTCTGTATATTTGATGACTGACGCTGTTGTAATAGGCAAAGGAATTGGCGATAACGCACTTGCGGCGCTCAATATGACAACCCCGATAATCAGCTTTATGCTGTCAATCGGTATATTGTTTGGTATTGGCGGCTCGGTGTTATTCAGTGTACATAAGGGTACGGGTGATGACGAAAAAGCAAATAAATGCTTTACCACAGCTTTGCTCGGTGTTTTGACGGCTGCGATAATTATTTGCGTGTTATTTAATATTTTTGACAAGCAAATACTTTCGCTTATGGGTGCAAAAGACGAACTTTTTGATTTGGCTTTTGATTATGTTCGGTTTTATTACTATTTTGCAATTCCGAGTGTGTTGGTTAATTTTTGTTCCGCTTTTGTACGAAGTGATAAAGACCCTAACCGTGCCATGATTGCTGTTACAGCCGGCGGAATTGTCAATGTAGTGTTCGACATTGTTCTTGTTTATCCTGCGCAGATGGGAATGGCAGGTGCGGCTATTGCGTCGGTATCGGGTATTACGGTGCAGTTGTTGGTTTGTCTTACTCATTTTCTTTCAAAGAAAAATACAATCAGAATATCTAAACCGATTAAGGTATTAAAAAATACTTTTCAAATTCTAAAAGGCGGTTTGTCAGGATTTATTACCGAACTTTCAAATGCGATTATTATATTTGTATTTAATTTACAATTGTTAAATTATTGCTCAAATGCGGAGCTTGCCGTGTATGGTGTTCTTGCAAACTGTGCAATACTTTTCAATGCTTTGTTTGTGGGTGTAGGTCAGGCTGTACAGCCTGTTTCGGCATTCAACTTTGGTGCAGGGCAGAACGGCAGAATAGCAAAATTGCGTAAATATGCCTACTCAACAGTGCTTATAATGGGCGTTGTTTTTGCATTATCGGGAATACTTTTCCCTGAATTTGTTGCATCGTGCTTTATCGACCTTACAGATGCAACACGAGAGGTAACTAAAACCGCTATGCCGATTTACTTTATTGCGTTCTTTGCAATGGGTGTAAATGTGCTTTCAACCTACTATTTCCAGTCATTGATGAAAGGTGGTTATTCGCTTGCGGTGTCAGTGCTTAGAAATATTATTATAAGTTCGGTTTTGCTTATTACATTGCCTATGCTTTTCGGCGGTTTTGCAATATGGTTTGCAATTCCGATTACCGAGGCAGTTGTTGCGGTTATAAGTTTTATATTACTAATTAAGAACAATAAACAAATGAAATCAAAAGTATAATGGAGAAAATATGGACTATTCAAAAGTATTATCACAACAGTTTCAAATTAAAGAAGAGTATGCAAATAACATAATTTCTTTGCTTGATGACGGCAATACAATTCCGTTTATTGCCCGCTATCGTAAAGAAATGCACGGCTCAATGGACGACCAGCTTATTCGTGAATTCAGCGAAAAACTTGAGTATCTGCGTTCTCTTGATAAAAGGAGAGAGGAAATTCGCACCCTTATTGACAGTCAGGAAAAACTTACCGACGAAATAAGTCTTGCGCTTGACAAGGCGGAAACTCTAAGCGAGCTTGAAGATATTTACAGACCTTATCGACCAAAGAGAAAGACAAGAGCCTCTGTGGCTAAGGAAAAAGGACTTGAGCCGCTTGCCGAAATTATCCTTAAGCAGGAGAGCAAATGTGACCCTGTTGCTGTGGCAGAGAAGTATGTTGATGAGGAAAAAGGCATTGCAAATGTTGAAGACGCATTGCAAGGCGCAATGGATATTATTGCAGAAACGGTTTCGGATAATGCGGAAATCAGAAAGCGCATAAGAAACCTTGCGAATGTGAACGGTGTAATTTCTTCCGTTGCCGTAGATGCAGAAAAGGACAGCGTTTACAGACAGTATTACGACTACAAAGAGCCTGTTAAAAAGATTGCCGATCACCGTTTGCTTGCTGTAAACAGGGGCGAGAAAGAGGGCTTTTTAAAAGTCAGCGTTGAAATGGATACCGAAAGACCGCTTAATTCCATTGCAAAGGTTATGATTACCAATCCTGCCTGTGCGTGTGCAGACATTGTAAAAACCGCTTGCGAGGATGCATACACCAGACTTATTTTCCCGTCTATTGAGCGAGAAATCAGAAATGATTTAACGGAAAATGCCTGCGAAAATTCAATGAAAGTTTTTGGTGTAAATCTTCGTCAACTGCTTATGCAGCCGCCTGTTAAGGGCAAAACCGTGCTCGGACTTGACCCGGGTTACCGTACAGGCTGTAAAGTAGCGGTTGTTGACGGCACGGGAAAGGTACTCGACACAGCGGTAATTTATCCTACACATTCAGAGGCAAAGGTCAAAGAATCAAAGCAAAAACTTTTGCAGCTTATTAAAAAGCACAATGTAGATATTATTTCAATCGGCAACGGCACAGCAAGAAAGGAAACCGAAATGTTTGCGGCAGATGCAATCAAAGAGGCTGACCACCCCGTTTATTATATGGTAGTCAGCGAGGCAGGCGCTTCGGTTTATTCGGCATCAAAACTTGCGGCAAAGGAATTACCGCAGCTTGACCTTACACTCAGAAGTGCGGTTTCCATTGCAAGAAGATTACAAGACCCGCTTGCAGAGCTTGTAAAAATTGAACCAAAGGCAATCGGAGTCGGACAGTATCAGCACGATATGCCGCAGAAAAGACTTGGCGAAACACTTGACGGTGTGGTTGAGGGTTGCGTAAACTCTGTAGGCGCCGACCTTAACACAGCATCTCCAGCATTGCTTTCAAGAATTTCAGGTCTTAACAGTACGGTTTGCAATAATATTGTTGCTTATCGTGAGGAAAACGGTGCGTTTACTTCTCGTGCCGAATTAAAGAAAGTTCCAAAGCTCGGACCAAAGGCTTTTGAGCAGTGCGCAGGATTTTTAAGAGTACCTGAAAGCAAAAATCCACTCGATAACACAGGTGTTCACCCTGAAAGTTATAAGAGTGCGAAAGAGTTGCTTGCACTTCTTGATTATTCGGATAAAGAAATTAAAGAGGGCAAATTTACCGATTTGGCAAACAGAGTTGCGGCAAAGGGAACTAAAAGCCTTGCCGATACACTTAAAATCGGTTTGCCTACTCTTGACGATATTGTAAAGGAGCTTTCAAAGCCAGGCAGAGATCCCCGTGATGAACTGCCTGCACCAATGCTCCGTTCCGACATTCTCGACATCAAAGACTTAAAGCCTGATATGGTACTCAAGGGAACTGTCAGAAATGTAATTGACTTCGGTGCATTTATCGACATCGGTGTTCATCAGGACGGACTTGTTCATATCTCGCAAATTTGCGATAAGTACATTAAGCACCCCTCGGAGGTTCTCAAGGTTGGCAATGTGGTAGATGTAAAAATCATAAGCGTTGACCCCGAAAAGAACAGAATCAGCCTTACAATGAGATTTTAAAACAGAACATAAGATAAAGCCGCTCTATCGTGTGATAAAGCGGCTTTGTTAATAAAGGCATAAAGTTTAGTTTTATAAACTTAAAATTTAGGTCAACCCTTTTTAAAGGGTTGCGGGTTTGGGCAGAGCCCATAAAACAGCAAAAATCGCACTGGTTTTAAGAATAAAAAAACAGTTGTAATTATATCGTAGAATGGCTGAACTTTAGACTGCTCAAGACTTTAGTAGAAAACAAAAGTTAAGACCAATGAGTGGCAGAGAGTAAGAAAGTTACGCTTGAGTATCAGTAGAGAAAAAATATTCTAAAGGACAGAAAAGTTTTTTTGTGTGACTAATTTACCCTTGAAAAGTGGCAAATTAGTAGCTTGAGTAGCGTGGCTTTCCTCTTTATTGCTGTCGCAATTAAAAGGCTTGCGCCGTTGTGTTCAAGTCGCCAAACGGCTTGCCGTTTGGCTATCAAAAATTTGCGATAGCATAAAGTTTTGTGGGCATTGCCCACACCCACAACCTTTGAAAAGGTTGACCAAACTTTTAACTTCGGGACGGAAAATTTGGCTTTTACTTTACTTTGTTACCCGACCGAGAGAGTGTTAAACCATAAATTAATGCTCACCTATTAACAAAAAGTTTTTTAAAATAAACAGCAAAAAGCGGTATCGAAAAACGATACCGCTGAATTTTTATGCTATATTATTACTCAATACCGAGGAGCTTTTTAGATGCGTCTACAAGACTGTCTTTAATGCTTTCTGCATCGTTGAAGTCTTTGCCGACTGCTGTGATGTAAGCCTTAATCTTTGGCTCTGTACCGCTCGGACGAATAATTACGCCGTTGTCACCCTCAAGACCAAATGAAATTACATTTGAAGTCGGGAGATCAATAGCAGTCTTTTCGCCTGTTACTGTGTCAAGCTCATACTTAAGGAGATAGTCGGAAACCTTAACAACCTTTTTGCCGTCAATTTCTGTAGGAATATTCTCTCTGATTTCAGCCATAATGTTGTTCATTTTTTCCATACCTGCCGCACCGTCAAATTCAAATGCAGATGTATGGTTGAGGTAGTAGCCGTATTCCTCGTAAAGTGAGTCAATAACCTGTGCAAGTGACTTGCCATGTTTCTTATAGAAAGCAGCCATTTCGCAAACAAGCATTGATGCAACTACTGCGTCCTTATCACGAACATAAGTACCTGCAAGGTAGCCGTAGCTCTCTTCAAAGCCGAACACATATCTGTCCTCTTCGCCTTTCTTTTCAAGGTTGAGGATAACTTCACCGATGTACTTAAAACCTGTAAGAACATTTTTAAGTTCACAGCCGTACTTTTCACAAAGCTTGTTGATAAGCTTTGTTGTAACGATTGTCTTAACCAAAACAGGCTTTTCGGGAAGTGTGCCGTTTGCCTTGCGTGAAGAAAGAATATAGTCTGTAAGCATAATGCCGTTTTCATTACCTGAAATAAGGCGGTAGCTGCCGTCGTAATCTTTAACCGCAATACCTACACGGTCTGCGTCAGGGTCTGTTGCAAGAAGAAGGTCAGGCTGTACTTTTTCGCAAAGTTCAATACCTTTTTGGAGAGCCTCTTTAATTTCAGGGTTCGGGTACGGGCAAGTGGTAAAGTTGCCGTCAGGAAGCTCCTGCTCAGGTACAACTGTAATTTCTTCAACACCGATTTTCTTAAGAACTTTTCTTACAAGTTTGTTGCCTGTACCGTTAAGTGGGGTATAAACTACCTTTAAGCCTGCACCCTCGCAAACGCCCGGGTTTATCTGCTGTTCCATAACTTTTTCAAGGTAGCTGTCATAAACATCATCGGAAACATATTCAATAAGACCGCTCTTAACTGCCCCGTCAAGGTCAGCAATCTTTACATCTTTAAACATATCAAGTTTGCAGATTTCGTCATATACAATACCTGCGGCAACATCTGTCATCTGACAACCGTCTTCGCCGTATGCCTTGTAACCGTTGTACTTAGCAGGGTTGTGGCTTGCTGTAACCATAATACCTGCCTGACACTTGAAGTAACGAACAAGGTATGAAAGTACAGGTGTAGGCTGTAATTCAGATGTGATGTAAACCTTAATGCCGTTGCCTGCAAGAACTCTTGCAGCCTCAAGCATAAAGAGGTCGGCTTTAATTCTGCTGTCGTGAGAAATAGCAACAGAGCCTTTGCCGTACTTCTGAATGATGTAATTTGCAAGTCCCTGAGTAGCCTGACGAACTACATAAATGTTCATTCTGTTAGTACCTGCTCCGATTACGCCTCTAAGACCTGCTGTACCAAAGGTGAGAGCCTTGTAAAAGCGATCATAGATCTCGTCCTCGTTGCCCTTTATGCTCTCAAGCTCGGCAATAAGGTCAGCATCTTCGGTAGCGCTTTCTAACCATTCGTTGTAAAGTTTCATAAAATCCATAAATAACCCCCGAGATATACTTTCACAGCACAAATATTGTGTGTAAAAATGGTATAAATTTATTTATTTTAAAAATTTTCACTATTTAGTATAACATAATTACATAGGAAATTCAAGTAAATTATTTATGCCCGGCGATTTTTGAAGAGGCGGGCATAAATGGTTATATGTTTTTGTAAATTTCTGTTAAATAATTAAAATTTTAATATTAATGTCAATCTTTATCATTAACGATAATCACAGATTTGTTTTTCTTTTAAAAACAAATCTGAAAAAACAACATATTTTTTCCCAACAAAATTCAATGCCTGCGGCTATAATATTGAGTATTGCAGAGCTTAACAGAGCGCTGACAAATACCCAGAGTACCATAAGCGGCATAAACGGAAAACGGGCATAAAAATCAGGCGTATTTATATTAAGAATTTCGTAATAATAAATTGAATCAAAAATAAACGACACAAGGTAAGTGCCGAGCACCAAATCCGAAATTTTCCAAAGTGCAAATTTTGTTTTTACATTAATATTTTCGAGTTTGAGCTTGCTTATTATCAAGAAAATCAGAACGGACATTACATACGGTTCAATACCGTACCAATACACATAATTTGCTGTGGTGAATGTACTGCCGTAGCATCTGTAAAAATTAAATGTGCCAAATCCGAAAATTGCAATTACAAGTGCGATTATAAGAAAAACATTTTTTATTTTCGTGCCGTATTCACGGATATAACAGCCTGTAAAGTAATAGGTGATAGGGTAAATGCCAACCCACCAGCTTGGCATAAGTTTTTGAGTATCGGTATCGGTTGCGGGATTTGCCCACCATTCGTAAGAGTCAAATTTAAAAGCATTAAATAACGACGGCAGAATAGTAATCGCAATCAAAGTAATAAGTAAAATATTTTTTTGCTTTCTGCTGTCAAGATTTTTATAGATAATGTTAAGAAACGGTATAATTAAAAACAGACCTATGTACATTTCTATGTACCAGGAATAATTTGCACCCGAAAAATCAAAAATACCCGTAAAAAATGTAAGCGTAGTCAGTGTGTAACTTCCGTTACAGGATTTATAAATTATGCATGCGATTGCCACAAGAATATAAACTATAATTGTTTTTCGTATTCCTGAGTAATAGCCTTTTTTCAGCGTTTTGTTACACAAAAGAAATCCCGACAGTATCATAAACAGCGGTACGCAAACAGAAAACAGAGTGCGCAGAACCGTTGCAAAATACATCGGAACATTGTCTGCGGTTGTGTTGTAGTAGCCTGTATGGTAAAAAAAGTGAATACTTATTACACAAAGCACAGCAACTATTCGCAGGATGTCCATGGCAGGATTTCGGTTTTGCAGCTTTTCAAGATTCATTGTTACCTCTCATTAAATGCCCTCCGTAAAATTACGAAAGGCATTTTTAAATCATTACATATTATTGTATAAGCCTTGTCAGTCCTCAAGAAATTCCTCAACAATAAATCTCGGGCGCCTTTTGACTTCCAAATAAATTTTTCCGATATACTCGCCGATAATACCGATTGCAAGAATTTGAAGTCCGCCGATAGCCCAGATAGAACACAAAATACTTGCCCAGCCGCTAACCGCAAAGCCCATAAAGTAGCTTACAAGGCTGTAAATAATCATAATAATGCTTATGGCAAATACAATTGTGCCAAGACCCGTTATCATTCTTATTGGCTGAATACTTAGAGAAGTAATGCCCTCCCAAGCAAGAGCAAGCATTTTTTTAAGCGGATATTTGCTTTCACCCGCAAGTCTTTCAAAACGCTCGTATGTAACTATATCCGACTTATAGCCGATAAGCGGTACCATACCTCTTAAAAAGATGTTTGTTTCTTTATATTCTGCAAAAGCGTTCAGTGCTCTTTTGCTCATAAGTCTGAAATCGGCATGGTTAAAAATAACTTTTGCGCCCATTTTATTAAGAATTTTGTAAAACGCCTCGGCTGTAAATCTCTTGAAAAATGTGTCGGTTTCACGCTTTGAACGCACACCATACACAACATCACAGCCGTTTTCGTATTTTTCAACCATTTCGTCAAAGGTGTTGATGTCGTCCTGCAAATCGGCATCAATAGAAATAACAGCGTCTGCCTTGTCCTTTAAAGTGATAAGACCGCAGAGCAGAGCGTTTTGATGACCTCTGTTGCGAGAAAGTTTTATTCCCTGAAACACAGGATTTTTGCTATGCAATTCACTGATAATGCTCCATGTTTTATCCTTAGAACCGTCATCAATGAAAACAATTTTGCTGTCATCTGTAATTTTGCCCTCAAGCATCATTTTGCTGAATTTGTCAGAGAGCTTTTGCGCCGAATCCCTTAGTACCTCTTCTTCATTGTAGCAGGGAATAGCAAGGTAAAGTTTAGTCATAATTGCCTCCGAATATATTAACGCAGAATTATCCATTTATTACATACTATTATATATCGTTAATATTTTAAAGTCAATAACACACAGAAAACGGACAAAATCATATAAATGTATATTAAAGGAAGTAAAAGAAAAGAAAATTTTAATAAAATAGTAAATTTAGTCTTGTAAAGGGTGAAATATTGTATTATAATTAAGAAGTAAAAAACCTTATGGAGGTATAATCAAATGGCTCAGAAATCAATAGCAGTATTAACAAGTGGCGGTGACGCTCCCGGTATGAATGCCGCTGTAAGAGCAGTAGTTCGTGCAGGTATAAATAAAGGAATGAGAGTTTACGGTGTTTACCGTGGATACAACGGATTACTTAACGGCGATGTTCAGGAAATGAATCTTCGCAGTGTATCTGATATAATCGGTTTTGGCGGTACAATGCTTTACACAGCAAGAAGTGAAGAGTTTGCTACTCCTGCAGGTATTAAGAAAGCAGCGGATTTTTGCAGAAGCATTGATGTATCGGGCGTTGTTGTAATCGGCGGTGACGGTTCTTTCAAGGGCGCTCGTGCTCTTACCAATGCAGGTATTAACTGTATCGGTATTCCTGGTACTATTGATAATGATATTGCTTGTTCGGAATATACAGTAGGCTTTGACACAGCAATGAATACAGCACTTCAGATGGTAGACCGTATTCGTGATACTGCACAGTCACATGACCGTTGTTCAATCGTAGAGGTTATGGGCAGACGCTGTGGTGATATTGCTTTGCAGACAGGTATCGCAACAGGTGCTACGGCTATTCTTGTTCCTGAAATTCCTTACAACATTGAAAGAGATGTTATTCAGAGAATTGTCATCACTCAGAAAACAGGTAAGAAACACTTTATCATTGTTGTTGCCGAGGGTGTAGGTAAGGTTGCTGAGCTTGCTAATTATATAGAAAACAGACTCGGTATTGAAACTCGTGCCACAATTCTCGGTCATGTTCAGCGTGGCGGTTCGCCTACACTTCGTGACAGAGTTGTTGCAAGTGAGATGGGATTCAGAGCAGTAGAGTTGCTTGAGAAGAATCTCGGTAACCGTGTAGTAGCTATGAAAGACGGCAAAATTATTGATCTCGACATCAATGAGGCTCTTGATATGCAGCGTGTATTTGATGTAGATCTTTACAAGATTGCTATGACAATTTCTATCTGATAATTTATTCGGATTAATTTAATCGGTATTTAAAATGTCGGGGCGGACTATGTTCGCCCTGACTTTGTATTCTTATTTATTTGAAAGGATTTTCGCCTTATGATAACCTCTCAACAGGAATTGACAAGGGATTTGATTTTTTATTCTGTTTGTGTGTCGGATTTTGAAAAACTTGACTTTAAAAATGACGCACTTGCAGGAGTTCGTGCAAATTATTTTAATTCAAATCATCGTCCGCAAGCAGATGATACGGATATTTCCTTGGACGATGTTTCGTACAAGCTCTCTTACAAAATGAGTAAAAATCAGCCTTTATCGTGGAAAGTAACAAAAAACCTCCGCCCATATCAATCTGTAAAGCGTGAAACAGGCGGAATTTACTGTGTGAGATATTATACAGAAAATGCAACAGTCTATAAAAAGCAATTTTTTGACAGTTCGCATTTATGGATAAGGACGGAATATTTTGACAAAAGCATAGAGGGAGAAAGACTTTGTACTGTTTCTCCTAAAAAAATTGACGGTGTTATCGCAATTGAAAAAATACTTTTCAGCAATAACCATATGGTCGCCGGTGTTACTCTTTTTCCGTCAGACAAAAATCCCGAGAATAACAGCGCCGTACTTGTGTATTCAAATAACGGAATGATTTGGTATGACAGTGCGTTTGCTCCCGCTTCTTTGAATAAAGTCAATGCAAATTATAAGACGAAACACGCTAAACTTATGCTTGATACAGATAAATTTTTGCCTGATTACAAACCTGAAAATCCTATAGATTTATCATTGCTTGAATATCTTGACGATACATTTACAGAACCAAAGCCACAGGTTACGGCTTATGACAGAATTGAGAAAATTCTTGAGGAGGCACATAAGACAAATAAAAATCTGTTCGGTCAGGTTATTGAACATTCGGGTGTCGAAGTAGCAGATGAAGAAGCCGATGTTCTCGCACAAACCGATGAAAGCGTTGAAGAAAAAGTTACCGAAAATCACGATGATGAATTTATCGAACAAGCTGAAAAGTTTGAAAAATCCGACGAAACGGAAAGTAAAGACGATAATAATTTACAAAATACCGTTGTTGAGGAATGTGATGTTATAACTGCAGAAGAAGAAAGAAAATCTGACGCAGTGGTAAGCACTACTTCGGGCAATTATGAGTATTTTGGTGCGGTTGATGAAAACGGTTTGCGTACAGGCAGAGGAAGAACCGTATCTCCAAGCGGAATTACAGCGTATGACGGTGAATATGCACAAGGCAAGCGTGACGGCTTTGGTGTATTTTACTATAAAAACGGTGATATTAACTATGTCGGCGATTGGAAAGAGAATCAACGTAGCGGCGCAGGTGTAGGATACAGAACTTCTGACGGAACAATGCATATAGGTAAATGGGAGAATAATTCTCCGACAAACTACGGCGCAAGGTTTAATAAAGACGGTACATTTATTGATGTTGCCGATTATGCAAACGGAGTTAAAAACGGAAAATGCATTTCTTTAGACGAGAACGGCAATTTCTATATTTCAATATGGGAAAACGGAAAAAAAATTTCAGAACATATTATTGAATGGTGATAAAATGGATGATTTTGATTTTATTTCTGCACTAAATTCTTTTAATGAAAAATATTTGCCGAAAATTCTTATTTTTCTGCTTGTATTTGTTGTAGGCAGTTTAATTGTAAAATTACTGTTAAAGCTAATCAGAAAAATTATTGATAAAAGTAAGATTGAGCGTACTGTTATTACATTTTTCTTTTCTATATTAAAAATAGTTTTATATTTGATTGTTGTTATGACAGCGCTCTCTACAATCGGAGTTAATGTTTCTTCAATCATAACTACATTTGCCGCTGCGGCAATTACTGCCGGTCTTGCATTGCAGGAATCACTGGGAAATGTGGCGAGTGGCGTGGTAATTCTTATAAGTAAACCTTTTGTTGCAGGAGATATTCTTGAATTTGAGGGCATAAAAGGTTATGTTAGAAGTATTCGTGTTTTTTCAACTCAAATTCATACTTTTGACAATAAAATTGTAAATATTCCAAATTCAAGACTTACCGCAAACAATGTAACAAACTGTACAGGTCAGACAAACCGCAGAATAGACCTTTCTTATACTGTCGGCTATGATGACGATATTGACCTTGTTCGTAAGATAATTCTTGACCTTGCAAAGTCAGATGAAAGGGTTTTAAAAGATCCCGAACCAAAGGTATATGTTGATAAATATCTTGACAGCGGTATTCAAATTGTTGCTTGGGTGTGGGTAGAACCCGATGATTATTACGGTGTTTATTATATGATGCAGGAAAATGTACTAAAAGAATTTAAAAAGAACGGAGTAACAATTCCGTATCCGCATATTCAGCTTGTTAAAGAATAAAAATTCATAAAATCAAAACTATTGCTAAAAATAATAGTGCCTTCATTTGAGGGCACTATTTTTGCTTATTAAGGATGGTTTTATGAAAAAAATAATTGCTGCATTGCTTGCAACCATTGCATTTGCTACGGCACTTACAGGTTGCGGCGGTAATAAGAATAATTCTAAAAACGAAACTTCTGCACATAGTTCCGCAACTTCCGAGAATTCCAAAAACGAAGGCTCTAAATCAGACGATAAAAACAAAGTCGAGAGTAAAGCCGATTCTATGACAGATGATGCCGAGCGTAACGGCAGAGTTCGTGACGATGACGGAATTATCGGAAATGAAGAATACGAAAATCGTGACGACGGTTTAACAGACGGGGTTGAAGATTATGTAGAGGGCAGAATGGAAAACGGCTCTACACTTGCTGATGATGCGATTTTTTAATGAAAAACGGGCGTTTTTAAGCGCCCGTTTCATCTTATGGATTATTTATTGAAAAATGAAGAATTATAGTTTAGTGTATAGCTTTAATTAAGAATTAAAAATTTAGGTTAAGTTATATAGTCATTATACAGCCTTTTCAAGTTCATGCTTAAGCCTGCGAATAATCTTTTTTTCTAATCGAGAAATATAGGATTGCGATATACCGAGTTTGTCGGCAACCTGTTTTTGTGTATGTTCTTTTCTGCCGTTAAGACCGAATCGCAATTCCATAATCAAACATTCTCTTTGATTAAGTTTTGACACCGCTTGCAGTACAAGCCTTTTTTCAAGTTCATTTTCAATATCTTTATTTACAAGGTCAGGGTCACTTCCTAAAATATCACATAATAACAGTTCGTTGCCGTCCCAATCTGTATTTAACGGTTCATCAATAGATACTTCGTTTTTCAATTGAGAGGATTTTCGCAGAAACATCAGTATTTCGTTTTCAATACAGCGTGAAGCATATGTAGCAAGTTTTATGTTTTTTTCGGGTGAAAATGTTTTTACCGCTTTTATAAGCCCTATAGTTCCTATTGAAATTAAATCCTCTGCGCTTGCGCTCGGCGAATCGTATTTCTTGGCAATATATACAACAAGTCTTAAGTTATGGGTAATCAATTCTTCTCTGGCACTGTTGTCACCGTCTGTTATTCTTTGCATAATTTCGGCTTCTTCTGATTTTGTAAGAGGCGGAGGCAGAGTTTCACTTCCGTTAATATAAAATACTTCATCGTCAAAATTAAA
>ENA-UESC01000736-UESC01000736.1-human-gut-metagenome-genome-assembly--contig:-NODE-736-length-29694-cov-11.586454_pt1 | contig 29694 bp, 39 predicted proteins | sample MGYA00242998_ERZ507999 | MGnify/ENA primary metagenome ERZ507999 (study PRJEB26167, sample SAMN06115465) | human gut metagenome | host: Homo sapiens | place: China:Hubei | collected 2016-04-27... | reverse complement strand
ATTGCTTGTGGATTACACAACTTTAGAATCAGTCACAAAATGAGTCATATAACAAATTAATCTATATAATGTCTAATGAATGTAGCATAACCTTAAAACTAATTCTTGCTCACCTTATAAACGAGGTGAGCAAACCTTATTCAATTCGTTTGAGTGAAATAAAAAATTTTAGTTCACTTGATTTACAACGAATTGCATTTTAAATAAAAGACTAAACAAATATTCATCATGGAAAGAAATACAACACCCGCTAAGAAGAAATACGACCTTAGCGCAATAGACGAATTATTCAAAGACTGCATATCTCCCGAAGAATTACGGGAAGAGATTATTGAACTGGCTTTTGATTATGTGCAATACGTAGATGACGGGAATACAGATTTTGTCAAATCGAACATGAGCACCATATATGTATTGTGCTGTGCCCTACAAAAAGTAAAAGAATTAGAGACACCAAGCTAATACCCTCACCAAAACAGCAAGCGGTATAACCCAATGGAGAACCCGTTCAAAGCGTTCTAAACGTTCCATTGGATAACCTGGAAAAGGCGGCAATAGTCCATGTAAAGGACATTGTCCGCCAATTCAAGCAGTTCATCTATGTAATCCCTTTTTCGCATCACGTTCAAGTTTTCTACGTTGTTGGCGGTTTATACCATTTGCCGCGGCAAGGCTGTTCAGCGTCTCTTTCTGTTCGGGAGAAAGCATGTTATATACTTCTTCCCGTGATTTGCCTGATAAAATGGCTTGTACTATTTTCCACATAAGCTACGTCTGCAATGTTCACACAAAAATTTCTTCGCTACCGGGAACATCTTCTGTCCCACATATCCGCTAAGGTACTGCGCCTCTTCCCCGTATGGGTCGATGCCGAACGCCCGTGAGATATGCCGACATAGATGCCCTTTTTCATGGTCGAAAGAGTTTTGAAACTCTGCCGGGGAAGAAGTAAGGGCTATAACCATTACGGTTTGCCTGTTTCGGATATTGGAGTAAGTGATACCCGTATTCAGATTGCAGGAGCGCATGTTCTTATAGGCATTCACCAAATCCAGCCCCCTGCATCCAACCCGCCGAAGGTCGGCGATGATACGGTCGGTATAATAGCAGTCCACCGCATAATATACACGCACTTCCCAATCATAATCCGGTATGTAAAATTCCTGTATTATCATAGGCTACATCATCTGTTCCCACATGATAGGATTGCCGGAGCCTATGCAGTCGGCATAGAACCGTGTGAAAGGCATTCCATTGTAAGCGTCCACATCATCTATGTAATCCTTAATGAACAATGCGAGATGGGCTTCGTCAGTGATAGAACTTTTGTAGTAATCCGACTTCGCCATGTTTGCCACGTAAACGCTGTCGTACCCTGCATCCTTCTCCAGGTTTATACTGTACTTTTTAAGAAGTTCCTCTACCTGCTCTTTGCTGATTGGTTCAAGTTTTTCCTCCTTGCCCGTAGATTTGTTTTCCATCTTCATGCGGGAAACAGCCCATAGGCACATCTTCTTGCTGAAATGCCATCCGTACTGGCTGAGATAGTCAGCCATTGCAGGCGGTATTCTGTCGTATGTATCTAATCTTTGTTTCATATTTTCCTGATTTTAAGTGATTGGCAAAAGAGGGGAATAATCCCCTCTCCATTACATAAACTCTCCGTTGGCGCGTCTGCGTCTGCGTTCGCCCATATCATCACCGTAAGGCTGTGAATCGCGGCGTTCGTTGTAAACCGGATATTCCGGGAAGTAACCCGGCATACGACGTTCTCCCATATCCGAGCCGCCGCTATAGCTTCCACCGCGTGAACCACCGCTGTTACGATAGCCCATTTCACCGCCCTGCATCTCACGCATGGCTTTCTCGTAACCATGACGACAACCCTCTCTATAGGCTTCTTCCATAGGATTACCGCCTCTCATACCGAAGTCACGGTCATATTCTCCGCGCCCTTCTTCCAATATTTCCCACATTCCCATATTATTTCTTTGTTTTAGATGTTTCAGCAACTCCGAGTTGTTCCATAAGCCGTTTGTTCAATTCCATAAGGTCGGACATGTTCTTGCTCATTTCCGCCATTTGCCCTTTCAGAGAGGATATTTCCTGCTCCTGACGTTGTTTCTCTGCAAATTCGGGGTTCAAGAGCGTCAGCATCTTGTCACATCCCGCAATGACGGAATTGTGGAAGTCCATGCTGTTGATAATGTCTATGCTTTTCTGTTTCATAGAAGCGACCTCGTTATTCATCGCATCACGAGAGCATGACACTACGATATTGCCGTTCTGTCCGAAGTCGGCTATATCCATGCCAGCAGGTAGATTTTGGAAAGTAGTGTTCTGCCCGTTGATACAGACAACGACATCCACAACCATTTCCATTTGGGGCAACTGTCCCATAGGGGATGCCATAGGATATTTCGGCTTGGGAGCGGAAACGCTGACTACCGGACCGTATTCGATAAACGGATTAGCATCCTTATGAAGTATATACAACTGGTTATTGGTACGAAGTGATTGAAACATATTGGTTTGATTTTAAAGGGGTGTGGCTATTTCCATTTTGGAAACAACCACAAAGCCCCATGTTAACTACTTGCTCTTTTGAGCGGTTGCTTCTGCTGTCGGAGTCGGTGTCGATGCGGTTGTCGGACGATACCCACCGTTAACAAGGAACAGTTCGTTGGTGTACTTGTTATAGTGGATTTCGTAGATACCCGTTCCGGCAAGGTTGCCGACAGTCACCGGCTCATTGTTGTAAGCCAGCAACGGTCTTGTATCCCCATTAGTCCCTATCAGTATCGGGAGTGTAGCAGTCGTACCGGCAGGTATCGCCTGGCGGAGACTGACATAGAAACCGCCTACATAGCTTCTGTTACGGAACGCATGGTTAGGCAGCTCCAAAGTCACGTTCTCCGTGCCGACCGTTACGGCTACCGTAGGAAGGGTATTGAAATTAGCCCTTCCAATAGTAGGGAACAAGAAAGGAAATCCTGTAAAAAAGTTAGGCCACATAATTACCCCCTTTCTTACCGGAATTAACCCCAGTAGTTGTTACAACCACAACCGCTACGTCCATACATTGCATCACCGGCGTAAGCACCGAAAGCCGCAGCACGAGCTATCTCAGGGTTAAATGCTTGCAATTGCGGGTATGGCACTGCTACCGTAGGTGGCATCTTGCATTTTATTCCATCGACATCGGACTGCAATGCCTGCAAGCCTGCTGCCAAAGGAGCAATCTGTTGTCCTACTGAATTCAGGATAGTAGCATTCTGGTTACGTTGGGAGATTTCAGCAGTCAAAGTGGCTTTTTCTGCTGTAAGAGCCGCAATCTTGTCCTGCAATGCCTGGTTCTGCATGGCGTCCAGCTTTGCAAGGATAGCATTGGTATTGGCGGTCGCACCGTCACGCAATGAAAGGGCATTCTGATTGGCTGTGTTGACAAGCGCGTTGGTCTGATTGCACATCGCAAGCTGGTTCTCATAGCCCATTGTGGTAATGGCGTTCTGAGTCTTGCAGCAACAATCTGCAATCTGAGTAAGAACAGCCTGATTTCCGGACTGGAATGCGTTGATGATTTGCTGGCTTGACATGCCCACCTGATTGCCCACATTGGCGATAAGTCCCTGGATGTTGCACAGGGCGCTCTGTAACTGTTGGGTAGAGCAGTTCAAAGAAGAAGCAAGCTGGTTGATGGCATTGCCATTGCCCTGAATGGCTGACATCAGGTATTCACGACCGACATCACCGTTAAGCTCGGCAGGCAGACCGCCACCATTGCCAAAGCGGTTGCCGAAGCCGTTGCCGCCCCAACAGAACCACAAAAGGATAATCCAGATGAACCACCACGAGCCGCCCCATTGGTCTTGGCTGCCACGTCCCTGGTTCAGTAAAGCGAGAAGGCCGGGGTCTACACCCTTGCTTCCCATCAAGTTGGGCAACATAGCCATGATGTCGAATTTGCTTCCGCCACCATTTCCGTTGTTCCCGTCTTGGTTGAAGACATACGTTCTTTCCATAGAGATTTATATTTTGTATTACGGTCAAAATCAACCGCATCACAAAAGTATAAATACGCAATCTGCCATGAAATCAGTTGTTTCCCAACGCTTTCCTAATGTTTTCCCAATATATTCTCAACATTTTCCCGCCTTCCATACGTTCCTGGAAATTGGAAATCATGTAGTTTATCGCACGTTTGGTCTTGTGGATTTTAGGAGCTATCTGCGAAGGATACATTCCCCTTTCGACAAGCAACTGTACAAGCAGATAGCGGGCGTCTACGGTTTCCGTATCCTTATCCGAAGATAGTATTCGGCTGGCGGGTATTTCGGTCTCCTGCGCCACGAGATTGATTGTTTCGGCAAAGATTTCTGACTTACACATAGTTTTTCTGAATTTTATATTTATCTTTGCCCTGCCACATAAAATATTTGATTATTATATACGAACAAAGCATAAGATACCGTGTTGAAGATATTAAAGCCTCCAACGTGCGGTGTCTTATGCTTTTTTCAAATTTTTATGTGGCAATAATTATTTGAACGTTGGGGGCTTTCTTTATACTCTAAGCCCCCGAAAGAGTGTCAGCTACAAGCCAACTTCTACATCGTTAATTTCTTTCTTACCATACTCGATACATATATAATTTTCTCATAAATGTGTATTTTCTATATATAATTTTTATAAGAATGTGTATTTTGTGGGATTTTGATGAATTATTGTTGCTTAATCCAATTAAGTTTACCTCTATGATATTGCTAAAATTACCACTGCCACAAATCATAGCTCACCCCAGCACCTACATAAAATCCGCCCGGATAACCATACCCAGCCTGTAAACCAAATCCCCAACGCTTATTCTTAGGCTTAATGGTATGGTAGATGTCATTCGTTACCGTCTGATAAACCGTCTTAGGAAAGACTTGCATACTATCCAGTCGCGGGTCTACATACCCGCTCACCACCGCACGATACAAGCTATCTTCATACACAACCTTTCTGCGATGAAGCAAAGTATCGCCTATCCGTACTGTGTCATTCGGCAATATCTGCCAAAAGACCGCTATCGGTGCGGAGATAAGAACCGTGTCAGTCTTGACAACCGTCTGTATCTTCGTCTCGGTACGTATTTCTGCCGGCAAAGGCTCGTGCGGACGAAACCACGCCACCACACAAGCGATTGCCAGCAATACAACTAATAACCAGGGTAGTTTTTTCATAACCTCAACAAATAATGATTTACAACCATACCAGCACATATTGCGGCAACTCCACACAGCAAGTCTATTTTGTTCCACTTGCCGTTATAGTAGTGGCAACGGTCGCTGTTCTCCTTGATAAAGAGCATCAGTAGTGCAGTGCTGCCACCGAATACTATGGCGGTGGATAGATAGACCACCGCACCTAAGATGTTATTTCTCATATCTTATCCCAGTTTTGTTTTAACCAGTTTATTTCTTCTTCGGTGAAGCTGCGGTCGGCGACTATGATGGTGCCGTGACAGCCGATATATTCACCTGATTTCTGTCCCCCTATGAGCAGAACATCACCGTCAGATGAATTCCCGACCGCAATAGGAACTCCGTTGTAAGATTGTTTTGTTTGATAAGTTATACCACTTTTGCTTCTTAAATCGTCAATTTCGGTGCTTTTTGAAAATGAGAAAGTTTCACTATTTAATGAGGCATTGATTTTCTCAAAAACAAATGCGCAATTAGGCCAAATATTGCCTTTAGTAATGAATACTCGATTACCGTTATTTTCAAACCAAGTTCTATCAGCAATAATAGTATAATCAGTTAATATAGGCATATCATAAGCAACTGCATACATCTTGTCATCGTAGCAAAGCTGGTCGGGGTAGTCGGGGATTTGGGTGATGGTGATTTTGGTATCTTCTTTTAAAGATAGAGAAATAGAACAAAGTCTTCCTTCTTGCCCAAGTGAAGAGCCTGGAATTGTATATATTCCATCGTTAGATATATTAAGTTCTTTATAAACACCATCGTTATTATTATATCCCAATCTTAAAAATTTAACTTTATCATTATAGCCTTTAATTTCTACATTGATAGAATTAATTTTAACTCCATATAATGTTAGGTTATTATTTCCATTAGTTGCTATAATATATTCAGGATGAACATCAAAATTTGTTTTACTCCATGTCGTAAAATCAGTTTGATACACTCCCATCCCGCTATTCAGCTTACCCTTACCACCATACAAATAGGCGTGGTTGCCGTTGCCGCTAAAGTCTTTTAGAATAGAAGTGGGTAACTGGGTGATGGTGATATTACATTCACCGATAAAATTAGTTCTTATATTTTCTGTCGTATCAATGTCGTATATACCATTTTCACTAATTGTATATTCTTTATTGTCTCCAAAGAATATACCTTGACCATTTTTTAATCCGTCTATTCTGAGACGCACGCTAAATGTATCATAAGCATAAATTAGCGGATTTGAATTTAAAACATTGGTGATTGTAATAGATTTGCTTGTGACATTAGCAATAACTCCTTTTTTATTAACCGTCCATGTTGTAAAATCTTCCATGTATGCTTCAATAACATCGAAATTCGTCATACCCTGCTTCTTCGGGTCATACCAAGCCTTGATGTGCTTTTTCATACCAGCGGGCCATGAAAGACCGCCACCGCCCGAAGCGGACGGGAAACCGACAGACGGTATACCGATAGTAGGAATACCGATTGTTGGGATGCTGATGTTGGGGATAGTGATTGGGTTCATAGGCTATCCCTCTTTAATCATTTTGGCTTCCAATACTTCGGTAGCACTCTTGATTGTGACGTTTATGCCATTCGCTATCCCCACGATACGGAAAATAGAGTCGGAGGCATCGTTGTTGTCACGCACGTTAGGATACAATGTCACAGGCTTCATGCCCTCGATATTGGCAAATACAGTCACCATTCCGCCCTTGTTCTTTATCTGTATGGTAATGGGATTACCGTCGCTGACAAACGTTGCGTAATACGCTGTTTTGCCTTCTTCTTGTTGAAATGATAAAACTTCTGCTGCCATGATGTTTACTTTTTAGAGTTTCAATACTTGGTTTCTGTTTCCTTCTCTTCGGTGGCTGACGTGTACCCATGAGAAGTTTTTCTCATCAATAACCTGGTCAAAGGGAAGTTTCAATTCTTGTATAAGATTAAACAGTCTTTTGTTCTCTTTCGGGGTGTTCGGCGTACCGACAATATCGGCAGCACACCCGTTCATGTGGTCGCTCGTTTTAGAGCCGCCTACCGCTTTATTCAGAACAGGGCAACGGTATCCGCTTGTCACTGTGATAGGTTTGCCGTAAGCCTCTCTTAACGGGTCGAGGACATTGTCAACCAACGCTTGTGCATTGGGAAGCAGTTCTTGCGGCAATCTGTTATCTATAGCTTTCTTATCAGCCGTTTCGCTTTTAACCAGTTCTGCAATTGTAAAGTATCTCATGTTATTTCTCCTTTCTAAAATATTTGTCATAAACTAAACGAGCCACCCATCCGGCAACAACACCGACACCGAATGATGCAACAGTAGTCAGGTTCACCCAAAACGGTGTGTAGTGCATGTAAAGCATAACTCCTACGATGATAGCGATAACAATCGCTGCGATAATCAGTTTCTTTTTCATTTTGTTACTCCTTATCTTTAGTTATTATTTCACTCATATCTTCTTTCTCGACATCGAGCACTTTCTTTCCGAACAATCCCAACGCTTTCAGCAAGTTAAAATTATATCCCTTTGGCTTCAAGATATTGCTTATGATAGAGCAGAACTCTATGAAGCAGACAAACAAGCATGAATACACATCAATATTCCATTTATTGCCGGAAGCAATGTTTATCATCACCACCATACAAACAAAGGCAAAGTATGTCACCATTTTACCCATAGTACGGCGCACAGCACTTGAAAACCGAAATTCTTCACCCAATAGCAGGCATTTCCTTATCCCGAACATTAAATCGCATACAACGACTGAAAATGTTACTATCAGCCACGGTATCATGTGTTCCAATGACTGTGCAATAAAACTGCTTGCTATTACCGAGAAACCACCCGGTATGCTTTGGGTAATAATGTTATTCTTCATCTTATCGTTATTTGTCAATTATTCCTATCTTTGTGTCTCTTATCAAATAAGCGAACTACTGTCATTCCGTTTTGCTCGTGAGAGTAGGACGGGATTTTCATATCTTGCCGTAGTATCTGAACCATGCACCCCATTTACGTTCTTTCAAGTAATTCGGATTATCCTGGTTGAGTTTGGCTTCCATTTCAAATGCGCTCGCACGGTAAGCGTTTTTATTGACCTCTCCGTCCCCAATCTTGTTGTCTGTAAACAGGTGGTACACGAAGCTTACAAACCATTCTGTCAAATACAAAATGTAGTAGAATAGCGGGATAAGTAACAGCCACCATGCACTGACATGGAATGACAATAATACGGATGGGATAGCCGCTATCTCCATACACTCGAAGAACTGTTTCTGATGTGTCCGTTCATGGCGTATGGTTGTTTCGGACAACTCTTTCAGCTTCGTAAGGATGAAGCCGAAGAGCATGATTGTTGTGTAGCTGCCAAAGAGTATCAGTTTGGCTAATTTGTTGTTGTAGTAGATTGTTTTCATATCAAATAGCATTAAATATTATAATCGCGAAAGCAAACTCGTTTGAACCCATTGCAGAAATCCTTCTTTCAATAATAAATTCTCCGTTATCAGCATAACGATCTGAAAACGAAGTAATCTTAGTTGGGCCAATGTACATTAATCCTAAACCTCTAACCCTCTTATTTCCTCCGTTGTATAGGTTAAATATTTCTTTAGTTCCATCAACAGAATACCACTCTATATGCTGTTTGGGAATATTGGTTTGATTATCTCCTCTATATAATATTATATCTTCATTGTCACTTAAATTGACTATCAATACTTTGATGGTCTCCCCTTTGAATGAGCCGACAAAATCCGGTGTAATGTTAATCTCCTTTAGTAAATTTGCTACTACCTCACCTCCCAAGATTTCAGTATTACCAATAAACAGTCCTGCATTATTAGAACCAACTTTTAAATTGCTATCCATATTGTTATATTTTTATTCAGTTACAGCATACATTGTAGAATTATCTTTAGCGCTAATACTACCATATTCAGATTTAGTACGTTTAACAACTCTTTGAAGATTATCAGATACAAGAATATCTTCAATAAAAAGTCTATCATCACTTTTATCGTCATCAAATAAGTTTAATGCTATTGCTATTCGTTTAGAAACAGGTCCCTGAGAAGTATAATAACTAATATTAAATTCTATTTCATATCTTTCTTCATCAGTATAATAAGCATAAACAGAAGAAAGTTCTATACAATTTCTATAGCTTGAGTAACTATGTATATAATATTTAGTATGGTTATTGCAAATATCTATAATCATATTCTTAATAACATCAGTAGAACCAAATATTTTAACAACATGGTCATAAGCTTCTGTACCCCATATGTTTTTATTGATAGTTAACAAAGAACCATCGGCAACATCAATAACCTTACCATAACCGATATTATCCACATACTTCTTCGTTGCAGGCTGGTAATCGCCCGTAGGGGTGAATGATGAAGTGTTGGTCTTGGTGAGGACGTCGTCCGTAAATGCAAACTCTTTCCAATTAGTCCTAACGCCATGTTGATTACCACCACCTCTTGCAAACCATCTATTAGTTAGATAAGAGCCATAGATTTGATTAGAATGACCATAATTGGCGTTTGCGAAAATCAATGCTCCATTCTCATTAATAGGATAATTATTTTCAGGTGATGTGTAATCAGTAGGGCTTTTCTGCGTAGCAAACCCCGCTCCATTTATATCGTTTAAATTCTCTGATGTAAGATTTAAATGCTCGGGAACTTCCGCCCAATCCCCATTCTTACGACCGTATGCCTTGCCGTCAGTTGGCGCTTCGTCTATGCCGCCCTTACCCTGGCTTACCCATTCACCGTTCACCCATGCGTAGTAATCATAAGGGGCTTCCGTACCTACAGCCATAAACCCGTCAACTGCCGAACCGTCGGGAACAGCGGATTTCAAGGCTTCAAGGGTGGCGTATTCGCCGGAGACACGGAAAGAGCTTCCCGGTTCGCCCTTGCAATAAATATCCGTCTTGTCGAAACTTTCCGTCTCCTTGTTATACACATAGACATAGTGGTCTTTGCCGATGTATGTCGGATTGTTGGCAACCTTTTCGGCATTTAGGGCGGCATTATTTGCGTTCCTGGTCGCTTCCTCTGATTTTTTAATTGCATTGACGACATCCTGATAAGCGGTCTGAATATCTTCCAAGCTAACCTTTACACTGGTCTTGATACCATCTATGATTTTGTAACCAATGGTATATAATCCCTTTAGGCTGTCGGCAAGGGGCAACTCTGATATTTTCTTCTTTATTAACGGCATAATGTTATATCAATAAAAAAGCCTTGAGCACAACGTATGGGTACGTTAGCTCAAAGGCTTGTGTATTCTATGTTACTATTCTTAAAAGTCTATTATCAAAGCCCCGTGCATCTTCACACAGTTTATGCAAACACATTGATAATTTTCTAAATAACATACCCATTTCTCTGTTTTTCACAAAATTAGTTCAGAGAAACAGACTTGCCATTTTTTTACATCGCAGATAACGAACAATTGACAAAAGGTTTGTTATTTGCAGGTTTCTCCTTTAGATACTTCATAGTATTCTACCAACCCTGTAATCTATTGCCTGTCCATATATTGTAAACTTTGTCATAGATGAAAATAGCCAGCCAGCCCCCTGTTATATGAACTTTTGTCGTTCCCGATGTAGGATACCCCAGCGGGCTTATCCGGCCATACACATAGACGTCACCGTTTGAATGGTTTCTTATAAAATAGATTTGCCCGTCCTCTGCGTCGCTCGGAAGATTCATTGTAATGCCTTTGGATATAGCAATTACAATACTATCCATTAACGATAAGGTTTCGCTACTGCCGATTCTTCTTGTTCTTAATCTGAATCCACAAATATCACCCTTAGGTATAAACAAGGCATGATTTCCCGTTTCTACAAAATCATCATAATTCTTTGCCCCATCTACTGATAAATGAAAACACGTATTTATACCTGCCGAATAGGAAGACGTGTTGCGACTTACATTTATTCTTATCGGGGATATGATAGCCCCGCCGGATGAAGCTGGAACGGTATCAGCACCGATAAATGTTGACACATATTGATTTGTGAAACGTATCAGTGAAGATGAAAGCAGCATTTCATCATTACCACTTTCAGCCGTCAAACTTGATGAGATTTTAAATTCTCCTACAGCACCTTCTTTTGCGTTTACTTTACCTGATAAATCCACATCAGTACCTATCATTTTTCCGCTATGAAGTACCCTGAAAGGAGCTTCTCCCCTATTTGTTTCATTGGCTCCAGCCCATATACGTACATCAGAACCGGAATTTCCCTCACCGGACATACCGGCATTGATGCCATCACCATTACCGATACCGACCAAACCTGAAATAAGACCATTCAAAAACCTGATACGTCCGGCTATCTCATTCGTTACCAAATCAAAATAAGTCTTACCGTCAGAAGAAACTATCTTATCCGTAGTTATTCGTCCGGGCAATATCTCCGTAAATCCGTACAAAGTGGCAAAGCTTCTCTCCTCGTTATTCTCACTGTTAAGGATACCGACAAGCAGATGATAATATCCGTCTATCTGTTCCAACGCAATAGCAGTTTCACTCAAAAGGAATATCCCTGATTGGTTATCCTTACTACACTTGGCATATAAATAGAATTTCTTTTCCGGATTGACAAGTGAGGGGGAATTGTATTCCGCCATATCCCAATACTTGTAATCACCGGCTGCATGAGCATTGGATAAGGTCTTAATCCCTAATGTCATGTGCTGGATGATACCTGCCGGAACGTTCAGAACCTTTGTACTCAGATTATAACTAATATCATGGTTGACTACCACCGGGTCGGTCTTGGAGTTCACGAAACGGAACTGGAGGCTTTCATCACCAACGAGCATCTGCATCGTGGCAACCGTTATCGGATTGATTGCACCGGAGAAGTTAAGCAGGCTGTCGGCAAGCATTTCCATCGTTTCCTTTGCATCACGATAGTAACGCTTGGTGAATTGAAGTGCCTTCTTGTGGTTCTCCTCAACCTGCACCTCGTTCGTTTCTATCTTATTAAGTTCACTGGCAACGGATGTACCTACCGGAGTGTTGGACAGTTCTATTTCGGGGCTGTACGGGTTATTTACAAACCGTTTGATACCTACCATACGGATAAGAGAGCCTTCGGGATGGAACTGATTGTCCGTAAAGTTCACGAAACCGCCTAATACGATTTTACCGCCAATCTGTAACCAGCGTTTCTTTGCCCAAATGCCATCCAATGTACCAGTAAAAGTGAACATCTTGTTTTCATGTTCGTAGAGATACTTGACGGCTTCCCGGAACACATCCCATGATGCGCCCGTTCTTGTAGCATTGTCACTGATATAGGCTTCGGGCAACTGGATACCGAACACTGCGTATTTGTCGCCAACTTCCGGCATCCATACGCCACCGTCCGGCATGGTGATACCGTCTATCTCCTGCGGGATTATCTCGAATTTACGCCCTACATGGGTGTACCTCACTTCAAATTCTTTACCGGAAAGCATGCCGGACTGAAAGATAACAGTCATCTTCTCACCCTCGATAAGACAATCCTTAAAATTGAGGTTATCGGGAATATCATTATCGTAAAAATCATAGAAATGCTTCTTCGTATCTACTGTTCTAACCTCACTAACCTTTCCCACGCGTGACGGGTAAATCTCTGTGCAATCCAGGCTATCCTCTTTGGCAGTGGTTAGCTCATGGTCGGCACGCATAACGGCCGTACCGTATTCGTCAGTCTTATAAGTTCGGGAGATAGCAACGTTGAAACCGTCCTCTCCATCGAAGTGCGTACCGTCATAACGAATGGTCTGTGATTTGGGCATCAGCAATTCTTTCGCACCGTATTTAGAATAATCTATGTTTCTATCAGTCGTTTCTACAAGGATAATTTCAGGCGGAATGTCACCGCTTTCCCGTCCTACACCTGTTTTAAAGCCATGCCCTTTACCATAAGAAAGAGTAAGGGGATTATCCTTGTTGTATTCGACTTTCTTTAGGTGTACAGTCTTTGTATGCGCACCCTCTATAACGGTTTCTGTAATCTGATATTCTGTTTCATAAATTTCTGCCAGTTGGCTTAAACCGTCCAAGCAATAGGTATGGTTGTAGTTAATCAGCTTCTCCGTACCATCTATGCAATCACCGATTACCCAGCCCGAAGAACGCCTGTTCAGATTATCGACAATTAGTTTGAGGTGTTCTTTAGGTTTGGCGGTATAAGGGAACTTGATACGGTTGTCTACCGTATTGCGTATCTTCCAAAGTTCCGTATCGGCTTTCGAGGTTTCAAGGATAAGCGTATAGTCGTAGTTCCTTTCTCCGTTCTTCTTGAAATTGCTGTCTTTCTTCAAGGAATAACGCTTGCCGTAGAACTCACACCATGAACCTACAGGGACATTCAGATAGCCCGGATAAGAGAAATACAGTGTAAGTGCATCTTCGCCCATTACAGCTTCATAGGAATAACTATTATCATCCGTCAGAAGCTCGATTGTTTCATTGCCGTTATGTAAAGTAATCATATTCTAATCTCCTAAATCAATAAAATATTTTTCATCTTCGGTTACTATAAGCTCCCCTGCTTCCGAAGCAAGCAAATATTCGGTATTTCCAAGTCGAAAGCTGGTAAATACAAGAGTTAGAGTAAACGCCCACCATATACCATCAATAGGATTAAAGCTGTCAGTTTTGCAGCTTTTGTAATAACATGGATAGTTTTCATTCCATTCGTCAACATAAAACATGCGCTCCGCGTCTTTATACTCGTATCCTTCGGCATCGGTCTTGGTGGATAGCCTAGTGAGGTCATACAAAAGAGCGTCACGGTTCCGCCAAAACGTATCGAAGTCCGGTGCACGCATTAAACATTTAAGGTTCACATCTTTCGTCTGGAACTTCACGTATTCACCGTCGTAGACAGCGCCATCCCGAGACTTGAAGTTCCGCAAGAAGTTCTTCTTCACAACCGGGGTTTTGAATATCTCCGCATTACTGCCTTTGAGAACGAGCACACCATAAGCGGACAAGTCCATATTATCTAGCTCGTAGCCTTTCGGTAGCGGAATGCTATTCACTGGTTCTTGATAAACATAACCATCCGGACGCGGAAAGTCATTAACAAAAGTAAACTTGGAACGTTCGGTGTTACTACACATCTCAAAACTGTTCTGCGAGGATAACCTCAATCTAAATGTACGTCCCAACTGCGGAAAGTTGAAATCATGGTAGCCCATATCAGACAACAGGACTACGAAGTCATTATACCCCCACTCCGAAAAGAAGCCGAATTCAAGCGTGACGTCTTTCGTGTCAAGATGCATTTCCGAAAGGTCGAACTCTTTTCCATCCTCTTCCGGCCAATCGTTGCTGTCCGGGGTTTTAGAGGGTGAAAACGCTACCAATTCACCGTAATTACCCTGCATAGTGGCGACACCCAATTCAGTAAAGATGTTCTTATTGTCTATATAAAGTTGTCCTTTCATCGTTTAAGTGTTAACCCTTTAGTGTTTAATGTGTCAATACCGTTTTTCACGGCATACATATATTGTCTTATATCCACAAGATTAGACGTATAGCTATCAATGTTTGCCAAGTGGTTAAGGGCATCTCTGCTTTGGCTTTCAATTGCTTTAGCCGTCCTTTCTATATCTGTAGTTAATGAGAGTCCGGAAGAAGCATAGTTCAAAAGGCTGTCAATGCCATTAGCCATACGGTTGACATTTTCGTTGATGGAGTATGTATGCCCTTGCATAACAGCCAACCGACCGTTGTTCTCGTCTACCGAATCTTGCGAAGCCGTAGCAATTCCCTTCTGTGAAGCTTCACGGGCGGAATCTGATTGCCAGCCAAAATCTTGCATCAGTTTATCACGTTCCGCAAGCAGGCTATTTGTAAGATTCTGTTGCATATTACGAAGTGCTTGTGCCTCGTCAGAAGTTATCCCATCTTTTCCATACTCAGCCCATGAATCATATAGTCTTTGAATTTGTTCTTTATATTTATTTGCAAGAAGAGACTGAAATATGGCTTTTTGAAGATGTTGCTCGAAATTATCGGCAAAATCCTCGTTGGTACTATCCAAATCAGAAAGTAAATCTGCATAACCACTTTTAAACTCATCAAAACCTATCCCAGTAATAGCCTCTTTTTCTTTTTGTGCAATCTCGGTAAGTTGTTCTCCATAATCTACAATATTCTGCAAATAAGTAACAAAATCCTTGTTGACGGTATCAAGTACAGAAACCAGTTTTTCATCGGAAAGTATCTTTTCTATCTGTTCGGAAGACAAATTCCACAACTGATATTCCGCTGTAATCTTTTGCCCGACTAAACCTGAAATTCGTTGATAGTCCTCTTTGGACAATCTGTCATTTATACGGTATCCCAATGAGTGGGAGCCGACACTTGCCCCGCTGGATGCAAGCTGCTTGATTAGTTGCCTTTGCCTGCTTATCTGAATATTTACAAGCTGTTCGGCTTCTTCTGCCGCTTTTATCGCCTCCGTTCCATAGTCGATGTCAATATAATCCATCTTCTTGGTTATAAGCTCATCCCAAATGGTTATCAATGTCTCATACTGGGCTTTCATGTTTTCATAACCAGAATAGTCAGCACCGAACAACCCTTCAAACGCAGATACAACAGAAGAAATTCCACTGACTGCACTCATTGCACCGCCAACAATATCACCGGACATGATTTGTCCGACACCAATGGCTGTAGTGCCCAATCCCCCTAAAGCATCGGTAATTCCTGTTATAGCGGAATCACTGACACCGAATATGTTGGCGATGTTAGAACCGAACTCACCCAATGCAGGAGTAAAAGACGTTACGGCATTTCCTATATCGGTGATGCCTTGACCGACTTTCTTGGAATCATTGCCACCCTTTCTTATGGCTTCTATCCCTTTCTCCAAGTCAGAGACGAAAGCCTGCCACGGTGATTTACCTTTCAGTTCATCTTTTAGTCCCCTAATTGCATCCGTTACGTCCTTTATGGAGATTTCTCCCTTTTCTATCTTTTCAATGTCCTTATCGGTAAAGCCTATTCCTTCCAAATCAGTAATAGAAATGTCTTTATCAGTACCGGACATGTATTTGATAAGGGTTTCGTATTTGTCTATAATGTCTTGGATGGCGGAAACGGATTTAGTACTCGCATCCTCGAACAAATCAGCCATCGCACGGGTGGTTTTCCCGTACTGTTCGTCCAGTTGTTCTAAATATTGTCTCTTTTCACCCTCTAATGCAGCGGCATTTCCGGCGGTCGTTGCCGTTTCTATAGCATTATTATACTTTTCAATGATAGCCTGCCGTTTTTGCTGGTAATTTCCAAACTTTATGAGGTACTCATTCCATGCGCTTTCCTGCTCTCGCATTAAATCATCCTTTTGCCTGTTACTTACATATCCGATGATAGAATCAAAAGCAGAACTTATATTAGAAGTATCTACTGCGGAAGCGTCAAAGGTTTTTGTTTTATATCCTTTGTTCTGTTTAGCCTTCAATTTCTCCTGCTCATCAAAAACCTTTTTTTGAGCATCTATTTCCGCACGAATAGCATCTTCTTTCTGCCGTTGCAAGTCTTGGATTTCTTTCTTGTTATCTAAATCACGCTGAGCCTTAGCCTTTTGATAGCCATCATTCATGGCGCTAATACGAGCCTGCGTAATCTGAAACTCCAAATCCTCAGCCTGCCGCCTACGCTCCAATGCGTACTTGCTTTCAAGTCCTAATATCTTATCTTGTTGGGATGTTAATGCGTTGATATTTCTATTACCAGCGCCTTTGTCGTCATATATTTTTAATTTATTTTCCGCCTCTCTCTTTTGTTTTACCAAAGAATTATATTGTTTGACAACATCCTCAGGAATACCTTGTGTACTTCCTGCCTTTAACACTTCAAGATAAGTATCCTTGATTTGCTTTAAGGCACTATCAGCATTTCTTACTTGTTGTTGCCAATAGTCATAAGTACCCTCTTTGGGCTGAGGGAAAAGGTTAAGTGTATTTATATGATTTGAAATATCCAGGAAGTTATTTTCATAAGTTTGTAAGTTTGTAAGAATATCATTATATATTCCCTTTTGTTTCTCCAAATCCCGACGTGCATTCTCAACTTTTTTTCGTGCATCTATTTTGGCTGTTGCAGTTCCAAAACCTTCTTTTTCTTGCTTATTAAATTCTTCTTCTTGCTTTCTTAACCGCTCTTCAGCTTTTGCAACTGTTAGTTTTTGGTTAAGACGTTTAATCTCTTCCTTATCTTTTTTTATAGAAATATCAGCCAATTTATCTACATAACTTCTTGCAACAGCGTTTTTATAAATCTCATTACTGAGTGTTCTATAAGCAGATTCAAGATTCCCTAAATTTACTTTTTCTCCTTCAAGAATATTAGAATATTGAGGGAATTTACTTATCCATTCATTAACTGCCGCAGTCCTCTCTCTTTCTGATAAAGAAACATTCTTTAATTTGCTGTACAAAATATCTAGCTCAACTCTTTCGTTAACAGAACTGTTTATGGCTTCTCTGCGTGCTAAAGCCATTTCCTGCTCCGCAGACAGTAAATCAAGCGTAGCCCCTTTAGTACTAATCAATCCACCAAGATAATTGAATATCTCCTTCCCATAGGCAGTGAGTAGAGTTATACCTACAACCAAAGCAGTATTCCATGAAAACACACCGGAAATTATCTGTTTCCAAACGGGAGCAACCTTTTGAACTTCTGTATTGCCTTTCTTTAGCTCTTCGATATATGCTGCATATTCTTTTCTTGCCTTTTGGACTTCATCAAAGAAAATCGGAAGATTGTTACTGATTGCCAAAAAGAACATATTGATACCCATCGTTGCGGCGGGAAGCTCTCTTGCTATCTGCTGGATTGACATACCAAGTCCATTAAATGCAGAAGAATAGTTGCCGACATTTCTTTGAAAACGACCGGATGCTTGTTCAGCCTCGTTTAATTCAGTTTGAATAACTCTAATTTGAGCAAGAAGTTCTTTGCCCGAATTGCCGGAACGCTTTATTCTCCCCATATTATCATAGAGATTAAGCATAAGTGACAACTGCTTACGCAATTGAGTTATACTTCCTTCTTCGGAGTTATTCTGTATGATTTGTTCTTTTTGGGCTTTTATATTTGCCCGAACCGCTTCTTCTTCCCTCTTCCGTACGGCTACTTGTTGTTCTACTTGACGCAATATGTTATATCCTTTGCTGCCCACCTTTTCTGTATCATTGAGAGCCGCAAAGTCAGCCTTCAATTTTTTTATTTCAGCATCAGCTTCTTTTACAGCTTGCGTATTTGCGACAATCCATTTGTTTGTGGATTGTAAGGCCTGAGTTTCTTCATGCACTGCCTTAACGGTATTGTCAGATTTTAAAATCTCCTCATAGGCTTTCTTCATCAATGCGTACTTCTTCATGTACTTATCAAGTTCTTTCGTAGCCTTGTCTAACTGCCTTTCGAGACTCTTCATGGTATTTCCACTATTTGGCTTACCTGCCAAAGCCATCATATCAGCCTTAAGCCCCTTTATTTCTGTACGCAACTTAACAATCTTATCTAATTCAATATCTGCGCTAAATTTTAACCCAGCCATAACCAATTATTTTTTCATGAACACCTTACTTAATTCTTCTGATAGTTTAATTCGTGCACTATCGTCAACATCAAAACCTTTTGCGCTTACGAAACTCGCATAATGCATCCCATCAGCAAATACTACACCGTCTTGGGGATGATTGCCGTAAATCAACATACTTTCCGTCTGCTCTTTCGCTTCTCCATGGGCACCGTCAGCCGGTACATACATATCGACAATCTTCCCATTCCGAAAGACGACAGCTCCCGGAGCATTCCGCAAGTTCCATGTATGATTTTGATATGTTTTTTTATTACTTATATTAGAAGTCTTTTGAGTATCAACAGCGCTATGAGCAGCATTAATCATAGCAGTAGAGACTTCGTTCTCTATTTCTTCTATAAATTCATCTAAACCGGAAGCATCTACTTTTATATTCATAACCGATATTTTCTTGTAAAGGTATCGCCATACCTGCTTTTTGCCTAAAAAATCAAGGACGCAGAACAAACAATTAGAGAAAGGTTTGTTATTTACTAAAAAACATCAAATTAACAAGAAAAAACGCCGCGACCTTGCAAGTACAATAATAAGTACTTATATTTGTAATAAATAATAAAAGCAAGAAGTTTATGAGAACAGCCAACTATTCAGAACTAAGAAACAACCTTAAACACTATCTCGATGGTGTGATAAATGACAGTGAGCCGTTGCTGGTGCACCGTGCCGGCAATGAAAGCGTTGTTGTCATATCTTTAGATGAATACAACTCCATTAAAGAAACTGAATATATAATGAAATCTCCGGCAACGATGGAAGCTATCAGAAAAGGGGAAGAAGATATTAAGAATGGAAATTGCGTTTCTCAACACGAGGGAGAAAGCATGTCGGACTTTTTAAACCGGATTGCATGTATAAAATAACACTTTCCGCACAAGCAAAAGAAGAATACCAATATTTTGTACGAAGCAGTAATAGGGCTATAATAAATAAAATATTGTCACTGCTTGAAGATATAGCCAAACACCCTTATACCGGAATAGGCAAACCGGAATCTCTGAAATATGATTTGTCCGGCAAATGGTCTCGGCGTATAAATTCGGAACATCGCATTATCTATTCAGTTAATGATGAAATAATCACGGTTTATGTGCTCTCTATGAGGTATCATTATAGCAAAAAATAAAGCCCCAATCTTTCAATGGGGCTTTGTTCATTTTTCCACGAACTTCTTTAATCTGTACAGCCTATCAATTGCCGGATTATAAAACGCATCCGGATAGTGTTGCTTGATGTCGTTGATATTTGCCCGAATATACAGAGATGTATCGTATATATGTTCGGATTCCGATAATATTACTTCCTTTGGCAATTGTACGGTTTCTGCCCAATTCATGATTGCTTTAACACTTTCTTCGTCATATGCGTATTTGCCTTCTTGTGCCATATAAGATTATTTTTTGGGGCAAAGATAACCTTTTCTCTTTAATCATTCATCAAACTTCCGGTTCTTAAACATTTCTGCATCGGAAACCTCTTGCAAAACTTCGCCAAAAACAGTATGAAGTTTATCTTTCTGCATAATGATTAAATTACGGTACGGTATTCGGAATACAACATCATCATATGGCAGATGCAGATTTTCCATGAACGTTGCAATCTGTCCAAGCAGGCAGGTATTACCTGCTACTTCTGTTTTGCTGTCAGATTTTGCACGTTCTTCGCTAAAATTGACAGCTTGTAAAAATTTTCAGCAGAAATTAAAGAAAAAGCGATTTCTAATCCTTCCACAATTTCATTAAATGTGCCTTTTAATAATTCATCAAAAAGGCTATCGTTTCCTTTTATAAACCAAGACAAAGCATGTGCCGCATTATCCATATCTTTTAATGAAACAAGTATATCATGCAGCGTATTACATTCGGGGAAATTTGCTAAGTAATACCCTGCGCCTGCTATCCTATGAATAGTAGGCGGTGATATGATATATGATTTGTTATTGACGACAATTGTCTTAAAGTCAGAGCCAATAATAGAGCTATTTACTATTTTCGCAGCATTCATTATTAATATATTAAACAGGGGTGCAATTTACACTACACCCCTTTGGTTTCATAGAAATTTATTTAAATGGTAGGTTTGCTCTTGACAGGCGCTTCTGCTGACATCAAGGCGGCAGCTTCCACTTTCTCCCCATCAAACAAATAGTCACTCTTCACATTATCATTAGGATTTTCCATCGCAACAGCAGTAACTCCCAAGCCAATGTTTTTTTCGGCCATTGTTCCTTTGGCGATAACCGCAGCATTTGTAAAGACTACATAATTGCCTGTTTTTGTCTGCCCTACAATCCCCTTATTCACAATTCCCGGAGTATCTGATGCCGACCAGCCCGCATCCGTATCAACCTTTTCGCCACCTTGCAAATCAATCTTATCGTCAAATGTATATTCGCCCATTGTGAATGTAATGGTTTTTGCCCCCTTTTGAGTTACATCACGATAATAAATATTACCCGAAAGTTCGTTGATGTAATCAGTGTAGGTTGGGTCATCCTCTGTGTACTGCCAAGTATCTTGGTGTGAGTTTTTAACTTGTGTGGCAGACTCAAGCCACGTCTTTAATGATGCTTTAGTTACGGCTTCAGTAAACACATCACCGTACCATATCTTTTTAATTCCGATAAATGGTTTCATAATCTTCTCAATTTATGTTTAATACTTCAAATAATAATTTTACATTAACAAAATGACAATTTAAATCTGTATCTTCCTCTATCCCATGGCTCTCAACAGAATATTGATACCATGAACCCTTATAATATCCTACGGAATCCAAAGTCTCAACAGCCAACTGCTCAAGTTCGTTAAGCCTTTTGAGATTGGCATTCTGCTTATAATCCGGGACACAGAAATTAACTTCAATAAATCCTCTGTTCCAATAGGTATCAGATGTTTGGCGCTTAGAAAGAACAACAATACGCTCCGTATCTACTTTCTTTTTAGGGAAAGACCAGCTACGATATAAAGGCAGACCAAAAACTTTGCAATCATTATATACTATGATACCGGCATCTGATGATGTAATCATATCCAAACCTCCGAATAATTAAAATAATTACAGCTCTTAGGGTTGCGTGCGATACCTTCCGCTTTCACTGTCTCTCCAAACAAACAGCGAATACTGCTACCTTCTTTTAAGCCACGACCTTCATAGACTATATGATAATGCGACATATATATATATCCATTGTCTGACTTTAATTCTTGGGTGTTATCATCGTCGCACCGGCAAACACCTATAGTTTCCCACGTATTATTTTCCGGCTTTACAATAACTTGTCCGTTAGAGTCATACTCAGGTTTTTCTTCTGCCAATACTTGTAATATGTGAGGAGAAAAATACATTACCATATATCAGATACATCTTTAATCACACTCAGACCGACAATTGCAGCAGTTTCCTCATTCAAGTCTATGCCATATTTCTTTAACAGAAGCTTAATATGGGTCTTGATTGAATCAACGCTCCAGGATGCAGAAAATCCACTTTCACCAACTGAGGTAGGATGGAGAATATTTTTCTCAATAAAACCATCAATTAATGTTCCTATTAACTTTTTATCCTCAGAAGAAGCTTCCTTGTCTGCATTAAGCCCAAAATCTAATGCAAAATCAGAAGCCCCTACATCGGACATTTCACCGATGTAGGAAAATCCATGCTTTATGTAGCCTGCAATTGTCATTATGCCTCTACTGTCAAAGAATAGATACCGTTAATCTCAGTAATGATAGGAAGTGATAATGACTGCGCCTTTGTGAACTCAACTCCATTGGAATTGTCTGTTTCACCCTTACCCCACTGAGAAATCCGAATTCTTCCATAATTGGAATAGGTTACACCAGGTTCTTGCCTCAATTCATTGTCTGCATAGGCATTTTTGATAACCCCTAACTTTCCAGCCGGGACAAATACCAAGTTCTTATCATTCCAGGGGGAATACTCACTTAATGTTCCGTTGTTTTGAATTCGGGTGATACGTCTGATGGGTTCAAAGATAGGGAAGCCATTCTGACGCATGAACTCGTTCATATTTGACATCAACAGTGGAGTAGAAGATTTATCTGTACCAAAAACAACCTGTTTCATCTTCTTATTTCTAAGAATATATGATAAGCGTTTGGGTGAGAGAAGAATTTTATCAAGTGTCACTTTCTCTTGAGAGGCGTCCAATATCATTTGAATGTCTTCAAAACAGTCCACATTGTTTTGATTATCGTCATTCCAATCCAATGTTACCGATGCTATATTCTCGGCTGGCATTTTGTGGTCTATAACACCACGGACGCCACCCTCTGGATTGTTTTTCTCATCAAATGTAAAAACTCCTTTGTTAGACAAGGCTCCCAAGAATATAACATCCAGTTTAGACTGCACAGAATTTACAACCTTCCCGACATTATTCCACATCAGATTAATGAGTTGTTGCGTTTTCTGCTCATCTGTCAACATACGAGAATCAAGTATTTGAAGGACTTTTCTGTACTCTTCAATCGGCATAGAATAACTCATCTGATGGGTCAGCACTTTTTGCTTTAATGTTTCCAAACCGTCCGTTCCCATAATAGGCTCTTTTCCCTTAGAATCCAAAGTCGCAGCAGCCACACTCAAATTGTACTGCCCAATCAACTCTTCAAAGTTCAGCCCAATCGTAGGAGTATCCCAATCCAAATATTTCTCATAGATGTTTTGGTCGAACAATCTTTTACGTAACTCCGATGCCGTGTCTATGCGAACTTGCACTTGTTTTGTAAGTTCGCCAAAAATAGAACTATAAAATAATCCTGCCATAATTTACCTCCTTATTGTCTAATATACTTGATAGACGGGTTATTTTTCATGCTATATCCCACCAGCCAATCCTTTGGCATTGGATAAGCCACATCCTTCAAAATTAATACCTCATATCCTGCGGACACTGTTTGAAAGGACATGTTTTTCGTAAATACAAAGTCTGTTTCAACAACCGCATCCGGCAAATCTTCCCCAATACCAAGTACAGCTCCCGCAACAGCTGTTTCTGCGGCCGCAGCCAATGTTAGCACATCATAATCCGCGTTACTTGAATCAATAGAATTTATTGCCTGTCCGCCTACGGTTTCAGACTCAACAGCAAAACTTCCTTTTTTAATCCGCGGTTTGGTCGTGGTACCGCCATTGATAACTTCCACCGCTTTGCAAATCTTACACTCCATTTTTGCAAAATCAAGTTTTATAGGAGTGCCTTTTTTAACAAAAGTGCCTTCCGGCAAATCTGTTGTAAGTTTGAAGTCTCCCGGAAGAACGCCGCACTCACCTCTCCAAAAAACGGGGAAATTCCCTTTGACCTTTTCTTTTTCAAATGTAATAGCCATAACTTTATTTTTTTAATTAGCGTCCGGCAATTTTTCAGCCCATTCTTTAGCCAGTTCTTTGCCCTGGTCTTTAGGTGTAGACAAGGAGAATGCCGAACTTTTATCCTCCAAGCCTTTTGCGACCTCATTCTGTCTCACTTTAGAAAGATAGTCTGTAATCGCCACCTCGTCCATATCATCGGAGATAGCAAATCCTTCTTCTATTCTCTCTTTCGAGATTTTGAGTTCTTTTGCTTTTGAAAGAATCAGATTGTTTCTTATTGTACGAGCCTGTTCTGCTTTTGCAGACTGGTTTTCAGTTATGAGCTTTTGAATTTTCTCCTCTTGCTCCTGCTTGTACCTTGTAAACCACTCTGGTTCCTCATTGGTTGGTTGCTGTTGGTCGCCCCCATCACCTTTTGCTTTCAGTTCTTCCAATTCCTTCTTGTAGGCTGTACCTTCTGTACGCAGCCTATCAAAATTACTTTGGTAAGATTTCAGCATTGATTCTTGCCCCTTTACTATAGTTGCAAGGTTATCATCGGTTATTAATCCCATAGCGTCAAGCGATGATGCTACTGATTGAAGAATCTCATCAGACAAACCCAGCTTTGAAAAATCCTGTTTAAGCTGATTGAATATTTTTTCTTTCATACTTAATTATTTTAAATTCAGGATAAAAGTAGATATTAGTAAAAGATGGGAGAAATTTATAAAGGCTCTAAAACGAACAATTGGCAAAAGGTTTGTTATTTTATAAAAAAGGGGATGTTATTCCCCTTTCTGTTTATTCACAGCTTGACGCTCATCTAATATTCGTTGTATTTCTTCCTGCCGATTATCAGTAACCGCAAGCATATTAACCGCTTGCTCAAGTGAAATAATTCCATCCTGATAAGCCTTCCCTACTGCTGCCCACTTCCCTTGAACATCCTCATTAAACGGCTCAGAAAATTCATGTTCTATATTCAATTTTTCTAATTTTTCTCTAAGTTGGATATGGGTAACATTTTTCATAATGGCAAGAATAAGATTTTTTTCTCTATCAACCAATATATCATATATTTCCTTTAAATTATCCCTCTTAATGAAGCCCAATATCATAGCCCGTTTCAATGCCTCTCCGGATAAAGTGCCAAGCCCTTTCATGTTTTCAAAAGAAAAATCAGGAGTAAACGAATCGAAAAGAATCGAAGAATTCAAATCCGCTTTTTCACTCTCTTTCATGGAAGAATATTCTGGTGGAGTCATATAATCAATCAGGCTATTATCTTTATTTGTCAGTTGTATAACCTGACCTACAGTATCAGGATCAGCCAAAGATTCAATAACATCTGTAGTAGCCTTTATCTTAGGGTCTGCAAAATAATTATTGGTATCAGCTGCTTTAGAATCAATCATTTCCTCCCGGTCGCATCTTCTTTCAGTGCCTGCCCAGGCTTTATCTTGGCGATAATAAATCACATTGATTTTCCCGGTAGGGTTTTCAACTGGAGTTACATTCCATCCGATATTAGCCCGCTTACATCGAAATATAAAATTTGGAGTTTGTATATCAAAATGTTCTATTGTCCTATCTCCCTCTTTCAAGAAGTAACCATAACCAAAAGCTATCATGTTTTCATATTGGTCAAACAAAGGTCTCAGGGTATATCCTTTTGATTTGGATATAACGAGCACCTTTACGGCGGGCTTTCCACCATCATTATAAATATGATACACTTTAGCACTTTCGGTTTCAGCCCCCGCCAATCTTTTAGCTTGCCGCATGGTAGTATTAAACCTTGTATCTTTTAAAAACTGCATATAAGCATCAAAAGCTTCATCCTTGCCCTCTATGTCCAAAGAAGGCTTCCATGATATAGGATTTCCCAACAAGAAGAACAACTCCACCTCATTTATGTACACTTGTCTGCGCCGGGGAAGTTTTTCAACTTTATAGGGCTGCCTGTTCTTTCTCGGCTTATCGGGACGCTTCATTACATCATGAAGTTCTGGAGTATATTCCTTTATGGCATCAGATACGTACGTATCACGATTTTGCATAACAGATTGTACACGGGAAATATCTTTATTTTGAATAAGTTTCATCAAATCTCGTTCAACCCCTACAGCGTTTAGGGCCTTGTTACGGATAACATTGAATATTGCTTCTATAAAATTCATATCATCAATTTTAGTATAGTCCTAAATCATCTTTATCATATTGCTTAGAAAGTAAAATCTTCCCCATTATCTTGCCAATTGTCCAGTAACGGGCAGCGTCAATCAAATGGTTATAAGCATCAATAGGTGCGTTTATAAACTTGCCATCCTTGTTTTGTTCATATACATAATTTTTCAGTTCCTTAATGAGATTAACAGAACGCTTAGTCACGCAAAGCCTATATTCCATCATCTTAAACAGACCGCCCATGACTGAGCCTTTGTACTTATCCGCTGGATAAATCACAATACCTGCATTAGAAATCTCTTGAATAAGTCTCGGATCTGCACTATCTGCATATACGAATAACCCTAATGGCTTCAACACATCTATTATTTCACTTGTTAACATGTGGGTTTGATAACACAATTCATCAAGATACATGCAATCGTCTACTATACCACATCTTACCACCGCTGTAGGGTCAGCGCTATATCCAAAATCCAATCCAGCCCCAACATGTTTAGCGTAAGTAGGAAATTCATCCACTATTTCAAAATCCGGGAATACAAGTCCTTCTGCCATAGCTTGCAATCCCAAACCGTACACAGTCCATAGCACTTTATTCTTATGCTGGAGAGACTCTATCTCGTCTATAATAGTTTGCTCCAAAAAAGGATTGTCCTTATAAGTAGAGATAAAATGAAAAGTCCGCGAATCTTTATTCAAATCACATAACCAATGCTCATCTGAAAAAGATGGATTATAATCTATAACTGAAAAATCAGTAGTACGCATCACCAGTTGTTGCCATTCGAGGAAGGATATTTCATTGCCTTCGTTACAATACAGAATATTACGTTTTCTTCCTCGTATCTTTTGCTCATCGTCAGTTGAGAAAAATTCACAGAACGAACCATTAGGAAACGTGTATACCATATCAGATTTATTCATGCAGCGATTATCCCACATTCGGAATTTGTCTTGCATTATCTCCTTAAAATCCCGAAATACAGACCCCTTTAACGACGGTAGCGTCTTGCGCACAACAGAAAGAGAGGTTTTAGGATGTTGGAGTATATATGCTAAAAGATATATCAATATATTATACGTTTTTGAGCTTCTTGAGCTTCCTTGTGCAGATACAACCTTGTATCCTGATTTTATCGCACTATCAACCGTAGCATATATTTTAGTCGTTTGTATCAGCATCTACAACGTCCCCCCTTTTGTCTATTATCTGAATTGTTATAGAATCATTTTTATCTTCCTTTACAATATCTTTCTGTTCAGTTGCATCCCAACCCAGCAATTTTGCCAATTTTTCTATTGCATCAATCTTATTATACAATTTCAGTTCATAACCTTTATCTGTACTCTTTACGGAAAGAATGGCTCTTTGAATGCCAATAGGCAAGGCGGATACATCCTTTACCACTATGGTAGTAAACATCTCATTAGACTTGATTTCAAGGGCGTCTACAATATTCGCCCTTGCAATATCTGCCAAAATTCCTACCGCTTCATCTTTTGTAATATCTGACCGGCGCCGCATTTCAGAACTCAACTCACTTATCCTTAGGGCAACCTTAGGGTTATTAGCTAATCTGGACGCCTCTACCCAAATCGCATTATCTGATTTCCCTTTGCATGAATAAGCACGACGATAAGCATCGGAAGCATTGCCGCTTTCGAGGTAATAATTACAAAAATTTTCTTGCTTAATTGAAAGTCTCATCCTATTATTCTTCTTTATATATTTTCAAAGATAGACCATTGTGTAAAATGAGAAAAGCAAATGTCTTGCCGATAACAAACAATCTGAAAAAGGTTTGTTATTTGAATGTAAGGCGCTTTAATTCATCTAGAGTATCGCCCTCTTCCAATCGTTTAAGCATTTCTTTATAAATAATATTAATGTCGCTTCTGAAGTATTTGTATTGCTGATACAAAAAAAAGACATCAGCAATGTTGTTTGATATAGTACAAGGCTTTACCTTTGGAAATACATGTTCAAGAGATTTCCTAACCCCATTAGGTATACGCCCACCCGCTAATACACTTGGGACAAACAAAAAAAGTATGATAAACAAAAATTCCTTTCTCTGAATTATTTTTTCACGAGGCGGAATATTCATAGTGCGTACTATATTTTTAAACAACTCGTATATATAGGGAATAGACTCAAGATTAGTCAGTATTGGACTTACTAATTCAGCCTCTCTTTCAGATAGCCTTGACTTTTGTTCGCGTATATTCTTTATTTCTGCAATAGATGAAAATTCCTTTGTTATATACATAATAATAAAGTGTTAGGTTATCATATAACATAACAAAGATAATACACTAATCATGAAACAAGAGATATAAATATCAATTATAATACTGAATATAAACAAGTTAGTTAATACATTAATCAGGGAATTAATTAATATATTAATTAAAATTTTAATTACAAATAGTATATAATACGTTAAGTATAAATAGGATATATGTAACTGACAAATATTTATTCCTTAAAAAAAAGCGGATTGTAATAGTATATAAATAAGGAAAAGTTAAATATTCATAATAGAAAAAGTATATCTTTATATCAATCCTATATTTGAAAATACAAGAGAAAGATAAAGATTTTGCATATCAGAAAATTAAGTTGTGCAAATGTTGTGCAAACTAAGCAATCTTAAAATACAATTATCTATAAATTAAATAATTGACACAATATACAATATTCACACCGGGGATTTTACCAGCCAAAGAGTTTACCACATTCGTTTGCTTGTTCTTCATCAACTCTTTGGAATTAATATCCGAAACAGAATAACCTAACGCCTTTTTCTCTTTCTTAATGCCCATAGCCGTTACAACAACTTCACTCAATGATTGGGTATCATCTTTCAGGGTAACCGTATAGTCGCTTGCCGCTCCTACCTTCACTTCTTCCGTAGCATATCCAACAAATGAGACTACCAATGTGCTACCCACTGGAGCTTCTACCGAGAATTTTCCATCGATGTCAGTAACAGAACCTGTACTAGAACCTTTCACCAATACACTGGCTCCAATAATCGGTTCGCCTGCAACATCCACTACTTTACCTGTGATTGTTTTGGCTTGCTGAGTACTTTGGGAACTTTGTTTCCAATCACTCACGTTTTCTAATTGCTTGCACTTCTGTTTTAATATTTTTTTTATTTTATGTATTTTGTGGATATAAATGTTTGTTTTTGATTGTTAATAATACCGCCGCTTTTTCAGCAATTTTCTATTTTCCAAAAATGTGATAAAAGAATTAACAGAATGATAATAAACGTGTAGCCGTTTA
>ENA-UESC01000735-UESC01000735.1-human-gut-metagenome-genome-assembly--contig:-NODE-735-length-29699-cov-28.983762_pt1 | contig 29699 bp, 27 predicted proteins | sample MGYA00242998_ERZ507999 | MGnify/ENA primary metagenome ERZ507999 (study PRJEB26167, sample SAMN06115465) | human gut metagenome | host: Homo sapiens | place: China:Hubei | collected 2016-04-27... | reverse complement strand
GCACGATATGCGATACATCGAAGCGCCTTTTTATTACAGAGTAAAGAATTAAGCTTTAAGCCTCAACTGATTTTGCGTTTTCGCTTTCTTCATTTTCGGCAAGCTCACTGCCCTTTTTACTTTTAACATAGCTCTTAAACGAATTAACAACAATGATAAGGCCGAGCGTGATAAGCAAAACGGCAACAACAAGCTGAAGCGCGGAGCCGAAGATATCCGTGCCTGCGGCAATAGCCTTAACAAGGGCGATAACACGCTGAACAAGTGCCGTGAAGGTTACGCAAAGCATAATGATCATCGGCGGGAACAGCATCTTATTGCTTCTGCCCGTTACTTTAAGGAATACGCAAAGCGTGATAAGAACAAGCGCGCTGAGCAGCTGGTTTGCGGAGCCGAAGAGCGGCCAAACCTTTTCATAGCCGATTTTCGTGAGCACAAAGCCGCAAAGAAGCGTGAAAATCGTGGCGAAATAAGGATTGCAAAGCACCTTGCGCCAAGGCTTTGCATGCTCCATATCATCAACGCTGAAGATTTCCTGGAACGACATTTTGCCGATACGCGCAACGGCGTCAAGCGTGGTGAGCGCAAGAGCGGAAACGCACATCGTCATAAACACGGTTGCAACCTGAACAGGCATGCCCATTTTTTCAAAAAAGCCCGCAACACCGCGGCTGAAGATTTGGAACGGAGTGCCGTCTGCCGGGGTGCCGTCCTTAGCCGCTGCCGCGCCTGCAACGCAAAGCGCAAGAACCGCCAAAACGCTTTCAAGAATCATTGCGCCGTAGCCGACTTTAATCATATCCTTTTCATTTGCTATCGTTTTGGACGAAGTGCCCGAGGAAACAAGGCTGTGGAAGCCCGAAACCGCACCGCAGGCAACCGTTACGAAAAGAATCGGGAACATTGTGCCGAGCTTTTCATTTGTGAAGCCCGTGAAAACAGGCAAATTCATTGTGGGGTGGCCGATGATAAGGCCGACCGCCGCACCGAGAATCATACAAACAAACATAATTGTGGTCATATAATCACGGGGCTGTTTCATAAGCCAAATCGGCACGATTGCGGCAACAAAAATATACGCAAAAACGATATAGCTCCAGCCGTCCTTACCGAGAACGATGGGACATTTGATGCCGATTGCAAACGAAACTATAATGAAAACAACACCGATAAGAAATTCTTTCCAGCCGGAAAAATTGAATTTCTTTTGAATAAGGCCGAAAATAACGGCAAAAAGCATGAACATGATCGAAACCATGCCGGCAGAGCCGTTTGTGCCCGCCGTGGCAAGCTTTGCGCCGGTGGTGGCGTCAAAGGCATTAAATGTGCCCGAAACCATATCGGCAAAAACAGCTATGATAAGCAGTGAAAACAGCCAGCAAAAGATTGTGAAAAGCTTTCTGCCGAGCTTTCCGATATATTTTTCAATCAGCATGCCCATTGATTTGCCCTGATTTTTAACCGAGGCATAGAGCGCGCCGAAATCCGTTACCGCGCCGAAGAAAACGCCGCCGATTAAAATCCAAAGCAAAACGGGAAGCCAGCCGAACACGGCGGCCTGAATTGCGCCGGTTACAGGGCCTGCACCCGCGATTGACGAAAATTGATGGCTGAAAACCGTCCAGCCGTTTGTGGGCACGTAATCCTTGCCGTCGTTATATTTAACGGCGGGAGTTTCCGCTTTGGGATCAATGCCCCATTTTTTTGCAATGCGGCGGCCGTAAAGCACATAGCCCGCACCGAGAACAGCCACGGCGATTAAAACAATTACCAATGTGTTCATAAAATCTATCTCCTTTTCTTATTTCAAACAGCCGCCGGCAAATAAAAAAGCCCCCGCTTTGCACAAATCATCAAAGATTTTGCAAAGGCGAAGGCATCAACTTAAACATAAAGTTTAACTGCATCCGTGTTACCACTTTGCTTGCCGGCACGAATCCGACCGCTCAATCACCGCCCAAAATCCGCAGAAAGCAAAATTTCGGAAAGTGTTTCCATATAACGGTGGAACCCGGCTTTGCCTACTGATTGCTTTTCGACAAAGCTGCTTGCAGGTGAGGGCCGAACGCGCCTTGTTACCGCCTTCCACAACCGGCGGCTTTCTGTGAACGGTGCTGCGCAGGGTCATTTCCTGTTCATTGCATTTGGCTGTTTAATTTATAACTTAATGTTAGTACTAAAATTAAAATTTGTCAAACAATATTAAAAATTTCGTAATTTAGCCCAAACGGCAGCGCAAAATTAAGCCTTGCTTTGGACATATTTTAACATTTTATGAACAGAAAAACTCTTATTGGCTCAATATGCAAAAGGACTCCGCCGCATCAAAACGGCAGAGCCCTTTTTACAAAGACAGAGAGTGCAGTGAAAAGCACTGCAAAAAATCGCCTGCGCCGCAAAATAATTCAGAAATTATCAAGCAGGGATTTGTAAAACTCGCAATAATCTGTTCTGTTTTCAGCTGTAAAAGCCATAGCCTCGCGCGGATGACGGTTGAGCTGACCCGTGAGCATATATTGCACCTCGTAGCCCCATTTTACGCCGCTTTCCTTGAGCGGAATCATGTAATTTTCAAGGAAGGTAAGCAGACTGTAAAGATTATATTTCGGATTTTTAAGGAATCCGAGCAAAAGCTCCATTGCGCAGTTGCCCGCTCCCCTTCCCATGCCTGCCGCCGTGGCATCAAGATAAGAAACACCGTAAGAAAGAGTTTCAATCGTGTTTGCAAAAGCAAGATTTTGATTGTTGTGCGCATGAAAGCCGATTGCCTTGCCGTATTTTTCGCCGATTTCAAGATATTTTTTTGCAAGTGCGCCCGCCGTTTCGGGGTAAAGCGAGCCATAAGAATCCACAAGATAAATAACATCAACACTTGATTGGCCTATCATTGCAAGAGCCTCTTCAATCTGCTCGCTCGAAGCCTGGCTGATCGCCATGATATTACAGGTGGTTTCATAGCCGAGATTATGAAAATATTCAATCATTTCAAGTGCCGCCGGAATTTGGTGAATATAGCAGGCAACACGCACCATGTCTATAACCGATTCGCTTTTCGGCACGAAATCCTCTTTAAAATCGCACCTGCCGACATCAGCCATAACCGCAATTTTCATATCCGAAACATTATCGCCGACTATGCTGCGAATATCCGCCTCATCGCAAAACTTCCATTTGCCGAATTTATTAACATCAAACAGATTTTTGGAGGCACGATAACCGAATTCCATATAATCCACGCCACTTTTAACATTCGTTTTATAAAGCTCGGTAACAAATTCATCCGTAAATTCAAAATTGTTGCAAAGGCCGCCGTCTCTGATTGTGGCGTCAACCACCTTAACATCGGCGCGCACGGTCATCATATTACCTTTTCTGGGTGCCATAATATCCTCTCCTGTTCGCAGAAATATCGCTTTATCGCTTTAAAGTCCCATCGCTTTAAAGCGGATTAGTGGTATTATAACAGGTGCGCATTCCTTTGTCAACAGAAAATCAAAAAAAAACAAAGCGGAAATGCAAAGCATTTCCGCCTGAAAAGCATATTAAAGCCGCATATACGCGTATATAATATGGTTTTATATTATTTAATAACGCGAACTCTTACAACGCCGGCAATTTTTTCGATATCGCCGAGAACAACACCCGGCACATCCGAATCAACATCCAAAATGCTGTATGCTATTTCGCCGCGGTTTTTGTTTACGAAGTTTGCGATATTTATTCCGTCCTTACTGATTGTGTCGCTTATGGTGGCAATCATATTCGGCTGATTTTTATGAATAACGGTTATTCTTGCCGCGCCGCATTTCGGGCTGGAAACCGCAGGCATATTAACGGAATTTATGATATTGCCGTTTTCAAGAAAATCTATCAACTCAGCGGCACCCATTGTGGCGCAGTTCTCCTCGCTTTCGGGAGTGGAAGCACCAAGATGGGGCATGGCAATAACACCGTCAACCCCGATAAGATCGGCAGACGGGAAATCCGTTACATAAGCCGCCATTCTGCCGTCCTCAAGAGCAGAAACGACATCCGCGGAATTGGCAAGATCGCCTCTTGCAAGGTTTATAATTCTGACCGTATCCTTCATCTTTGCGATGTTTTCGGCGCAAATCATTTCCTTTGTTTCGGGAGTGAGCGGCACATGCACGGTAACATAATCAGCCTTCGGGAAAATCTCATCAAGCGAATTTATTATTTGCACATCTTTTTTAAGCGTTTCGGCCGCGGCGGGAGAAAGAAACGGATCATAACCGACAACCTTCATGCCGAGATCAACGGCGGCGTTTGCCACCAATCTGCCGATTGCACCGAGGCCGATTACGGCAAGGGTTTTGCCCTTGATTTCGGGTCCGGAAAAAGCAGACTTGCCTTTTTCAACGCTTTTGCCGACATTTTCATCGTTTTTAATCGTTTTGCACCATTCGATTGCCTTGGTGATTTTTCTGCTTGAAAGCAAAAGCGCGCATATAACAAGCTCCTTAACCGCATTTGCATTTGCACCGGGGGTGTTGAAAACAACAATGCCGTCCTGCGTGCAGCGGTCTATCGGAATATTATTAACGCCTGCGCCGGCTCTTGCGATTGCAAGCAGTGACTTCGGCATTTCCATATCGTGCATGGCGGCGGAGCGCACCATAATCGCATCAGGATTTGCGATATCATCGCCGTAAGCATATTTTGATTTATCAAATTCGGCAAGACCGACGGATGAAATCTTATTAAGAGTTTTAATATTAAACATTATTTACGAGCCTCCTCAAATTCCTTCATGAATTTAACAAGCTTTTCAACACCCTCAATCGGCATTGCGTTATAAATGGATGCACGCATGCCGCCCACTGTTCTGTGGCCCTTCAGATTAACAAAGCCCGCAGCGTCCGCTGCCTTAATAAATTCGGCATTGAGTTCATCGCTGCCCGTAACAAACGGAACATTCATAAGCGAACGGTATTCCGGCACGACGGTGCCCTTAAACATTTCGCTTGAATCAAGAAAATCATAAAGAATTTTTGCTTTTTTCTCATTATGAGCCTTCATGCCCTCCAGATCGCCGTAGGTTTCCTTGATCCATTCAAGCACAAGGCCGCAGATATAAATGGTCCAGCACGGAGGCGTGTTATAAAGCGAATCCGCATCCGCCTGCACCTTGTAATTCATCATAACAGGGCAGATATCCCTTGCGTTGCCGAGCAAATCCTCGCGAATAATTGCCACAACAAGGCCTGCGGGAGCAACATTCTTTTGAGCGCCGAAATAAACCATGCCGAATTTTGAAATATCAAGAGGCTCGGAAAGCGCGCATGAGGAAACATCGGCAATAAGCACCTTGTTGCCGACGGGAGGCAAATCGCGATACTTCGTGCCGTAAATGGTGTTGTTCATGCAAATGTAAACATAATCGGCATCCTCGCGGAAATCCTCTGCCTTTGTTTCAGGAATATATGTAAAGGTTTTATCTGCCGAGGAGGCAACGGCTTTAACATCGCCGTATTTCTGCGCCTCCTGAAACGCCTTTTTAGCCCACTGGCCCGTAATGATGTAATCCGCCTTGCCGCTGCCGTTCATAAAATTGAGCGGAATTGCGGAGAATTGAGCGGAAGCGCCGCCCTGCAAAAAGAGCACCTTGTAATTATCCGGCACTTTGTAAAGCTCGCGCATAAGCCTTTCGGCGTTTTTGATAATTTCGTCAAAAACCTTTGAGCGGTGACTCATTTCCATAACGGATTGACCGCAGCCGCGGTAATCAAGTATTTCCGCGCCTGCCTTTTCGAGCACGGACTCCGGCAGGGTTGAAGGACCTGCGCTGAAATTATAAACTCTGGACATTATTAATTGCCTCTCCTTCGCATTTTTAATTGTGATATAGCTAATATTATAAAGATGTTTAACTTTTTGTCAATGCTTTAAGCAAAACTTTATCGAAAAGAAGCGATTTTTGTTAAATTTTTAACTATTCTTTTCAAGTTTATTGTTTCATTCCAAAATAAAATCACCCAAAAGTTTTAAACTTCGTTGGGTGATTAAATCATCTTTATTTATATATGCCAAACACGCGCAGTTTATCGCTGCTGATTGAGTGCATTCTGAAGTATGCCTGCATTTTTCTTCTTTTTGGGTTTATACGCGGGCGGATTTGCAAGCTTTTTGGTGAGCCTGTTGCTTTTTGCCATGATTTTATTTATTTCATGCACGGGGCCTGCCATATATTCCGTCATATACTTATCGGCAACGGCCATCATATCGGGATCGTTTTTCATTTCGCCCAAGATCGTTACGCCGATAACATCCTGCACTTCGTTAGTGCCATCCTCATAAACATCGCCGAGCATTTTAAAAAGCTTTTTTCTTTCCTGCTCGGTGCCGTTTTTGATAACATCAAGCACCTTCTGCGTGCCCACTTCCTCAAAAAAGGTTTCGGGCAAAAATTCGCCGTAATCGGAAATGTTTTGCTTAATTGCATCTTTATATTCGGGATAAAGCGTGCCGAAGCGATTTGCAAGCGAATCAACATCATAACTGATTACGCCGTTTTTCGCTTTTGAGCGGGAAACCGCCTTTGGCATTTTGATTTTATCCAAGTCCTTTTTCTTATTTGTTTTAAAAAGCGGCTCGAGCTCGTAGGCAAATTCGTTTGCGGCGGAGCGGCAATCCCTTTCATCCGCATCGGCAAGAGTGAAAAGGGATTTTGAAATAGTTTCATATTCCGTGGATTCGCCCTTATCTTCATAAGCACATTCCAAGAGCAGAATATTGCTTTCTTTTTCGTATTTAAATCTAAAAAGGCCTTTTTCACTTTTATAGTGAACTGCGGCTTCATCCTCTGATTTGGCCTTTGAAAAGCCGAGCGGCTGAATACGCGGTTCAAGATATTTATCTATAATTCTGTAAGCTTCGATAAGTTCCATATTTGAAAACTCCTGTTTTATACATATTTACTGTTTCGATTAAGTATTATAACATCTTGCAAAGCATTTGTCACTATCTAATTTGTTAAATAACTGTTATAAATAATATGCTTACTGTTGAATTTATTATTTTTATATGATACAATATAGCGAAAACTCGGTATGCGATAAATTTAAGGCGGTGAATTTTACGGATAAGGTTTTGGTGGAGGTTAAAGCCACCCAGCAATACGGGCACGATACGGATGTTACCGATTTAACAACATACGGCACCCTGCGCGACGACGGCGCCGCCTACATAATCAAATACAACGAAGAGCTTGAAAACCCGAGCGAAACGGTTTGTGTTACCGTGCGCGTGCAAAAGGATGAAAGCTTTGTTGAGATGACGAGATCCGGCAGAAGCCATGCCTGCCTTACGATTGAAAAAGCAAAGCGCAATCTTTGCAGCTACGGCACGGATTTCGGCAACATACTCATGGGAATATACGGCAAGGATATCGAGGCAAATGCCGAAGACGGGCTTTTCAATTTTGAATACGATATTGATTTTAACGGCTCTGTTTCATCGCAAAACAAGGTGCGAATGAAGCTTACAAAAACACAAAGCCCGAGAAAGATTAAAGAAGTAAAGGCCGAGCAATAACGGCAAACATAAAACGCGGTTTTTTCAGCAAAGCCGCAAAGCTTAATATACGGGAGCAAATCAAAAATGTCATTACTTGTTAAAGAAACTCAAAAGGAATTAAGGGAAAAAATATTGGACGCACTCGGCAGAGCCGTTGCAAACGGAGAACTGCCGGCAGAGCCGTTGCCGGCATTCAACATTGAAAAGCCGGCGAACAGCGCAAACGGCGATTTTTCATCAAACATTGCGCTTGCGGGAGCAAAGGCGTTCAAAAAAGCACCGAGAATGATTGCCCAAAGCATTGCGGATAACATTGATTTGGAGGGCACGCTTTTTGAAAAGGTTGAAATTGCGGGACCGGGCTTTTTGAATTTTTACCTTTCGCAAAGATATTATTCGGAAATAGTTAAAGATGTTATAACCAGGGGCGAGGATTACGGTGCCTCGAATTTCGGCAAAGGCAAAAAAGTTTTGGTGGAATTCGTTTCCGCCAATCCCACAGGCCCCATGCATATAGGCAACGCACGCGGCGGCGCAATCGGCGACTGCCTTGCCGCAGTGCTTGAAAAAGCCGGCTACAATGTCAGCCGCGAATTCTATGTTAACGATGCCGGCAACCAAATCGAAAAATTTGCCACTTCGCTTGAGGTGCGCTATCTTCAGCTTTACAAAGACGGCATCGAAATGCCCGAGGACGCTTATAAGGGCGCAGATATAACCGAGCACGCAAAGAGCTTTGCCGCAGAATACGGCGATAAATATGTTGAGGCAGAAAGCGGCGAAAGGCGCAAGGCGCTCGTTGATTTTGCGCTTCCCAAAAACATTGCAGGCCTTGAAAGGGATTTGCTGCAATACAGAATCAAATATGATAATTGGTTTAAAGAGAGCACTCTGCACGCAGACGGCTCCGTTGCAAAAATCATTGAAAAATTCAAAGAGCTTGGCGTAACATACGAGCAAGACGGTGCGCTTTGGTTTAAGGCATCCGAATTCGGCAATGATAAAGATGTTGTTCTTATTCGTGCAAACGGCATACCGACATATATAGTGCCAGATATTGCATATCATTATAACAAGCTGGTTACAAGAGGCTATGACAAAGCCGTTGATGTTTTGGGCGCAGACCACCACGGATATGTGCCGAGAATGAAAGCGGCACTTTCCGCCCTTGGAATTGATGAAAACAGGCTTGACTGTGTGATTATGCAGATGGTTCGCCTTGTAAGAGACGGCGAAACAATCAAGCTTTCAAAGCGTTCAGGAAAGGCAATAACTCTTACCACCCTTTTGGATGAAATCCCGATAGACGCAGCAAGATTTTTCTTTAATCTGCGCGAACCGAATTCGCATTTTGATTTTGACCTTGATTTGGCGGCTCAGGAAACAAGCCAAAACCCCGTTTATTATGTGCAATACGCGCACGCAAGAATATGCTCTATCCTTAAAAAAGCACAGAGCAGCGGCATAACGCTTCGCACACCTACCGATGAAGAACTCGATCTTTTGAATTCGCCCGAGGAAACGGAGCTTATCCGCCACCTTTCTTCGCTGACGGACGAGGTTATCACCGCCGCCAAAACATACGATCCGGCAAGAATAACCCATTTTGTTATCGAGCTGGCAACGCTTTTCCACAAATTCTACAACGCACAAAGGGTTATTGCCGACGACGAAGGACTTATGCAGGCACGCCTTTATCTTTGCGTTGCGGTAAAAGACACCATTAAAAACATTCTTACCATGCTTAAGATTTCCGCTCCCGAAAGCATGTAACAATAATAAAAGCACATAAACGGCGAACAAAAATGAGAGTGAGGAAAAAACATGGCATCTTTTAAAAGCAAAGTGCTTCACTCGGTTGGCAACAGTCTTTTTAAATACATTTACAAAAATCCTCGGCGCAATATGCTGAAGCTTGTTAAGCTCGGCAAGGTGTTTGCAGGAAAAATGTATCCCGAAAGCACTTTCACTAAGCCAATTGAAATAATCACGGATAAAACAAACATTTGGCATGAATTTCTTTTCAGAGGAATTGATGAGGTTAATCATGATTTGCTGCGAAGAGCCGTGCTGACCTTTGGCATCGACTTAGGACTTATAGGCACATCAACGCTGAGAAAAAAGCGCGACGAATTAAAATGCAACATTCCGTGGGTTGTGTTGCTTGATCCCACTTCCGCCTGCAACTTAAAATGCAAGGGTTGCTGGGCCGCTGAATACGGCCACAAGTCAAGCCTCACCATGGATGAAATGCGCAAAATAGTGAGCGAAAGCAAAGCGCTCGGCACTCACTTTTTCATGTTTACCGGCGGTGAGCCGCTCATCAGAAAAAAAGATATAATTTCGCTTGCAAAGGAAAATCCCGACTGTATGTTTCTCGCGTTCACTAACGCAACGCTGATTGACGATGAATTTTGCGAACAGCTTATAGAATGCGGCAACTTCGGCCTTGCGCTTTCGATTGAAGGCACAGAGGAAACGAACGACGGCAGACGCGGCGACGGCGCTTACCAAACAACGATGAACGCCATGAAAATGCTTAAAAAGCACGGCTGCCTTTTCGGCACATCTGTTTGCTATACCTCTGCAAACTATGAAGCCGTAACAAGCGATGAATTCTATGATAAAATGATTGAAGCGGGCGCAAAATATATGTGGTATTTTCACTATATGCCCGTTGGCGCAAATGCCGACACTTCCCTGCTGCTCACTCCCGAGCAGAGAGAGCATGTTTACCGCGCAATCCGCGACAGGCGTGATTCGAAGCACGGCAAACCGATTTTCACGGTTGATTTCCAAAACGACGCCGAATTTGTCGGCGGCTGCATTGCCGGCGGCAGAAACTATTTTCATGTTAATTCCGAGGGTGATGTTGAGCCCTGTGTTTTCATTCATTATTCGGATTCAAACATAAGAGAAAAATCGATAATCGAATGCTTAAACTCTCCTCTTTTCAAGGAATATTACAAGGGCCAGCCCTTTAATAAAAATATGCTGCGCCCCTGCCCGATGCTGGAAAACCCGCAGGCACTGCGCAAAATGGCGGCACGAAGCGGCGCGAAATCAACAAACCTGATTTGTGAGGAAAGCGCAGAACAGCTTTGCTCGAAATGCGATGCATACGCCGCTGCCTGGGCGCCGAAAGCAAAGGAAATTTGGGAGGAAAAAGAGCGTTTCAAGCCGTTCACCCAGTATTACAGAGACACTCCCGAAGGCAAGCTTAATTACCGCCCCGAGGACTATTGATTAAAAAAAGCATATGAATTTAAAAAAGCGACCTATCGGAACAAACTCCGAACAGTCGCTTTTTTTGCTGTGTTATTTTGCCGAAACGGCATTATTCGTCAAGCAAATTGTTTTCGCGAAGCATATCAAGAAATTTATCAATATCCTCGCTTGCTTTTTGCTCCGTTACCTCATATTCCAGAAGCACTTTGCTCAGAAGCTGCTCTTTTGTGCAGCCCTCCACAAGGCAATCCCAAAAAAAGCCGCCAGATTCATTAAGGGTTATCATTCCGTTAAATTCCATTGCTTTATTACCCACGGGCACGACGATTTCGGAGCCTGCAATATTTCTTTTTGCAAATCCGCTTTTTATTTTCATGGCAAACAATTCCTTTAAAAGATAAATTTATAAAAATATTATACCAATATGCACAAAACAATTCAAGCTATTATAAAAAAATAAGAAAATATAACAAATTTTGCGTTCTTGCTCTTGCAGAACGGAGCGGCAATAGGTATAATATCAGTGGTAATTCATTAAAATTATCAGTTTGTACGAAGGAGAGTATTTAATATGGTTTATTCACGCGAAGTTGAAACAATGTGCCCTGTTGCTCAGGGTGTTGCTCACGGTGCTGCTCCGATTCCGGAGGAAGCAAAATGGGTAAAGGCAAAAGAAATTAAAGACATTTCCGGCTTCACACACGGTGTAGGCTGGTGTGCTCCTCAGCAGGGCTGCTGCAAGCTCAGCCTTAATGTTAAAGGCGGCGTTATTCAAGAGGCTCTTGTTGAAACAGTCGGCTGCTCAGGCATGACACATTCCGCAGCTATGGCTGCCGAAATTCTTCCCGGCAGAACAATTCTTGAGGCTCTTAATACAGACCTTGTTTGCGATGCAATCAACACCGCAATGAGAGAGCTTTTCCTCCAAATCGTTTACGGCCGCTCACAGAGCGCATTTTCCGATGACGGCCTTGCAATCGGCGCAGGCCTTGAGGACCTCGGTAAGGGTCTTCGTTCTCAGGTCGGCACAATGTACGGCACCCTTGCAAAGGGCCCCCGTTATCTTGAGATGACAGACGGCTATGTTACCAAGATTGCTCTTGATGCTGATAATGAAATCATCGGCTATAAGTTTGTTAACTTCGGCAAGATGATGGACTTCATCAAAGCAGGCGACGATGCAAACACTGCATTTGAAAAGGCTCAGGGCCAATACGGCAGAGTTGCAGACGCCGTTAAGCTTATCGACCCGAGAAAAGAATAAGGAGGAGAAGAATAATGGCTTTATTTGAATCATACGAGAGAAGAGAAAAGCAAATCCTTGAGGTTCTTGCTCAATACGATATTAAATCTATCGAAGAATGCAGAGATATCTGCCAGGCTAAGGGCTTTGATCCTTACAAAATCGTTGAAGGCATTCAGCCGATCTGCTTTGAAAACGCAAAGTGGGCTTACACCGTAGGCTGCGCTATCGCAATCAAAAAAGGCGTTAAATCCGCTGCTGAGGCCGCTGCCGCTATCGGCGAGGGTCTTCAGTCCTTCTGCATTCCCGGTTCAGTTGCAGACCAAAGAAAAGTAGGTCTCGGCCACGGCAACCTCGGCAAAATGCTTCTTGAAGAAAACACAGAATGCTTTGCATTCCTTGCAGGCCATGAAAGCTTTGCAGCCGCAGAGGGTGCTATCGGTATTGCTGAAAAGGCAAACAAGGTTAGAAAAACTCCTTTAAGAGTTATTCTTAACGGCCTTGGCAAAGACGCCGCTCAAATCATTGCAAGAATCAACGGCTTCACCTATGTTGAAACCGAAATGGATTATTACACAGGCGAGGTTAAGGAAGTATTCCGCAAGGCTTATTCAGACGGACTTCGCGCAAAGGTTAACTGCTACGGTGCAAACGATGTTACCGAGGGTGTTGCAATCATGTGGAAAGAAAATGTTGATGTTTCCATCACCGGTAACTCCACCAACCCCACTCGCTTCCAGCATCCCGTTGCAGGCACATATAAGAAAGAGCGCCTTGAAGCAGGCAAGAAATACTTCTCTGTTGCTTCCGGCGGCGGCACAGGCCGTACTCTTCACCCGGATAACATGGCTGCAGGCCCCGCTTCTTACGGCATGACCGATACCATGGGCAGAATGCACAGCGACGCTCAGTTCGCAGGTTCTTCCTCCGTTCCGGCTCACGTTGAAATGATGGGTCTTATCGGCATGGGCAACAACCCGATGGTTGGCGCAACGGTTGCTTGCGCGGTTGCCGTTCAGGAAGCTATCAACGCTTAATTGAATATAACCGATATTATAACAGAATCCGGCAATACGAGAGTATTGCCGGATTTTTTGTATAAACAAAAAGCAAGCGGCGCAGAGAAAATCTCTGTGCCGAAGCGATTTAAGCTTATTTAATTATCAAATATGTAAAAGCTGAACTATTTTGCGCTTATAAGCAAGGAACTCATCGGTTAAATTAAAATCATCACGCCGCGGCTTTTTTTCATCGATAACGATCTCGTTTGCGATTGTGCCCGGCGTGCCGGAAAGGATATAAATTCTGTCCGACAAAATAATGGCCTCGTCGATATCGTGGGTTATAAACACGGTTGAAAGGTCTATCTGCCCCATAACATCAAGATACCATTTATGAATTTTGGTGCGCGTAATTGTATCGAGCGCCGAAAACGGCTCGTCAAGCAGCGCAACACCGTTTGACGAAAGATAGGTGCGCAGCAAAGCGGCTCTTTGCCGCATGCCGCCCGAAAGCTGATCGGGATATTTAAATTCCGTGCCCTCTATATCAAACACCTTAAAAAGCGGCAATGCCTTTTCGCGCGCCTCTTTTTTCTTTGCGCCGTTTATGATAAGCGGCAGGCACACATTATCTATCACCTTGCGATAGGGAAAAAGCAAATCCTTTTGCAGCATATAGCTGACCTTGCCGGGTTTGCCCGTGATATCCTCGCCGTTAAGATAAACATTGCCCGTATCCGCCTTATAAATGCCCGAAAGGATATTAAAAAGCGTGGTTTTGCCCGCGCCGCTCACACCGAGCAGGCTCACGATTTCGCCCTTGTTCAGGGTGATGTTTACATCGCTTAAAACCTGCTTTTCGCCGAAGCTTTTGCTTATGTTTTGCGCTTTTAAAATTTCCATAACTGCCTTTTACTGAAGATAATCGTTTGAATAGCCCGTGCCTGCCGGAAGCTCTTTATCGATAAGCTTTTGATCATAGAGCCATGCATAGAAGCCGTCCCATCTTGCGGGGTCGATATAGCCCCATTTCTGAGCATCGGCAACATATTGATCTGCAAGCCATTTTTGGCTGGCAACAACAAGATCCTCCGAGCCTACAAGAGATTTGGTGTCATCGCCGTCTATCAAAATCTGAGCGGCTTTTTCGGGATTTTCAATCGCATATTCATAGCCCTTTTTGGTTGCCGCAAGGAAAGCCTTTGCCGCGTCGGGATTTGATTTAAGAAAATCGTTGTTTGCGATAAGAATAGGAGTGTAATAATCGAAGGTGCTGTTAAGATCTTTAAAGAAGAAGAAATCTGTGTCTATCTTATTAACCTCTGCATTTATGCCGCCCCAGCCATAGAAAACCCAAATGGCATGATCGGGATTTTGCTTAACATCCTGTGCCTCATCCGTTACAGCGTTTGGAATTCTTGTTACCTTGCTCCAATCGCCGCCGTCTTTTTCAACAACATTTTGCATCATTGCAAGCTCAATCGGCGAATCCCAGGTGAGATATGTTTTGCCCTCAAGGCCCTTGGGGGTGTCCATGCCCTGACCCTTTGATGAGATAATGCCCGAAGTATTGTGCTGAATAAGCGCCGCAACGGCAGTTACCTGCATCGGGGTATCCGATGTAAAGCCTGCTGCCAAAGTGTCCTGCGCGTCGATGGCAAACTGAGCCTGGCCTGCGGAGCAAGCCTCCGTTGCGCCGTTTTCGGGAGGCTGAACAATTGAAACATCAAGACCTGCCTCATCGTAATAACCGTTTGCAAGAGCCACATACATACCTGTGTGATTTGTGTTCGGAGTCCAATCAAGGCAAACCGTTATTTTTGTTTTCTCTTTATTATCATCGCCGGAATCGTTTCCTTTTTTGCTGCAAGCGGCAAAGCTGAAAACCAAAACGGCTGCCAAAAGAACTGCCAAAGCCTTTTTAAGATTCTTTTTCATTATATATTACCTTTCCTGTGAACATAAATGTTTACTTATTTTTGGCATGCTTCCACGGGGTCGCCGCTCTTTCAAGCAGATTAACAAGCCCCATAAGCAACAGGCTGATTACAGAAATAAAAACTATAACGGCAAACATTTTATCAAACGCATATGCTTTTTTTACCCTCGTCATATAAACGCCGAGGCCCTCAAAGCCGCCGAGCCATTCGGAAATTACCGCGCCCACAACGGCATATGAAGCCGAAACCTTGAGCCCGGAAAAAAACGAAGGCATTGCATTCGGCAGCTTAACATATTTAAAAATCTGATATCTGTTTGCGCCCATTGCCCGCATAAGATTTATCGCATCGCCGTCTGCCCCTTCAAAGCCGCCGAGCAAGCCCACGGCTATCGGGAAAAATGTGGTGATAACAACAAGCGTTATCTTAGGAGCCATTCCAAAGCCCATCCACAGCACCAAAAGCGGCGCAACGGCAATGGTTGGAATTGTTTGCGTGATAACAAGGATGGGATAAATCGCTTTATAAAGAAAAGCAAATCTATCCATCAGCGTGGCAACAATAAACGCAAGCGCCACACCTATCAAAAGGCCGTAGCAAGCCTCCTGCAAGGTAACAGCCGCCTGCTTCATCATAACCGAAAAATTATCAACAAACGCTTTAACCACATCGTAGGGCGACGGCAGCATGTATGCCGGCACCACTTCCCTGTCCGAGCAGATATACCAAATTAAAATTATAACCGCAACCGCGATAAGCGGCGCCGTTTTATTGGTGATGCTTTGTAACTTTTTTGTCAATGGTAAGTACCTCGCCCTCGGGGTTGTAAACCACCTTAATGTATGCGCTTACGCTTTCACAGCCTGCTTTGATGGCAACCTTTTGGCAATTTGCCACAATCTCCATAAGCTGATCATAGCTTTCGCCCTCAATGGTTGTTTCAAACGGGCCGACATAGCAGTTTAACCCCGTGCTTTTGATATAGGCAATAACCTCATCAACGATGCGGATAAGCTCGTCCTCATCCTGCACTGACGGCAAAACCTGAATGGCCACACTTGCTTTCATAATAATTACTTCCTTTCATAATATTTCTTAGTAAGCCAAAAGAAAAACCCCGCACGCAGCGGGGTATAGAACACAATGTTATGTCTCCGCTGTCCATACTAATGCACAGGTCGAAGGGTATAATCTCAGCCGTTCGGCACCCCTGACTTATTAAGTTATACCTATTATATACAACGGCAAATATTTTGTCAACGCCAAACGGCAAAATGCTTTTATTGCCGCAGCAATAAAAACAAGAGGCAAAACCGGTTCCATAAAGCGGCACGAAAATCCGCCGCATTTATAAAATCAAAAGCAGATAGAAAAACTGTTCGTAAATATTATACTTTTTGTACTGTCAATATGTAATATTTTGGTGCAAAAACAGGTTGAGAAACTGCGCAGCGGCGGCAAATTTCGCTATATTACACAGCAAAAATCGGCCAACACAAAAATCTACATATCGTTTATTTTTTTGCGATTTAAATTTTTCAACACAAGATATTGTATTTTTTCCGATTTTGGTATTGACAGTAACACGGGATTTTGATATTATGTAAAGGCAGTAGTTAAACAATGTAATATTTTTGTAACATTTATTCGGCTTTTGTTACCGAATCAAGGGGTGTAAAAGAAATGAAAATTATCAAAAGAAACGGCTCCGAGGCGGAATTTGACCTTGCCAAAATCGTGGCGGCCGTTACAAAGGCAAATGCTGCCTGCGAAAAAGAAGAGCTGACGGCTTCGCAAATCAGCGATATTGCCGAATATGTTGAATTCAAAATCCAAAAAGCGGCGCGTGCCCTTTCGGTTGAGGAAATTCAGGATATTGTTGAAAACCAAATTATGGCTCAGGGTGCATTTGAGGTTGCCAAAAGATATGTTAAATATCGCTACAACCGCTCACTTATCCGTAAATCCAACACAACCGATGAGCAGATACTTACGCTTATTGAATGCAATAACGAAGAAGTTAAGCAGGAAAATTCAAACAAAAACCCAACCGTAAACAGCGTTCAGCGCGACTACATGGCCGGCGAAGTTTCAAAGGACCTCACAAGAAGAATCCTTTTGCCGCAGGACATTGTTGAGGCGCACGAAAAAGGCATAATCCACTTCCACGACGCGGATTATTTTGCACAGCATATGCATAACTGCGACCTTATCAATCTTGAGGACATGCTGCAAAACGGCACCGTTATCAGCGGCACGATGATTGAAAAGCCTCATTCGTTTTCCACGGCATGCAACATTGCAACGCAAATCATCGCTCAAATTGCCTCCAGCCAATACGGCGGCCAAAGTATCAGCCTTTCGCACCTTGCGCCTTTTGTTGATTTAAGCAGAAAGAAATTCAGAAAGGATGTTAAGGCAGAACTTGAAGCGGCAGGCATTGAGCCTACGGACGAGCAAATCAACAAAATCACCGAGGTTCGCGTTAAGGACGAAATCAACCGCGGCGTTCAGATGATACAGTATCAGGTTATCACGCTGATGACGACTAACGGTCAGGCGCCTTTTGTTACCGTTTTTATGTATCTTGACGAAGTGCCGGAGGGCCAAACGAGAGACGATCTTAAGCTTATTATTGAAGAGGTTTTGCGCCAAAGAATCCAAGGTGTTAAAAACGAAAGCGGCGTTTGGATTACCCCCGCTTTTCCAAAGCTTATTTATGTGCTTGATGAAGATAATATAACCGAAGGTTCAAAATATTGGGATGTTACCTGCCTTGCGGCAAAATGCACGGCAAAGCGCATGGTGCCCGACTACATCTCCGCAAAGAAGATGAAAGAGCTTAAAATCGATAAAAACGGTAATCCCGCAGTTTACACCTGCATGGGCTGCCGCTCCTTCCTTACTCCTTATGTTGATCCGAAAACGGGCAAGGGCAAATATTACGGCAGATTCAATCAGGGCGTTGTTACTCTCAACCTTGTTGATATCGCCTGCTCCTCCGGTGGGGATATGACCAAATTCTGGAAAATATTTGATGAAAGGCTTGATCTTTGCTATCGCGCATTGATGTGCCGCCACAACAGATTGCTTGGCACGCCGAGCGATGTTGCGCCCATTCTTTGGCAATACGGCGCTCTTGCAAGGCTTAAAAAAGGCGAAAAAATCGATAAGCTGCTTTTCGGCGGATATTCCACAATTTCACTCGGCTATGCCGGCCTTTACGAATGTGTTAAATATATGACGGGCAAGAGCCACACCGACCCCGACGCAAAAGACTTTGCAATCGCCGTTATGCAAAAGCTTAACGACGCCTGCAACACTTGGAAAAAGCAGGAAAACATCGACTTTTCCGTTTACGGCACTCCGCTTGAATCCACAACCTACAAATTCGCTAAATGCCTGCAAAAGCGATTCGGAAAAATTCCCGGCGTTACAGATAAAAACTATATCACAAACAGCTATCATGTGCATGTTTCCGAAAAGATTGACGCTTTCAAAAAGCTTGAATTTGAAGCGGAATTTCAAAAGCTTTCTCCCGGCGGTGCCATCAGCTATGTTGAAGTACCGAACATGCAGGATAACATTCCCGCTGTTTTATCCGTTATGCAATATATTTACAATCATATCATGTATGCCGAGCTCAACACAAAGAGCGATTATTGCCAGGTTTGCGGATATGACGGCGAAATCAAAATCGTTGAAGAAGAGGGCAAGCTTGTTTGGCGCTGCCCGAACTGCGGCAACGAGGATCAAAATAAGCTTAATGTTGCCCGCCGTACCTGCGGCTATATAGGAACACAGTTTTGGAATCAGGGCAGAACGCAGGAGATTAAGGACAGAGTTTTACATTTATAATTTAAGCTTGAAAAAGCAGGAACCGACGGCTCCTGCTTTTTCCGCACCAAAAGGCTTTATACCAAAACACAAGTGTGATTAAAGAGGAGATAGCAATGAAAAATTCAATCAAAATGCTTTCGCTTGTTTTGGCGCTTTTGCTTTTGCTTTGCGGCTGCAGTTATAACGGCAATGCAAACAATTACGATTCAAATACCGATAATGATACCTCAAATGATTTTTACGACTCGGAAGAGCAAGATGACGCACGGATAAGCGAAACCGCAACCGATGTTCAATCCGAGCTTGCGGCTATTAAGCGCGCCGGCTATTACGGTGCCAAAGGTGCCGAGGGATCAACGGTAACCTTCGGCTCTTATGAGCAGGATGGCAACAAGCTTAACGGCTCCGAGCCTATCGAATGGTATGTGATAAGTAAGGATGGCAACACAGCATATTTATACAGCGTTTATTGCTTGGATTGCAAACCGTATAACAACTCCTCATCCTCTTATTCCGTAAATTGGAGCAATTGCTCGCTGAGGGATTGGCTGAATGATGACTTTTATAACAAAGCATTCAGCGATGAGGAAAAGCAATATTTATGCCTGACTGCCGTGACAGGCAACAAAACAAATGATATTGACAAATCAACTTCCGCTTATGTGCAATTGCCTAATTCCGTTAATATAAGCCTTCTTTTAGGCGAGGGAGAAGATTGCGTCGGCGAATTTACGAAGTATGCAGAGCGCAAGATGGAATTTTCGGATAATGAGGGATATTGGACCGCCGACACAGCCGAAGAACCCGGTGATGGATATGGCACAATAATCGATTCAAACGGCAAAATTTTAGGCAGTTCTTATTACTGGTTGGCAAGGGAAGCTACTGACGGAATTTCAATGTCGGAAAGCCAAGGGGTAAGACCTATGATTGCGGTTAAGTATTAAACGCATTGATATTTTATTCAGCGATGCTCATTACAGGGTGCCGTTAAAAGCGTGAAAGGGGTTTTAGTATGAATATTGCCGAGATTAAAACAAACGATATTGCAAACGGCGAGGGTGTTCGCACCTCGGTTTTCGTTTCCGGCTGCCGCCATCACTGCCCCGATTGCTTTAATGAAATCGCATGGGATTTTGAATACGGCAAGCCGTGGAATACGGAAACCGAAGAATTTATCTTATCCTCCTGCGCGCCGCCGTGGATAGCGGGCTTATCTTTGCTTGGCGGAGAGCCGTTCGAGCCCGAAAATCAAGAGGGCTTGCTTTTACTGATGCGCGATTTTAAAGAGCGCTTTCCACAAAAAAGCATTTGGTGCTACACGGGATTTACACTTGAACAGCTCACCGGCAAAATTCAAAGCCGCGCCACCGGCGAAACAGCGCGCGAAATGCTGAAATGCATTGACATTTTGGTGGACGGCAAATTTGAAAAAGAGCTTAAAAACATAACGCTCAAATTCCGCGGTTCGGAAAACCAGCGCGTTATAGATATGAAAAAAACGCTTGAAAGCGGAAAAATAACGCTTTATCTCGAATAACAATTACACAAAAAAGCGGCAAGCTGTTTATTTGAACTGCCCCGGATTGTGCAGACAGTATGAAAGAGCAGACTTGAAGCAGAAAATTAAATTTTAGGCAATAAGCTGATTTCGCATTTCAGGCGGAGTCAGTTTTGTTTTAGTTTGAATACGGCAATTGTTGCAGAAATTGATAACTTCTTGCCATTAAAAATCCCTCCTGATGTATAACATCGGGAGGGTTGATTTTTTCTATCATGCATTTCTTACATACTTATTCGCTTTTATTTTTCACATAATATCGATTTGCATTTCGATTTTATCGGGCATAAAAACAGCCTTAACGCCGTTGCAATCGGCGGTGGTGTAAATTTCTGCACCAGTATATTTTTTCAGCCTATGCATAACGGAGGCATGAACGGCGCGTTTTTCGTTGCAAATAACATCGATTTGCGGACAGAGATTTTTCAGCCATGCGGCCGTGGAGGATCTGGCATAGCCATGGTGCGCCACTTTAAGCAAATCCACCCTACCGATTTTTGCGGAAATTTTCTTTTCCGCGCCGAAGCGATAATTCAAATCACCCGCAAGCACCGCCCTTTTGCCGTGCACTTCAAGCAGCACAACAACCGAGCTTGTGTTTTCACCGCTTTTGCGGGCATTTACCGCCCTGCTGCCGTTAAAAAAGGTTATTTTAAAATTTCCGAGGGTTGTTTTTTCACCCTCAAAGTTTTCGATAATCGGCACGCTTTTTGCCTCAAGCGCCGCCTTCATCTGCCTGTAAACCACATCGTTATCCCAGCGTTTGCGTTCATACAAATTGGTGCAATCATCGCTGTACGGCTTTAAATAAGCCTTTTTAACCGTTATCGCGGGATTGGCAATAACCGTGTCAAACCCGCCTATGTGATCGGAATGAGCGTGCGTGCCCACCACAAAATCAAGCGTTACAGAGCCGTTTTCATCAGCGCAGTTTTTAAGCAGATAATCGCAAACCTCTTTTTCATATCCCTTGCCTTTAAGCCACGGCATATCGGCGGGATATTCCGTGTCCTCTGCCGCATCAACCATGGCAAACCTGCCGCAGCTTTCCAATATAATACAATCGGAATGGCCTGTATTTAAAAAATGAACAGCATCCATGTTACTTACTTCCGTAAAATTTATTTTCCGCCCACAGCATAATATTTTCGTCATTGCTGCAAGCAATACCCTTGCTTATTTTTTTGAGCTCGGGGCAGGCGTTTGAAACCGCATAGCTGTTTTCAATCGCCTCAAACATTGTGATATCGTTTTTACTGTCCCCAAACGCAACAATATCATTTAAATCATATCCCGCAATTTCGCACAGCTTTTTAATCCCCGTGCCCTTGTTTACGCCCTGATTCATAACCTCCAAATTATTATCGAGCGAGGTTGTTATTTGAAAATCGGGAAATTCGGTTTCAATCCTGTTTCTGCATTCTGCACGCTCTTGCATGCTTGCAAAAAAAACATCAAACATTTCTATATATGCCGCATTTTCAATCATGGCAAGATCTAAATCTTTAACAGGAATTCGGCTTCTTTTGAGTTCGGGCAAAAACTGCTTTGAAATTTTATAGCGCTCAAATCCACAATCGCAAAACTTTGCCTGATCAACAAGGGGTTTGCCATTGGTATAAAGCTCAATAAAGGTTTCATATGAACTCAAAATATCATATATCTTTTTTGCATCTGCCGCAGGCATACAATTTGAAAAAACAAGTCCGCTGCCCTGCTTATAAATGCAGGCGCCGTTTGAATAAACAAAATAATCTATATAAGGGCAATCGGTAAGCTGAGGCAGAATTTCATAAAATGTTCTGCCGGTTACCAAAACTATGTGCGCACCGTATTCGGAAAGGCGCTTTATTGCACCGAGATTTTCATTTGAAATTGATGTGTCACTTGAAATCAAGGTGCCGTCTAAATCGGTTGCAATAATCATTGCAGACCCTCCGTTTCACACTGCCTCTGCGACAGTTATTTGCGGCACTGGCTTTTTGCGCTTATGAATAACAAATCGGCTGAGAGGATAGGTCCACAAAGTCGGAACAGTCATAACCAAAAGCTTTGTGAGCATTTCAACAATAAAGTTATCATAGCCGCTGTTTTTAACAAGCGTGCCGAGAAAGGCGCCAAACCAAGTGTTAAACGCTATTGTGCAGGCAACCATTACTGCATAGGCAACGGTTGAAAACACGGGATTAACATCAGCCTTAAAGGTGAGCTTGCGATTCATAATATACGCCGCCGCATATCCGATGATAGCAGAAATTGAATAAGAATACAAGTAGCCCTTATACTCTATTTTCAAAAATGAAAGCACTGCATTATCGGTTACGGGCACATTGTTTAGATTTTTAAACACAACATATTGCAGCAATGCAAACACTGCAAGTTCAAGCACGGATGTGCTGGCACCGGTGAAGGTAAATTTGATAAATTTCCAAATTTCGGAATGCTTTGTAATAAACGATTTAAATTTTTCTTTCATCTAATCATCTCCTTGCCTGATATTATGCTGTTCCAACATCAAAAAAAGATGATTTAAATGCCAAATTTATGCTATTTTTTTAGCCGATTATCAAATTTATGTTTCAATTATCGATTTTGCGCAAAAAAACGCCCCATGCACAAAGTGCACAGGGCGTTTAATCGCAATCTTAAATTATTTGCCGAGGAATTCTTTTGTTTCCTTAACAATATTTTCTGCCGAAAGGCCGAATTGCTTGAGCAGATCCTTTGCAGGGCCGCTGTGGCCGAACACATCGTTTATACCTATGCGTTTAACCGGTGTTGGGCAAGACTCTGAAAGAGCCGAGCAAACAGCCTCTCCGAGACCGCCGATAACATTATGTTCCTCCACTGTAATAACTTTGCCTGTTTTCTTTGCCGATTTAACAATGAGTTCCGTATCAAGAGGCTTGATGGTGGCGATGTTAATAACCTCGGCGTCAATACCCTGAGCTTTAAGCTCTTTTGCGGCATCAATTGCCTCGGCAACCATAAGTCCGTTTGCAATGATTGTTACATCGCTGCCCTCTTTAACAAGCTCGCCTTTTCCGATTTCAAATTTATAATCGTCATTGTGGAAAACGGGCACAGCAAGCCTGCCGAAGCGAAGATAAACAGGACCGTCGTAATGATAAGCGGCAATAACAGCCTGCCTTGCCTCAACATCGTCTGCCGGGCAAATAACAACCATTCCGGGAATTGAACGCATAAGCGCAAAATCCTCGCAGCACTGGTGGGAAGCGCCGTCCTCGCCGACGGAAATGCCGGCATGTGTGGCGCCGATTTTAACATTAAGATGAGGATAGCCTACAGAGTTTCTGATTTGCTCAAAGGCTCTGCCTGCGGCAAACATTGCAAAGCTTGAGGCAAAAGGAACATAGCCCATTGTGCTGAGACCTGCCGCAACGCTCATCATATTTGATTCCGCAATGCCGCAATTGATGTGGCGATCCGGAAAAGCATTTTTGAAAATTGCCGTTTTGGTGGCTGCCGAAAGATCGGCATCAAGAACAACAAGATTATCCGCGCCGTTTTGCGCAAGCTCCTTTAAAGCATTGCCGTAGCTTTCTCTTGTTGCAACACATTTAACCTCTGCCATATCTTACGCCTCCAATTCTGCAAGAGTTTCATTAAGCTCTGCCATTGCAATTTCATATTCTTCCGTGTTGGGAGCTTTGCCGTGCCAGCCGACTGCATTTTCCATGTAAGAAACGCCCTTGCCCTTAACGGTTTTCATAATAATGGCAAAAGGCTTATCACTGTTGTGGAAAGCATCAAAAGCTTTTTCAAGCTCATCAAAATCATTGCCGTCTATCGTGATGCAATCGAAGCCGAAAGCCTTAACCTTTTCATCAATCGGCTCTGCACTCATAACCTCGCTGCATTTGCCGTCTATCTGAAGACCGTTTACATCAATGATAACGCAAAGATTATCCAGCTGATACTGAGAAGCAAACATCATAGCTTCCCAAGCCTGGCCCTCTTCGATTTCGCCGTCGCCGAGGATGGTATAAACTCTGATATCGTTTTTGCCGAGCATTTTTGCACCCTTTGCCATGCCGCAAGCCGCGCTTACGCCCTGGCCGAGAGAGCCTGTGCTCATATCAACGCCGGGAACGGTATTCATATTCGGGTGACCCTGAAGATATGAGCCGATATGGCGAAGGGTTTTTAAATCCTCAACAGGGAAAAAGCCCTTGTAAGCAAGTGCGGCGTAAAGAGCCGGTGCAGCATGGCCTTTTGAAAGAACCAATCTGTCCCTATCCTCCATTTTAGGATTCTTTGCATCATATTTCATTTCCGCGCCGTAAAGATAAGCCAAAGCATCTGCCGCGGAAAGGCTTCCGCCCGGATGGCCCGCTTTTGCATTATATGTGCCTTCAATTATGCCGATTCTTATTTGAGTGGCATAAACGGACAGTTCTCTTTTTAATTCGCTGTTCATCAATTGAGCCCTTTCTGCTGCATTTATTTTTCACGGGCCTCCCGCAGCACTGAAAGCCGAAATTTAAGCCGCAAGCGGCAACATTAACTAACCTGCTGATAGAAGCAGTTGAGCACGATTTCCATAACGGAATCGCTGTCTGCATAATACTCGGCAAAAACATCCTCCGAAACCTCGGAAGAAGCTTTCATTTCACCGTCTATCGTATATTGGTTAACCTCCGTTACACCGTGCTGAAGCACAACGGAAGCAAGATAAGTTACATCACTGAGTGAAATATTCGTTTGGCTGTATTTTGAAGCCGTGTTATACAAATTTGAAATGGTTGAGAAATCGCTTGTAACGGCTTTTCTGAGTTGCTCGGCATACGCCTTGATATATTGCGACTGACGCGCTGTTCTGTTAAGTGAAGCATTGATCGTGTTTGTATCCCTTTTGCGAACATAGGTTTCGGCAAAATCGCCCATAATCGTTACCTTATCGCCCTTTTTGATATTTTGATCTGGAAAATCATAAAGCGATTCCACGGTCACTCCGCCGATTGCGTCATTAAGCGGAGCAATGCCCTTTAAATCAAGCACGAAATACTTTTCAATCGGCACATTTGCAAGAATTCTGCTGAGAGCCGTGGTTGTGTTTTTGCACGAGGATTCTGCGCCGTCACCGTAAGCATAAGAAAGGCAAACCTGCATATTCTCGGTGCGCAGGAATTTACCGTCCGTCGAATAAAGGTCTATATCAACCATTGTGTCTCGCGGCACGGTTATGATGCTTACCTTTCCGGTAGCGGTGTCAACAACGGCAACCATATCCGTATCCGCCTGACCCGATGTGCCTATAAGCCCATCGTTTTTGCCAACCTTTTCGCTGTCCACGCCTATAAAAGCAAAGGCAACCTTGTTTTTATCATAAATATATGTGTGGCCGTTATATTCAACGGTTTCTTCATATTTGGGATTTGCCTGCTCAACCACAAGATCATTCTGCCCTTTTTCACGAAGCCCCAAATATGTGCCGCCGATAATGGCAACCGCAGCAAAAAGAATTGCAAAAATTATTATAAGAACGCGTGCCCAAACGGGAATTCTTCTTTTTGAATGGTGATGATGGTGGTGGTGATGGCGGTGATGGTGCCGGCGGTGATGGTGCCGGCTGTGATGATGACTGCCGTGTGACGAGCCGGAGGAATGATGATGACTGTGAGAACCGGAGGAACTGTGATGATGATGCTGCCCATCGGCAGAAAAATCACCGGAAGACGAAGCTTCATCCGCTTCACTCTCTTGAATTTTAAAAGGCTCGGTGCTTTCATGAGACTCTGCCAAGGGCGCTTCCTGCGCGCCCATAAAAAGAAGTTCATCGGCACTGCCCGATAAATTTGGATCAATTTGTTTTCTCATCTTTTACAAGTACCCCGCAAACAAGGAATCTGTTGCTTTTTTGATTCGTAATACATGTAGATAATACCACAATTTTGCTGTCTTTATCAATAGTTGTGTCAAGATTTGTGCGAACATTTTTTAAAGCGGATGAAGGATTGGTGATTTCCGCTTGAAAATTCGCCAAGTCATTTTCATCATAAAAATTAAACGAGTTCATAATATGCCGATCGTCATATTTAAAAGCCGAAATAATTTGATAAGTCAGCTTATGCTGCGGCATATAGATATAAAAATATTCGTGCGAATTAAAGAAATCGGAATCTTCAAATTTATGAAGAGTTGTAAACATGGTTTCTTTATAACCGTTGTGGCCGTAAACAACCGTTATCGGATCGGTAAAATCCGTGCGGTTTACGCCTTGTGTGTAAATTGCGCCGCTTGAAAGATACTTTTTATCAAAAGCGCTGTGGCGCAAATAAAAATCATCATCGCTGCCGCTTTGCACTATCGGGTAATCAACATCGGTGTCATCAATCTTAATCCAAGCATAGATTTCGCTGTTTTGGGATTGCAGCGAGGCAAAATCAACGGGGTTTTCGGCAAGCGGCCCCTCTGTGGTTTGAGTGGTTTGCGGCGCAGAGGTGGTTTCATTTTCCGCCGATTTAACATTATAAAGATAAAACCCTATATAAACACAAGCGCAAACAAAAATAATTACGGCAATAATAAGCAAAACCGTTCTTGCCTTGTTTTTATTGTTCTTTTTTTTACCGGCATCATTCTTATTTTCCGGTATTTGATTATTATTTATATTTTTTTCATTCATAATATCACCGCCGATATAGTGAATCGCAAATTCTTGCACGGCAGGCTTTCATTTGCCGCACACAGTAAAAAAACCTGTTGCCCGGGGGAAACAGGTTTTTAAAAATCATTGTTAAAAATTATTCAGCGTCTTTCTTCTTTGCAAGAGCAATAACTGCAATGCCTGCGCCTGCTGCCGCAACGGATGCTGCTGCGATTGAAACCGCACCTGTGCTGGGAGACTTAGAAGAATTGTCCTTTTTGCCTGTTGTGGATTCGGATTCGCCGTTCTTAACTTCAACATTAGCATTTACGGTGTAGCCGTCCGGAGCCTGGAAAGTATCAAGATTGGTGATTTCGATAACAAGTGTATTGCCTTCCTGGCTGATGATTCTGCAGCTGTCTGAAAGGGAAGCAAGAGAAACCTCTTGACCTGCACCGTTTACAAAGCTCCAGCCGAGAAGCTTGGAAGAACCGGAATATGTGAAAGTGATAACCTTGGAGCCGGGCTCTTTTTGAGCGCCGGTAAGCTGATTGGAAGGTTTCTTATTAACAAGCGGATCGTTGATTGAGCAAATGATTGCAACACCCTGAGGACTGTAAACGCTGATTGCAGCCATTGCCGGAACAGCAAATGCAGTGCAAACGGAGATTGCAGCGATAACAGAAATAACTGCTGCCAATAACTTCTTTTTCATAATTAACACCTCATAAATATTTTTCGAGATAATATTCTCATTTACAATTCATATGAATTATAACATTAAAGCGAAGAATTGTAAAGCGTTTTTAAAAAAAACTTTTAACAATTTATTAAAATGTTTATTACACAGTTATTACAATTATTCATTTTCAGGCACTTTTTTTGAATATGTGTGCTTCAAAATCAGGTGAGCTGTGCCTTGCCCGTGCAAAGCTCGTAATATCTGCCATTAAGCTGTAGCAAATCCTCGTGATCGCCGCGCTCGGTAATTTCGCCGTTTTCAAGCACCATAATTGCATTTGAATTGCGAACGGTTGAAAGCCTGTGAGCAATAACAAACACCGTTCTGCCCATCATAAGCCTATCCATACCGTGCTCGATATGAAGCTCGGTTCTTGTGTCTACGGAAGAGGTCGCCTCATCCAAAATCAGCACAACAGGCTTGGCAACCGCGGCTCTTGCGATTGCAAGAAGCTGGCGTTGACCCTGCGAAAGATTATCGCCGTCGCCGCTGATTTGGGTGTTATATCCCTCGGGCAGGCGCCTGATAAACGAATGTGCCGAAGCAAGTTTGGCCGCCTCGATGCATTCTTCGTCCGTGGCTTCAAGCCTGCCGTAGCGGATATTATCCATAACGGTGCCGGTGAACAAATGCGTATCCTGAAGCACGATGGAAAGCGTGCGGCGCAAATCGTCTTTTTTGATGCGTTTAATATCAATTCCGTCATAAGTTATCGTGCCGCACTGAATATCGTAAAAGCGGTTTATAAGGTTTGTGATGGTTGTTTTCCCTGCACCCGTTGAGCCCACAAAAGCAATCTTTTGTCCGTGCTTTGCATAAAGGGAAATATTTTTAAGCACCGGCTTTTCTGGAACATAGGAAAAATCAACATCATCAAAAACAACATTGCCCTCAACAGGGCTGATTTTGCCACCGTCGTTCCAAAAAAGCTTTCTTTCGCCGTTTTCAAGCTTTTCTTCAAGAGTAACGGTGCCCTCGTCAACTTCAGGATCCATATCCATTATTTCAAGCACGCGCTCTGCGCCCGCAAGGGCAGAAAAAACAGTGTTCATTTGGTTTGCGATTTGGTTAATCGGCTGAGTGAATTGCTTTGAATAGCTGAGGAAGGTGAAAAATGTGCCGATATCAAGATTGCCGGAAAGGGCAAGAATACCGCCCACAAGAGCAATTGTTGCATAGCTTGCATTATTGATACCCGTGGAACACGGACCCATAATGCCGGAGAAGAAGTTTGCATTTGTTGCCGCCTTGCGGAAATTTTCGTTTGTTTCGGTGAAATCGGCAATCGCCTGCTCCTCGTGGTTAAAGACCTTAATAACCTTCATACCCTCGATGGATTCCTCGATGTTGCCGTTCATTGCTCCCAGATTTTTTTGCTGCGCCCTGAAATATTTTCTTGACTGCTTGCCGATTTGCGAAACGACTATCATCATAACAACAAGGAAAATAAGAGCAAAGCCGAAAAGCATGGGGCTTAAAACAATCATCATCGCAACAATTCCCACAAAGGTGAATGCAGATGAAACAAGCTGAACCATGGATTGCTCCAGCATCATCTGAACATTATCCACATCGTTTGTGAAGCGGCTCATGATTTCGCCGTGCGTTTGCGAATCAAAATAGCGAAGCGGCAGGGTTTGCATATGGTCAAACAAATCCTTGCGCAAAAGATTTGTGGTTTTATACGCCACCTTAACCATTATTTTGCTTTGAATAAATGTAAAAAGCGAAGCGCCGATATAAAGTGCGGAAAGGCGCGCAAGGTTTTTGATAAGCGTGCTCACGCCGTTGCTTGCGAAATTTCCTGCTTTGACAGAAGAAGCCACATCGTTTAAAATCGGCTTCAAGCAATACGAAGCGCCGATGCTGCACACGGTGCTGAGAACGAGCGAAACAAACACAACCAAAAGCAATACCTTGTTTTTGCCCATATATTTTAAAATTCTGCCGAAGGTCTTTTTTGCATTTTTCGGCTTTTTAAAATCGCTTTTTCCCGGA
>ENA-UESC01000731-UESC01000731.1-human-gut-metagenome-genome-assembly--contig:-NODE-731-length-29768-cov-9.662962_pt1 | contig 29768 bp, 26 predicted proteins | sample MGYA00242998_ERZ507999 | MGnify/ENA primary metagenome ERZ507999 (study PRJEB26167, sample SAMN06115465) | human gut metagenome | host: Homo sapiens | place: China:Hubei | collected 2016-04-27 | study... | reverse complement strand
GGTTTCCCGTGGACAAGACACGCTGCGATCTTGCGCCGTGCGCTTTCGTAAATCTCCTGCACGGTAGAGCGGGAAATATCCATTTGTGCGGCACATTGCTCGTGGGTTTGCCGCTCCAGGTCAACCAGCCGAATGACCTTGTACTCATCCAGCGTCAGCAGGATAGGCTCGGCATCCCCGCACCCGTTGGGGCAGAAGGTATCAACTTGTGGTGCGCCACAAATCCGACGGCACCGCAGCGGTCTTGGCATGGACACGCCTCCTTTGTTTCCGGTATATGCCGATTATAAAACTTTAGACAGGAAAAAGCAATATTCTTTTCAAAAGCCGCTGCAATTTCCGTCCTCATATAGATGCTGGCTGATATTCGGAGTCGAATGCTACATATGAGCTATGTGGATTTTCTTGTTTGTAAACGGTGTTTTAGGTGCTGGCTGTGTGATTTCCTGTTCAGTCGGCAAAACGGCGCAGAACGCAAACAAAGGTCGATTTTCACCTTTTTTCCGCCGCCGTTTAGCAGTCACTCTGCAAGGCATCGTTTGCTGTTGTTGGGTTATCCGCTATCGGGAAAATCTACGCACCAATTAAGCAATTACAAAAGAAAGAACTACTGGATCTACAAATTATCCATCTATTTTAGCAATGCGCGTTTTCATATGCTTTTCGGATTCCGTCCGGCAAGTGGTCGGGAATCAGTGTCTTTAGCCTGTCCTCACTGCCGTCTTTGATTGCCTGCTCATAGTACCAGCATTTGAATTTCGGCATATGAGGTGACTGCGGCGGAGCGGCTCGCTGACATCCTTAAAGACCCGGCTTTGCCGGTCGTGGAGATTCCGAAGGAGCTCCGCGCCGGTGACGTTCTCCTCAGCGAACAGCAGCGCGAGGCGATCGAGCTGGCGCTGAACAGCCGCCTCTCCGTCATCCTCGGCGGCGCGGGCTGCGGCAAGACCACGCTCATTGAAGCCATCGTGCATTGCTTCAGAGAGCGCAATGACGCTTTTGTGCCGTATGTGGTCGCCGCCCCGACCGGCAAGGCTGCGCGCAACCTCACCGAGCGCACCGGGATCGAGGCGCGCACGGTCCACGGCGCGCTTGGGAAAAGCCCGGATGCAAACTTCCTGGACGCCGTTTCATGGAACTGCATCGGACTGGTCGTCGTCGATGAGGCGTCGATGGTGTCCTTGGAGATGCTCGCCGGCATCCTCAACCGTGTTCGCAGGAATTGCCGCGTTGCCCTGCTCGGCGACCCGAATCAGCTGCTGTCTGTCGGGGCAGGAAACATCCTTTCCGACCTTCTGACGCTCGGCGTCCCCTCTATCTGCTTGCAGCAGCAGTACCGTCAAAGCACGGATGCCGCGGCGCTGCGTCAGAATGTCGTGGACTTCCCAAAGCTGAACGGGGAGCGCGAGCTGCGGTGGGATGACAGCTTCCGCCTGCTTCCCGCGGATGACCGCGCCATTCCCGACCTTCTGTGCGAGGAGGCTGCGCGGCGTTACCAGGTGGGCGAGAGCATTCAGGTCCTCTCACCGGTGAAGGCCAAAACCGGCTTTTCGGTGCAGGCGCTCAACACGCGCCTGCAGAATGAAGTCAACCCGCTGACGGCGAAAAAGCCGATGTGGGGAAAATTCCGGGATGGCGACCGCGTCATTGTTACGCAGAACAACCCCTATTACGATGTCTGCAACGGCGACGTCGGTGTGCTGCATATTCGCGGGGAGAAACCTCGTCGTATTGCCATACTGGCGGTCAGGGGCAAGTTGAAAACCTGGCAAATCGACCGTGTGCCGGGAGAATATGGCATCCGTAATGACGACCCGCCTCCGCCGCAGCTTGCGCTCGCTTACGCACTGACGGTACACAAGAGCCAAGGCAGCCAGTACGATACCATCCTCATGCCGGCAAGCATGGCGACAGCAAAAATGCTGTACCGCAACCTGCTCTACACCGCAATCTCACGAGCAGGGAAGGAGGTCATCCTCGTGGGGAGCCGCGAGGCGCTGAACACCGCGATGCAGTGCATTCCGTACCCGCGTAAGTCCAAGCTCGTCGCCCGGACCAATCTGCTGCGCCTTGGGCGCAGCGCGTGAGGCGGCGGCATGGAGAGAAGGGAACTGCCGCGCTATCCCGTTATCGACATTGCCGCCACGGGCCAAAACCTCCGCCGCCTGCGGCTGGAGAAGGGGTACAGCGTGAAGGAGCTGCAGGAATACCTCGGTCTGGGCTGCCCGCAGGGCGTGTACCAATGGCAGGCGGGAAGGAGCCTTCCGAGCGTAGATAACCTCTACGCGGTCTCGCGGCTGTGGGGCGTGAGCATGAATGAAATCCTTGTAGAAAGGGAAAGCGCATAGAACAGCGGAGGCCGAAGCGGTTCGCTTCAGTCTCCGTTTCTTGTATTTTGAAGCAGGATGTGAAAATAACCAACTTGAACATTTTTCGGATAACCGTATCGCAACCCCTTCCACGAAACAGGGATTTCTGGAATTCAAAGAGAGTAAAACTCGATTACTCCACGGAAACAAGCTGCGACAACAGATTGTTGGAGACCACCTGATTTCGTCAAATCGGGATTTTCGATGGGCTCGATGCCCATTGCGCGTCCCAATATGACCATGGCGCGCTCGCGGGCGATGGGCGCGTTGGGGGCAAACGCGCCGTTGCTGCCCTGAACGATACCATGCTCGATCCAGCGCCCGATGGAGCCTTCGGCCCAGTGGCCCACGGTGTCGCCGTAGGCTGGCCCCGCCGCGCCCGCGCCTACGGTGAGCAGACCGGCCGTCATGGCAAAGGCAAGAACAAGAGATAGCAGTTTTCGTTGCATCATTTCTTCTTTCCTTCTGAAAATCTATTTCTGCGGCTCCCCGCAGTTGGATCACAAGGTCAATTTTGCCCCCGACAGGGGAGTTTCCTTGCTTATCATACCGAAAACACCAAAAGGAAGCAATATGCTCGATGCACAGCATTTGCCCGAAATCCCTCGGTCGTGAGCAGCAGTCCCGATGTGCAGACATAAAAGAAAACGCCCTCTGACGAGAGCGTTTCTTGTCTTGCATCAAGCGTCACAGCAAAAACGAGTTCAGCTTTTTGTGCGGTGTCGGATTTTTACTGTCCATGTTGCGCGACCACGTTTTGACCGTCTGAGCCTCTAAAAACTGCACTAGCGGGGTCAAGTCCTCCTGTTCGTCATAGGCTTGCAGCGCGTCATAATAGGCGCGGCGATTCTCCTCGTAGACGATGGCGGGCGGATAGTTGTTGCTCATCAGCCAATAGTTCAGCAGCGTCCGCCCCACACGCCCGTTCCCGTCCGCAAAGGGATGGATATTCTCAAAGCGAGCGTGGAGGTACGCCCCTGCCTTCAATGGCGCTTTCGCGCCGATGGCGTTGACTTCTTCGATCAGCTCCGCAAGGTCGTTCTCTACCTCGTCGGGCGGCGAACCGACCTCGTTTTTGCCGGTCACATAGTCGTGCTTCTTAAATTCGCCGGGACGCTCACCGTTCACGATGTAGCGACGCTCATCGTAAGTACCCTCGGTCAATGCGCGGTGGACGGCGCAGATCAGCTCGATAGACAGCGGCTCTTTTGCGATGAGTTTGTCCTGCAAGAAGTCGTAGCACACCTTTTGATTTTGCTGCTCGAACAGGGTGCGGGTGCTGCCGGTATAGCCCACGACCTTGCCGTTTTCAAAAATCTCGCGGGTGTCGTGGTAGTTGATCTCGGCATTCTCGAGCTTGCCGGAGTTGTAGGCAAACAGAATGCGGAAATTATCCAGTCGCAGAGCAAGGTCATCCACGGTGTGGACGTTCCAGTCCTGCCACATTTTCACAACAGCGTCATATCGGCTCATGATGCACCTCCGGCACAGGAATAAATCGAGTATATCATACTTTTTGCCCAAGCGGGAGAAAATTTACAGCTTTTTTGTGCGGACTTGGTTTTTCCTGGTATGAGCAGAAGGCGGAGAGCATCCTGCTGACGCTTCTGTATAAGGAGAGGGGGGTGCTGCCATTTTACGGGCGGTATGAAGTGTGCTGCATGGAAGCGCGCTTCGTGAAGGGGTAGGATTTTTACAGAAATGCCGAAACCCGTCGAAACGGAGGTCTTAGCCTATGAAATTATATAAAGAAGCGCTCAGGAGCTTCTTTTCAGGATATGTCAGCGCACTGCGCAGGCGCAGGGGGCTGACACAGGAGGAGATGGCGGAGCGGCTTCGCATCACAGGCCGCGCGTACAGCGATTTGGAGCGGGGCATATACTGCTTTTCCGCGGTCGCGCTGGTGTTCCTTCTGCTCATGCTGGAGGAGCACGAGATCAAAGAGCTGCTCTCGTCCCTGCGGGAGGAGATCGCAAAAGTTGAAGACAGAGAGGTGGCGTAATGCTCCGTGGACATTGGGGAAATATACGGGCTTTTGGGCGGGCTCGGTCTGAGAGCTGATAGCTCCTGGTTTTTTCATGTCTCGTATGCGGTATATCTGACAGTCCGGAGACCTGATCGGGCGATGCTTGCCGAGCGATGGCTGTATCCGGCGGTCGCGCAGCACTATCACACCGGCAGCCTTGATATAAAGCGCAGCATCTGCTTTGCGGTGGATCTGATCTGGAAAACAGACAGGCGAACGCTGCGGGCGATAACGAGGTGTCCGCTGGAGCGCAAGCCGCATCCCACGGAGTTCGTCGCCCTTCTTGCCGCCTGCCTTGCGGGCGGCAATGCCGCATGATCTGAGCTTATGAAAAAGCAAGCCAAGGAGAGTGTCCTTGGCTTGCTTTTTTCCATCTATCTCTTCAAAGGACGTTTTCCTGCATGAAGAAATCACTTCATGCAGCGCCAAAGGAGTACCGAAAAAGGAATGCTTCCAGATGGCTGTTTCCGTCACCGAAGAAGGACTCGCCCCTGCTGCCCTCAGTGGTGCGCCAGCGGCTGCACCGTACGCTTCCATGATCTTTCTGAAAATCTACGCCCAATAAGCGATAAGCTGGATGCGCTTTGCGTTGTCAATTGGCGCGCCCCTGCTCAGTCATTCCCCTTGCCGGTGGAGCGGAGCATCACATCGTGATAGCCGCCCTCGACGATGCTGGTGGCGGAGACGAGCGTGAGCTTCGCGTTCTTCTGAAGATCGGGGATCGTGGTCACGCCGCAGTTGCACATGGTGGATTTGACCTTATAAAGGCTACGCGCGACATTATCCTGCAAAGAGCCTGCGTAGGTGACATAGGAATCCACGCCCTCCTCAAAGGCAAGACCCGTCTTGCCGCCGAGGTCGTAGCGCTGCCAGTTGCGCGCGCGGTTCGAGCCCTCGCCCCAGTATTCCTTGACATACACGCCGTTGACAAGGAGCTTATTCGTGGGCGATTCGTCAAAGCGGGCGAAGTAGCGGCCGAGCATCAGAAAGTCCGCGCCCATGGCGAGGGCGAGCGTCATGTGATAGTCGTGGACGATGCCGCCGTCGGAGCAGATGGGAACATAGACGCCCGTTTCGCGGAAATATTCGTCGCGCGCGGCGGAGACCTCGATGAGAGAGGTCGCCTGACCGCGGCCGATGCCCTTGGTCTCGCGCGTGATGCAGATGGAACCGCCGCCGATGCCGACCTTGACAAAGTCTGCGCCGCACTCGGCGAGGAAGCGGAAGCCGTCGCGGTCGACCACATTGCCCGCGCCGATCTTCACGGTATTGCCGTAGTTCTCACGCACGAAGTCAATGACCTTCTTCTGCCAGACAGAGTAGCCCTCGGACGAGTCGATGCAGAGAATATCCGCGCCCGCCTCAACGAGCGCGGGGATGCGCTCGTGGTAGTCGCGGGAGTTGATGCCCGCGCCGACCAGATAGCGCTTCTGCGCGTCCTGGAGGGCGAGGGGGTGCTCCTTGTGCTCGGCGTAGTCCTTGCGGAAAACGAAGTAGCGCAGGCAGTCGTTCTCATCCACAATGGGCAGGGCGTTGAGCTTGTGCTCCCAAATGATGTCGTTGGCCTCCTTGAGCGTGGTGGAGGAGGGAGCAGTGATGAGCTTTTCGCGCGGCGTCATAAAATCGCGCACCTTGAGGTCTGTGCTCATGCGGCTGACGCGGTAGTCACGGCTCGTGACGATGCCGAGGAGTTTCCCGTTGGGCATGGCATCCTCAGTGATGGCGACGGTGGAGAAGCCATTTTTCTCCTTGAGCGCGAGCACATCGGCCAGCGTGTGCTCAGGCGTGAGATTCGAGGCGCTGACGACGAAGCCCGCCTTGCTGCTCTTCACGCGGCGCACCATCTCCGCCTCGCTTTCGATGGACTGCGAGCCGAAGATGAACGAAAGCCCGCCCTCCTTGGCAAGCGCGACGGCGAGCGTGTCGTTCGACACCGACTGCATGATCGCCGAGACCATCGGGATATTCAGGCTGATAGGGCAGTCCTCCTGCCCCTTGCGGTATTTGACCAGCGGCGTTTTGAGCGAAACGTGGTCGGGCACGCACTCCTCCGAGGTGTAGCCCGGTACGAGCAGGTACTCGCTGAAGGTATGAGACGGATCGGGATAGTAATAGGCCATGACTTGCCCTCCTATTTTTTGAAGTAACGCACCGCCGAGGCGAACAGGTGCATATCGTAATCGCCAGGCACGTTTCGGTAAAGCGCGGGGCCGATGCGCTCGCTGTGCCCCATTTTGCCAAACACCCGCCCGTCGGGGGAGGTGATGCCCTCGATGGCGCAGACGGAGCCGTTGGGATTGAAAGCAATATCCATTGTAGCATATCCGTCAAGGCCTGCATACTGCGTGGCGATCTGGCCGTTTGCGGCAAGCTGTTCGATCAGCTCCTGCGAGGCGAGAAAACGCCCCTCGCCGTGCGAAATGGGAACGGTGTAAATATCTCCCACCTCTGTTCCCGCAAGCCACGGAGATCGCGTCGAGCACACGCGCGTGCGCACGAGCTTGGACTGGTGGCGGCCGATGACATTGTAGGTGAGTGTCGGGAAGGACTCGTCGGTATCCATGATCCTTCCGTAGGGCACGAGGCCGAGCTTGATGAGCGCCTGGAAGCCGTTGCAGATGCCGAGCATCAAGCCGTCGCGCTGCTCGAGCAGCGCCGTCACCTGCTCGCGGACGGCGGCGTTGCGGAAAAACGCGGTGATGAGCTTCGCGCTGCCGTCCGGCTCGTCGCCGCCGGAGAAGCCGCCGGGAATGACGATCATCTGCGCGGTCCTGACAGCAGCTGCAAAGCGCTCGACGCTGTCTGCGACATCGGCGCTCGTGAGGTTGCGGACGATGAATTGCTCGGCGTCCGCGCCTGCCTCCGAAAGCGCGCGCTGCGTGTCGTACTCGCAGTTCGTGCCGGGGAAAACGGGGATGAGCGCCTTCGGACGCGCCTGCTTGACGGCGGGGGCGACACGCGCCTTCGTTTCATGGGAAAAGCTCTCGACCGTGCCGCTGTCCCGCGTCTTTGTCGGGTAGACGGCTTCGAGCACAGCGTCGTTCAGCGCGGCAAGCTCTTCGATGGAGGCACTGTCCGCGCCGAGGGCAATGGCCTTTTCCGCTGTGGTGACGCCGATGCGCACGGCGTCGGAGACTTCATCGCTTAGCTCGGCGACAATCGCGCCTGGTATGGGGGCGAACCAGTCAAGCACCGTATTTTCCGCGGCGAAGCCGATCTCGTTGCCGAAGGACATCTTCATCACCGCCTCGGCAAGGCCGTTTTCGACCGCCCACGCACTCACGACCTTGCCCGCGCGTGCAAGTGCGGTGAAACGCTCCCACGCGGCGGCCTGCTGCTCGGGCGTTTTGCCTGCGAAGAGGTAGACGCCGTGGCCCACCGCCTTCAGGTCGGTCGTCAGCAGCTCGCCTTCGAGCAGCGGCGCGATGGCGAAGGAGATGAGCGTCGGCGGCACATCGCGGTCAAGAAAGCTGCCGGACATGGAGTCCTTGCCGCCGATGGCGGCGGCGCTCAGCTCCAGCTGCGCGTCCAGCGCGCCGAGCAGCGCCGCGAAGGGCTTGCCCCAACGCGCGGGCTCATTGCGGAGCTTTTCAAAAAATTCTTGCGGGGAAAGATATGCCTTATGATAGTCTGCGCCTGCGGCGACGAGCTTGGCGACCGAGGTATAGACCGCGTCGTGCGCACCGCGATAGGGGTCGGCGCTCAGCGCGTCGGGGTCGCAGCCCCAGGCCATCACGCTGCCCTGCGCGGTCTTCTCGCCGGGGAGGACGGGCAGGAGCGCCGCCATCGCCTGCGCGGGGCTGCGCTGCGTCCTGCCGCCAAAGGGCATGAGGAGCGTCCCCGCGCCGACGGTGGAGTCGAAGCGCTCGACAAGACCGCGGCGGGACGCGCTCTTGAGGCTGCCCGCCATGCCGCGCAGCGTTTGAGCTGCGGCGGGAGCGGCACATTCCCTCGCGGGGACGGCGACGGAGGCGTGCTTCGTCGCGCCGTTGGTGTCGAGGAAGGCGCGGGAGAGGTCTGCGATCGTCTGTCCGCGCCAGCGCATGACCATGCGGGGGCTTTCGGTCACGACCGCCACGCGGTAGGCCTCTAAGTTTTCCGCCGCGGCAGCGGCGATGAATTTCGCCTCGTTCTCCGGTGCGACGACGACCGCCATGCGCTCCTGCGATTCGGAGATCGCAAGTTCCGTGCCGTCGAGGCCCTCGTACTTCTTGCGCACGGCGTCGAGGTCGATGATGAGTCCGTCCGCCAGCTCGCCGACCGCGACGGACACGCCGCCCGCGCCGAAGTCGTTGCAGCGCTTGATGAGGCGCGTGACCGCGCCGTCGCGGAACAGACGCTGGATCTTGCGCTCCTCGGGCGCATTGCCCTTTTGCACCTCGCTCGCCATCGTGGAAAGCGATTTCATATCGTGGCTCTTGGAGGAGCCGGTCGCGCCGCCGATGCCGTCGCGCCCCGTGCGCCCGCCGAGCAGGATGACCACATCACCCGGCGCGGGACGCTCGCGCACGACATTGCTCGCGGGCGCGGCGGCGACGACCGCGCCGCACTCAAGGCGCTTGGCGACATAGCCCTCGTGGTACAGCTCCGCGACATGGCCGGTGGCAAGGCCGATCTGGTTGCCGTAGGAGGAGTAGCCCGCCGCGGCGGTCTGGGCGAGCTTGCGCTGCGGGAGCTTGCCTGAAAGCGTCTCGGCAAGCGCCTTTCTCGGGTCGCCGCCGCCCGTCACACGCATTGCCTGATGGACGTAGGCACGGCCGGAGAGCGGATCGCGGATGCACCCGCCGATGCAGGTGGCCGCGCCGCCGAAGGGCTCGATCTCGGTGGGGTGGTTGTGCGTTTCGTTTTTGAACATCAAAAGCCAGTCCTGCTCCTTGCCGTTCACCACGGCGGGTACATGGATAGAGCAGGCGTTGATCTCCTCGCTCTCGTCGAGCTCGGGGAGCAGACCGCGGACCTTGAGCGTCTTTGTGCCGATGGTCGCAATATCCATAAGCGTCTGCGGGCGCTGGGCGGCCTTCTCCGCGCCGTAGACCTCCTCGCGCGCGGCGAGATAGCGCGCATAGGCGCCCTTGACGGCGTCATCGTCGATGCGGATCTCGTCAAGGTGTGTGGAGAAGGTCGTGTGGCGGCAGTGGTCGGACCAGTAGGTATCGACCACGCGCAGCTCGGTCACGGTGGGGTCGCGGCGCTCGGTCTCGCGGAAATAGTCTTGCAGCGTCTTGAGGTCGGCAATATCCATGGCAAGCCCCATGGAGGAGAGCAGCGCGGAGAGCGCGGCCTCGTCCATGGCGGTGAAGCCCTCGACGGACGCAACGCGCTTTGGCTCGGCAAGCTCCTCGGCGAGCGTTTCGGGCTTTGCAAGGCTCGCCTCGCGGCTTTCGACGGGGTTGATGACATAGCGCTTGACCGCCTCGACATCGGCATCCGTCAGCATCCCATAGAGCGCGTAGACCTTTGCTGTGCGGATGCGCGGGCGCTCGCCTTGGCTCAAAAGCTGGATGCACTGCGCTGCGCTGTCTGCGCGCTGGTCGAACTGACCGGGCAGGGGCTCGACGGCAAAGACCGCGCAGGCGTCCTGCGTGTCCGCCGCGTCGGACACAAGGTCCAGCGGCGGCTCGGAGAACACGCTCCTGCAGGCATTTTCAAAGAGAGGGGCCTCGATCCCATCCACATCATAGCGGTTCCAGATACGCGCGGCGCGCAGGCCCTGCACGCCGAGAAAATCGTGGCAGTCCGTCAGCAGCGCCTCGCACTCGGGCGCGAGACCTTGCCGCTTTTCCACATAGGTCCGAAATACCATTTTATCCTCTCTCCTCCCGCGCCGCGAGCGCGGCGCTGCCGATGTCGCCGCGGCAGTATTTGTTGGCAAAAGCTACGCCCTCCGCCAGCCGGTACGCCTCCTCGACGGCGGCCCTCAGCGTGGGGGCGGCGGCGGTGATGCCGAGCACGCGCCCGCCCGCGGTCAGGAGCGTATCGCCGTCCTTTTTTGCGCCCGCGACATAGCAGTGCGCAGCGGCCTCCTCGCTCATCGTGATGGGAAAGCCGCTCTCATACTTTTTGGGGTAGCCCTCGGACGCGAGCACGACGCAGCAGGCGGAACCGGTCGAAAATTCCACGCTCGCGTCCGCGAGCGTACCGTTCGTCGTCGCCTGCATGACGGTGAGCAGGTCGCTTTTGAGCAGCGGCAGCACCGCCTGCGTTTCGGGGTCGCCGAAGCGGCAGTTGTACTCCACGACCTTCGGGCCGCTCTTGGTGAGCATCAGCCCGAAGTAGAGGCAGCCGCGGAAGGGGCGGCCCTCGGCGCGCATCGCGCGGATCGTCGGCAGGAAGATATTCTCTATGCACTCCGCCGCAAGCTCCTTTGTATAATACGGGTTCGGCGCGACCGCGCCCATGCCGCCGGTGTTGGGACCTTTGTCGCCGTCGAGCGCACGCTTGTGGTCCATGGAGGAGACCATCGGCACGAGCGCTTCGCCGTCGGTGAAGCTCAGCACCGAGACCTCGGGCCCCTCCATATATTCCTCGATGACGACGCGCGCGCCGCTCTGACCGAAGGTCTTATCCTCGATCATCGCGCGCACGGCGGCCTTCGCCTCCTCGACTGTCTGCGCGACGACGACGCCCTTGCCGAGCGCGAGACCGTCCGCCTTGACGACGATGGGCGCACCCTCGGCGTCGATGTAGGCACAGGCGGAGGGCGCGTCGGTAAAGACGCGGTATTTTGCGGTGGGGATGTTGTATTTTTGCATCAAGTTCTTTGCAAACGCCTTGCTCGCCTCGATGACGGCGGCCTTTTTGTCAGGGCCGAAGCAGGGGATGCCCGCCGCGCTCAGCGCGTCCACCGCGCCGAGGGCGAGGGGATCGTCCGGCGCGACAACGGCATAATCAATGCCGTGCGCCTTGGCAAATTCGACCTGCGCGGGGATGTCCTTCGCACCGATCTCACTGACGCAGACTGCGTCGGCGGCGATGCCGCCGTTGCCGGGCAGACAGTAAATTTTCTCGACCGCGGGATTTTCCTTCAGCTTTTTAATGATGGCGTGTTCGCGGCCGCCGCCGCCGATGACCATGAGCTTCATGGAGAAATTCCTCCTTGCTTAATGATGGAACAGGCGCATACCCGTGAACGCCATAGTGATGCCGTGTTTGTTCGCCGTCTCGATGACATTGTCGTCGCGGATCGAGCCGCCCGGCTCGACGATGTAGGAAGCGCCGCTCTTGCGCGCGCGCTCGACATTGTCGCCGAAGGGGAAAAAGGCGTCCGAGCCGACGGTCACGCCGCGCTGCTGCGCGAGCCAAGCGCGCTTTTCCTCGCCCGTGAGCGCCTCGGGGCGCTCCTTAAAGATATGCTGCCACGCGCCGTCGGCGAGCACATCGTCGCACTCGTCGGAGAGGTAGACATCGATGGCGTTGTCGCGGTCAGGACGGCGGATGCCGTCCACGAACGAGAGAGCGAGCACCTTCGGATGGCGGCGGAGATACCAGTTGTCCGCCTTCTGCCCCGCCAGACGGGTGCAGTGGATGCGGCTTTGCTGGCCCGCGCCCACGCCGACGGTCTGAGCGTCCTTCACATAGCAGACGGAGTTGGACTGGGTGTATTTGAGCGTGATGAGGGCAAGGAGCATATCGCGCTTTGCACCCTTGGGCAGGTCTTTATTTTCGGTGACGATGTTCGTGAGCAGGCTTTCATCGATTTTGCAGTCGTTGTGCCCCTGCTCGAAGGTGATGCCGAAAACATCCTTCTGCTCCAGCGGCGCGGGAACATAGGCGGGGTCGATCTGCACGACATTGTACCTGCCGCCCTTTTTCGTCTTTAAGATGGCAAGCGCCTCGTCGCTGTAGGCGGGGGCGATGATGCCGTCGGAGACCTCGTTTTTCAGATACGCGGCGGTGGCGGCGTCGCACTCGTCGGAGAGCGCCGCCCAGTCGCCGTAGGAGCAGAGGCGGTCCGCGCCGCGGGCGCGGATGTAGGCACAGGCGATGGGGGAGAGCGCCGCGTCAGGCGCGACGAAATAGACCCTTTTGTCCACCTCGTCGAGCGGCAGGCCGAGCGCCGCGCCCGCGGGAGAGACATGCTTGAAGCTCGCCGCGGCGGGAAGGCCCGTCGCCTCCTTCAGCTCGCGCACGAGCTGCCAGGAGTTGAAGGCGTCGAGCAGGTTGATGTAGCCGGGCTTGCCGTTGAGAACCGTAAAGGGAAGGGCTGCGCCGTTTTTCATGAAAACGCGCGCGGGCTTCTGGTTGGGGTTGCAGCCGTATTTGAGTTCCAGCTCGTTCATATCGTCCTCCTCAGTCGCCTAAGTTTTTGTTGAACAGCTTTACCTCGCCGTTCATGTTCGTATAAAGGGAGACCTTGTTGTCCGCGTTGAGCGCCGCCCAGACCTCCTCGGGCGAGGGGACGCTCACCTCCATCGGCTCGCCCGCGAAGGTCGGCAGCGGGCTGCCGTCGCCACGATAGGTGCTGATGAAATAGCCCTTGCCCTCGTCGCAGCCCTCGTAGCAGAAGAACTCGCGCAGGCAGCGTCCATCCTTACGCTTGAGGATGGACAGCTCGAAGGAGCCGTCCTCGTGCATGATGGCGGAGATGCGCGGCGTCCAGTTCGGCTCGTCCGGCTCGTATTCGCGTGTCATGAGGCCGCGGCGAAAGTCGCCGTGCTCGCAGATGGTGTCGGTCTGGTCGCCGTTCGTCACGACGAGGTCGCGCCCCATCGTGCGCACGGGATGATAGATGATGAGGCTGGGGTCAGAGAGCTTGGCGGGGTCGTACGCCTCGGTGCGGATGCCGTCCTCGGTCTTGACAAAGACGCGGTTGCGGCTGTTCTCGCTGCGCCCCATGATGAAATAGTACACACAGCGGCGTCCGACAAGGATGCCGCGGCCGGGATAAGAGGTCGCCCTTAAAAACTCCAGAAAATCAGTCATTTTTCTGCTCCTTCTCTCTTACGATCTCTGCGCAGACGCGCTCTGCCGCAAGCGGCAGCATCTGCCATTCCGCCTGCTCCATCACGCGCCGCTGTAACGTTTCGGGCGTGTCGTCCGGCGCGATCTCCACCGCCTTTTGCAGCAGGATCTCGCCGCCGTCGGGAATTTCGTTGACAAAGTGCACCGTCGCGCCCGTGACCTTCACGCCGCGCGCGAGCGCGGCCTCATGCACCCGCAGGCCATACATGCCCTTGCCGCAGAAGGCGGGAATCAGGGACGGATGGACATTCAGGATGCGCCGCGGCCACTGCTTTGTAAATTCTGCGCTGAGGATGACCGTAAAGCCTGCGAGGAGAATGAGGTCGATCTCCTGCTCGCGCAGCAGCACGGAAAGCTCGTTTTCAAACGGCTCCTGCCCACAGGAGGGCGTGAGCACGCGCGCCGCAACACCCGCGTTTTCCGCCCGCGTGAGCGCATAGGCCCCCGCGCGGGAAGAAACGACCAGCACGATCTCGCCGTGCGGCATTTTTCCGTCACGCTGCGCGTCGAGCAGCGCCTGCAAATTCGTGCCGCCGCCGGAGACCAGCACGGCGATGCGGGCGGGTGTCAGCATAGCTCCACCTTTTCCTCGCCCAATACGATCTCACCGATGACGCCGGCCTCCTGACCGAGAGAATGCAGCGCGGCGAGCGCCTTGTCGGCGCTGTCCTTTGCAGCGACGAGCACCATGCCCGTGCCCATGTTGAAGGTGTTGAACATATCGCGCTCCGAGATGCCGCCCATGCGCGAGAGCAAGGGGAAGATCGGCGGGATGCGCAGCGTTTTCTTTTCAATCTTCGCGCACAGGCCGTCGGGAATGCAGCGCGGAATGTTCTCATAGAAGCCGCCGCCGGTGATGTGACTGATGCCGCGGATATCGGCGGCTTCGATGGCTGCTAACACAGGACGGACATAGATCTTTGTCGGGCGCAGCAGCTCCTCGCCCAGCGCGCAGCCCAGCTCACCGTAATACTGCCCGAGGTCGGCGTTCTCCACATCGAACACCTTGCGCACGAGCGAGTAGCCGTTGGAGTGCAGCCCGCTGGAGGGCAGCGCGATGACCACATCTCCCGGCTGCATTTTGTTCTTGTCCAGAATTTTGCCACGGTCCACGACGCCCACGGCAAAGCCCGCAAGGTCATAGTCGTCCGGCTTCATCGTGCCGGGGTGCTCGGCGGTCTCGCCGCCGATGAGCGCACAGCCCGCGCGTACGCAGCCCTCGGATACGCCCGAGACCAGCGACACGACCTTTTCCGGGATGTTCTTGCCGATGGCGATGTAGTCAAGGAAGAACAGCGGCTTCGCCCCGCAGCAGATGATGTCGTTGACGCACATCGCCACGCAGTCGATGCCGACGGTGTTGTGCCGATCCATGAGCTGCGCGATGCGCTGTTTGGTGCCCACGCCGTCCGTGCCGGAGACCAGCACCGGCTTTTCAAGCCCGTGCAGGTCCAGCGAGAAAAGCCCGCTGAAGCCGCCGAGATCGGAGATCACATCGGCTGTGAGCGTGCGCTGCACATAGCGGTTCATCATTTTTACGCCCTGATAGCCCGCCTCGATGTCAACGCCGGCGGCCGCGTATGCTTCCGAGTGAGAGATGCCCATAATGTCATTCCTTTCCGGTCCAGCAGTAGGTGCAGACCTTGTCCCTGTCAATACCGATCGCCTCCAGCAGCCCGTCAAGGGACTGATAGGAGAGTGAATCAAAGCCAAACTGCGCGCAGATCTCGTGCAGCAGGCATTTTCCGCGCTCGGTGCGGCTGTCGGCGTATTCCTCCAGATGCTTTTGGCCCTCGTTGCCCTCCAGCTCCTGCACCATGCGGCGCGCGAGCAGGTCCATGGCGCTGTTGCCGCGCGAAAAGTTCAGGTAGCGGCAGGGGTACATGATGGGCGGGCAGGCCGAGCGCATATGGACCTCCGCCGCGCCGGTGCTGTATAAAAAATCCACGGTCTCGCGCAGCTGCGTGCCGCGCACGATGGAGTCATCCACAAACAGCAGCTTCTTCCCCTCAATCAGCTCCGGCACGGGGATCTGCTTCATGCGCGCCACTCTGCTGCGCACCTGCTGATCCTCGGGCATGAAGGAGCGCGGCCAGGTCGGGGTGTATTTCACAAAGGGACGCGCAAGGGGCTTGCCGCTGTGGTTGGCATAGCCCATGGCGTGCGGCACGCCGGAATCCGGCACGCCGGCGACGAAATCGACCTCGGGCACGCCGCCGCGCTCCGCCTCATCCCGCGCCATGATTGCGCCGTTGCGATAGCGCATCAGCTCCACGTTCACACCCTCGTAGTTGGAGTTCGGGTAGCCGTAATAGGTCCACAAAAAGGCGCAGATCTTCATCTGCTTCCCCGCGGGAGAGAGTGTTTGGAAGCCCTTGGCGTTCAGCCGGACGATCTCCCGCGGCCCCAGCTCATAGGCATCCTGATAGTCGAGCTTATGATAGGCGAAGGACTCGAACGATACGCAGCAGCCGTCCTCGCGCTGCCCGATCAGCACAGGGAGGCGCCCCATGCTGTCACGCGCGGCGATCAGCTCTCCTTCCTCGGTCAAAATCAGGATCGTCATGGAGCCGTCGATGACCTCCATCGCGTGGAGGATGCCGGAGACAAGGTCGTTTTCCTGATTGATGAGCGCGGCGGTCAGCTCGGTGACATTCACGCGGCCGCTGCTCAGCGTCAGAAATTGCTGGCCCTTGTCGGAGAGATAAGCCTTCACCAGCTCGTCGGTGTTGTTGATGATGCCGACCGTCACGATGGCATACAGGCCCAGATGGGAGCGCACGAGCAGCGGCTGGGGGTCGCTGTCGCTGATGCAGCCGAGCCCCGCGTGGCCGCGGAAGTCCGCGAGGTCCCGCTCAAACTTCGTCCGAAAGGGCGTATTTTCAATGTTGTGTATTTGGCGCTGGAAGCCCTCCTTCTTGTCAAAGAGCACCATTCCGCCGCGGCGCGTGCCGAGGTGAGAATGATAGTCCGTGCCGAAGAAGACATCCAGCGCGACATCGCGGTCCGAGACCGCGCCGAAAAAGCCCCCCATTACGCAAAGAACAGCTCGGAGAGCGTCATGGGGTCGATGTACTTTCCGTCCCGATAGACGCGCATATTGCCGGAGGAGATCTCGTCGATCAGCATCACGCTGCCATCCGGCGCGTAGCCGTACTCAAACTTGATGTCGTAGAGGACAAGGCCCTTTTCGCGCAGGTCATCCGCGACGATCTCGGTGATCTTCTGCGTCATGGCCTTGATGTCGTCATACTGCTGCTCGGTCATCACGCCCAGCGCCACAAGACCGTCCTTCGTCACCAGCGGATCGCCCAGCGCGTCATTTTTGAAGGTCGTCTCCACATAGGCGGGCAGGTCGGCGCCCTCTTCAATATACTCGCCGTAGCGGCGGCGGAAGCTCCCCACCGCCTTGAGGCGGCAGATGACCTCCAGCCCATGGCCGAAGACCTTCGCGGGCAGGACCTCCATCGTGGTCTCCTTCAGATTCGCGGAGACATAGTGTGTGCGGATGCCGGCGGCGTTGATCTTTTCAAAAAAGTGCTTGGTCATGCGCAGGTTGACATTGCCCACGCCCTCGATGGTCAGGCCCACGCTGTTCTCGCCGGGGTCAAACACGCCGTCCTTGCCCGTGCAGTCATCCTTGAACTTGAGGAGGTAGTTGCCGTTGTCCAGTGCGAATACGTCCTTGGTCTTTCCGGTATATACGAGTTTCATCTTCTTGTGCTCTCCTTTATGTTTTTTGAAGTGTATTTTCCTGATTTACTGATAAAGCGCCCGAACCTCTTCATCCGCGCGCAGCACGGCATCCCGTTCCCGCGTCCGCGCCTCGTCCAGCTTTTGGGCGAGCTCCGAGTCGGAGACCGCCATGATCTGCACCGCCAGCAGCGCGGCGTTCTTCCCGCCGTCCACCGCCACCGTCGCCACCGGGATGCCGCTCGGCATCTGCACGGTGGAGAGCAGTGCGTCCATGCCGTCAAGCTTCGTCCCGCTGCACGGCACGCCGATCACCGGCAGCGTGGTGTTTGCCGCCATCGCACCGGCAAGATGCGCTGCCATGCCGGCGAACGCGAGGATAACAGAAAATCCGCCCTCCCGAGCCGACGCGGCAAATTCCCTTGCCTCATTCGGACACCGGTGAGCGGATAATACGCGCACTTCCATCTGGACGCCGTAGTCTCGCAATACGCCTACGGCCTTCTCCGCGACGGGCAGATCACTCTTGCTGCCCATAACGATCGCAACCTTTCTCATCTGCGTTCCCTCCCTCAAACATAAAAATAGGCGCTCCGCTGCCCTTTGCAGTTGGAGTGCCCAGACGGTCGGCCTCTGAAACGCGCCGCCTCAGAGCGATGCTCCCTGCTCCCCTGTGGTAGCCCACATTCCGTCAGTTACAAAGAGCTCAACTTGCTTTCAGTGTACCATACGCCCCGCTTTTCGTCCATTCCGCAAAAGGGAGAAAGAAGATAGAAAATCTTAGCTACATTTATATCGTTGTGACAATTCATAAGATACACTTATATTGCTCTTTGAAAAAACTTATCGTCGAAAAACCATTTTTTGTCTTGACAAGGCGATCCTCGCGTGGTATTCTATCAAAAATTTGAGGAAAGAGAGGCGATAGTCGTGACCGTGGTTTTGAAGGGTGCGCAGGTATTCCGCCGAGGTGCTTTCAGCGGCGGTGATGTTTCCGTTTCCTTTGGGGATCGTGTTTTTTGCAAGGATATTGTTTTTCCTTCGTCCCTGAATAGTTCTTCCTTTACCATATTACCCGGTTTCGTTGATGTGCATGTGCATCTTCGGGAGCCGGGTTTTTCTTATAAGGAGACCATCCGCACCGGTACGCTGGCGGCGGCCCACGGCGGCTATACCGCCGTATGCGCCATGCCGAATCTGAATCCGGTGCCGGACAGCATGGAGACGCTGCAAATGGAGCTGGACGTCATTCAAAAAGACGCCGTGATCCGCGTTCTGCCCTATGGGGCCATCACGAAAGGCGAGCAGGGCAGGGAACTGGCGGACTTGGACGCCATGGCCCCCTATGTGGTGGCTTTCTCCGACGACGGAAAGGGCGTTCAGGATCGTGATATGATGCGCCGCGCCATGCTGGAGGCCAAGCGCCTCGGCAAGCTGATCGTGGCCCACTGCGAGGACAATTCCCTGCTGCGGGGCGGCTATATCCATGACGGCACCTATGCACGCGCCCACGGACATCGGGGCATCTGCTCCGAGAGCGAGTGGCGGCCCATCCAGCGGGATCTGGAACTGGTGCGGGAGACGGGCTGCGGCTATCACGTCTGCCACATCTCCACCAAGGAGAGCGTCGCGCTCATCCGCAAGGCCAAGGCCGAGGGCCTGAATGTCACCTGCGAGACCGGCCCCCACTACCTGCTGCTGGACGATTCCTGCTTGCAGGAGGACGGCCGCTTCAAGATGAACCCGCCTCTACGCGATAAGAGCGACCGGGAGGCGCTGCTGGAGGGTCTGGCGGACGGCACCATCGACATGATCGCCACGGATCACGCCCCCCACAGCGCCGAGGAAAAGGGAAGGGGACTGGAAAAAAGCGCCATGGGCATCGTGGGACTGGAAACGGCCTTCCCGCTGCTCTACACCTACCTTGTAAAGCCCGGCGCCATTTCCATGGAACGGCTCATGGAGCTGCTCCACGACGCGCCCTGCCGCCGTTTCAACATCCCCACGGACACCGGCTTTACCGTGTTCGACCTGAATGACACCTATCGGATCGACCCGGCAGACTTCCTCTCCATGGGCAAGGCAACACCCTTTACAGGATGGGAGGTTCAAGGCCGCTGCCTGCTGACAGCGACGGGCGAAACGGCGGTCTGGTATGACAAAAACCGTCTGCTGAAAGGAGAATGATTGTGAAGCAAACAACCTTGATAGTGACTGAAAACACAAGGCTGGCTGATGGGATCTACCGTCTGCGGCTGGCGGGGGACACCTCCGCCATCACCGCGCCGGGGCAGTTCGTGAACCTGAAACTCTCCGGCTTTTTCCTCCGCCGCCCCATCTCCGTGTGCGATTGGGAGAACGGAGAATTGACGCTTATTTATAAAGTCTTGGGCCACGGCACCGAGGCCATGACGGGCATGGCTGTCGGCACGGAGTTGGATGTGCTGACGGGCCTTGGCAACGGCTTTGACGTGTCCCGCGGCGGGGAACACCCCCTGCTGGTGGGCGGCGGCGTGGGGATCCCGCCGCTGTACAGCCTTGCCAAGCGGCTGACCGCCCAAGGCAAGCGTGTCACCGCCGTTCTGGGCTTTAACCGGGCATCCGAGATCTTTTTAGCGGAGGAATTTCGGGCGCTGGGGGCGGAGGTCGTCATCGCCACCGCCGACGGCAGCGCGGGCATCCACGGCCTTGTGACCGACGGCATGGCCGCCGTGTCCGACTACACCTATCTCTACACCTGCGGCCCGGAGCCGATGCTCAAGGCGGTGTACGACGCTTGCAAGACCTCCGGCCAGTTCAGCTTTGAGGAGCGGATGGGCTGCGGTTTCGGGGCCTGCATGGGCTGCTCCTGCGAGACGAAATACGGCAATAAGCGCATCTGCAAGGACGGCCCCGTGCTGGAAAAGGAGGAGATCGTATGGTGAACACAAAAGTGATCCTCTGCGGCATTGAGATGGACAACCCCATCATCCCCGCCAGCGGCACCTTCGGCTTTGGCTATGAGTTCGCGGAGCTGTACGACATCAATGTGCTGGGCACCTTCTCTTTCAAGGGCACGACCCGGGAGCCCCGCTTTGGAAACCCCACCCCCCGCATCGCGGAGTACGCGGGCGGTCTTCTGAACGCGGTGGGGCTGCAAAACCCCGGCGTGGACGCGGTGATCGAAACGGAGCTGCCAAAGCTCAAGCAGGTATTTCACAAGCCGGTGATGGCGAATGTCAGCGGCTTTTCCGTGGCGGAATACGCCGAGGTCTGCGAGAAGTTAGACGCGCAGGAGCAGGTGGGCTGGTTGGAGGTCAACATCTCCTGTCCCAACGTCCACGGCGGCGGGGCCGCCTTCGGCGCGGATCCCAAGTCCGCCGCCGAGGTGACGAAGGCTGTCCGGGCGGTGACGAAAAAGCCCATCATTTTGAAGTTGTCCCCCACGGCGGCTGATATTGCCGCCGTTGCCAAGGCCTGCGAGGACGCGGGGGCCGACGGCGTGAGCCTTATCAACACCCTGCCGGGGATGCGCATCGACCTGAAACGCCGCCGTCCGCTACTGGCCAACACCACCGGCGGTATGTCCGGCCCGGGGATGTTCCCGCTGGCGGTGCGGATGGTGTATCAGGTCTATGAGGCCGTTTCCATCCCCATCGTGGGCATGGGCGGCATCACCACGGCGGCGGACGTCATCGAGCTGATGCTGGCGGGCGCCGCTGCCGTCGGCGTGGGCGCGGCGAACCTTGTGGAGCCGTATGCCTGCAAGACCATTATCGAAGATCTGCCTGCCGTGATGGAACGGTACGGCATGGAAAATCTGACGGAGATCATAGGAGGAGCACATCATGGGTAAGGACGTTATCGTTGCGCTGGACTTCGACAGCAAGGAAAAGACACTGGCCTTTTTAGACCGTTTCACCGAGGAAAAGCCCTTTGTGAAGATCGGCATGGAGCTGTTTTACGCCGAAGGGCCTTCCATCGTCCGGGAAATTCGCGGTCGCGGACATAAAATCTTTTTGGATCTCAAGCTGCATGACATTCCCAACACCGTGAAAAAGGCCATGGCGGCATTGTCTGCGCTGGATGTGGACATCGTGAACCTCCACGCCGCCGGTACCGCCGCCATGATGACCGCCGCGTTGGAGGGCCTCACCCGGCCCGGCGGCACCCGCCCGCTGCTCATCGCCGTGACCCAGCTCACCTCTACCGATCAGGAGCGCATGGAGCGGGAGCTGTGGATCGAAAAGCCGCTTGCCGAGGTGGTGATGCACTATGCCGAAAACGCCGCGCAGGCGGGTCTGGACGGCGTGGTGTGCTCTCCGCTGGAGGCGGGCGTTGTCCATGAGCGCTGCGGCAAGGACTTCCTCACCGTGACCCCCGGTGTGCGCTTTGCCGACGGGGACGCGGGCGACCAGAAACGGGTCACCACGCCGGCCAAGGCCAAAGAACTTGGCTCCGACTACATCGTGGTGGGCCGTCCCATCACGCAGGCGGAGGACCCCGCGGCCGCCTACCGCCGCTGCCGAGAGGAGTTCGTGGGCTGATGCGCTGGGATACAGTTCTCTTTGACATGGACGGAACGCTGACCGACTCGCAGGAGGGCATCGTAAAATCGGTGAGCTATGCGCTCGAGCGCCTTGGCCGCGAGCTGCCGCCGCGAGATACGCTGACTGCCTTCATCGGTCCGCCGCTCCACGAGAGCTTTTCGGCGATTTGCGGCATGGACGAGGCGGAGACGGAGCGGGCGGTCTGCGAATTTCGCGATTACTTCGCCCGCCGCGGCTGGGCGGAGAATGTGCCCTACGAGGGAATGGCGGAGTTTCTTGCCGCGCTGCACGCGGCGGGGCTGCGTCTGATCGTCGCCACCTCGAAGCCTGATAGCTTTGCACGCAAAATTTTAGAGCATTTTGCGCTGGAGCGTTATTTCGACCTCATCTGCGGCTCCCATCCGGAGGACAGGGCCAGCGCGGACAAGGCGAGCGTCGTGCGCACGGCGCTCACGCGCGCCGATGTGACGGGACACGCCGTCATGGTCGGCGACCGCCGCCACGACATATACGGGGCGCACGCCAACGGCCTTGAGGCCATCGGCGTTCTCTACGGCTACGGAAGTCGCGAGGAGCTGAGCGCCGCCGGGGCGGACTTTCTGGCCGCCGATCTCGACGAGCTGAAAACAGCATTGCTTCAACAATAAGAAATACAGGGAGGAAATGGATATGGACATCAGCAGCAAAATCGCACAGGGCCTGCTCTCCATCGGCGCGGTCTTTCTGCGCCCGCAGGAGCCATTCATTTGGGCGAGCGGCATCAAAAGCCCGATCTATTGCGATAACCGCCTCATTCTCACCGCTCCCGCTGTGCGCGAGACGGTCGAGCGCGCCATCGCGGACACGGTGCGCCGCGAGTTCCCGCAGGCGGAGGTTTTGATGGGCACCGCCACGGCGGGCATCGCCCACGCCGCCATCGCCGCGCATCTGCTCGGCCTGCCCATGGGCTATGTGCGCTCGGGCAGCAAGGACCACGGCAGAAAAAACCAGATCGAGGGCAGGCTCGAGGCGGGGCAGAGGGTCGTCGTGATCGAGGACCTCATCTCCACCGGCGGCAGCGTGCTGGATACGGTCGCGGCGCTGCGCGAGGCAGGCGCCGAGGTGCTCGGCGTTGTGAGCATCTTCACCTACGGCATGAAAAAGGGCGTCGAGCGCATGGCCGAGGCGAAGGTCAAGAGCGTGAGCCTGACAAATCTGGATACCATCGCCCGCGTGGGCGCAGAGGAGCATTACATCACCGAGGCGGATGTCGCGCGGCTGCTGGCCTTCCGCGACGACCCCGCCGACGAAAGCTGGATCACAAAAGGAGGAACAAACTGATATGAAAAGCCTGATCGACATTCTGGAGCTCTCCGAGCAGGAGATCATGGAGCTGGTGAATACCGCCGGCGACATCATCGACCATCCCGCCGAATACGCACACAAGTGCGACGGCAAGATCCTTGCGACCCTCTTTTTCGAGCCCTCCACCCGCACCCGTCTGAGCTTTGAGAGCGCGATGCTCTCCCTCGGCGGCAAGGTGCTCGGCTTCTCGGAGGCGAAAAGCTCGTCCGCTGCCAAGGGCGAGAGCGTGGCGGACACCGTGCGCACCGTGAGCTGTTACAGCGATATCATCGCCATGCGCCACCCCAAGGAGGGCGCGCCGCTGGTGGCGTCCATGCACTCGCTCGTGCCCGTCATCAACGCAGGCGACGGCGGCCACAACCACCCCACGCAGACACTCACCGACCTTCTGACCATCCACCGCGAGATGGGCCGCTTCGAAAACCTCACCGTCGGTCTCTGCGGTGACCTCAAGTTCGGGCGCACGGTGCACTCCCTTGTCTCCGCGATGAGCCGCTACCCCGGCGTCCGCTTTGTGCTCATCTCACCCGAGGAGCTCAAGCTGCCGCGCTATGTCAAGGAGCAGTACATCAAGGCCAAGAATATCCCCTACACGCAGTCCACCGATCTCGAGGCCGTCATGCCGGAGCTGGACATCCTCTACATGACGCGCGTGCAGCGCGAGCGCTTCTTCAACGAGGAAGACTATCTGCGCCTCAAGGACAGCTACATCCTCACGCCCGACAAGCTCAGGGGCGCGAAGGAGTCTCTTCGCATCCTGCATCCGCTGCCGCGTGTGAACGAGATCTCCGTCGCCGTGGACGACGACCCGCGCGCGTGCTACTTCAAGCAGGTGCAGTACGGCAAGTACATCCGCATGGCGCTGATCCTCAAGCTGTTGGAAATCAAGTGAGAAAGGAAGTGCGACACAATGATCATTGACTCTATTCAAAACGGCATCGTCATCGACCACATCACCGCGGGCAAATCCATGGAGCTCTATCAGATCCTCGGCCTCGATCAGCTTGACTGCACGGTGGCCATCCTCAAAAATGTTACGAGCGGCAAGCTCGGCTGCAAGGACATCATCAAGATCGACCGCGAAATGGACCTTGACTGGGACCTGATCGGCTATGTCGATCCGAGCATCACCGTCAACATCATCCGCGATGGGAAACTTGTGGAAAAGCGCACGCTCAAGTTACCTGAGCGCATCCGCGGCGTGCTCAAGTGCAAAAACCCGCGCTGCATCACCTCCGTTGAGCAGGAGCTGCCGCAGGAGTTTGTGCTAACGGATCGTGAAAAGCGCGTTTACCGCTGCCGCTACTGCGAAACGCAGGCGGGTAAATAGGCTTTTGTAAGGCAGAAGTCGAGAAGATTCTGCTTGCAGAGAAGTATGCAGAATCAGACAAGCCTCGACGCACAGGGAGCCTCCTCTCAGCACGCTGTACTGTCCGGGCGCAAAGTCGAAGGCTTCAGATGCACCATGGAGGATGCTCGGCATATCATCACGATAGAGAGAATCTTCGGATACCCTCTATTGCAGCGATGCAGGAACAATGAAAGCTCTTTATCAATTAGGACATGGCGATGAAGGGCCCGGAGCATGTTCTTCTGTTTTGCACTGTAATCATGGCAGAGAGACGTAAGGAATATCCCCGGCCAAGCCGGGGATATTCCTTACGCGGGCAAAGCTCCATGCTGTCGGCCACGCCTCATGTGGCGTTGGTATAGTCTGCTAAACTTCTTCTGCCACTTCATTTCTGAATGGTCTCCCGTTGCTTTACAGCTTGTAGCTGCCAGACAGCATTTCTACTATAACAGGGAGATTTCTTTTCCCGCAATAGTCTCAGCCTGCTCCCGCCGCTTTCGATACTCCTCCAGATACCGGTCCAGACAGACCTTGTTGACGGTAGCCGAGATCGTGCTGCGCAGGAGATCCTTGGCATCAGACTCGGTTTCACCAAGTCCCTCCACGGCAGGAGCGACACCAAACGCTGCGCCGAGCATATTCTCAAACTCATCGCAGAAGTAGTCATAGGCGGTCTGAAGGGGATAGCACTCCTCCTGTATGCTAAACATCAGTCGAAGCCCCTCCAAGGGAACAACAGGCTTGACCACCGCGATGAACAGAAGCCGCGCAAGATGTTCGGCTGTATACAGCTTTTTTTGAGGGGCAGGAACCAGCTTCTGCTTGACATAGTTGCTTACCATGGAGCCAGTCAGTTCAGGCTCTCCTAACGGTGCCAACCGGGCGTTGATATAGCGCACCACCTGCTCCAGATACAGTCCGACCTCCGGGATCTGTGCATAGCGCGGCAGACGGAAGGCCGCGATGTCCGCTGTGATTCTGTTTTGCATTTCTTTTTCCATATTGTTATTATAAGCGTTTCCTCTACAAAGTTCAACGGCTTTGCGAAATATTTTTAACGGTTTATTAAAAACCGTTGACGAAGAAATAAAAAGCTGATAAACTGCATCCATCCCTTACCGGAACCGAACGACACTTTTTCAGTTGGAGGTCACCTTATGGATCAGATCCGCATTGCCGCAGACTCAAGCTGCGACCTGCTTACCATGGACGGCGTGGACTTTGTCAGCGTTCCGCTCACCGTCCGTACTGCTGTGGAGGAATTTCGCGATGACGCCGCGCTCAATGTCGACGCGATGGTCACAACACTTCGCGGCACGAAGGGCCGCACCTTCAGCGCCTGCCCGAACATCGCGGACTGGGAGTCCGCCTTTGGCGAAAGCGGCGATGTACTCGCGTTCACCATTACAAGCAGCCTTTCGGGCAGCTGCAGCGCGGCACTTGCCGCAAAGAAACGCTGCGAGGAGCAGAATCCCTCTCGCCGCATTTTTGTGGTGGACACGCTGTCCGCCGGTCCGGAGATCGCCCTGCTCATCGAAAAGTCAGCCGCCGAACTGCGCTCCGGCAAGAGCTTCGAGGAGGTCTGCACAGCCGTACAGCAGTATCAGCGCCGTACCCATCTGCTCTTTGCGCTGGAATCCATGCACAATCTCGCCCAGAACGGACGAATCAGCAAGCTGGCGGCAACGATGGCCGGTGTTCTCGGCATCCGCGCCGTTGGGCAGGCCAGCGAGGAGGGCACGCTTGAGATGCTCGGCAAATGTCGGGGCGCTCGAAAAACGCAGGAGCTCCTGTTGAGTGAAATGATGCGGCTTGGCTACAGGGGCGGCAGCGTCCGCATCGGGCATTGCCGGAACGCGGCATTTGCATTGGAGCTCTGCACCGAGCTCCGGCGGCGATTTCCGGGGGCGGAGGTGAAAAGCTATCCGCTACGTGGGCTGTGCAGCTACTATGCAGAACACGGCGGGATTATGCTGGGCTTTGAGTCATGAAAACGAAGGTCTCGGACAGGAAGGCGCTGCCGCATCTTGCGGTACGCATTCTGACACTGCCGCCCATCGTCATCGGGGTAACGCTGCTTCTGATGTACGCTTCGGCAGGGCTTCTGACGCGCAGGGAGCTGCTGCTGTGCGAGGTGTCCCTGCTGGTTATCCCATTGGCGGCGTACCCGCTGCGGGAGATCTTCCACATTGGAAAGGACCGGCGCAGGGGGCAGCGCGGCACGGCGCTGGTATGCAGCGCCGTTGGGTATCTGTGCGGGTTTCTCTGGTCAATGCTGACGCCATGCTCTTGGCTCGTCCATATCCTGTTTCTCTCTTATGTCATTTCCATCGCGGCGCTGTTGCTGCTCAACGCGGGCTTTGGCCTTCGCGCAAGCGGACACGCCTGCAGTACAACAGCTCCGGCGTTTCTGCTGACATGGAAGCTGCATCCGCTTTTTGTCATACCGTCCGTTCTGCTGATCGCAGCAGTGTACCGCTCATCCCTAAAGCTGTCGCGCCATACCCTGCCGCAGCTTCTGGCCGGCTCGGCGGTCAGTCTGCTGGCCTGTGTGATCTCGATCGTGGTTTATGGCGTCGGATAAAACGATACTGCGCCGCATCGCCGTCAAATGAAACGACGATGCGGCGCAGTCCTGTCTTTATTGCAGCTTCTTCAATCGCTGCTGTTCTGTTCTGCGTTATATTGATTCTTGAAAAACGCTACCACAACGGCGCCGGGGCCCGCATGGGTTCCGATCACACTTCCTACGGTCGTATAGCGAATTTCTTTCAGTTTTCCCTCCCAGATGTGACGGCTGTCTTCGATATACTTTAGCAGCAGCGCGTCAGAAATTCCACTGTAGCCCAGCAGAACCGGCCTGCTGAAATCAATGCCGCCCGCCTTGTCGATCTCCTGAACGAGCAGATTGTTCCCCATTTTCGAGCCGCGTGCCTTCCCCAGCAGGTGTATCTCGCCGTCAGTGACGGAGATCACAGGCTTGATGTTCAGCACCCCTCCGGCGAATGCGGCTGTCTTTGAAATGCGTCCACCCCGCTTGAGGTATTCGAGGGTATCTACCAGCGCCACCACAACGATTTTTTTCTTCTCTTCCTCCAGTGCCTGCGCAATTTCCTCTGCGGACATTCCCGCGTCCAAAAGCCGGAACGCAAGCTCCACCAGAATCCCTGTTCCCATCGCTGCGCTGGTACCATCTACAACATAAATGTTTTCATAATCCGCCGCCGCGATCATGGCGCTTTGATATGTGCCGGAAAATTTGGATGCAAGGGTAATAACAACGGCTGATTCGCCCGCCTGCCTTGCCTTTTCAAATTCCTTTATAAAGGCGTCCGGCGTTGCCTGACTGGTGGTGGGCATCACATCGCTTTCGACGAGCTTCTCGTAGAATGTTCTGTGGTCAATGGTTACGCCGTCGATGTATTCCTCCTGACCGAAATGAACGGTGAGAGGCACCGTATAGACCCGCGCCTTGATCTCGGGAACCAGATCCGCGGTGGAATCCACAATGATCCTTGTTTTCAATTTCTTCAAGCCTCCTGTTTCCCGCTGCTTTGGGCGATTGCGTTCAAGCTTCTGCTGATGGCGGAAAGGCTGCGGTAAAGTGCCGCTCGTTCGTCCTCCGTGAGGGTACGGCTGACCGTATCGAGGACAGCGCCAATCTTCTCCGCGATCCTTTTGCCGACCTCCTGCCCTTTTTCGGTCAAGCGCAGAGGGTTTCTGTACCGTTTGACCCGGTCGGAATCCCGGACGATAAATCCGTTCGTTTCCAGATAGTCCAACGCACGGGAAATGGTCGCCTTATCCTCCTCGCAGTGCTCGCACAGCTCCGCCGAGGTCACGCCATCCAGAGAATATATGTAGTACAGACAGGACACATGGGCGCTTCTCAGATGATATGCGGCCATCTCCTGATTTTTTATCCTCCGTATGTCGCGGCTGATCCGGTTGATCAAAACCGTAAACGTCTCAAAACGCTCCTGCATGGCTGCGCTCCTCTCTCACGAATACTTTTGTTGAAATCTCAACGGTCAGACTATACCACATGGTTGTTGAAATGTCAACAGAAGAGTTCCGCACAGCCCATACTCTTTGATTGCATCCCACGGCGCGGGGGCTCGGCGCGGTTTTCGTGTTGTTCATCGAGCAGAAAAGCGGGATGCGAGAATACCGAAAAACCTCGCCGGATCAATCCGGCAAGACTTTGCTTTTGACCACATAAAATGCCACAGACAGATTTGGGACACATGGGGGTTGCGAGTCACAAGGTGTCAGGAAAGTAATTAGAATTGAGAGGAAACCGCTAAAAACGGCTAAAAAGTGCAGAAAAAATATTGCGGGAGCTCTTTGTCTCTTGCAGCGAAAAGAGAACAGCGCAGCGTCAAGGCGAAAAGCCCGTCCGCTGCGCTGTCCGATGTTCGCTTATGTGGTCATGCCAGCGGCTTTGATATTTAGCCGTATGTCAGCCGGTCACTTCTTGCAGCGCCAGAGGAAGGTCACGATCTGACCGCGGGTGCAGTCGTTGCCAGAGCCGAACAGTCCGCCACCGATGCCGGTGGTGATGCCCTTCTTCGCTGCCCACGCCACTGCGTCTGCATAGAAGGCCGTGGTGGAAACATCGCTGAACTCGGCTTTGTCGCTGACTGCGGGGCTGCCGGAGGCACGATAGAGGAAGGTCACGCTCTGCGCACGGGTGCAAGTAGCATCGGGACTGAACATACCCTCGCCGGTGCCGCCGGTGATGCCATTTTCAACGGCCCACGCCACGGCCTGCTCATAGAAGCTGCCGAGTTTCACATCGCCAAAGGCGGTGCCGGTGTTCTTGGGAGCGGGGCTGCCCGCCGCGCGCCACAGGAAGGTGACGATCTGCGCGCGGGTGCAGGGATCGTTGGGGCCGAACAGTCCATTGCCGATGCCGCCGGTGATCCCCTTCTCCTGCGCCCACTTGACCGCCTCGTAGTAGTAAGCGTTCGCGGGAACATCCTTGAAAATCTGCTCCGGAACCTCCTCAACGAAGCTGGCCTTGATGGTGACCTTGCCGCTGGGCATCTTGAAGGTGTACTTGCCGTTCTTCTCGGTGAGCTTCAGCGCGTCGCCGCTGCGGTCGAGCACCTTGAGCATTTCGAGCTCGTAGCCCTTGTCGGGCGTCGCGGTGATGGTCACGGTGTCGCCGTGGCTCGCGTTTCTGGGCGAAACGGTGATCGTACCGTTCTTGGTCTTATCCACGGTGATGGAGTAGCTCGGCGAGCTGCTGCCGCCGCCACCGCCTGTCATACCGCCTGTGCCGCTATTGCGCAGGATCGTCAGCGTGTAGGTTTTAGCGCCGATCTTCACGACAATGTCGGTTGTGCCGCTGTTGGGGATGGCAACGGTTGCGCTGCCGCCGGTGGACAGATCCTGTCCGTTGATGCTCACGGACTCGCCGTTTCCAGACACCGCTGTGACTAGCGTAGATGTTGCTCCGCTATCATTTTGCAGCGTATAGGTATAGTTCG
>ENA-UESC01000707-UESC01000707.1-human-gut-metagenome-genome-assembly--contig:-NODE-707-length-30363-cov-65.718616_pt1 | contig 30363 bp, 13 predicted proteins | sample MGYA00242998_ERZ507999 | MGnify/ENA primary metagenome ERZ507999 (study PRJEB26167, sample SAMN06115465) | human gut metagenome | host: Homo sapiens | place: China:Hubei | collected 2016-04-27... | reverse complement strand
CATACTCCCATTCCTAATACGACCAATTTTTTCATATCCAATATTCTGTATTTAATTAATAATTCAATAATCTTGTTCGTTCACATTTAGTTTTCGGGCAACAAAATAATAGAAATTTTATCATCCGGCAAAGAAAATGAGCGAAAAAACGTCTATTCTGCCTTCTTCTTATAAGAAATAGTGCCCGTTGCCTGATAAGTCGGCATCAAAAGCACCTCTGCAATCTGAATATGCGCAGGAGCCGAGGCAGCATAATATACCGTTTCGGCAATATCGTCTCCGGTCAGCGGGCGGATTCCCTTGTAAAAATTGTCAGCCGCCTGCTTGTCACCACGGTAACGGACCACTGTAAAGTTTGTTTCCACCATGCCCGGTTTGATATTCGTCACCCGCAGCGGCGTATCCACCAAGTCTATCCGAAGTCCGTCCGAAAGTGCCTTCACAGCAGCTTTGGTGGCGCAGTAAACACTGCCTCCGGGATAGGCGGCATCTCCGGCGATAGAACCTATATTAATAATGTGTCCGCACCCCCGTTCCACCATGCCCGGAACTACCAGACGTGTCATGGCGAGCAAACCTCTTATATTCGTATCGATCATGATATCCCACTCGTCCAGACTACCTTCGAACTCTTTGTCCACTCCGATCACCAGTCCGGCATTGTTAATCAATACATCAATCGATTTCCATTCTTCCGGCAACGCTTCCAGTGCGGCGGCAGCCTGTTTCCGGTCGCGAACATCAAAAGGCAACACACAGACCTGTATTCCATACTCTTTTTCCAGTTCAGCCTTCAGTTCTTCCAGCTTCGACACTGTACGGGCATTCAAAATCAGGTTCCATCCTTCCTTAGCAAATTTACGGGTAGAAATCATGAAGCGGTTGTCGTCCAGGCTCAGATACCAGGTCAGGTACTCTACAGCCTTGTCAGCAAGGGCTTTCATCATCTCGTCCGCCTTGGCGGTTTCGCCCAGTTGGTAGTAGGCTTCCGCCATCTGTACGGCACCGTTCTGCCAGTCGTAAGGCACGTTGTAGGCGGGAATCATCTTTTCGGCATAGTCCAGGGCGGCTTTTGCCTTGTCTTTCTTGCCCTCACGCATCAGCTGCTGCACGAGTTGGGAGAAGATGCGACGGTGAGAGTGACACATGCGCATGGCGTTCTCGTCGATATAGATGCCCGGCTTGTCGATGCCACCGAACTTGAACTTGTTCATCAGGTTGTCGTACATCTTTTCGGAGTCTATTGTCACGCCCGTCTTACTGGTGTCGAACGGAGTGAAACGATAGGCAAGACCTTCCTGAACGAAGTGGTTCTCCATGTTCAGCTGGTTCTCCCTGCCTACGCTGACAGCGATATAGATGGGGCGTTCCCAGTTGGCCTCGCTCAGCATTTCGAGCATCATCAACTCGCTCTTGTAGAGGGCGCGTTTGCCTTTCAGCGAAATGTGCATGTAGTCGGGGATTGAGTCGCCCGGTATCATCATGCCGCTGCGGCGCACGGCTTCCTTGTCTACCTTGATGACAATGCTGTCGGTAGGAATCACCTTCAAGTCCTGATTCTTGTTGCGCACCCAGTTCTTGAGGATATTCTTTAGCTCATACGGGTTGTCACCGAATTCTTTCTTTACATTGACCAGTGCTTCGGGATTACCGTCCAGTGCCTGCTTCTCGGCTTCGGCATAGAGCTGGTCGATGCTTTTCTTGTACTCAGGCTGGATGGGGACGTATTCGTTGGTGCCTTCTACGTACTCCATTCGGTCCCACGTGATGGGGAGAGAAGGACTGTCGTAGGCGGGGCGCTTCATCTGGTCGATGTACCAATCGGTCTGCAGGTACGAGAGGTTGCAGGTACGGGCGTCGGTACGGAAACCTTCGGTCTCCTGGTTGTACCAGAGGGGGAAGGTATCGTTGTCACCGTTGGTATAGATAATCGGGTTGCCGCTTTCTTGCAGGGACATCAGGTAGTTCTGGCCGAAGTCGCGTGCCATGTAGCGGTCGCTGCGGTCGTGGTCGTCCCAAGTCTGGCTTGCCATCTGCACGGGGACAAAGAGGCAGGCTACGGAAACGATGGCGGCAGCAGGCAGTTCCTTCATCTTGGCGTAGTCTTGAAGCAGACGGACGAGTCCTGCCACACCCATACCAATCCAGATGGCGAAGGCGTAGAACGAACCGGCGTAGGCATAGTCACGTTCGCGCGGTTGGCTCGGAGTCTGGTTCAGGTAGAGCACGATGGCAATACCGGTCATGAAGAAGAGGAAGAAGACCACCCAGAATTGCTGGATGCCTTTCTGTCCACGGTAGGCTTGCCATAGCAGGCCGATGATACCCAGCAGCAGGGGCAGGCAGTAGAATACGTTGTGTCCCTTGTTGTCTTTCAGTTCCTGAGGCAAGAGGCTCTGGTCGCCCACCAGCCAGTTGTCGATGAACGGGATACCGGTAATCCAGTTGCCGTGTTCAATTTCTCCGCTGCCTTGTATGTCGTTCTGGCGTCCGGCGAAGTTCCACATGAAGTAGCGCCAGTACATCCAGTTGAGCTGGTAGGAGAAGAAGAACTTGATGTTTTCCCACTGTGTGGGCATGTTTACCATAATCATGTTGCCGCATTTGTCATAGGGCACATCGTAACCCTTGATGTCCTGCCAGGCATGGTATTGTTGTGTGTGGGCACTGCTGTACATACGCGGAAACAGCATGTTCTGGGCGTATTCGTACTCAATGCGTCCGGGGATTTCGATGTACGAATCCTTTTCATCGGGTGTAGCTTTCTCCTTGCGGATGAACTTCGTGCCGTTGTACTTGATGCGCGGTTCGCAGTAACCGTCTTTCACGTCCAGCGCCACTTGCGAGGAGAAGGCAGGGCCATAGAACAACGGGCGTGTGCCATACTGCTCGCGTCCCAGGTATTCGCCCAGTGTGAAGATGTCTTCCGGAGAGTTCTGGTCCATCGGCGTGTTGGCGGTGGAGCGGATGACGATAAGTGCATACGAGGAATATCCGATGACAATCATCATGGTGCAGAGCAGCGAGGTGTTCAGCGTGCGTGCCGATACGCGGAATTTCTCTTTGACGGCTGCCTGCGTCTTCGGACGGAGGTAGAGCCACAATGCGGCAATGACAATGACACCGATAACTACCGAGCTGGTACCGTGTCCGTAGAACGGGATACCCAGCATGGCGATAGTGAGTATGAACGAGAGTGCCATACGTGCCTTGTTGCGTTCGGTATAGCTTTCGTAGATACCCCAGATGAGGCAGGCTGCCAACAGGATGATATATACGATGACACCCGTGTTGAAGGACATGCCCAGCGTGTTGACGAAGAGCAGTTCGAACCAGCCGCCCACTTTCACGATACCCGGCACGATGCCGTAGAGTACGGCTGCTACCAGTATGCCCGAAGCGAGCAATGCCAGCAGGGAACCTCGGGCATTGGCGTTGGGTACTTTCTTGTAGTAGTATACCAGTACGATGGCGGGCAGGCAGAGCAGGTTCAGCAAGTGCACGCCGATACTCAGACCGGTCAGGTAGGCAATGAGAATCAGCCAGCGGTCACTGTGAGGCTCGTTGGCAACGTCCTCCCATTTCAGTATGAGCCAGAATACGACGGCAGTGAACAGTGAGGAGAAGGCATACACCTCGCCTTCCACAGCGCTGAACCAAAAGGTATCGCTGAACGTGTAGGCAAGTGCGCCCACCAGACCGCTACCCATGATGGTAACCATCTGGCCGCGTGTGATATTGTTTTCGTCTGTCACCACAAGTTTGCGTACCAGGTGCGTGATGCTCCAGAAAAGGAACAGGATACATGCGCCGCTCATCAGTGCGCTCATGTAGTTCACCATCTTGGCCACGGTGGAGGCATCGGAAGCAAATTGTGAGAACAGGTTGGCTACCAGCATGAAGAACGGTGCGCCGGGCGGGTGTCCTACTTCCAGCTTATAGCCGGTGGTGATGAACTCCGGGCAGTCCCAAAAGCTTGCAGTAGGTTCGATGGTCATGCAGTAGACCGTCGCTGCAATGAGGAAGGTAATCCAGCCTACAAGGTTGTTTACGGTTTTGTACTGTTTCATTCAGATGAAATTCGTTATAATTCAGTTTTGTTTTTTACAAGTTGTTTTGCCATCCGCTTAGTTAACGTATTGGCATATATGGGCGCAAATATAATGATTTCGCTTCTAAATAGGTGACAATAAGCAGCATTATTAGGATAGGTTAAGGGATTTGCTGCATCTATAGATGCAGCACGGTGGAAGTATAGATGCAACGCGGTGGATATATAGATGCAACAATGATGATTCTATAGAGGGAATATCCGGCCGATAAAGGGGATGCGGAAAGGAAGTATCCTCCTTGCTTGTCTAAATGAATCTTTCGTTTATAACCGAAAATCTAGCCTTTTTCGCAAACTTTTTAGGTTATGAACGAAAGAATGGATATACTTAGGAAGTACAATCTCTGGACAAGAGGAGATTTATATTTTCATCGACGAAGTGCAGCTCATCGAAGAATGGGAAAAGTCGGTCAATTCTTATTCGCAGGACTATACCGAGGAGTACGAGCTCTTTATCAGCGGCTCCAACTCACGGATGCTGTCCGGTGAGCTTGCCACGCTGCTTTCGGGGCGATACGTCCAATTTCCGGTATATCCCTTCAGCTATCAGGAGTATACAGAGATAAGGCATCTGGAACAGAACCGCGAGAGCTATATGAATACGGGCGGAATCCCGGAACTTTTTGTCTTGCCCGAAAAGCAGGAGGTGTAGCGCAATTACTTGTCTGCCTTGAAGGACACCATCTTGCTGAAGGACATCAGCCAACGCTACAGCATACGTGACCCCCGACTGCTTGAAGACCTTTTTGCGTTTCTTGTAGGCAATGCCTCTAATTTAGTGTCCATCGGCAACATCGTGAACTATTTCAAGAGCCAAGGCCGGAAGACGGGCTATGATGCCGTGGCTGCTTACATAGGCTATATCGAAGACTCGTTCTTGGCGTATCGTTGTGAACGCTTCGACTTGCGCGGAAAGGAAATACTGTCCGGTACGGCGAAATATTACATCAACGACCTTGTCTTTAAGAATTTTCTCTATCCCGGAACGGCCTATGGGGTGGGTTATAAACTGGAGAATCTTGTCTATCTGGAGTTGCTCAGGGCAGGCTATGATGTCTATACCGGATGTGCCAAAGAAAAAGAGGTGGACTTCATCGCCCGGAAAGGCGACCGTACGATATATCTGCAATCCACCTACATGCTGGTATATGAACAGGCGGTGCGCCGTGAGTATGCTTCGCTGGAGTCGATACAAGATAATTATGAGAAGCTGGTTGTCTCGCTTGACGACTTCTGCCTGCCGTCTCATGAAGGAATAAGGCATGTGCGGGCGTGGGAACTGCATGGGTTGTTGTAAAAGGTGCTGAAAGACGGAAATATCCCTATAACCTTGACAAAAAGTAATGTTTTTTCCGGTTTTCCTGCCGCACTTGGTTTTATAGAAGAACGGATTTAGGATATATTGTGGATATTCAGCTCATAAAGATGCGTTCTTTTTGCATATTCTTCCGCTTTTGTGGGACTTTTATACAGAAATTGGCTACACTTTTAAGCTAAAAAGAGTATACCGTTTTACTAAAATGGGAGTTGCGTTTTAGTAAAACGGTTACTCTGTTTTAGTAAAACGTTCTTTTGCTTTTGCATTTTCGGTGTATCAGGGCTTTCGGAGGTGTGATTTCGATTTATTAGAAGGACGTTCGTTTTGGTATAATGCTTATAACCTGACACTTATGGATTTTCGCTCTCGTATTTCTTTCTGTGTGGATAATCGGTCCGAAATACGGGATTCTCGTGCGATAGAAAATACAAAGTGTCAGAATGACAAAATCATATTTATCTTCTGTAGGTATCAGCCTTAAAAATACTTTCCAATCTTTTTCTTGTTTTCATTCTTTATCGTTAAATTTGCCATCGAAGCAAGGAAGTGTCCTTAGCTTCAATGTTTTGTGAAATGATATTGTAAGAAGCGTTGTGCTTCATTCTTGTCTTTGAGAACCTGAGAAATTTTCGAAACTATACAAGAATGGCATGGACTGCTCCTGCGCTGGTTTCGGCGTGGGTCTGCTGTCTGTTCATTTGTATAGTGGGGTTTTCTCAGGGCCTTCAAAGACGATGGATAGCACGCAGTTCCACGTTCTTTTTTTATATTCAGCAATACTCCCTCCTGAACCAAAGCTCGAATATCGGATCGGAGAAAACATACTTGTTCCCCTCTTTCTCAATGAAATCACGTTCTGTCAGCATACGCTTGTTGCGTGTGATGGTCTGTGCACTGCCCAATTCATATTTCCGCACTACGGGGATGGAGTTGAAGCGGTATTCACCGTCGGCTACAGCACGAAGCATGGCAGTTTGGGCAGCAGTCAGGTTCTCGGTGTCGTTCATGAACATAGGCATGTTGGTGTCTATCAGTTGGCGGGTACGGATTTCGATAATCTCATCTGTCACTTTTTCAGACGTACCGCTCCAGATGAAATAGCACAACTGTTGCAAATACCACGAATGGCATTTCACGATGTCGCACAGTTGTTCTGCTTGCTGTTCGCTGATTTCTTTGTTCGTCCGGTGGAAGGCATTGACGATGAAGGGCACCCATTCCTCTTTCTTTATCTTTTGCAGGAACAGTACTTGTCCGAAGCGGTAGAAGGGGTTAGAAGAATTGTTGAAGATGTCCATCATCATATGCCGCTTGCTTCCGTAAAAGCAATAGGAGACTTGTTGCTGCTTCTGCCAGGCAGAGCGCATTTTTCCCTCCATACTTTTGTAGCCGGGTAGTAGTGCCAGTTGTTGGAACTCGTCGATGCAGACAATCAGGTGTATGCCTTTGGCAGCTGCTATCTTTTCGGGTAGTTCCAGTATCTCCATGACACTTTTTTCTTCCAGTTCCAATTTCAGGTCAAAGGAGAGGGTATCGGTTGGGTCGCTCTTCAATGTGATACTGGGAGAAACGGCTTTAAGAAACTGTTTCACATCTTCAAGCCTCTTTTCAAGGGTGGAGGCGGCGCAAGAAATGACTTCTCGCGCAAAGATGCGGTAGAATTCAGCTTCCGTCTTGATGCTGAATGCATCAATGAAGCAGACACGGATATGCTTGTCTTCTTGTGTCAGTTCGTCCATAGCTACTTTTACAAGCGACGATTTTCCCCATCGGCGCGGTGAAATAAGCATTACGTTGATGCCCGATCCAAGTAATTCTTTCAGTTGCTTTCGTTCTTCTACCCGATTGACGAAACTTTCTTTATCAACCAGTGTGCCGTATTGAAAAGGTGATTTCATAAACTTTCTGTTCTTGATTTAATGACAAATATACAAATTATACATCAATGTATAATACATCAATGTATAATTTTGTTTGAGCACATGTGCAAAAACACCCACTTTTTGCACATGAAACGGAGAACGTGAGCAAAAAAGCCTTATTTTTGCTCGCGTTATTGATTCCGAATATAATGTTAAATACAAATATACTATGAAAAGTAAGGTTCTTGCATTGATTCTATTATGCGGTGCCGCCTCGTTGGGCGCCAAAGTAAAACTGCCTGCACTGGTGGGCGACAACATGATACTCCAGCAGCAGACTGAAGTGAAACTGTGGGGAACGGCTGCTCCGGAAGCCGAAGTACGCGTTACGCCTTCGTGGAACGGACAGACAATGACTTGCCGTGCCGATAAGGATGGCGGTTGGACGCTTGCCGTGGAGACTCCGGCAGCAGGATACACGCCTTATGAGATAACTTTTGATGACGGAGAAAAAACTACGTTGAAGAATATCCTAATCGGTGAAGTATGGCTTGCTTCCGGCCAGAGCAATATGGAAATGCCCCTGAAAGGTTTTGCTGGCTGTTGCATCATGAACGGAGCGGATGACATCATAGTTTCTGCCGAGAATAAGGGGGTGCGTATGTTCACCGTTCCCAAGCACCAGACTTATGAACTGCAAACCGACTGCAAAGGTAGCTGGAACATATCTTCCATAGAAACCGCACCCGATTTCAGTGCGACGGCCTACTATTTTGCCACTTCGTTGAGCCGTGCCCTCCGGATTCCGGTCGGCATCATCTGTAGCGCTTACGGTGGATCCACTGTAGAAGGTTGGATAAGCCGTGAACTGCTGGAAAACTATCCAGACATATCTCTCAACCCCGATTCCATCGAACGCCTGCATCCCATGCTCCGCCCCATGCTGATGTACAATGCCATGCTGAAGCCGCTTCAGAACTATACCATCAAAGGGTTCATCTGGTATCAGGGAGAGTCGAACGTAGGTCGCCATGAAACATATGCCGAACGCTTGGCCGACATGGTGCAGCTGTGGCGCAAGGAATGGGGGCTGGGCGAATTGCCTTTCTACTTTGCCGAAATAGCGCCGTACGCCTATGGAGGTACCCAGCAAGAGAAAGCTGCTTACCTACGTGAAGCGCAATTCCGTGCCCAAAGCCTGATTCCGAACAGTGGTATGATTTCGACAAACGACCTTGTAGAGCCTTATGAGATGTACAATATCCATCCCCGCAACAAGACAAAGGTAGGTCAACGCTTGAGCTATCTGGCATTGAACCTTACCTATGGATTGAAGCAGATACACTGTTTCGGCCCACAATATAAGTCATGGACTGCTAAAGGCAGTGAAGCATGGGTTTCCTTCGACCATTTGGAAATGGGTATCTGTCGCAACTATGACCTTCGCGGTTTCGAAGTGGCGGGTGAGGACCGTGTGTTCCATCCTGCCGACAAAGTATGGCTGCACTGGCAGACGAATGAAGTGGTAATCTCTTCAGAAAAGGTATCCCATCCCGTCAGCGTGCGCTATTGTTTCCATGATTTCCAGATTGGTACGATGATTGGCGGAAATGAATTGCCTACCATTCCGTTCCGTACGGATAATTGGTGAAAGAACGGAAAGTAGATAAACACTTTCATTATACTATAATATTAGGCGCGGGTTACGCGGAATCCATGGATGCAGTAAACTAAATCCGTGAAATCCGTGTAATCCGCGCCTAAAAGAAAACATCCAGAGGGTTTTGTTCCCCCTCTGTCTTTCTTATTGTTTCAGCAACTGTTCTGCTGCAAGTACCAGGAACATATAGTGGGATGAACCTCCTCCCAGCACATATTCAGTTTGCTGCCAGAGGAACGGGAACGTGAGGAGTTCCGGGAAGTCGGGACGGATAAGAGCTGTACCGGAAATGACTCCACCGGGAATATACGACCAGTCTGCGCGGTTCAGTCCGTAGCCCACAGTGGCTGATTGTGCGCCGACACCCGAGGCGAAGGAAGCTTGGTTGGAGCCCGGGTGGCATCCGAGAATGAAGTTGAGGGCATTGAATACCGGTGCTTTCGGGAATATTTCCGGATAGGCGGTTGTCAGGAAGTAGTGCTGGAAGCCGAAACGCTGTATATCCCAGCCTGCACCCCAGATATGTGGACGGTAGGGAATGCCGTAAGGAGTCTCCTGCACTTGCTTGTTCAGCTCTTGTTCATATCCGGTCAGAGCTTTGCGGAAAGCGGTGGAGAAAGCTTTGGCTTTCTTGTTCTTCATTTGTGCAAACTGTTTTTCCACACGTGCCGTGTACCAGCCGATGCGGCCTATCTGCTTGATGATGAGCTCTTTGTTGTCCAGAATGAAGTCCATATAGGGTTGTTCGCCCGTGGTGAGGTACAGTTCTACGGCTGCCTGCACTTTGGGGAACAAGGCTCTGTTGTTGCCGTTTCCGGTAGAAGCATATACTTTGCGGGCAATGTCGAGACAATGTACACTCAATGTATCATTGAAGCCTTTCAATACGCGTGATACGGCAGCAAGTTGGGCGGCTGTCGACAGTTCTCGTCCGGGGTTGTCCTCTGTAAATATCCAACGGTCGTCTTCATTACCGATTTTTCCGTCCGTCATGGCGGCGGCATCACCCAGAAGTACGTATTGGCGAAGGTCGTTGCAGATGATTCCCCGGTAGAGACGTCCCAGTGCCAGGTAGCCGTTGACTACCGTAAGGGCGCCGTTCTCTACTTGTTGCAGCAAGTCATTCTTACCGTCGGGCTGGTGGATTTCCGTCACACGGTTTATCTGGTCGATGGAAGTCACGTCGAGATTCGGGTGGAAAGCTTCGTAGGCCAGTGCCAGGATATAGGATTCTCCGGCTTGGGATTCGATGCGGAGGTCAAAGTCTCCGGCATCGTGCCAGCCGCCTATGTTCACTCCGGGAACCACTTCACCCGGTTTGAACTTGGACAGGCCCTCTTTCTGGTCGTAGCCGTCGATATGATTGTGTGCCGGTGCCATCTGGGCATCGTCCATGTGGCAGCAGTCGTGCCATACGCGGTATTTTTCGTTGACGCGCATGTGGCACATCTGTACGGGAAGGAAGTATTCCAGTACGGGCTGCCATACGCCGCGGGCATATACGTCATTGTCGATGCGGAAGATAGGGGATACGGAGGTATCGTATTTAATCTTGTAGAGTCCCGGTTCCTTCACATCCGTGAAGTCCACCTTCAGATAGTTGTATCTCAGGAACTTGCCCCAATTGGCAGGAGTGACGTTCTTGACCACTTTCTCGCCGTCTGCGTCAATGCGGATGATTTGTGCCGTTTCCTTTCTATTGTCACGTATATCCATTTCGATGACGGCTTCCTTGTCCTGGGCGGGATGATAACCTATCTGTGAAGTCTGGATAACCGGCTGATACATCCAGTCGGCCACTACGTTCGGAGTGATAATCCATTTGACGGCCCCTTTGGTGACACCCGGTTTTATGTTGCTGCGCAGTACGAACCAGCCGTTATTGTGGTTCATACGCCCGTCAAACAGTTGTAGGTCACCACTCAATGATTCGATGGTTACTTTGTTGTAAGGGTCGTCGGGGCGGGAGGTAAACTTACGGCCTTTGGCATAAGGTTCGCTGATGATGTCGTCGGCCACAATCGGGCTGTAACCTTTTCCTATCAGTTTGTCCATGTCTGCCAGCGATTGCTTGCCGTCATGATAATTTCCCGTATGCAGATAGTTGGGTTGGGTTGTCATTAGGGGAGAGTTGGGTTGTTGCGGGAAGATGCCGCTCTGACCGTCCATAATCCAGGGCTTGCCGAAGAGGGAACCCGGGAAGAATTCAAGGTTGAAGCCCACTTTTCCGATGAATTCCTGGGGAATGGGGCGGTCAAGGTCTACGGTCACCTCTATGTTTTTACCTTTGCTTTCCACGTTTACCGTATATATAAGGTGGAGGTCCGGGTAAATCATCGGGTTGAATCCGGTGAGATGGCGTGAGGAGTCGGGATAGCACAGCGTGGCGGTGATGCTGTTGTCACCGAGCTTCCGGTCGAGCTGTTTCGGTACGGGCTGCCATTGTCCGGGTGTGGCTTCCAGACGGATATCTCCATTCGTCGCCACACGGTGTCCGTTCATGATGATACATACCCCTCCTTGGTGTCCTTCGGGATAGATATCATCAAAAGCCATGATGTCGACTCCCTGATTCTTGAAATAACCGGAGGATGTCAGCTTGAAGTCTTGCGCATGCAGCGCACTGCTGCCGCAAAGCAGTGCCAAGACTGATGCAAATAGGAAATGTTTCTTTCTCATAGTATATATTTTTGAGTTACAAAATTTTCTACTAATATACGGACTAAAAAGGAAACGGATGGCTTTTGTTTGTAGCCAATAACGTTATGAAATGTGTCTTTTTCCTCTATTTTTATGATATTCATTGTTATATTTGTCAGACAATGGCGCTTGAGCTGCCGGATACCCACGTTTGAGCCAATAGAAGCTGATGTCTGGTAAAACAAGGACTCAGTACCCAAAAATAGCCTTTATCGGAACCAATTGTATCCCTTGAAAAAGGATGGCAATGAGTAGTGTCCATTTGTTTTTTTGTACATTTGCAATGTAACTATGGCTAACTCCTTAAATCGCTATATTATGAAACGTATGTTTTCCGTTTTTTTGCTGATTACAGTATGGTTGCTGGTTACACCTTTCCTGCAAGCACAGTCACACGTAGACAAGGTTTTAAAAGATGAAATAACCTCGGACTTGAAAGAGAATATCCTCTCTTTTTGGGAAAGATACAGCGTAGATTCTTCCGGAGGCTTTTATGGTTCATTGGGACGTGACGGTGCCCCGATAGCGGATGCTCCCAAAGGTGGTGTACTGAATGCCCGCATCCTTTGGACTTTTTCAACCGCCTACCGGATGTATGGCGATACTGCCTACCGTAAATTGGCTGACAGGGCGCAACGGTATTTCATAGATCACTTCATTGATTCGCAGTATGGAGGCGTATATTGGCTGATAAAAGCGGACGGTACCCCATTGGATACGAACAAGCAGACTTACGGCTGCTCTTATGCTATCTATGGGTTGTCCGAACATTTCAGGGCAACGGGCAACAATGAAAGCCTGCAAAAAGCCATAGAGCTTTATCGGATAATGGAGAGCAAAGTCAAAGATCCCGTAAATGATGGCTATATAGAATCCTTTACCCGCGAATGGGGAACTCCCCAAAAGCTGGGGTATGATGGAGATGGCATTGCTGCCAAAACAATGAATACACATATCCATGTATTAGAGGCATACACGGCTTTATATAAAGTATGGAAGGATAACAGCCTTTGCAAGCGCCTTGCAAAAGTAATAGACTTAATAACAACCAGGCTGTACAACCCACAAACACATCACTTGATATCATACTGTGATTTAAATTGGAATAATCTGGATGACATCGACTCTTACGGGCATGATATCGAAACTTCTTGGCTGCTGACGGAAGCTGCAGAGGCTCTGGGTGACCCGGAGGTTATCGGGAGGTGCAGGAAGGTAGCATTGGAACTTGCAGATGCTTCCTTGAAGGAGGGCATCAACCCGATGGGAGCTATGATGTATGAACGACATAAGGACAAAATCAGGAAGGACGCTTCCTGGTGGTGCCAAGCGGAAACTGTGGTCGGCTGTATCAATGCCTGGCAACTGACTGGTGAACAATCTTATCTGGACAGTGCCGTCCGCACCTGGAACTTCATCAAATCACGGATGATAGACAAGGAGTATGGTGAATGGTTCAGAACGGTGCTGGAAGATGGAACTCCCCGCTACAAGGAGCCTAAAGCAAGTATGTGGAATTGTCCTTATCATAACAGCCGTATGGGGTTTGAGATTGATACCAGACTGAAATGACAACCTTTTATAGATTTGATATTATGAAGAATTTACGAATTTTCCAGTTTGGAATAGTTGTATTGCTGTGTGGTATATTATCTCTGCCGCTTTCTGCCCAGACGGAAGTGATGGCATGGAGCAATATCACGGGTGTCCGCGTAGACGGTGAATTGATAGACTTTGAGTCATCCCTGCGTGTCGGAACCTTGAAAGGAGATATGGAGATTACCGGAAAGGAGAAGCAGGTCCGTCCCGTTTTCCATCGTGAGGGGAATATGCAGGAAGTGACGGCTACTCTGCGAGGTGTAAAGTTCCATCAGAAAGTGACCGATAAGGGAAAAGGCTTGGTGGAGATTTCTATTGATGCGCTGTCGGACACTACTTTGAACCAGGCAGCCTATTACTGTATTGCTTTAAGTCCGGAAAACTACATTGATGCCAAAGTAAGGGTAAGTGGCAGGAAGCTGACCGTTACTTCGGCCAATAGGAAGTTGGAATTCAAGTTCAATAAGTCTGTAAAGGCCACGGTTGAAAAAGAGTCTACCGGTACTGTTGTGTATATCTCGCTAATGCCGATTCTGAAAAAGGCTGGGAGAACAGCATTGTCTATGGAACTGCATGCTTCCGGAGTGATAGATCACAGTGACGCGGAAATTACATTGGATATGCAGAATCCGGGAAGTTTGTTTGCAGGCTTTGGAGGGAATTTCCGCCTGCAGAATCCTGCTGCCGACCCTAAAGTGATAGATTACTGTCTGGAAAACTTGCGCGTAGCTTATGGCCGTGTGGAATTTCCGTGGAGATTGTGGCAACCCGAAGAAGAATCCGATCCTATTGCCGTGGCACAGAATGGGGGACTGAACAAGCGGGTGGAGGAAAGTCTCCTCATGGCAAAGCGCTTGAAGGCGATGGGAATGCCGGTAATACTAAGCTGTTGGTTTCCGCCTGCATGGGCCATTGACGGAGGTCCTGCAAGTTATGCCCGTCAAGGTGGTGTCATTGCTTATCGTCTGGATAACCGGAAAAAGGAGAAGATTTATAAATCCATGGCAGATTATCTGTTGTATGCCAAACGGTATTATGGTATTGAGTTCTCCATGTTCTCGTTCAATGAATCGGATTTGGGTATTGATGTCCTCCACACTCCGCAGGAGCATGCAGATTTCATTAAGGAGTTCGGTGCTTATCTGGCAGGGTTGAATCTTCCTACCCGCATGCTGCTTGGCGACAATTCGGATGCCACTACTTTCGATTTTATCCTTCCTGCTTTGAACAATCCTGAGACTCATAAGTATATTGGTGCAGTTTCTTTCCATTCATGGCGTGGTTGTGATGATGTTACGTTAAGGAAGTGGGCGGGTGCTGCCAAAGAGATTAATGTACTACTCTTGGTTGGTGAGGGTAGTACGGATGCCGCTGCTCATGGTTATGCCGAGATATTCAATGAGTCGACGTTTGCACTTTATGAAATCAATCTGTATACACGTATTTGTGCGATTTGCCAACCATTGTCCATCTTGCAGTGGCAGCTCACTTCAGACTATTCGTTGTTGTGGGGAGACGGCATTTATGGCTCCAAAGGTCCTTTGCGTCCTACACAACGTTTCTGGAACATTAAGCAGCTGGCCTCCACTCCGGCCGATGCCTTGGCTATTCCAGTCAGTAGCAGCAAGAAAAATGTAAACTGTGCGGCTTTCGGAAATATGGTGCGCGGAGAATATGCCGTCCATATGGTCAATAATGGGGCGGATTGCGAGGCTGTCATCTCCGGTATCCCTGCAGAAGTGAAGGAACTGAAAGTCTATGTGACCAATACAAAGGACTGCATGAAGGAAACTGCAGTGAAGGTGGAGAATGGACTGGTACGGGTACACTTGCCGGCTATCAGTTTCATTACCTTATTGTCGGATAAATAATTTTGAAATGGAATAATATTAATATATAAAGAATAGTGATATGAATATAACTACATGTCTGTTTACAGTTCTGGGAGGAATGGCCACTTTAGGGCATCCTTCAGAAACTGTACGTTTGAATCAGTTAGGGTATTATCCCCAGCAGGAAAAAGTAGCTGTGGTGAATGCCGGTGAGGTACGTGAATTTACCATAGTAGATGCAGCCACGGGCAATCGGCTACTTTCCGGCAAACCCGGATATACCGCTTCATCCGCTTGGTCGGATAGGAGCAGGACAATATTGGATTTCAGTGACATCACGGTACCGGGAAGATATCTTCTGTTGGTTAACGGCGATTCAGTGGCATTCGAAGTAAAGGAAAAGGTGCTGTCCCCTTTGGCCGATGCCGCTTTGAAATCTTTCTATTACCAACGTACGGGTATGCCCATCGAAGCGACTTATGCGGGTCGGTGGAGCCGTCCGGCAGGCCATCCAGATGACAAGGTGCTGGTACATCCCAATGCTGCCGGGCCGGAACGTAAGGCGGGAGCGGTGATTTCTTCTCCGGGAGGATGGTATGATGCCGGAGATTATAACAAGTACATTGTGAACTCCGCTTATTCCATCGGATTGATGCAGGCGATTTATGCCCGCTTTCCTGACTATTTTATCCGTCAACGGGTGAACATCCCGGAAAGCGGAAACCACACGCCCGATTTGCTGGACGAGATGTACTATAACCTGAAATGGATGCTGACCATGCAAGACCCTGCCGACGGAGGAGTCTACCACAAGCTGACTACCCCTTCGTTCGAGGGATTTATCAAGCCTACGGAGTGTAAGCAGCCCCGTTATGTAGTTCAGAAATCAGTAACGGCGGCATTGGACTATGCTGCGGCTTTAGCGCAAGCTTCCGTGTTGTTTGCTCCTTACGAAGAGGATTATCCTGGCTTTTCGGAAGTGGCTTTGCAGGCTGCCGAACGTGCTTACGCCTGGGCAGAAGCGCATCCGCAAGCGCTCTATCATCAGGACCTCCTCAACAAGCAATATCAACCTGCCGTGGTTACGGGAGCTTACGGTGATCGTAGTGCCGATGACGAATTCTTCTGGGCGGCTTCCGAGCTCTATCTTGCTACGGGAAAGCCCGTTTACCGGGAACAAGTGAAGAAGCATCTGCCCACTGCATATAAGACTCCTTCTTGGGGCAATACCACTGCGTTGGGCGTGTTTGCCTGGCTGCAACCGGGCAGGGAATATCAGGGTGAAGACGTGGAGTTGGCAAATGCCATGAAAGACCTGCTACTGGACTATGCTGCCGAGGCTGTGCGGGGTGCTGACCGCTCTCCTTTCCACGCTCCTTACGGCAACGATGCCAAAGATTTCTTTTGGGGATGCCTTGCCGAAGGGTGTGCTAACCAAGCCACTTCACTGGTTTGCGCCTATTTGCTTACGGGTGAGAAGTCGTACCTGACGAACGCCTACCGCAATATGGACTACATTTTAGGAAAGAATGCCACGGGATATTGTTATGTCACCGGTTTCGGGATGAAAAGTCCTCTGTATCCGCACCATCGTCTTTCTGCATCGGATGATATAGAGGCACCTCTTCCCGGTTTCCTTGTTGGCGGTCCCAATCCTGGCCAACAAGACGGTGTACCCTATCCTTCCAATCTGCCGGATGAGTCTTATGCAGATGTGGAAGGTTCGTATGCTTCCAATGAAATAGCCATTAATTGGAGTGCTGCTTTGGTGGCGTTGGTGTCTTCGTTGGATGCTTTGATGTCAAAATAATGTTTCTATTCAGCCTGCTGCCTTATAAATTCGGATGGGCTGATGTTGAACTCTTCTTTAAAATGTTTGGAGAATATCTTGGGGGAGTTATACCCCAAGGTATATGCAATTTCCGAAACTTGCATCTGGCTTTCTGTCAAGAGTTGTTGTGCACGTTTCATACGGATGGTCCTGATGAATTCGATGGGTTTCTTTCCCGTTATCTTAATCATTTTCTTGTAGAAATAGCTGCGTGATATATTCAGGCTGCTGGCAAGCTCCTCGACGGAAAACTCGGTTTCGCTGATATTGTCCTCTACAATCTGGATGGCTTTTTCCACCAGCTGCTGGTCAAGGGGAGTGATGGTGATACGGCTTGGCTCGATTTTAATGTCCTGATTGAATATTTCCTGACGTTTGACGTTCATCTCGATAATCTTGTTGATGCGCAGCTTGAGGACTTCCATATTGAAAGGCTTGGTGATATAGTCGTCTGCGCCAACGCTAAGCCCTTCCAATTGGTGTTCTTCACTTGCCTTAGCTGTCAGGAGGATAATGGGGATATGGGAGTAGCGTATGTCATTCTTGATGGTTGAACATAGTTCCAGACCATCCATCTCGGGCATCATGATGTCACTGACCACTAAATCAATATCTTCCTTTTCCAGTACATTCAGTGCATGTTTTCCGTTTGTGGCTTTTAATACATGATACTGCCTGGCAAGACTTTCAGAGAGAAATTTCAAGAAGTCGTAGTTGTCATCTACGAGTAGTATGGTGAATGGATGGGATTCTTCTTTTATTTCCGGTCCTTCGACCGGTTCTCCGTTTTTGGTTTCATTACTGTTCTGGTGTAGGGGTAGGGCAATCAGGAATACAGAACCACAAGGCTGGTTATCCCTGACACAGACAGTACCCTGATGCATCTTTACGTATTCGGAAACAATGTGCAGTCCAATGCCGCTGCCTCCGTTGTTCGACTGGTTTTTGCCCGACTGATAGAATCTTTGGAATATTTTCTCCTTGGCTTCATCCTCTATGCCGCAACCGGTGTCGGTAAAGGTCAGTTCCAGATTTGTGCCTCTTACGGCAATATCCAGTGAGATGCTTCCTTTATTGGGAGTGAACTTGAATGCATTTGACAGGATATTTGTGCATATCTTGCGTATCTTGTCATAGTCGAAATCCATGAATACAGAATGTTGTGGAGCGGTAAGGCTATAGCTGATGTTCCGTTTCTGTGCTATCGGATCGAAAGAGTGGAATATTTCACTCAGAATGATAAGGATGTTGTCATGTTTGCATTTCAGGGTTTCAGCCTTGGCATCCAGCTTTCTGAAATCCAGCAGTTGGTTAATCAGTTCCAGCAGATAGTCGGCATTTTGTTTGACCATATCCAGAATGCCTTTACGATATTCGGGATGGTCTACGAAAAACTCTTCAAGCGGATTGATGATAAGTGACAAGGGGGTCCGCAGTTCGTGACTTATGTTGGCAAAGAACTGCAGTTTCATATTGTTGATTTTCTGCTGCCTTTCATTTTCCACCTCGATGGCCTGCATGATTTGTTTCTGCTTTTGGCGTAAGCGCAGATTGCGGATAATGGACAGAAGGATGCACAAAACGATACCGCTATATATGGTATAAGCCCACCAAGTGCGCCACCAAGGAGGGAGTATCTTTATTTTCAGTTCCTTGACGTTGGGGCTCCATATGCCTTGTGAGTTGCATGCCTTGACGGATAAAGTATAGTTTCCGGCAGTCAGCATGGATAGGTTTACTTTGTTGTTTTCAGCATAAATCCAGTTGGAATGAATCTTATAGGCATATTTTATCTTATCCGTTTCCACCAGGTCGAGGGCAGAGAAGGACAGAGTGAATGAATTTTCCTTTTCAGTGAAGGAAAGATGTTGTGCACATTCAAGTGAGCTGCCGTTCAGGATGTCCGGATGGGTCATTCCGGATTTGAGCTCAATACCGGTAAGGTAAATATTGGCATCATAACTTGTGGTCAGGATGTCTTGTGGAATGATAGTCTGGTAACCTTGTGGCGTGCCTATCAGTATATTGCCGTTCTGTAGCTTGAGGATGGCGTGGACATTGGTATCGTTGCATATCAGTCCGTCGCTTACGGAGTAGTTCACGATGGCGTATGTACCGTTTGTTATTTTGATTCGTGAGATGCCGTTGCCGGTACCAATCCACATCTGGTTGTTGTTGTCTTCCGTGACGGCTCTGACGAGGTTGGCGGCAAGTCCGTTTTTCTGGTCAAGGAAGTAGATGGAGTCGTTCTTCTGGTTCCATATACTCAGTCCGTGTGGATGTCCTATCCAAAGAAGGTCCCGGCTGTCCTTATAGACAGTGAGCATATTGTTCTCCTTGAAGCGGCCGGCTTCGGCGTAGATATTATAGGCTTGGGTTTCCGTATCGATGATAATGAGTCCTCCTTTGGTCGCTACGTAAAGGGTACTGTCTTTATCATAGTACATATCTCGGACAAAGAATTCTCCCGGACGGTACAAGATGGTGTCAAACTGCCCGGTTTCCGGATTTAACCTCTGTATGTATCCTTTCATGGTACCTATCCAGATGTATCCGTGTTTGTCTACCTTTACTGTATACACATTGTTCTCGAGAAGCTGGCTGTTACTTACTGTGTATTGTTTGATTTGCCCTTTCGAGTAGCATAGCAGTCCTTTCTGGAAGGTGCCTATCCATAGGCGGTTTTTGGAGTCGATGGATAAGTCGACTACAATATTGGCGGGAGTTGCTATCTTTTCGTATGAATCGGTCACTAGTGAACGTCGGATTAGTCCCGTACCGTCTGTTCCGTAGTAAATGTATTCCTGGCTGGTGTCTTCGCAGAAGGTCAGGATATCATCATATTCCAGGGATTTGTTGCATAGTATGATTTGGGACATGGGGCTATAATAGGAAATACCGTGTTTGAAATTCCCTATGTATATGGTTCCGTCTTTGTCCCGGTAAATGGTATTCAGATTGTTGCTGGCAATGGTGTGCGGTTTCAATGGATTGTGCACCAAGTTGGTAAGCGATTTGGTCAGGGTGTTGTAAACGAACAGCCCCATATGGCTGGTAAGTATCCATACGTTGCCGTCTCCCAGGTCGAGGATGCGTTGCACGCGATTGTACTGTATGTGAGTGTTATTGTTCAGGCTGATGTCCTCCCATTGCTGTGTAAAACTGTTCTTGTGCAAAAGTAGGCTGTTTTGGAAGGTGTATACCCATAGGCTTTCGTTTTGGTCTATGTAAATGTGTGGCTCATGATTCTCCAGCAAAGGTCTATAGATGGTGGGAATGGCTATTTCCTTGACTTCGGAAGTCTGCTTGCTGATACTGTATAGGGTACCGTTGGAGTACATTATATAAATGAACTGGACACCTATATAGAGGTTTGAAATCTTTTCAACTACCAGTGGATAGGCTTTGATGGAGCTGTTGTCCATGCTTCGTATGTAAAGTTTGGAATAGTCGTAGGCCCAAAACTCATTCTTGGATGTTTTTCCCATCCTCAGAATGTTTTTACTGGGGATTTGCAGCCCATCGAGTATGGGTTTATAGTCATTGTCGAATTTACCGGTCTTATAATTATAGATACTGTAGCCGCTGGAAGTCCTTATCCATACATTGTCGTCCGGTCCTTCGAAAATTTCGCTGATGGCATCGTCCGGCAGGTCGGAGTTGTTCTGGTAATACTGCTGGAAGGAGTAGCCGTCGTATTTGTTGAGTCCTGATTCTGTCCCCACCCAGAGGAATCCCCTATTGTCTCTGTAGATGCTTCGGACACTGTTGTTGGAGAGTCCTTCTGTTGTAGAGAGCTGCTTGAACATGACAGCCGGCGGGATTTCCGCTGAGTTACCTTGAACAGTAAGGAGGAAGGCCAGGTTGCATATAAGGAATAGGAGCAGTTGTTTCATGTATTTTCTTTATTAGAAGGATTAACAATATTGTAACTGCAAACTTAAATATAATCCTTCGAACGAGCAAGGAAAGATTTGCGTATTCGTGTGGGATGATATCCTCCGTTTGGTGAAAAATAGTATGCATTTTGTTTCCAATGGCCCTATATGGGTTCTATGAAACAAAACCGGATATTAAAAGACATTTTTAAGGCATCTGTGTTTCCTTTAAGAAAAATACATTTGCAGGCGAGATCATTTAAATCCTAATAGTATGAAGAAAGAACTTTTAGCAGTGGCGATGCTGTTGTTTGCCGGTGGCAATCTGTTGGCACAGCCACATGTCAATGACGGTACTTCGTATTTGATGAACCAACCTCTGGACATGAGTACCGATTTCCGTGACTTGAGTAATACCTTGTTTTTTGCAGATCACCTGGAGTCATTCGATGCCAAGTCGGGTGAAGGGCTGGTGAATTGGAAACGCGGGCATCTGATGCCCCGCCAAGCCTTCAATACCAACGGTGCACAGCCCCGTAAAATGAGAATGCTCGATTTCCCCTTCACTGCCTATGAAAATGACCCTAACCTCAAATTCAAGATTGACTTTGTAACTCCGCGTACGGTACGTATCCGTATGCTAACGACCCCGGTGGAACCCAAACCTGCCGCTTCCATCATGTTGGCAAAGGAACCGGGCAGGGATGGAAGCTGGAAAGTTACCGAGACGAATGACAAGATTATCTATTCCAGCGACTATGGAACCATTCAGATTAACAAGAATCCTTGGAGAATCGTCTTGAAGGATAAAGCCGGACGTATCTTGAGCCAGACTGCCGCTTTGAGCGACGCGGACTCTACGCAGGTAAAATATACGCCGTTCTGTTTTGTGAAGCGGGGAAGCGACAATGCTCGCCGCATCAATCCGGTATTTACCTTGACTGCAGATGAAATGATTTTTGGTTGCGGAGAGTCTGCCACTGGGCTGAACAAGGCCGGACAGAAGGTGAACTTGTTCGTTACAGACCCACAAGGGCCTGAGACGGACCAAATGTACAAACCGATTCCTTTCTTTATGAGTAACCGGGGATATGGTATGTTTATGCATACATCCGCTCCCGTGACTTGTGATTTTGGTGCTACCTATATTGGGCTGAACAAAATGTTCATGGGTGACGAGAACCTGGATTTGTTCGTTTTCTTCGGCGAGCCGAAAGATATTCTGGACGAGTACACCGATTTGGTAGGAAAGCCGGGCATGCCCCCCTTGTGGTCTTTCGGTACGTGGATGAGCCGTATTACCTATTTCAGTGAAAAGGAAGGTTATGATGTAGCGGCCAATATCCGTAAGAACAAGTATCCGTGCGATGTTATCCATTTCGATACCGGCTGGTTTGATGTGGACTGGCAGTGTGACTATAAATTCTCCGAGAACCGTTTCCAGAATCCACAGCAGATGTTGAAGGATTTGAGGTCACAAGGTTTCCATGTATGTTTGTGGCAGTTGCCTTATTTCACTCCTAAAAACCGTTATTTCTCTGAACTGATAGAGAAAGACATGTATGTGAAAAATGGAAATGGTGAACTTCCCTACGAAGATGTGGTGCTTGATTTTTCCAATCCGGAAACAGTAAAGTGGTATCAGGACAAACTGGCGGGATTGCTGAATATCGGTGTCAGTGCCATTAAAGTAGACTTTGGCGAGGCTGCTCCACTGAATGGTATTTACGCTTCCGGCAAGAGCGGATGGTATGAGCATAACCTCTATCCGGTGCGTTATGATATGGCAGTGTCCGAGATAACCAAGAAGTTGCACAACGAGAATATAATGTGGGCACGTGCCGCATGGGCTGGTTCCCAGCGTTATCCATTGCATTGGGGCGGTGATGCTGCAACTACGAACACGGGTCTGCTGGGTACGCTTCGTGCAGGCTTGTCCTTCGGCTTGTCCGGTTTCTCCTTCTGGAGCCATGATATGGGCGGCTTTGTAAAATCCACTCCGGAGGACTTGTATTGCCGCTGGATACCGTTCGGTTTTCTTACTTCCCATACCCGCGCGCATGGGGCACCTCCGACAGAGCCGTGGTTGTACGACAGCAAGCGTGTGCAGGATGTCTTCCGCAAGAGTGCGGAGATGAAGTACCGTCTGATGCCTTATGTGTATGCTCAGGCTAAGGAATGTACAGAAAAGGGCTTACCGATGCTAAGAGCCTTGTTTGTAGAATTCCCCGATGATCCGGGAGCATGGAAAGTGGATGACGAGTATCTCTTCGGTTCGCAGATTCTGGTTGCCCCCTTGCTTGAATCCGGTATGACGGGCCGCACAGTTTACCTTCCCGAAGGAAAATGGATAGACTACCAGACAGAGAAAGTCTACGAAGGCGGATGGCACCGGATTGAAGCAGGCAGTCTGCCGATAATCATGCTGGTACGTGACGGTTCGGTACTTCCTCATCTGAAGTTGGCGCAGTCCACTGCTGAGATGGATTGGAGTAAAATGAGCCTGAAGGTATACAGTGCTGACAAGAAGCAGGCAGAAGGATTGGTTTGTCTACCTGCCGACAACCGTATTCAGGTTGTGAAAGTGGATTGTGGAAAGGCCAAACCGCAACTGTTGAACCAGGTTGAAGGCACTTCCCTGAGTTTCTGAACTTAATCTTTGAAAATCTATATTGAATTCACCCCTGTCGGTATGGAAGAGAAAGGGATATAGTTACCGAAATCTGTGCCACTATGGTGGCACAGATGTGCCTTCCCAATGGCACGGCAGTGCCTCTATAGTGGCACAAAATTGTGTCGCATATCTTTTTCCCGATGTGCTTATGACCGGGGTATTTGTTAAACCTAAGTATTTAGTATTTATGAGAAATGTGATGAAGTATTTGGGTATCATGTCAGTATCGCTGGCATGTGCCGGACCTCTCTTTGCAACAAGCGTACAGCCGTTTGCAGGTGTCACTGTCGTACAGCAGAGTGTAGTTACTGTGAAGGGCCAAGTGGTGGATGAGAAAGGCGAGCCCATCATCGGTGCCAATGTCATTGTGGAAGGTACGACAAACGGTATGATTACCGATTTGGACGGTAACTTCTCCTTGCAGTGTCCCGTAGGTTCTACGCTGAAGACCAGTTACATCGGTTATCTGGCGCGAACGGTCAAAGTAACCGGGAATATGAATGCTCTGAAAATTACTTTAAAGGAGGATACCGAAACCTTGGATGAGGTAGTTGTTGTGGGCTACGGTACGATGAAGAAATCCGACCTCACCGGTTCTGTGGCTTCCGTGAATGCGGAGGAAATGATGAAGCGGAATCCGGTGAACTTGGGACAAGGTTTGCAGGGAGCTGCGGCAGGTGTATCTGTCATCCGTTCTTCCGGTGACCCGGAAGGAGGTTTCTCCATCCGTATCCGCGGTGTGGCAACCGTGAATGGTTCTGCCGACCCACTCTATGTAGTGGACGGTGTGCAGGTAGGAACTTCCATCGATTTCTTGAATCCTAATGATGTAGAGTCCATCGAAATTCTGAAGGATGCTTCGGCTACGGCAATCTATGGTACTCGCGGTGCCAATGGCGTCATTATGATTACTACCAAGAACGGTGGTAAGGGGAAGGCAAAGGTGAACTTTTCGGCCAACTATGCCCTCCAGTTCAATTCGAATAAGATTGATGTGGCTGATGCGGGCTTGTTTGCAAGTGCTGTACGTTCCGCCGTCAAGAATGACGGTATTGCCATGACCAATCTGGCATATGGCGAGGATTACATAGGCAGACTGAACAGCATTGACTGGCAGGATGAAATGTCACGCACGGCATTACAGCAGAACTATAACCTTTCTGCTTCGGGAGGCAGCGAAAATACCCAAGCCAACTTATCTCTGGGTTATTTGAACAACCAGGGTATCGTGATTGAGTCGAATTTTAAACGCTTGACGGCACGCGCTAATATCACTCACAAAGTGAAAGACTTTCTGCATGTAGGCTTGAACTTGAACTATGCACATTCGGAAAAGATGGGAGGAGGCAACCTGAGAAACTATGCACAAGCCATTCCAACCATGGATTATGTAGAGGACGGTGTTTTCTATTCCATGCCTATTGTGTTGCCCGACGGTACTTGGGGACATTACAAGAAAGAAGGTAATGGGGATGTGAACAAGGGAGCTGACAATCTGGTTGCTGCTGCCAAGACTGCCGACAGCATCAATAAATGGGACCGTCTGCTCGCCAGTGCTTTCCTACAACTCGATTTGTACAAAGGGTTGACCTTCAAAACTATTGCCAGTTATAATTATTATACAAAAGGTTATAATGGCTATACAGCCTATAATGATAGAACCTTTGGAACTCAAGACCGTAAGGACTCGTTCTCGCTGAACCAGAGCCAGTCCACTTCACTCGGTCTGGAAGCGTTCTTGAACTATGACTGGTCCAATGAGCATCACCGCGTAAGTGCAATGGCCGGTTTCTCTACCAGCGATACGAACGGTGCCTGGCTGAATTCCAGTGCCAACGATTTCCCGGCAGACAACATCCGCAAAATTTCATTGACCAATGACCCATCGTCTAAGCAAACGGATGGTGGGCTGGATTTGAAGACAAGATTCCTTTCTTACTTCGGCCGTCTGACTTATACTTTGAACGACCGCTATATTGTGACTGCAACGGTACGCCGCGACGGTTCTTCGAACTTTGGTGCCGGCAATCGTTATGGTACATTCCCTTCCGCTTCTGTAGCTTGGCGTCTTTCCGAGGAAAAGTTCATTAAGGATTTAGAACTGTTCAGTAACTTGAAGTTGCGTGCCGGATGGGGACAGACCGGTAATGCGGGCAATGGTACCAACTTGTCCATAGCACAGTTGTCTTCGGCAAATGCAATGTACTGGTTCTTTAATGGTTCGAGTGTGATTAACGGTGCCGGTATTGCCCAGCAGAAAGAAATTGATACCAACCTGAAATGGGAAACCAATGAGCAGACAAATATCGGTATTGATTTTGCCTTTATGAACAATGAGCTTTCTTTCTCTGCCGATTACTTTATCCGTGACGCAAAGGATCTGCTTCTGTATCGCCAGATTCGTCCTTCTACCGGTTTCTCCAATGTCTATACTAACGCGGGACATATCCGTAACTCAGGTTTCGAGTTTACTGCTGCGTGGAACAAGAGCTTCAGCGATTGGAATATCGGCATAAGGCTGAATGGGTCTACCCTGAAGAACGAGGCTATTGAAGTCGGCGATCCGATATTCAGCAAGTCAGGGTCAGCACAAGATGGCGACAACTGGGACAACCACTCCATTACACAGAACGGCTATCCTGTAGGTTCCTACTATGGCTGGAAGGTAGAAGGCATTTTCAGAACCCAGGCCGAAATTGATGAAATGAATAGGCTGGCGGTTGAAAAGGGAGTTGAAAGTGGTGTATATCAGGACAAGACTACCCAGCCCGGCGACTATAAGTTTGTTGATTTGAATGGTGACGGGCAGATTACCGATGCCGACCGTACTGTTATAGGCAATGGATATCCCAAGTTCACTTACGGAATGAACCTTACCGCTTCCTGGAAAAACTTTGATTTCTCGATGAACTTGTACGGTGTAGCCGGTATGGATATCCTTTCTTATTCTTCGGCCCGCTTGACCTCAGTCTATGCACCCGACGGCGGTTATCAGAATGTACTGAAGGAATATATCAATAATGCATGGTCATCTTCGAATACCGGCGCCAAATATCCGCGTATCACCAAGACAGACTATAATAAGAACATGCGTGTGTCCGACGCCTACATCCAGAAGGGGGATTATCTGAAGATTTCAAATATTCAGATAGGATATACATTCCCGAAGAATGTGCTGAAACCGGTGAAAATGGAAAATGCACGCGTATTTGCCAGTGTCGACAATGTATGTACCATCTCTTCGTACAATAAGTTCGGCGATCCGGAAGTTGGTGACTCCAATGTATTGTATTCGGGATTTGACGGAGGACGTTATCCGTTCCCGATGTCGGTTACTTTCGGTCTGAGTGTACAGTTCTAATACTAACGGATAAAAAATATGATTATGAAAAACTTATATAAACTGTTGATCGGTGTGCTGGCCTTAAGCACCGTAACGTCTTGTGACGATTATTTGGAAGTGGATCATTACGATATTCTTCCGGCGGATTTCATGTTTAAAACGGAGGAGAATGTCCTTTCCGGATTGAACGGACTTTATGATACCTTTTATACGGACCAGCACGGTTCCGGTGATGACGAAACATGGGGATTCAAGCCTCAGGTATTTGCTGCCAACCATTCTACGATGGACTGTCAGGCTTCCGGTTGGGATGCGGAATGGCAGCGTCATGCCTGGAAACCCGATAAGGGTTCCCTGGAGACTGCATGGCGGATGAGTTATCGTGCAGTGGACCGTGCAAACCGTTTCCTGGCTGGCCTGGAGACGGCGGATGCCTCTATATTTGCGGACAGCAATTCCAAGACCGTTTATGAAGCGCAAGCACGTGCCATCCGCGGTTATAACTACCTTTACCTGACGAAACTTTTCGGAAGGGTACCGATGTTGCTTACCGGTGAAACCTATACTACTTCGGTAGGAAAGGCACGTCCGGAATCCGTGGATGAGACTTATGCGGCTATCGAGGAAGATTTGTCTTTTGGACGCGACCATCTGGACTGGTTACCCATGAATGGTGAATACGGACGTATAACCAAGGGGTTCTGCAAAGCTTATTTGGCCGAGCTGTATATGTTGAAGAAAGACTTTACGAAAGCCAAGACGGAACTAAAGGATATAGTGGACAGTGGAACCTATTCATTGGAGCCCTGCTTCGGTAACCTGCATGCCTGGGATACACATTGGACCAAAGAATCTGTATTTGAGGTGATGTATCATGAACAAGGATATATGGGCTGGGGAGCCGATTCGTCTTCAGATGCCATGATGTGGTACGGATATATGTGTGCGGCACCCGAATGGGGAGGCTGGGGGTCTCTCTGTCTTTCTTGGGAGTTTGTACGTTCCTTTGAACCGGGTGACAAACGCCGCCAATACTCTGCTGTTGCCAAAGGGGATACGCATCCCATTACCGGGCAGACTGTAGGGGTGACAAGTGGTTTTGACGGTCTTTTCCAAGGTTCCGAAAATATGCCTACTGTTTATTCCTTGAAATACTGGAGATGCAAGCCAGGTGAGAACAACAAAGTATTCAATCCTATTTCGTTGACTTTGAAGCGTTATGCAGGCATCATGCTCGACTATGCAGAATGTTGTTTCGAGACAGGTGACAACGCTACCGGATGGAACATGATACGTCAGATACGTAACCGTGCTTGGGGTAATTTGGAGATGGGAGCGACGATGATTGACCTACCCGCCGACATGTTGAATACCCAGACGGTGGAAGTGCCGGATGCAGAGACCTATTATACAAGCTATAAAGCAGCCAAAGGCTATACTTCTCCGGTATGGAAGGTGGCGCTGATTATAGAGCGTCGCCATGAATTCAATGCCGAGTTCTCGCTTTACCATGATTTGTGCCGTATGGGTATGTGCAAAGAATGGTTTGCCGCCGAATATCCGAAAACAGTAGCCAACTCTTCACAAGAGGCTTGTCTGCAGACTGGTGACTCATTCCGTTTCTTTGAGCACGAGGCTTATCAGGAAATCTTCCCGATTCCGACGAATGAGATTCTGACCAACCCGCTCATCAATCAGGCTGACCAGAATCCGGGATATTGATAAATTATAAATAAACACTTAATAATAAAATATTTGTGAGTGAAATGTCAGGCACCAGTAGTTGTTGTGATAGACGTCAGGGTCTGTCGTGATGAAAGCCGGTGTCTGACATGACAAACACCAGTACTTGAGACGACGAACACCAGTTTCTGATAAACGGGGAATTATACAAGGAAAAGTTTGATGGTTTTAGAGAATAATTATGGAAAGGAAGATGTTTTATTGGATAGCACTGCTGGTTGCGTCTTGTCTGGCAGGCTGCCGGTCGCATTCAGGGGAGACAGATATGCAGACACGCATGCGTACAGAGATTGTCACGAATGTCAGAGACAGCGTGTTGCCGTTTTGGATGGATTATGCAGTGGCTCCCGACGGCGGTTTTTATGGAACTGTATTGCGGAATGGTACTCCGGTAGTGGATGCTCCGAGAGGAGGGGTTCTGAATGCCCGGATTCTGTGGAGTTTTTCTGCCGCATACCGTACGTTTAAGGATGAGGCTTATCTGAAGCTTGCGGATAAATCGCAACGCTACTTCATTGATACATTTATAGACAAGGAACATGGTGGGGTATATTGGCTGGTCAATCCTGACGGTGAGGTGCTGAATGCTTCCAAATATACGTATGCCATGACCTACGCCATCTATGGGCTGGCTGAACACTATCTGGCAACAGGTAACAGCGAGAGTCTGGATATGGCTGTCGGTTTATATCATACCTTGGAGGAGAAAGGCCGCGAACCGCAATATGACGGTTATGTGGAATCTTTTACTGAAGATTGGAAACAACTGGATAATTATGATAACAATGCACCCAAGACTATGAATGCGCATTTGCACGTGCTGGAGGCTTATACCCTTTTATATCAGTGCTGGAAAGACGACGGACTGAGGAAAAGACTCGAATTCTGCACCGAGTTGTTTATGGACTCGCCGGAGCGCTGCTTGTCGGCAATTCCGTGGCTTACGGTATCGGGCTTGCGCTGGATATTCCGGTGGTCGGTATTCATCATTTAGAGGGGCACCTTCTCTCTTCACTTTTAGCTGAGGATAAGCCGACGTTTCCATTCATCGCTCTGCTTGTGTCGGGCGGACATACCCAAATTATGGAAGTGCGTGCTTTAGGCGACTATGAACTGCTAGGGGAAACGCTGGATGATGCCGCAGGTGAAGCATTCGATAAGACTGCTCAGGCGCTGGGTTATTCCTATCCGGGCGGCCCGGCTGTTTCCGCACTTGCGGAGAAAGGCAGACCCGGCGCCATCGAACTTCCTCGGCCTTTGATTCATGCGCCGAACTTGGACTTCAGCTTTTCCGGCCTCAAGACCGCGGTCATGAACACCGTTCGCAAAGAACCGAAGCCTCTGTCTCAGGAATTTAAGAACAATCTGGCGCGAGCCTTTGTCGATTCCGTAACAGACGTTCTAGTGACAAAGTGTCTGAAAGCACTGAAGAAAACCGGCAATAAATCCCTGGTTGCTGCAGGCGGCGTCAGCGCGAATAAACAACTTCGCGCTCGTTTAACAGAAGCCTGCCGTAGGCGCGGTGTCAAAGTATTCTTCCCGCCCCAAGCGCTTTGCACCGACAACGGCGCCATGATCGCGGCGGCCGGGCTCGCGCGTTTCGAGCGCATGACGCCCGAGGCGCTTGAGAGCCTCCGCGGCAAAGGCGCCTTCGGCGTCAAACCCCGTTGGCAGCTCACCGATACGGAGCGTCTCTGACGAAACGGCCGAGCTTCATAAGGAAGTTCGGCCGATTTTCTTTGTTCCGAGAGAATTGAAGGTCAGAACCACCAGTTCCCGTCGGGAAGCGCTCCATCGTCTTCCTGCGGCACC
>ENA-UESC01000698-UESC01000698.1-human-gut-metagenome-genome-assembly--contig:-NODE-698-length-30678-cov-5.349858_pt1 | contig 30678 bp, 35 predicted proteins | sample MGYA00242998_ERZ507999 | MGnify/ENA primary metagenome ERZ507999 (study PRJEB26167, sample SAMN06115465) | human gut metagenome | host: Homo sapiens | place: China:Hubei | collected 2016-04-27 | study... | reverse complement strand
CAAAAATCCGCGCACAGACGTTGACAATTAAGTGACAACGTGTTACAATTTGGTTACATGTATGCAGGAGGTATCTATGGCAGAGGAAAAATCGATCCTGACCTACAAGGGCAAGCCCCTGATGCGAAAGGATAACGTGGTATATTACGGCTCGATGGCCGATTCGCATATTGTGATGCTGCAAATTCTGGAGACGAAAAAGGTGAACGGTGAAGACATTGCAAGCAAGGTCTCCGTGGAACTTCAGCTTACCGATCCCAACGCGAGAGCGCGGGACCGCATCGTGAAAAAATCCGAAAAAGACGGCTTCTACACGGCGTTGGATGTTGGCTGTGTGTGGCTGAAGCGGGCGCTGGCAAACAAGTAACGTTTCGATAGACAGCGCATTGGGGATTTGGGAGAACAGATATGAAGAAACTCATCAGAACGTTGACGCTGACCATCGGCGTCTGTTTGGCCCTGCTCTGTTCCGCGCAGGCCATTGAACTGAAAACCGGCATCGGCATCGTAGAGACGAACGGGCTGCGCCTGCGGGCCAAGCCCAGCACCGAGGCGGACATTCTCGACAACGCCTCCTACGGCGACAACGTGGTCATCATCCGCGAATCCGGCGATTTCTACCTCGTCGACTACAATTTGCAGATCGGCTATATGGCCAAGGGCTATGTGACGTTCAAGGAACGGGAAAACGTAGAGCTTGGCTATGGCAAGGTCGTGGACGCGTCGGTCAACATGCGCGCCAAGCCCGACCCGGCGAGCGATCTTGCGGCCACGCTGAACGCTGGCGACAAGGCATACATCATCGGCTTCAACTGCGGCTGGTATAAGGTGCAGTACAATGGCCTGACCGGCTATATCCGGAGCGACCTTCTGGAGCTGACGGAAAAGCCGAAGACGAACACGGGCGGCGCGGTCTCCGCCGGGCAGCAGCTGGTCGACCTCGCGAAGCAGTATCTCGGCACGCCCTATGTCTGGGGCGGCACGACGCCGAGCGGTTTTGACTGTTCCGGCTTCACGCAGTATCTCTGCAAGCAGCTCGGCTACACGATCAAGCGCACGGCGGCGCAGCAGCTCTCAAACGGCAGTGCGGTCACGAATCTTCAGGTTGGCGATCTGGTGTTTTTCAACAATACATATTCCTCGTCCCTCGCGGCGACACACGTCGGCATCTACACCGGCGACAATCAGTTCATCCACGCGGCTGCGGGCGGCGTGAAGATCACGGATCTTTCCGATTCGTTCTACGCGAGCCGCTATGTGGGTGCAAGAAGAATTTTTTGAATCTCAGGTATGAAAGAATGAGAAGCCGTACAGACTATCTGTGCGACTTCTTTTTCATTTTTCCATTCCTCTTGACCGTGAAGGTGTAAACCTTCACGGTATTTTTTATACTGCGTTGTCGGGCCATTCCGAAGACGGTCGACGCTGCCCGCCGTTTCCGCTTCACAGCACCGCTTCCGCTGAAGTCCCCCTGAAAAAGCAGTTGTTGACCATAACCATAATTCTCTATGGCCTGCACCAAGTTATTCACATTGTCCACAATTTTGTCCACAGCGATTTTTCCTTTGTGTATCAAGACCTTCCGGACTTTTCTAAAAATTTGTCAGGTTCTGCAAACGAAGCACTTTCGCACACGAAACCGCGAAACTTGTTTACATAACGCATAATTTGCAGGAATCTTGTCATCAAATTGTAAACATTAACCCTCTGTGCCGCTTTCGACACAGAGGGCGATTTTAGCGTTTATTCGGAATAGTCCATGGAGATGGGCCGTGTGGCAAAGGCGTTCAGCTCCTGACCGGCGCGTGTCCCGGCGAGGTATTCGTAATAGCCCTGACTGCCGATCATCGCGCCGTTGTCGCCGCAGAGCTTCAGCGGCGGCTTGTAGAGCGCCGCACCGAGCTTGGCGCACTCCCGTTCAAATTCCCCGCGGATCCACGAGTTCGCGGCCACGCCGCCCGCGATCGCGAGCTTGCGGTACCCGGTCTCGCGCAGCGCCTGCATCGTCCGCGGGACGAGCATCTCGCTGACCGCCTTGGAAAACGACGCGCAGAGCGACGGCACGTCGATCTCCTCGCCCTTCTGCTCATGCTGATGGATGAGGTTCAGCGCGGCGGTTTTCAGACCGGAGAACGAAAAATCGAGCGGATTGCCGCTGAGCTTCGTGTGCGGCAGCGGATATTTCTCCGCGTCGCCGGTCTGCGCCATGCGGTCGAGCGCCGCGCCGCCCGGATACGGCATGCCGAGCACACGCGCCACCTTGTCAAAGCACTCGCCCGCCGCGTCATCGCGCGTCGAGCCGAGGATGCGGAACTTCGTATAGTCCTGCACGTCGACGATCATGCTGTGCCCGCCGGACACGACGAGACAGAGAAACGGCGGCTCCAGCTCCGGATAGGCCAGATAGTTCGCCGCAATGTGTCCCCGGATGTGATGCACCGGCACGAGCGGCACGCCAAGGCCCAGCGCCGCAAGCTTCGCGAAGTTCACCCCGACGAGCACCGCGCCGATCAGCCCCGGCGCATACGTCACGGCCACGGCGTCGATGTCCCCGCGCGTGAGCTGTGCCTGCTCCAGCGCCTGATCCGCGAGGCCGTAGATCGCCTCGATGTGCTTGCGCGACGCGATCTCCGGCACCACGCCGCCATACAGTTTATGCAGCTCCACCTGCGAGGAGATGCAGTCCGTCAGCACCTCGCGCCCGTCGCGCACGATGGCAACCGCCGTTTCGTCGCAGGAAGATTCGATTGCCAGAATGTTCATGCCGTCAAGTCCTTTCTGAGGATGCGCGCATCCTCCTTCGGATGGAAGTAATAGTTTGGCCGCCGCCCGATCTCAGTAAAGCCGAGCGCGGCATAGAGGCGGATGGCCGCCTCGTTGGAATCGCGCACCTCGAGCGTCAGCAGCTCCGCGCCATTTTCTGCCCGCAGCGCCGCACACAGCGCATTGACCAGCGCCGCCGCAATCCCCTGCCGCCGGTGCTCCGCGCCAACGGCCAGATTCATCATATCCGCCTCGCCGAGCACGGTTTGGCTCCCGACGTAGCCGAGGACCGTTTCGCCCTTCGCTGCCACGAGCCAGAGGCTCAGCTCGTTTTCCAGTTCTTTTGCGATCACCTGCTCCGGCCACGGGTCGGAAAAGCACGCCCGCTCCATCGCCGCGACCTGCGGCACGTCCGCCGCGGTCATGGCCCGAATGTTCCAGTTCATTTCGCCGCATACCAGCTTTCTCCGATCTTGGCCTCGGCCAGCAGCGGCACCTTCAGCGTCATCACGTGCTCCATCTGTTCCGCCACGAGCTTTCGCACCGTCTCGGCCTCCTCCACCGGACACTCGACGATCAGCTCGTCGTGTACCTGCAAAATGAGCCGCGCGCGCAGCTTTGCTTGACGCAGCGCCGTGTCGACATGGAGCATCGCCAGCTTGATGATGTCCGCCGCCGTGCCCTGGATCGGCGTGTTGAGCGCCACACGCTCGCCGAACGAACGGATGTTGAAATTGCTGCTCTTCAGCTCCGGCAGATCGCGCCGCCGGCCGAAGAGCGTCGTCACATAGCCGTCCTCCTTCGCCTTTGCGACAATGTCGTGCATATACGCGCGCACACCGGAATAATTTGCAAGATACGACTCGATATACGCCTTGGCCTCCTTGCGCGTCACGCCGATGTCCTCGGCGAGGGAAAATTCCGAAATGCCGTAGACAATGCCGAAATTGACGGCCTTCGCGTGCCGCCGCTGGAGCGGCGTGACCTGCTCCGGCTCCACGCCGAAGACCTGCGCCGCCGTCGCCGTGTGGACGTCCATCCCGCTCCGAAACGCCTCCTGCATCCGCGCGTCATCCGCAATGTGCGCGAGCACGCGCAGCTCGATCTGGCTGTAATCCGCGTCGACAAAGACGCAGCCGTCCGCCGGGACGAACATCCGGCGGATCTCACTGCCAAGCTCCGTCCGCACAGGGATATTCTGCAAATTCGGCTCCGTGGACGAGAGACGCCCCGTCGCCGTCACCATGTTCTGGAACGTCGTGTGGATGCGCCCGTCGTCCGCGATCTCCTTCACAAGGCCGTCGGCATACGTCGATTTCAGCTTGGCCAGCATCCGATAGTCCAGAATGGCCTGCACGATCGGATGCTTGTTTTTCAGCTTTTCGAGCACCTCCGCGTTCGTGGAATAGCCGCTTTTCGTCTTCTTCATCGCAGGCAGTCCCAGCTTTTCAAACAGCAGCTCCCCGAGCTGCTTCGGCGAGTTGATGTTGAACTCCCCGCCCGCATAGCCGAAAATCAGCTCCTGACAGGCCGCGACCCGCTCCGAGAGCATATTGCCGAACGCGACCAGCGCCAGCTGGTCGACGAGCACGCCCGCCGTCTCCATCCGCGCCAGCACCGCGCAGAGCGGCAGCTCCATGTCATAATACAGCTCCTGCATCCCCTGCGCTTCCAGCTTCGCGGGCAGCACCGCATAGAGCGCCGCGACCGCCGCCGTCCGCGCGAACAGATTCGCCGTAACCGCCGCCTCGCCCAGTTCCTTTTCGTCCGCGAGGCCGATCTGACTGCCGCAGTACTGCACGAACATCCGGTCGACCGTATAGCTTCCCTGCGTCGCATCGAGCAGATAGCCCGCCAGCGCTGTGTCAAAGCAGAAGCCCTCGATGGGCAGATCCTGCCCCAGCAGGAACCGCATCGTCTCCTTGACGTCGTGCGTCACCTTCCGGATGTTCCCCGCGCAGAGTCCGCGCAGGAACGCCTCATATCCCTCGCCAAGCGCCTTCCGGGAAAAAAGCCATGCGGTATCTCCGTCATCCATGACCGCCACGGACGAATGATCGGCCGAAAACAGCAAAAATACCCGTTCTTTTTCTGCAAACTGCCGTAGCAGTGCCTCGGCCCGCGCCGCGTCCGTCACGATCTCAGACTGACACTCGCCCTCATAGACCTCCGGCTCCGCCGGCTTCGGTGGATGGAGATGATAGCGCGCTGCAAGGCGCGAAAATTCGAGCTTCTGGAACAGCGCCCACAGCGCATCGTTGTCCGCCTCGCGCACGAGGCAGTCCTCGGGCCGGAAGTCGACCGGCGCCTCGCAGCGGATCGTCGCAAGATCGTAGGAGAGGTAGGCGTTTTTGCGCCCGGCCTCGAGCTTTTTGCGCACCGAGTCCTTCAATTCGTCCAGATGCGCATACACGCCGTCCAGCGTGCCATACTGCACGAGCAGCTGCGTCGCCGTCTTCGGGCCGACGCCCGCCACGCCCGGAATGTTGTCCGAGCTGTCGCCCATCAGGCTCTTGAGGTCGATCATCCGGATCGGCGCGAAGCCATACTCCGCCTCGAAGACCTCCGGCGTATACAGCGTCGTGTTCGTCTGCCCGCCGCGGGTCACGACGAGCTTGACCGACACGTGCTCCGCCACGAGCTGCAAACTGTCGCGGTCGCCCGTGACGATCACGCAGTCCCAGTCCGACACGGCGCAGATCCTGCCCGCCGTGCCGAGGATGTCGTCGGCCTCCCAGCCCTCACACTCGAAGATCGGGATGTTCATCGCGCGCAGCACATCCTTCATCAGCGGCATCTGCTGCGCCAGCTCCTCCGGCATCGCGTGCCGCGTGGCCTTGTAGCCCTCATATTGCAGATGGCGGAACGTCGGCGCCTTAAGGTCAAACGCCACGGCCAGTGCATCCGGCTGTTCCTCGTTCCGTAGCTTTTCCAGAATGTTCAAAAATCCAAAAATCGCATTGGTATACAGCCCCTCGCGGGTCGTCAACAGCCGCACGCCATAAAATGCGCGGTTGATGATGCTGTTCCCGTCCAAAATCATCAGCTTCATGACAAAAGCTCCTTCTTTGTTATCGTGAACAGTTTACCACAAATTCGCCTTGCTTGCAATGCCGGGCGCCCGTAAAATCACGCCTGCTGCGAACTTCGCGCCGCTCTGCTGGTCGTTCGCAGGGGATGTATGGCGAGGAAACCGGAATTGACCAGCAGAATCGTTGCGGCCCATGAAAGTGGAAACGCATGATACAGCATCGGGAGTGCGGGGTTTGCCTGAAATACCGTGCAGATCCAGAGGATACGGAAGGCGCAGGTTCCGATCATGGTGCTTATCGCAGGGTAGAACGCGTGACCGCTGCCGCGCAGGACGCCCGCTGGGATCTCATACAGATTGCAGACCGGCTCAAAGAGCAGGATGCACAGGATGCGCACGGCTGTCTCCGTTGTGAACAGGCCGGAGAAAGCATCGCAGAACAGGACGATCGTAAAAATCGGGATCGAGCTGCAAAGCGTCGACAGCCCAACGTGGGAGGATTTTGCCATCATGGCCATGGTCGAGCGCGGGATGGGCGTCGGCATCCTGCCGGATACGATCCTGCGGCGCATCCCCTACCGGCTTGAGATCCGCCCGCTGAAAGAGCCGTATTACCGTTCCATCGGGCTGGCGATGAAGCACGCGGCGCATCTGACGCCCGCCGCCCGCAAATTCATCGACTATCTGCCATTCCGTGAAGCTGATCGTTCATAACGCGCGATCAAAAATGAGCCTGCACCTGAGAACCTCTCAGGTGCAGGCTATTGTCGTTTCTGGTACTCCCCTTATTCCCGTTCGCCGCTGAGCGCCGCGAGCGGGTCGACGAACTCGCCGTCCACCACTACGCCGAGGTGCAGATGCGGCCCCGTGGCCCAGCCCGTCGCGCCCACGAGCGCGACCGCCTGTCCCTGCACGACCGTGTCGCCGGGACTGACCAGAAATGCGCGCAGATGGGCGTACTGCGTCTGGACGCCGTCCGCGTGGCCCAGCGTCAGGACGTAGCCGTAGGCCTCGTTGTAGCTGCAATCGAGGACGGTTCCATCCGCGACGGCCAGCACGTTCTCTCCACCCTCCGCGGCCAGATCAATGCCGGAATGGAATTGTTCCGTTTTGGTCAGCGGATGCACGCGCATCCCATAGGGATCTGTCACCGCAGCGTCCGCATTCTCCAACGGCCAGACATATTTCGGCGCTTCCGCCGCCGCGAGCGGCACGATCTCCGCCTCGATGTAGCGGACGTCCGGCTTCGCCAAAGCCTGCACGGCCGGAACGGCTTCAACATTCTGCACGGTTGGCTGTGCCGTCCGGATCGGAGCAGTCGCCTGCGTCGCAAAAACGCTGGCTGAGAGCGCGAACAGCACCGCCGCGCAGATCCCGGCCCAGGCCGGGACGCGCCGGTATTGCAGGATCGCGCGGATGCGCTCCTCCGCGCGGCTGCGTGCAAAGGCGCTGCAAAGCGGCGCGGGCGCAGGCCGCCGCTGCGCCATATCGAGCAGCGTCAGCGCATACGCCTTTTTGCACACCGGCCCGAGCGCGCGCAGAACCGCCTCGTCACAGGCCAGCTCCATATCGCGGCCTGCGAGCACCGTCATGAGCCAGACCAGCGGATGCCACCAGTACAGGCAGAGGCAGACCGCAAACAGGGTCTTCCGCAGGCAGTCCTTCCGCCGGATGTGCGCCAGTTCGTGCGCTAACACCAGTTGAAACTGCGCCGTCCCAGTTTCCAGATCTTCTGGGAGCAGCACCGTCGGCCGGAGCACGCCGAACGTCAGCGGCGCGCGGCGGTTCGCCGTGCGGCAGATGCGCGGGTCGCGCGCAAAGCGGAACCGATCCAGCAGCGCATCCACAGACGGCTGCGGCGCGAGACGCGTTCCGCGAAGCCGGCGCACCATCACCGCGTATCCAAGGATAAAATACGCCGCGAGCAGCGCCATCCCGACCGCCCAGGTCAGCAAAATGGGGTTGACCGCTCCGGCCTTTGCCGTCTGCACCGTCGCTGTTTCCACGGCCTGCGTCAGGGCCGGGAACGGGATGGCCGCACCTGTGCTTCCGGTCTGCGCAACTTCCGCGCCGCGCAGCAGATTCCAGACGCTCCAGCGCGTCGGGATCTCGATCGGCAGCAGCAGACGCACCGCCGCCGCGCACCAGAGCGCCGGGAACAGCCGCCGCGGCAGATGCTTTTTCAGGAGCAGCCGCAGCGCGAGGACGAGCAGGATCATCGCGCTCCCACCGAGCATGGCCGCCTGCATCCCCTTCATGCCTCGTATTCCTCCACCAGCGCGCGCAGCCGCGCGGCCTCTTCCTTCGAGAGCGGACGATCCGACAGGATCGACGCAAACAGCAGCTCCGCCGAACCGCCGAACACCTTGTCCAGCAGCGAATCGGCCTCCTCCTTCTGCGCCTGTGCCTTGGTGATGGCAGCGTGGCAGACGAAATTCGGCTCCCGCCGCTCGATCGCGCACTTGTCGATACACTTCTTGAGAACGGTATACGTTGTGTTCTTGTTCCAGCCGATGGACTCCGCCAGCCGCAGCGAAATTTCCTTCGCCGTCAGGTCATTCTCCCGCCAGAGCACCTCCATGACCTTCCATTCCGAATCAAACAGTTTCATGTTCTTCCTCCTGCCTGTTGTTGGTTTCAGACTATCACATTCGTCCAAATCTGTCAAGAGCGCTTGACTTTTCCAGACGATTGTGGTAGTCTCATTGTAGACGATTGCAATAGTCTGTCGTAGAAAGGAGGTTCCCGTCCCAGCAAACATACACAAACGACCAACCGGCGCGCTGTATGCGCATACAGCGCGCCTCTTTCCAATGACTCTGATTGGAGGTATTTATGAACAAATTCCGGCCCTTTTTTGCCGTTTTTCTGCTGCTCGCGCTGCTCTGCGGCTGTGCCGCGCCGCACGAGGTGACGTCCGTCTCTTTGACTGATGCGCAGCCCGACTCCGCAGCAGACACCCCATCCACCACCCCGCAGGCCGAACCCACGAGTTCGGATTCTCATCTCGAATATCAGGCGTTTCCGCTGCCCGCGCCGCTTCTGTCCGCGACGGCCCTGACCGTTCTGGGCGATGTGATCCTCGTCGGCGGCTTCACCGAGGACGGCCTCGCGCTGGCTCGGATGCCGCTCGACGGCGAGGCCGAGGCGCTGCCGCTGCCGGACGGTGCGGAATATCTTTATGCACTTGGTTCGGATGGCAAAGGCGGCTTCTGGCTGCTGAGCGGGAGTCTGCCGGGCGCTTACGCGGATGGACATGGTGCCGTCCACTTCTCCGAGTCCACGACCATCGGCAAGCTCGCCCTCACGCACTATGACAGCGCCGGGACGATGCAGGAGACGATCCTGCTGCAAACGATCTACGCCGAAAACGGCGCGCATTTTTCACAGCTCCGCGCGACGGAGACGGGCTTCCTGCTGCTCAGCTCTTCCCTGCTCGTCCTGCTGGACAAGACCGGCGCGGAGGCCGCGCGGCAGACCGCCGAGACGGACGACGGCTGGGCCTACGAGGCGATGGCCCTCTCCGGCGGGACGCTCTGCGTCCTGACGCGCGACCGCTATGGCACAACCCCGCTGCCGGAACTGCGCCGCTTCGCGCCCGAGACGCTTGCGCCCACAGATACGCTGCCTTGCGAAACAAATCTCACCGGTCTCGGCCTCGCCGCGGATGGCCGTCTGCTCTGCGGCAGCAGCAAGAGCATTGACGCCGAGACGGCGGAGCTGACCGCCGCGGAAGTCCTCGTCAGCTGGCAGGAACAGGGCCTGAAGAACACGGCCAGCCAGCTCTTCCAGCCCGACTTTGGCTTCGCCCTCTACTCGCCGGACGACACGGAGCTGGCCATCCTGCGCCGCGTGCCCGGCCCGGCGCCTGAAAAAACAGTGCTCACGCTTGCGATCGCCGCCGGAGACGCCATGATGCCGCAATTCACCACGATGATCGAGGATTTCAACCGGAGCCAGGGCAAATTCCGTGTCGATTACGAGATCTACTCCGATTCCAATTATACCGATTATGCGCCCGCCGACCAGCTCCGCACACAGATCACCGCCGGTCAGGCCCCCGATCTCTACGCTTTTTATATGGCCGGATACAACGCCCCGCCGTTCGCGGCGGAGGACGTCGGGGCCGATCTGCTGCCGCTGCTGGGCAGCGAATTCACAGCCGACAGCCTTCTGCCGAATCTCTATGATCTGCTGACCGAGGACGGGAAGCTCTATCAGCTGCCGCTGACCGTCGAGGTCGACACGCTGATCGGCCCGTCGAGCCTGTTCCCGGAGCCGGGCGTCACGCTCTCAGATCTGGAGGCAGCAAAGCGGCAGATGCCGGAGGGCTGGGTGCCGCTCGACTCATGGAACACGCCGGGCAACCTCTTCGCGCTCTGCGCGGCCTACTGCCTCGGGGCGCATGTAGACAAAGCCTCTGCGGCGTGCGATTTTGAGACGCAGAGCTTCTGTGATCTCCTTGCCTGGTGCCGCGCGTGGGGCGGCGACGGCTCGACGCCCGCCGAGCGGGAGCGCACACTCGTCACGCTCTCGTGGACGAACTCCATCGGCCAGCTGGCGGGACGCAGCAACGCCGCCAGGGAATACTGGTTCGGCACGCCGGATTACACCTATATCGGCTATCCGACGACGGACGGCTCCGTCGGCAGCGGCTATCGCGTCCTCTCGTCCCTCGGTGTCAGCCCGCAGTGCCGCGATCTGGACGGCGCGAAGGCGTTTCTGACGTTCTGCTTCTCGTATTTGCAGGAGGACATGCTCCCGGCGAATACTGAGCTTCTGCGCTCGGAACTGGAGGCGTATCGCGCCGGGGAACGGACGGACTGGCGCGGAAACGTTCAGGAACTCAGTCAGACGGACGCAGACCAATTCTGCGCGCTGCTGGACGAGACCACGGTGCTGGAAGGACTCGATCCGGCGCTGGAGGAAATTTTGCAGGAGGAGGCCGCAGTCTATTTCGCGGGCGGCTGCTCCGTGGGACAGGCCGCGGAAAACATCCAGTCCCGCGCGAGCTTATATTTACAAGAGCAGTATCCATGAGCCTGGATTTCTGATGCTTGTGCACCGAATCTGAAAAACCAGCGTTGAAGTGACAGCAGATCACTTCAACGCTGGTTCTTTCTTTGGAAATTACCTGTTTTTCCCGCCAGAGCGGCAAAACGGTCCGAATGATTGCCTCAAACTTGTCCGCCTGCCAGGCGCTGCGGCCGATGAACAATCCGTCGATGTTCTCGCGCTGGATCAGTTCCGGCGCATTCTCCGGATTCACGCTCCCGCCATAGAGCAGCGGGATGCGGCTGCCGACTTCTTCGCCGTACAGCTCGTTGAGCGCCGCGCGCATCACGCCGTGCTTTTCTTCGGCATATTCCTTCGTCGCGGGCACGCCGTTTACGCCGATCGCCCAGACCGGCTCATACGCGATCCAGACCTTCGCCGCATCCTCGGCGCGCACGCCGTACAGACCAATCTTGATCTGCGTCCGCAGTACCTCGTCCGAGAGTCCCAGCGCCTTCTGCTCGCCTGTTTCGCCGATGCAGAGCAGCGGTGTCAGGCCGTTTCTCAGCGCGCAGAGGACCTTCTTGTTCTCCATTTCGTCCGTCTCGCCCAGCACATGCCGTCGCTCGGAATGGCCGATCATGACCAGCTCCATCCCGACTTCCTTCAGCATCACCGGCGAGATCTCCCCGCTGAACTGCCCTTCCTGTTCCCAGCCCATGTTCTGCGCGCCGAGGTGGATCTGCTCCGGCGTCACGGTCTGCCGCGCACGCTCCAGCGTCGTGAACGATGGGATCACAAACAGCTCCAGCTCCTCGCGGGAGATGTCCGCCGTCCGGTCGCGCAGGCTGGACAGGAACTCCACCGTCTGCGCGATGGTCTTATACATCTTGGTGTTCGTGCCAAGATAGAGCTTGCTCTGCTTCTTCATCTCAGCGTGCCTCATCGTATGCGTGATAGCGGGCCACCTTCGGCGCAGAGGCGCAGTTCGGATCAAAGCGCAGGCTCAGGAACGTCTTGAGCAGTTCCTCCGCCAGCTTGCTGCCAATCGTGAACGCGCCCATACAGGCGATGTTCGCATTGTTGCTGAGCACAGACCGCTGCGCGGAGTACACGTCCGTCAGCAGCGCTGCGTATGCACCCTTGACCTTGTTCGCCGCAATGCTCATGCCGAGGCCCGTGCCGCAGACCAGCACGCCCCGGTCGCCCTTCCCGGCTGCCACAGCCTCCGCCGCACCGGAAGAACCTGTCAAAGCCGAACCGCTTCCAGAGCCAGAACCGGAGATCGAATACGACAGCTTCCATCAAAACTACATGCGCGCCGCGGATGGATTTTTCCGCCCGGACAAGCCGCTCACGCGCGCAGAATGTGCGCAGCTGCTCTGCAATCTGACCGCCGGGCCGGAGAATACGGAAGCGGAGCTTCCGCCGTGCCCCTATGGCGATGTTGCGCCGGAGGCATGGTATTACGAGGCCGTGTGCCGTGCCGCCGCTTACTTCTCCCCTGACGAAGACCTGTTCCGGCCGGAGGAGGCTGCCAAGCTGACAGAATTTATCGATGCCCTCTGCGCCGCACTGCAATTCCCTGATGACGAAGCGCCCGAGGCGCTGACTGCTGCTTGCAATGAGATCGCAGCCGCCTCAACTCCGGAGGAGCTGCCGGCGGAACAGCCGGACGAGCTGTCCGAAGATCCTCCGCAGCCCACGCTCACGCGCGCACAGGCTGCCGTCCTGCTCAACCGCGCGCTTGGCCGTCTTCCGGATGCGGAAGCCGCGGAAAGCTGTCCCGCTTCCCTCCTGCTCGACGTGCCGGAGGATCGTGCGGATTAGAAGGAGCATAAATTTCGGATGAAACGCTTCTCTTTCCTACTGTCCCTGCTTGCGCTGACGCTCTGCGCGTGCCGCGCACAGGAATCGCCTGCTCCCCTGCCCGATGCGCCCGCAGCGTCACCCTCCGACCAGACACCCATTCCGTTGACGCCTGATCCCACGCCAGACGCGCCAGCGGAACCCACCGTGGATACACCGGAGGACGGCGTCCATCTACAGGACGGCACGGCGTATGATGATCAGAACGGCGCGCCCGTCACCGGTTCCGGCCTGACGGAGCTGGACGGCGCATGGTATGTTTTCCAGCCGGACGGGAGCCTCTTCCCCTTCGTCCACGGCCTGAATGACTGCACCGGGATTCTGTACTACCACACCGGCGAGGACGGCTTTGCGCTCAATACACCGGATGCCGGACTGTACGACGACGGCGAAGCGCTCTATTTTGTGCAGGATGACCGGTCACTGCTCCAAAACGGGAGCGAGGGTTATCTCACCTTCGGCGCAGACGGCCGCTATACCAGCGGAAGCGCGGAGCTGGACGAGGGCATCTGGCAGCTGCTTCAGGACAGTACCCCGGACACCGGCGCGGACAGCGCGGCGCGGCTGGAGGCCGTGTTTGACTACATCCGCGACAATTTCAAGTATCTTTCCATGGCGCATTATGACGCCGGCACGACCGACTGGGCACAGGAAGCGGCGGAAGCCTTTTTGCAGCAGCGCAAAGGCAACTGCTATTGCTTCGCCGCGACGTTCATGTACTGCGCGCGGCGGCTCTGCTATCAGGCTATGTCGTCGCGGGGCATGAATCGCGCCCGGACAACGACCATGCCTGGACGATGATCGACGAGGCCGACGGGACATATCTGCACGACGTACAGCTGGAATATGCGTATCTGTACCAGTTCGGTAAGGGCGAGATCGATGCGTTCCGTATGCCGGACGACGGCGGCAGCGTCTACCGCGGCTTCCGCTATTACTTCCCGGAATAAACGACAAGCGCTGCGGCGGCGCAAGTTTTAAGAGGGATCTGCAATGAATTTTTCTTCCCCCATCTTTCTGTTTGCGTTTCTGCCGCTGGTGCTGGCGGCATATCACCTGCTGCGGCCCATGCGCGCAAAAAACGCGCTGCTCATCGCGGCAGGTCTGATTTTCTATGCCTTTGGCGACCTGCGCCATCTTCCGCTGCTGCTTGCCTCCTGCGTGCTGCACTATTTTTCCGGTGTCTTCCTGCTCACGCGGAAAAAAGGACGGAAAGCCGTGCTGGCCGCCTGCATCTCGGTCGACCTTGCGGTGCTGGCCGCGTATAAATCCTTCGGCACGCTGCCGCTCGGCATTTCGTTCTACACCTTTCAGGCAATCAGCTACGTTGTCGACGTCTACCGCAGCCCCGAACACGGCACGCGCAGCTTCCGCCAGCTGCTGCAATATCTCACGTTTTTCCCGCAGCTCGTCTCCGGGCCGCTCATGAAATTCTCCGATGTTCGAGAATCCCTTGATGTGCGCACCGCCAGCTGGGACGGCGCGTTCGACGGCGTCTGCCGCTTCGTCTGCGGACTGGCGAAAAAACTGCTGCTTGCCGCTGCGGCAGCGGAGCTGGCAAACGCGGTGTATGCCCAGAGCGGCTTTGACGCGCTCTGCGCCTGGACGGGCGCAGTCTGCTACTGCCTTCAGCTCTATTTCGATTTCTCCGGCTACAGCGACATGGCTGTCGGTCTCGGTCTTCTGTTTGGGATTCGGCTGCCGGAAAACTTCAATTACCCCTACTGCGCTGCAAGCCTCAGCGCCTTCTGGCGCAGGTGGCACATGTCCCTGTCCGGCTGGTTCCGCGACTATCTCTACATTCCGCTCGGCGGAAACCGGAGGGGCACGCTGCGCACGATGTGCAACAAGCTCCTCGTCTTTCTTGCCACGGGCCTCTGGCACGGAAACGGCCTGACGTTCGTGCTCTGGGGCCTGTGGCACGGACTTTGATCTGTGTGGAGGCGGCGCTGCCGCGCTGCGCGGCGCACTGGCGCTTCTGCTGTTCCTGCTTTGCCTGATGACGCTGGCTGCAAATTCGTTCCAGCCGTTCATCTATGCCAGTTTCTGAGGTGCGGATATGAAACAAAACCGTTTGAAGCAGTTCCTCTGTCTCCTCTTTTTCCTGCTCTGCCTGGCGCCGCTGGCCATTTTTCTGCTGGCCGGGCCGTCGTCCGCCGGGGCGAATGAGCGTCTCGCCGCAAAGCCGCGCCTCTATATCGGCACGTCCGTCAATTGGGATGTGCTCTCCGACGCGGCAGACTATTTTGCGGGCCGCTTCGGCCTGCGGCAGGAGCTGATCACGGCGGACGCCGCCGTGCGGGCCGCAGTCTTTCACGAGTCCGCCGCAGACGATGTCCTGCTCGGCACGGACGGCTGGCTCTACTATGCCGACACACTCGGCGATTTCACCGGCAGCAGCGCCATGACGGAGCGGCAGCTCTGGTGTGCGGCGCGTAATCTCGCGCTGATGCAGGAATACGCCGCCTCACGCGGCGCGCAGCTGCTGTTCGTCTGCGCGCCGAACAAAAACACCGTTTACCCGGAATTCATGCCCGCGCGCTATGTACGCTCCACGTCAGAGCGCAATCTCGACCGTCTGCTCGCCTCGCTGCGCGAGCAGGGCGTCCCCTTTTGCGACGTGCGTGATGTCCTCCGCAATGCGAATTCTTTGACCTATTACCGCACCGGCAGCCACTGGAACGGTTACGGCTCGGCGCTGGCGCACGACCAGATTCTGTCCGCGCTCGGGCGCGACTCGGCGCTGGCTAGCGAGGCGTTCACGATGCAGCCGCACCGCGGCGACCTCTTTGAGATGCTCTATCCCGCCTCATCGCGCACAGAAGACGGCCCTGCCCTTGCGCACGCGCGCAGCTTTTCCTATGCGGACGATTTTCACGCCGCAGACGACCAGCGCATCCGCACCAGCTCCGCCGCCTCCGGCACACTTTTGATGTTCCGCGATTCGTTCGGCAATGCGCTGCATGCCGATCTGGCCGAGGACTTCGGCGAGGCGCTGTTTTCGCGCGCCATGCCATACGACCTTTCGCTGATAGATGACGTGCAGCCGGATACGCTCATCGTTGAGCTGGTCGAGCGCAATCTCTGCTGGCTCTGCACCCGCCCTCCGCTCCTGCCCGCGCCGGTACGTGAACAGACATTTGACGGCGCGACGGATTTTGGAACACTTGACGTGACGCGCAGCAGCGCACGGGAACATTACCACGCCCTGTACAAATGGTCAGATGAAACCATAGCGCTACATCACGTGTTCACCTCAAATCAAAGATTGGACAGAAGATAGCTTGCGGCGAACGTTCGCTGGCATCACGGTACGAAACCGGCGGACAGTATGAAAGGGTTCTTCCGCTGCGCTTTGGTATCTCGTCCTTACACTAGTGCATTATATTCACTAGTTAGAAAAAGTTAATACTAAATTAGAAAAAATTGCGCGCCGGCGCGAACAGCGCGTCCGGTGCGCAAAAATAGAGCGTTATTTAGAGATTCAGAATCCGTCGATCATCTGCTGACACTGCGATAGGAGCGTGTCCTGCGCATGCGTGGCCAGTGCGGTGCGCAATTCGGGCGTGAGCTGCGCCTCGGGTTCCAGCGCAGCTCCGCCGAACGAGGCGGACAGCGTATAGAAATAGCCATCCTGCGAAAAGGTCAGGTTGACACGATACAACGCGCCGCTGTCGTTCAAATTGCCGTGATCCCAGCGCCGGATGGCTACATCCCGGTATGCGATCTCTTCCACAGTAGTTTGACTGGAGTGCGGCGTTGTACTGCCGGTGAAGAGGTAGTAGATCTCCGTGTCCGCATAGGGTTCCGTGCCGTCAATCACGTAGCCGACCGGTTTGGCAAAAACCGTTCGTCCATCCAGAGAAAGTGTATAGTTCGGCTCCTGCAAAAGATTTTCCACGGCGGGATAGAGGATCGCGTCGCTGCGGAGCGCCTGCCGGAGCGTGTCGATAGAGCCGACGGACTTTTGAAACGCGGGATAGACCGTGACGGTGTACAGAAGCATAAAGGCCAGCACTGCCAGAGCGAGAAGCAATGCGGCGATGATCAACTGTTTTTTCATAAGCGTCCTCCTTCGCGGCACTCAGGGATTTGCATCGGAGAGAACAGCCTGAAAGCAGATGGCCTCGCCACCGGAGACGGTATAGACCGTCAGCGACTCGCACGGCGAGATCAGGAGCTGGAAGCCATCTTCCGTCGGGCACGCCTCATAGCACGCGCCGTCTGCCAGCACATAGACCGGCGCATCCGCGTCCGGCATGAATGTGGAAAACGTGCCGGTATAGCACGAGAGGTTGTCCTCCCGGTCGAATTCTCCACGGTCGCCTACTTTGCCGTGCCCATCATTTTGCTGATGACGAAAAGACGGCTGCACAGCTGGGCGGCCTATTCCGGTCTGATGGCTGGTTTCTTTTACTACATGGCGATGATCGCGGCGGGCGGCATGATCTACGGGCAGAATCCACCGCTTGATATTTACATTTCGATGTTCTGCCACAGCTCCATTTACTTCTGCGGTTTCGTGACCATCGGCACAGAGGTATGCAGCGCAAAGGATGCGCCGAAGCTGACGCTGGGTGTCGCATGGGTGGCGGTCCGCGCCGCGCTGCTCCGGCCATTCGTCGCGGACACGAGCCGGCTGCTGATCTACATTCTGCTGGATGCCGCTGCGGTCAAGCGGGTGCTCCCGGAAAGTACATGGCCGCTTGCCCTTCTGGTCTATTATCTCGCGGTCGCGGCGTTCGTGCTGTTGACCATTCGCGGCTTCTTCCGCAGAAATCAGAAGCAATATCACAAATTTCCCGCCCTGCAAGCGGCCTGATCGAACGACCAGCCCCATTGACGTTTCCCAGCTCCTTCCCGCTACGTATTTGGAACCGTGACAAAAAACGTACCTATTTTTCTGGTTATCAGTATTTACTTCTTGCAAAACCGCAGCGCAGGCGTTATAGTAAAAATCGAGAAAGAGAAACGCAAAGGAGCAGTCAGCCATGAGAGACATCGCCCGATTTTTCGTCCGCTATCAGATCGACCCGGAAAACCTTCTTTACCTGACCCGCGAGGAGCAGCGGACGGTGCTGCACCTGCTGGACGGCAGCACCGTCACAACCAGCATCCCGCAGAAGGAGATCCGCGCGTGGCTGGGCGACGAGGATTTTATCAACATCTGCAAGGGCGTCACCGTCCGAAAGGATCAGATCGTCGACATCAGCCGGGCCGGCGTCTATACCATGACCGACGGCCGCACGTTCCAGGGCCGCCAGCGCCACCTGGCTGAGCACAAGCTGCTCCGTCAGGAGCTGATGCCTCTCTCGTCCGAGCGCGGCGACGAAGCGCCGAAGTCCCTTCTGAAAAAATGCACGCTGATGGATGCGCTTCCGCTCGCCTTCTGCGTGATCGAGCTGACGTTCGACGCGGCGGGCCACGGCGTCGACTTTGTCTTCCGCTACTGCAACCCCATGATGGCCGTGGTCGAGGGCGTTCCCGTCGAGAACATGGTAAACCGCTCGTTCTACGAGGTCTTCCCGGATGGCGACCGCAAATGGCTTGTCAGCTGTGCAGATACCGCGCTCAACGGCAGCTGCCATACCCTGCGCGATTACAGCCGCGAGCTTGAGCAGAACCTGACGATCCACTGCTATCAGCCCGAGTCCGGCTATTGTGCCTGTCTGCTTCTTCCTGAGGATTAAAGTTTTCGCATGCCCCAAAGCCCCCCGCGAAGAGGGTGGCTCCCGCTGCGGCGGAGACGGGCCGATGAGGGCATCGGCCCCTACAAAGCGCATCCGTAAATGCCCATTGCTGCACAAAAAACATCCCCGTCCCGGGACGGGGTATCTTTTACGGCAGATCAAATTCGCGCTCCAACAGCCCGCGCACCTGCTCCATATTTTTCTCGTTGTACTCCAGTTCGCCGTTGTCAAAAAACAGCGCCGCACTGTAGATGAACGTCTTGCGTTTACGCACATCCGGCGGCATCTGCACTTCCTCGCAATACCGCGATACGACCTCATACGTCTTGATGCTCATCTGCCCGCGCAGCACGCGATATTCCTCGTCGCAATCCTGAAAGCTCTGCATTACGATCCGGCGAAACGCCGGGTGCTCTGTCAGAAAGCGGATGTAGTGCATGCTCACCTGCACCAGCTGCTCCCGTGCGCTGTCATGCTTGCACTTTTCCAGCAGCACCGTCTGCTCCGCGTCGTAGAGCCGATTGATATAGCCGAGGATCTCGGCGATGAACTCGTGTGAATCCTTGAAATGCTTATACGGTGCCGCGCACGACATACCGCACGCCTTCGCCACGCGGCGCGTGGAAAAATGCTGGATACCATATTCGTTCAGTTCTTCCAAACCTGCGAGGATCAGCGCCTCGCGCGTATTTCGAGCGCCCGTATTCTCTTTTGCTCCCATTCCAATCCGCCGCCTTCCTGTTTTTATTTATTTTACGCAATTTTTCTGCACCCGTCAACCCGAAATTCTGTGAACGTCCGCGCTTGACTAAGCCGGAAATCATGGTATAATTGAGAATAGTTATCACGGTTATCACTGATAGCTGTTTATTTTTCCGTATCAGTTATCGGTGATAACTTAAAATATGTCCATTGGTTATCGGTGATAACTAAAAATTATTTTTTGGAGGAACCTAATTATGTCGGATAAAGTTTTTCAGGCCATCGCAGAGCTGATCGCGGAGCGCAACGACTCCAATCCCGCCGAAGTCACCCGTGACACCCGCTTCCAGGATGTCGGCATCGACTCGCTCGACACCGTCGAGATGCTGATGAACCTTGAGGACAAGATCGGCGTCGAGATCGAGCTGTCGCAGAAGGTCGAGACCGTCGGCGAGCTGGTCGACTATGTCGTCGCGCACGCGGAATAAGCCATGATCCATACCGAACTTTGCGATCTGCTCGGCATCGAGTACCCGGTCTTTCAGGGCGGCATGGCGTGGATCGCCGATGGCAAGCTGGCCGCAGCCGTGTCAAACGGCGGCGGCCTCGGCGTCGTGGCTGCGGGCAACGCCCCGGCGAGCTATGTACGCGAGCAGATCCGGATCGCCAAATCCCTGACGGAAAAGCCCTTCGGTGTCAACATCATGCTCATGAGTCCGTTCGCGGATGAAGTTGCGCAGGTGACTGCGGAGGAGCGCGTCGCCGTCGTGACGACCGGCGCGGGCAACCCCTCGAAATACATGCAGCTCTGGAAAGACGCCGGAATCAAGGTCATCCCGGTCGTGGCCTCCGTCGCCATGGCGAAGCTGATGACCCGCCTCGGCGCGTCGGCCCTCATTGCCGAGGGCGGCGAGAGCGGCGGACATGTCGGCGAGCTGACGACGATGGTGCTCGTCCCTCTGGTCTGCGACGCGACCACGCTGCCGGTTCTGGCGGCGGGCGGCATTGCAGACGGCCGCGGCTTTGCCGCCGCGATGATGCTCGGCGCCTGCGGCGTCCAGATGGGGACGCGCTTCCTCTCTGCCGAGGAATGTAGCATCCATCCCACGTATAAAGAAAAGATCGTCAAGGCGGGCGACCTCGCCACGATGGTCACCGGCAAACGCCTCGGCCATCCCGTGCGCAGTCTGCGCACTGCCTTTGCCCGGAACTACAGCAAGGCCGAATACAGCGCCATGCCCGATGCCGAGCTGGAGCAGCTCGGCGTCGGCGCGCTGCGCAAAGCCGTGCAGGATGGCAACTTGGAGGAAGGCTGTTTCCTCTCCGGTCAGATCGCGGCCATGGTCACGAAGGTCGAACCCGCAGCGGATATCGTCCGCAGCGTCGTCGAAGAGGCCGAACCCATCCTGAGAGGAGCCGCGAAATGGGTAAAATAGCCTTCGTTTTCTCCGGTCAGGGCGCGCAGTATCCCGGCATGGGCCGCGAACTTGCTGACCGTTCCCCCGCCGCACGTGCAGTGTTCGCAGCAGCGGATGCCCTCCGTCCCGGCACGTCGGCGCAGTGCTTCTCCGCCTCGATGGAAGAGCTTTGCGAGACGAAGAACACGCAGCCCTGCATGTTCGCCGTCGAGCTAGCGGCGGCTGCCGCATTGCGCGAGGCCGGCATCCGGGCCGACATGGCCGCCGGCTTTTCCCTTGGCGAGCTGGCCGCGCTGACCTACGGCGGCGCAATGGATTTTGAAACGGGATTTTCGCTTGTCTGCCGCCGCGCGGAGCACATGCAGAAGGCCGCAGAGGCCCGCGATACCGCGATGGCCGCCGTGCTGAAGCTCACGCCAGACGCCGTCATAGCCCTCTGCGCAGACTTTGCCGAGGTCTACCCCGTCAACTTCAACTGCCCCGGCCAGATCACCGTCTCCGCTGCGGCGGAGCAGATGCCCGCCTTCCTCGCGGCGGTCAAGGCCGCCGGGGGTCGTGCCATCCCACTGAAGGTGCGCGGCGGCTTCCATTCGCCTTTCATGGCAGAAGCCGCGACCTCATTCGCAGCGGATCTCGCCGCAGCGAAGCTGAGCGCCCCCGCGATCCCGGTCTACGCCAACCGCACGGCGCAGCCCTACGGGTCCGAAGTCGCCGGGATGCTCGCCGGACAGATCGACCATCCCGTCCTCTGGGAGGACTCGGTTTGCGCCATGATCGCCGCCGGAGCCGACACGTTCCTCGAGCTTGGCCCGGGCCGGACGCTCTGCGGCCTGATTGCGAAGACGGACGCCTCTGTCCGCACGTTCGCGGCAGAAAAGACCGAAGATTTTGAGAAGCTCACGCAGGAGGTCACCCCATGCTGACAGGAAACGTAGCACTCATCACAGGCGGCTCGCGCGGCATCGGCGCGGCCTGTGCCAGAAAGCTGGCCGCGCTCGGGGCCGATATCGCCGTCGTCTACGCGGGCAACGTCGAAAAGGCGAACGAGGTCTGCGCCGCGTGCGAAGCGCTCGGCGTCCGCGCGCGCGCATATCAGTGCGATGTGGCGGATTTCGACGCCGTGAAGCAGACCGTCGCCGCCGTCAAGGCGGAGCTTGGCAGTGTGGATATTCTCGTCAACAGCGCCGGCATCACGCGCGACGGCCTTGTCGCCGCAATGTGCGAGGCAGATTTTGACGCCGTGATCGACACGAACCTCAAGGGCACCTTCAACATGATCCGGCACTGCGCACGCCTGTTCCTGCGGACGGGCCGCGGCCGCATCGTCAATATCAGCTCCGTCGCGGGCGTCGCCGGCAACGCCGGTCAGGCCAACTATTCCGCCTCCAAGGCGGGCGTCATCGGCCTGACGAAGTCCGTCGCGCGCGAGCTGGCCCCCAAGGGCATCACCTGCAACGCCGTCGCGCCCGGATTCGTCGCGACGGATATGACCGCTGCCCTCCCCCTCACCGATGAGCAGATCCGCGCAGCCGTGCCGCTTGGCCGGATGGCGAAGCCGGAAGAGATTGCGGACGCGGTCGCCTTTTTGCTCCAATCGGACTACATCACCGGACAGGTATTGTGCGTTGATGGTGGAGTCGCCATCTAGATCACCAGAGAATGAGGTGAAACAATGAACGAAGCTGAAATCCGTAAATACGCCCGCCTCATGCAGGAGCTTGGGCTGACCGGCCTTGAGGTCAAGGAAAACCTCGGCGTCGTGCGCCTCGAACGCGCAGGTGCCGCATCTCCCGCCGTTATGACCGCCGCCGTGCCTGCCGTGCAGGACGTGCCCGCAGCTCCGACCTCGTCCGAGGTACGCTCCCCGATGGTCGGCATCTTCTATGCCGCGCCCGCCGAGGACGCCGAGCCGTTCGTCGAGGTGGGCCGCCGTGTCAAAAAGGGCGACACGCTCTGCGTGATCGAGGCGATGAAGCTCATGAACGAGATCACCGCCGAACAGGATGGCACGATCGTCGAGATCTGCGCGCAGAATGGGCAGGCCGTCGAATACGGCACACCCCTGTTCCGCTATGAGGAGGGCTGACATGGACCGCGAAGAACTGATGACCATATTGCCCCACCGCGACGGGATGCTCCTGCTCGACCGTGTCGAGCGCGAAGAAGATGTCGCGCACGGCTTTTTCCGCATCCCCGAGGACGCATGGTTCCTGAAGGGCCATTTTCCCGGCAACCCCATCGTCCCCGGCGTGATGCTCTGTGAGATCCTGGCGCAGTCGGTCTGCGTGCTGCTGCAAAGCGAGATGACGGACGATCTCCAGCCCCTCTATACCGGGCTGAACAACGTCCGCTTCCGCGCCCCGGTGCGACCGGGCGACCTGTTCGAGACGCGCTGCCGCATCACGAAGGCCAGACGCCCCTTTTTCTTTGCCGAAGGCAGCGGCTTCGTCGGCGACAAGCTCGCCGTCAAGGCCGAGTTTTCCTTCGCACTGATGGAGAAATCGAATGTTTTCTAAAATTCTGATTGCGAACCGCGGCGAGATCGCCGTCCGCATCATCCGCGCCTGCAAGGAGATGGGCATTGCCTCCGTCGCCGTCTACTCCGAGGCCGACCGCGACTGCCTGCATGTCGCCCTCGCCGACGAGTGCGTCTGCATCGGTCCGGCCTCGCCGAAGGACAGCTACCTCTGTCAGGATCGTATCCTCTCCGCCGCGCTGCTCACCGGCGCGCAGGCCATCCACCCCGGCTACGGCTTCCTCTCCGAAAATGCGGAGTTTGCCGCAGCCTGCCGGAAAAACGGCATCGCCTTCATCGGCCCGGACGCCGAATGCATGGCCCGCCTGAGCGATAAGACCAGCACGAAGGAGGCGTTTGCCAAAACGGCGCTCCGCCCCATCCCGGGCACCGGCGTGCTCTCCTCCGCCGAACAGGCCGCCAAAGAAGCCGGATCCATCGGCTATCCCGTCATGCTCAAGGCCCGCTCCGGCGGCGGCGGCCGCGGCATCCGCGTCATCCATTCGCGGGGCGAGCTGCTTCAGGCCTATCCTCTGGCCGTGGCCGAGAGTGAAGCCGCCTTCGGCGACGGAGCCGTTTATCTTGAAAAATACGTCCATCCCGCGCGCCACATCGAGGTGCAGATCCTCGCCGACGAGGAAGGCCATGTCGTCTGCCTCGGCGAGCGCGACTGCTCCGTCCAGCGCCGCCACCAGAAGCTGCTCGAGGAATCCCCTTCCCCTGCGGTCGACAGCGAGACGCGCACAGCGCTCTTTGCCGCCGTGGCGGACGCCGTCCGAGCCATCGGCTATACGGGCGCGGGCACGCTTGAATTCCTGCGCGACCCGGACGGCAATCTCTGGTTCATGGAGATGAACGTCCGCCTTCAGGTCGAGCACGCGGTCAGCGAGATGCTCACCCTCGTCGACCTTGTCAAATGGCAGATCCGTACCGCGGCAGGCGTCAGCCTGCCCTTTTCGCAGACGGACATCCCGATGAAGGGCGCGGTCATCGAATGCCGGATTAACGCCCTCTCGCCGGGGACGGTCTCGCTGCTGCACGTACCGGGCGGCCCGTTCGTCCGCTTCGACACCTACCTCGTGCAGGGTGTCGCCGTCAGCCCGTTCTACGATTCGCTCGTCGGCAAGCTGATCGTCTACGCCGCCACGCGCGAAGAGGCCCTGCGCAAGATGCGCGCCGCGCTCTGTGAGCTGGTCATCGACGGCGTCGAGACCAACATCGCCGAGCAGCTGCGCATCATCTCCGATCCGCGCTTTTCCTCCGGCCGCTATGACCTGACCATGATGGAGGGCTGATTATGCCGTTTCTGAACTTTCTCTTCCAGCCGAAAAACGAGCTGGAATCCGGCGGACGCTCCGTCGCGCCCGTGCAGTCGGACGCCAGCGAGCCGGAAAAGAACTGCCCCAACTGCCACCGGGACATCCCGATCAGCACGCTCTGGAGCAACTATAATACCTGCCCCTGCGGCTACCATTTCCGCATGAGCGCCCGCCAGCGGCTCCACTACCTGACCGACCGCGAGAGCTTTACCGAGCTGTTTGCGGACGTCGTCACCGGCGACCCGCTCGGCTTTCCGAACTATGCGGAGAAGATCGAGACGGTCCGCGCCTCGAGCAAAGAGCCGGAGGCCGTTGTCTGCGGCACCGGACGCATCAGCGGCCATCCCTGCGCCCTGTTCCTGATGGAGCCGTACTTCATGATGGGCAGCATGGGCGCCGCCGTCGGCGAAAAGATCACGCGCACATTTGAATACGCGCTGGAACACAAGCTCCCGGTCATCGGCGTGACCGTCTCCGGCGGCGCGCGGATGCAGGAGGGCCTTGTCTCCCTCATGCAGATGGCGAAGACCAGCGCCGCCGTCAAACGACACAGCGACGCGGGCCTTTTCTACCTTTCCCTGCTGACCGACCCGACCATGGGCGGCGTCACGGCGAGCTTTGCGATGGAGGCCGACGTCATCCTCGCCGAACCCGGCGCGGGCATCGGCTTTGCTGGGGCGCGCGTCGTCGAGCAGACGACGAAAAAGCCGCTGCCCAAGGGCTTCCAGAAGGCGGAGAGCATGCTCGCCCACGGCTTTGTGGACAGCATCGTCCCCCGCGCGAAGCAGAAGGAGGCCATTTCGCAGCTGCTTGCAATGCACGAAGGAGGGCTGAGCCATGGCGACGGCGTATGAGCGCGTCCGCATTGCCCGCGGGGCCAAGCGCCCGACGGGCATAGACTATCTACAGAATGTATTCCACGGCTTTTTTGAGCTGCACGGCGACCGCCGCTACGCGGACGACCCAGCCATCGTCGGCGGCCTGGCCTACCTCGGCGCGACGCCGGTGACGGTGATTGCGATCGAAAAGGGCCATACCGCCAAAGAGCGCATCCAACGCGGCTTCGGCGCGCCGCAGCCCGAGGGCTATCGCAAGGCGCTGCGCCTGATGCGGGAAGCTGAAAAATTCCACCGTCCGGTCGTCTGCTTTGTCGACACATCCGGCGCGGGCTGCAACGTCGGCGCGGAGGAGCGCGGCCAGGGCGAGGCCATCGCCGAATGTCTGACCACGATGAGCGCGCTGCAAACGCCCGTGCTCTCCATCCTCATCGGCGAGGGCGGGAGCGGCGGCGCACTGGCGCTCGCCGCGGGCGACCGCGTCTGGATGCTGGAAAACGCGGTCTATTCCGTGATCTCCCCGGAGGGCTGCGCCACGATCCTCTGGAAGGACGCCGCCAAAGCCGAACAGGCCGCCGAAGAGCTGAAGCTGACGGCGGACGACGCGCTCGCGCTCGGCGTGGTCGAATCGGTCATTCCCGAAGCGGGACTCGGCGAGCCGGAGTTTTATGACGCGCTGTCCCAGCGCCTGATGCGCGAGGTCGACGCGCTGACCGAAATGCCGATCCAGGAGCTTCTTTCCGCGCGCTACGCGCGCTTCCGCCGCTTCGGCGGGGAGGCACAGGCATGAACCGGACGCCCTATCGCCGCCGCGTGCAGTATTACGAGACCGACCAGATGGGCATCGTCCATCATTCCAACTATATCCGCTGGTTTGAAGAGGCGCGGACGGACTTTCTTCGCAACAACGGCATCGTCTATTCCGATCTGGAGCAGAGCGGCGTCATGATCCCGGTCGTGAATGTATCCTGCCGCTTCCGCACCCCGGCGCGCTACGACGAGTGGATCGAGATCACCACCGCCCCCACCGCCTACAACGGCGCGCGGCTCGACTTTTCCTACGAAGTCCGGAATGCGTCCGGCAAGCTCCTCGCCACCGGGACGAGCGAGCACTGCTTCATGGACGCGCAGCGCTGGGTCCCCATCAACATGAAACGCAGACAGCCTGAACAGCACGCCTGCATGGCGGCGCTGCTGGAAGAGGCCGGAGGTATGATATGAAACGAGTAGCAGTCACTGGTCTGGGCGTCATCAGCCCCGTTGGCAACGACGTCCCCACGTTCTGGAACGCCCTTTGCTCCGGCACGTGCGGCATCGGCCCGATCACAAAATTCGACGCCACGGACTATCCCGTCAAGCTCGCCGCCGAGGTGCGCGACTTTGACCCCAGGCAGTACATGGAAAAGCTGGACATCCTGCACAGCGATGTCTATACCCATTTTGCGATGGCGGCGGCCTGCCAGGCCGTGGCTGACAGCGGCATCGCCGGAACGCTCGACGCAGAGCGCGTCGGCGTCTACATCGGCAGCGGCATCGGCGGCATCGCCACGTTTATGACCGAGCATTCCAAGCTCTTGAACCGCGGCCCGCGCCGCGTCTCCCCGTATTTCATCCCCATGATGATCCCGAACATGGCGTCCAGCATGATCGCCATGCGCTATCACTTCCACGGCCCGGCCATGCCGATGGTCACAGCCTGCGCCTCCGGCACAAACGCCATCGGCGAAGCGCTCCGCCTCATTCGCCACGGCTATGCCGACGCGATGGTGGCCGGCGGCGCGGAGGCGACCGTCAACGCGCTGGCCGCCGCGGGCTTCTCCAATATGCAGGCCCTCTCCCCCTCCGAAGATCCGAACGCCGCTTCCCTGCCCTTCGACGTCCGCCGTGCGGGCTTCGTCATGGGCGAGGGCGCGGGCGTGCTCGTCCTCGAGGAGCTGGAGCATGCGAAGCAGCGCGGCGCGACGATCTATGCCGAACTGACTGGCTACGGCTCCACCTGTGACGCCTATCACATCACCTCCCCCGATCCCAGCGCGGCGGAGAGCGCCCGCGCCATCGCGGATGCCTGGCGCGAGACCGGACTCGATACCGACCGCGTCTACTTCAATGCCCACGGCACCGGCACGCCCATGAACGACCGTATCGAGACGCTCGCGATCAAAAAAGCGCTCGGCGAAGACCGTGCGCGCAGGATCACCATCAGCTCCACCAAGTCCATGACCGGCCACATGCTCGGCGCGGCGGGCGGAGCCGAGGCCATCGCCTCCGTGCTGGCCCTGCGGGACGGCATTGCGCCCCCGACGATCAACCTGACGCAGCCGGACCCCGACTGTGACCTCGACTATACGCCGCTGACCGCGAAGCATGCCGATTTTGACGTTGCCCTCTCCTCCTCGCTCGGCTTCGGCGGACACAATGCCTGCCTCGCCTTCCGGAAATGGGAGGATTGAGATGCGGGACAGAATTGTAATCACTGGCATGGGCGTGGTAACGCCGGTGGGTATCGGCGTGGACACCTACTGGGAGAACCTGACGGCGGGCGTCTGCGGCATCGGCGAGATCACGCAGATCGACACCACGGCGCTGCCGATTCACCGGGCAGCGGAGGTACACGGCTTCCACCCGAAGGATTTTATGCCGACGCGGTTGGCGCTTGACCTTGAACCCTATCAGCAGTACGCATACGCGGCGGCGGAACAGGCGCTCGCGCAGAGCGGCTTGCAGGGTTCGGCGCGCGTGGGCGTTGTGATGGCCACGGCGCTGCACGGACTGACTATCATCACGAAAACGCAGACGCGCATTGACGTGCGCGGACAGTCGGCGGAGCCGAAGCTGCTGACGAAGTGCATGGGCAATCTGGCGGCGTGCCAGTTTTCGATCATGCACCAGATCACGGGGCCGAGCCTGACCGTGAGCACGGCCTGCTCGTCGGGCGGCGACGCAATTACGATGGGCACGATGCTGCTGCGCAGCGGAATGGCCGACGCCGTCGTCGTGATGGCGGGCGAGGCCGCGATCTGCCCGGCGTTTTTGCAGAGCCTTGACAAGGTCGGCGCGCTTTCAGCGACCGGCGAGAGCCGCCCATTTGACGTGACGCGCAACGGATTTGTGACCGGCGAGGGCGGCGGCGCGCTGATTTTGGAGACGGAATCGGCGGCGAACGTGCGCGGCGCGAAGCCGCTGGCGCGGCTGCTCGGCGCGGCGAACAACACGGATGCCTACCACCCGGTCTCCCCTGCGCCGAACGGCGCGGGCGCGGCGGCTTGTATCCGCCTGGCGCTGGCCGACGCCGGTTTGACACCGGAGGGAATCGACTATCTCAATGCCCACGGCACGGCGACCGTGAAGGGCGACATTGCCGAGGCCTGCGCGATTCGCGCGGTATTCGGCGACCTGCCTGTTACGGTCAGCTCCACCAAGGGCGCGACCGGCCATATGATGGGCGCAGGCGGCCTGACCGAGGTCATCACCTGCGTACAGGCCATCCGCACCGGCCTTCTTCCGCCGAGCCTCGGCCTGACGGAGCAGGACCCGGAATGCCCGCTGCATCTCACAGGACCCACCGCTGTGCAGCAGCCTGTCCACGCCGCCATTTCGAACGCCATGGGCTTCGGCGGGCAGAACAGCTGCATCGTCGTGGGCCGCTATCAGGAGTGAACATGAACGAAACCTATGATGTATCCGCGTTCCGCGCCGTCTTCGAGCGGAGCTTCACCTGGATCTCCGGCTTTCTGCGCAATGTGCGCCGCTTCGGCGAAAAGACGGCCGTGATCGACCCGGCCTCCGGCCGGACGTGGACGTATGCCGCGCTGAACCGAGACGCGAACCGGCTGGCGAACGCTCTGCTTGCCGCGGGCGTCGGCCCGGGCGACGTGGTGCTCTACCAGCTTTACAACTCGACGCAGTTTGTCCTGTCCTACCTTGCACCGCAGAAGCTCGGCGCGATCAACGAACCGGCCAATTTCAACCTCGCCGCCGGAGAAACTGCCCGCCTGATCGACCGCGACCGACCCAAGGTCTACATCTACGACTGCGACGTCGCAGAGATGGCCGCAAAGGCCCTCTCCCTCGCCGCCCATCAGCCTGCGCTGGTGCTGGCGGTCGACGCCCGGAGTGAGCGCCCCGCGCTGCCCGAAGGACATCGTTTTTTTGACGATGTGCTGGCCGCCTTTCCGGACACGGAACCGATCACGAACCGCATTCCCAACCTTTACGACGAGGTCACGCGCCTCGGCACCTCCGGCACGACCGGCACGCCTAAGGGCGTCCCGCTGAACAATGCGAACGAGGTGCTCTCGGCGCACGACGCGATCATGCACTTCCCGCTGACGCCGAACGACGTCACGATGAACATGACGCCGTGGTTCCACCGCGGCGGGCTGCACTCCGGTGGGCCGACCGCGACACTCTACGCCGGGGCCTCGCTCGTGGTCATGCGGATGTTCGGCGCGAAGGCGTGCTTCGATGCCGTGGGACGATACGGCGTCACGTTTCTGATCGGCGTGCCGTCTGCGCTCGAAAAGCTGGCGGCACGGCAGGAAAAGCATCCCGCCGATCTCAGTGGTCTGCACGGCATCGTCACAATGGGCAGTCCGCTCGAACGCGAGAGCTGCATCCGCTTCCAGCGGCTGCTGACGCCGCGCATCTTCAACGGCTACGGCACGACCGAGACGTTCTGGAACAGCTTCCTCCGCCCGGACGACCTGCCGCAGATGGCGGGCAGCGCCGGACGGGCCTGCACGGACGATGAGGTCCGCGTCGTGGCCCTGCACGAAGGCCGCGATGCCAGCCCGGACGAGACCGTCCCCACCGACGGTGAGACGCCGGGCGAGATCATCCTCTTTGCCCCGTATAAATCCGCGCTCTGCTACACGCAGAACCCGGAGCTGACGGCAGAGCGTTACAAGAACGGCTGGTTCTACACGCACGACGTCGGCACGTGGGACGCGGGGCACTACGTCACCGTCCGCGGCCGCCGCGACGATATGATCGTCTGCATGGGCGAGAATATCTACCCCGCTCAGCTCGAAGAGGTGCTCTGCACGCACCCGAAGGTGGCAGATTGCATGGTCGCCGGCGTGCCGGACGCTTCGCGCGGCGAATCCGTCGCGGCCTATCTCATTCCGGCGGACGATACGCTGACCGCGAAGGAGCTGGCCCGCTGGTGCGCGGCAAACGACGACCTTTCGGACTATAAATGTCCGCGCTATTACCGCTTCGTCACGGAGCTGCCATACAACGCGACCGGCAAAAAGCTGCACGTGCAGCTGAAGCGGCAGGCCGCCGCCGATCTGGCGGACGGGCTGCTCGAACGGCCCTGAATCTCAAAAGCCTGAGCCATTTGGCTCAGGCTTTTTTGATATCGTCAAATAGGATTCGTTGTATTTTTGTAAAAAGCATGATAAAATGAAAAATACAGTATGACCACATCGGCGCATTGCCAGCATTTTCACAAAAACCAGTTTCAGTCCGCAAAATTCAGGGTTTTCCCCTGTTTTCACGTAAGATCCACAATGACAGGAGGGCATTTATGAAAGAAC
>ENA-UESC01000696-UESC01000696.1-human-gut-metagenome-genome-assembly--contig:-NODE-696-length-30801-cov-7.179859_pt1 | contig 30801 bp, 31 predicted proteins | sample MGYA00242998_ERZ507999 | MGnify/ENA primary metagenome ERZ507999 (study PRJEB26167, sample SAMN06115465) | human gut metagenome | host: Homo sapiens | place: China:Hubei | collected 2016-04-27 | study... | reverse complement strand
TCAAAAAGCCGGAGACCATCAACTACCGCACCCTGAAGCCCGAGCGCGACGGCCTGTTCTGCGAGCGCATCTTCGGGCCGACGAAGGACTGGGAATGCCACTGCGGCAAGTATAAGAAGATCCGCTACAAGGGCAAGATCTGCGACCGCTGCGGCGTCGAGGTCACGAAGGCCAAGGTTCGCCGCGAGCGCATGGGCCACATCGAGCTGGCCGCGCCGTGCAGCCACATCTGGTACTTCAAGGGTATCCCGTCCCGCATGGGCCTGCTGCTCGACATCAGCCCGCGCATCCTCGAGAAGGTTCTCTACTTCGCCAGCTATATCGTCACCGATCCCGGCGACTGCCCGCTGGTCAAGAACCAGATCCTCTCCGAAAAAGAATACCGCGACATGCGCGAAAAGTATGAGGACGACTTCAAGGCCGGCATGGGCGCCGAGGCCATCAAAGAGCTGCTCCAGCAGATCAACCTCGATGAGCTTTCGGAGCAGCTGCGCTCCGAGCTGAAGGACGCCTCCGGCCAGAAGAAGCTGCGCATCATCAAGCGCCTCGAAGTGGTCGAATCCTTCCGCATGTCCCACAACGACCCGACGTGGATGGTCATGGACGTGCTCCCGGTCATCCCGCCCGAGATCCGCCCGATGGTCCAGCTGGACGGCGGCCGCTTCGCGACCTCCGACCTCAACGACCTCTACCGCCGCGTCATCAACCGCAATAACCGCCTCAAGCGCCTGATCCAGCTCTCCGCGCCGGATATCATCATCCGCAACGAGAAGCGTATGCTGCAAGAAGCGGTCGATGCCCTGATCGACAACGGCCGCCGCGGCCGCGCCGTCACCGGTGCGAACAACCGTGCGCTCAAGTCCCTTTCCGACATGCTCAAGGGCAAGCAGGGCCGCTTCCGCCAGAACCTGCTCGGCAAGCGTGTCGACTATTCCGGCCGTTCCGTCATCGTCGTCGGCCCGGAGCTGAAGCTCTATCAGTGCGGCGTGCCGAAGGAAATGGCCATCGAGCTGTTCCGGCCGTTCGTGATGAAGAAGCTGGTTGAGGACGGCCTCGCCAACAACATCAAGTCCGCCAAGAAGATGATCGACAAGGGCAAGGACGAGGTCTATGACGCCCTCGAGGACATCATCAAGGACCGCCCGGTCATGCTCAACCGCGCGCCGACGCTCCACCGCCTCGGTATTCAGGCGTTTGAGCCGGTGCTGGTTGAGGGCCGCGCGCTCAAGCTCCATCCGCTCTGCTGCACCGCGTTCAACGCGGACTTCGACGGCGACCAGATGGCCATTCACGTGCCGCTGAGCGCCGAGGCGCAGGCGGAGGCCCGTATGCTGATGCTCTCGGCGAACAACCTGCTCCGTCCGCAGGACGGCAAGCCGGTCACCGTGCCGACGCAGGATATGATCCTCGGCACGTATTATCTGACCTATCAGCGCTACGACGTCGATGCGTTCGACACGCTGCACGAGATCTTCCCGCTGCTCGACTGCGGCAAGCTCGCGCCCGAGAAGCCCATCTGGGTCAAGAACGTCTGGGACGACCCGGCGAGCGAAGGCTATCAGATGTACCTGCGTACCCGCGGCGAGCTGCTCGAAAATGAGACCGACCGCCCGGAGACGATCCCCGGCTCGTATCAGACCCTCGAAGAGGCTGTCAAGGCGTGCGAGGCCGGCGAGGTCGCGCCCGACGAGACCATTTATATCTGGAACGTCTGGGACAAGGACGCCGACATCAAGGAAGAGAACCACATCTATATCCGCACCGTCGGCGAATACGCCAGGCAGGCACTCGAGGCCGGCTCGGTCAAGCCGCGCGAGGTCTTCAAGATGTACCACTCCGAGGACGAGGCCATGATGGCCTACGCCGAGGGGCTGGTCGACATGCACGACCCGATCAAGGTCTGGAAAGAACTCGAGATCGACGGCAAGAAGGAGCACCGCGTCATCGACGCGACCGTCGGCCGCCTGATCATCAACGACGCCATTCCACAGAACCTCGGCTTCAAGAAGCGTGAGACCACCGACGAGATGTTCCCGCTGGAGATCGACTTTGTCGTCGGCAAGAAGCAGCTCGGCAAGATCATCGACAATTGTATCCGCATCAACGGCTTCACCCTGTCGACCGAAATGCTCGACAAGGTCAAGGCCCTCGGTTATAAATATTCTACCAGAGCCTCCATCACCGTTTCCATCGCGGATATGGAGATCCCGGAGAAGAAGTATGAGCTCATCCATGAGGCCGAGAAGGAGGTCGTCAAGATCGACCGCCAGTACAAGCGCGGCTTCATCACCAACGACGAGCGCTACCGTCTGACCGTCCAGCAGTGGGAGAAGTCCATCAAGGACGTCACCGATGCACTGCAGTCGAACCTCAAGCGCTTCAACCCAATCTTCATGATGGCTGACTCCGGCGCGCGAGGCAGCATGAACCAGATCCGTCAGCTGGCCGGTATGCGCGGCCTGATGGCAGATACGAACGGCCGCACGATCGAAATCCCGATCAAGGCGAACTTCCGCGAAGGTCTGTCCGCTCTGGAATACTTCATCTCCTCCCGAGGCGCTCGAAAGGGCATGACCGATACCGCGCTTCGTACCGCTGACTCCGGCTATCTGACCCGCCGCATGGTTGACGTCTGCCAGGACGTCATCATCCGTGAGAACGACTGCGGCTCCACGAACGGCAGCTGGAAGGGCGACTATTATGAGAAGGGCCAGCTGATCGACTCCTTCGGCAACCGTATCCGCGGCCGCTACCCGGTCTACGATATCACCGACCCGAAGACAGGCGAACTGCTGCACTCCAAGGACGTCATGCTCCGCGAGGAGGATGCCGCCAAGTTTACGGCCCACGGCATTGACCGTGTGTACGTCCGCTCTGTCCTCGGCTGCAAGGCCCGTTCCGGCGTGTGCGCACGCTGCTACGGCATGAACCTTGCGACGAGCGAACTTGTCAATCTGGGCGAGGCAGTCGGCATCATCGCTGCGCAGTCTATCGGCGAGCCCGGCACGCAGCTGACCATGCGTACTTTCCACACCGGCGGCGTCGCGGGCGACGATATCACGCAGGGCCTTCCCCGTGTTGAGGAATTGTTCGAGGCCAGAAAGCCGAAGAAGATGGCGCAGATCTCCGAAATCGACGGCGTTGTCGATGTTGACGATTCGCACCGCACGGCGCTGCGCAACATCACCATTACCGCCGACGACGGTGAGGTCAAGCAGTATCAGGTCCCGTATTCCGTCGGCCTGAAGGTCGAACACGGCAAGCGCGTCCGCAAGGGCGAACCCATCACCGACGGTGCGCTGAACCCGCACGACGTGCTGCGTATTTCCGGCGTTGAGGCCGTACAGGATTATCTGACGCAGGGCGTTCTCGCCGTGTACCGTCAGCAGGGTGTTGACATCAACGAAAAGCACATCGAGGTCATCATCCGTCAGATGATGCGCAAGGTTAAGGTCGAAGAGCCCGGCGATACAACGCTGCTGTCCGGCACGGTCGTTGACATGTTCGAGTTTGAAGACGCCAATGCCGCTGTGCAGGCGCGCATTGACGCCGGCGAGACGGATCTCAAGTTTGCAACCGACAGCCTGATCCTCATGGGCATCACGAAGGCGTCCCTTGCAACCGAGTCCTGGCTCTCTGCTGCTTCCTTCCAGGAGACGACAAAGGTCTTGACTGATGCAGCCATCAAGGGCAAGGTCGATCATCTGGTCGGCCTGAAGGAAAACGTCATCATCGGCAAGCTGATTCCCGCAGGCTCCGGCCTCAAGGCCTACCGCGACTTCGATACGCTCACTACCCCGGAATCCATCGTGACCGAGGAAATGATCGACGACGAGAAGCTGTAAGCAAGCAAAGTTTATTTCCGGCAGGCGCGGCGAGAGCCGTGCCTGCCGACTGACAGAAAAAGCACCGTTTTCAACAGATGAAAACGGTGCTTTTTGCATATTCAGCTGGAAAGACCAGCCTGCTTCACAGTGAACGGACTGCAATTTTGGCCGGGGCGGCGGTGCAGATGCAGACGGAATATCCCGCGAACAGCGGCAGCAGCTGCAAATGCACGCCCGGAACAGACGGAAAGACGCAGCCCTGCGAGACGGTGCAGACCGCAGTCAGACCGGAAAGACCCTCGCCGGTATACTTGAGATAGCTTTCCTTTGCGCACCAGAGATCAAAGAAGGGAACATATGCAGTCCGCTCCAGAAATGCGCACTCTGCCGGCGAAAAAAAGCGGCGCGCAAGCGCCTGCTTCTGACAGGCGCGGTGCTGCTGCACGTCGAGGCCGACGGGGGCGCCGGAAAACGCACACAGCCAGTGTCTGCCGCTGTGCGAGAGATTGAAGTGCAGCTGCGGCGCATGCAGGAAATACGGCTTTCCGTGCGTGCCAGATGCAAGCGTCAGATCTGTCTGGGCGGGTGCAGACAACTGCGCCGCCTGCCGCAGCAGTCGGTGCGACAGGCCGGATGTCCCGTCATACGCGGCGCAGTAGATTGTGACCTGCTGCGGCTCAATCATTCGGCGTGTCGGTCAGGACCTTGCCGATGTTCCACAGATGCGCTGCGCGCTGGGCTGCGTCCAGCCGCTCAGCGTCGCGTTCGTAGCGGATTTCCGCTGTGTGCGCGCCGCAGTCGAGACAGGCTGCGTAAAAGCACCAGCCATTTTCTTCTTCCATCAGTCCTGCGCCGCCACAGATGGGGCACTCCTGCAATTCAATCTGTTCGTAAAGTTCCATGTTGTTCGCTCTCCTGTTTCATTTGGATTCTCAGACCAGTATAGTGCAGCTTTTCCGCCGCGTCAACCAAAACCGTGCCTGCGTAATCGCTAAAAACGCTTGCCGATTCAAGCATTGGCTACTTGACGGATGATGCAGTATACCGTTATACTGAGAAAAAACAGAAGGGCGGCGCAGTATGGACAAGCTTACGATCTTTTTTGACCTCGACGATACGCTCTACGACCGCAGGATTCCCTATGAGCGGGCGTTTTATCAGTTCTTCGGCGGAGCATATACGGAAAAGCTGCCGCTGGCGTTTAACGCGGTCATTCATCGCGGCTACGAGGTCTTTACCGCTGCGCATACCGGAAGAATCACCATGGAGGCGATGCACATCTACCGCCATCAGACGGGGCTGGCAGACGTCGGCATTTCTATCACGCCGGACGAGGCGCTGCGCTTTCAGTCGCTCTATGCCGAACAGCAGCGGCACATCACGCTGAGCGATACGATGTGCCGTGTGCTGGATGTGTGCAAAAATCGCTTCGCTGCTGTCGGCGTTATTACGAATGGAGGCGTTGCCTCGCAGACTGGAAAGCTGAAAAGCCTTGGGATGGAGCGCTGGGCGGCTGTGCCGCTTATTCTGATTTCAGATGCCGTCGGCGTGATGAAGCCTGCGCTGGAAATTTTCCATATGGCGCAAAAGGCCGCAGGAGGCGGCCCGTGCCTGTTTGTGGGCGATTCCTGCTCACAGGATATCGCCGGAGCCGCTGCTTGCGGCTGGAAGACGGTCTGGATGAATCGGCGCTGCGAAAAGCCGGAGCACGTCTGCCCGGACTACACCGTCACGACTGAACAGGAACTGCTTAGCTGCCTGCAAACGATCGCAGACACCGCACAAGGTTGACACTGCCCCGGACAGATGCTTGTCCGGGGCTTCATGCTGCCTTATAAAAACCCGGCGGCGGAAAACTCCGCTGCCGGGCGCTTGAGGGCAAATTTAGATGTTTCTGACGTTCTCGTCTGCAAGGAAGAACAGCGCCAGCGCACCGGGGCCAACGTGTGAGCCGGTCACAGGCTCATAATCGACCATCAGGATATTCTTGGGCGGCTTGCTGCTGCGGCGCAGGAGGGACGCGAGGATCTGCGCGTCGGGCGCGCAGTCGGCGTGGGCGATGCCGACGGTCTGGTCCTGCGCATCCACAACAAGTTCCTCATACCGCTTGGCAATGGCCTCGATGGCACGCTGCCGTCCGCGAAGCTTGGCGAAACAGACGATTTTTCCCTGCGGGTCGCCCTTTAGAAGCGGCTTAATCTGCAAGACTGTTCCGACAGCAGCCTCCAGATTGGACAGACGGCCCGTCCGGCGCAGATAGCGCAGATCGTCAACGGTAAAGATCTGCGCCATGCGGTGACGCAGCGCGCGAAGCGTCTTATAGGTTTCGTCGATACACATCCCTTCACGGCGGCAGTTGACCGCGCGCATGACAAGCAGACCCTCGCCCAGCGATGCGCTGTAGGTATCGACCAGAAGCAGTTTCCTGTCCGGGAATTCCTCACGCAGCTGCCGCGCGGCAATCTGACCCGAGGCATATGAGCCGCTGATTCCGGAGGACATGCTGACGAACAAAACGTCCTCACCGGCTTCCAGCATCGGCGTCAGAACGTCAATATAGCGCTGCGGCGGGATCTGCGAGGTCGTGACCTTCACGCCGCTGCGCATTTGTGTGTAAAAATCTTTTGCGTCAAAGGTTGCCAGATCCATGCAGGACTGCTCTCCCTTGCCGCTCTGGAAGGTGTAGGGGATGATGGTGATCTGCTCCGAGAGCAAATAGTCAGTCGGAAGATTTGCGGATGTATCGGTAACGATTCTGAACATAACGGAACTTCTTTCTTGATGTAATCTTAAATATTAGATTATCACATTTTGACTGCAATGTCAATTCATCTTTCAAATCTGAATTGCTCTTGCATTTATTACCGGATGTGATATACTTAGTTCCGAAAGGTGTGTGCAGCAATGAATTTTGACAATGATCTTGTCGTCGGCAAGCTTCGGCGATGGGAAAAGTTTCTCGCGGCCTATCGGCTTCCGGACTGGGACGCCATTCCGGATTTCGGCCTCTATATGGAGCAGGTCGTGCAGCTTCTGAAGCAGTATCTGGACTATCTGCCGCCGGAACTCAAGCAGGCGGAGCCCATCACGGCAGCGGCCATCAACAACTATGTCCGTACAAAGCTGCTGCCGGAGCCGCGCAAAAAGCGCTATTACCGCATCCATATCGCGTATCTCATCATGATCTGTACGCTCAAGCAAAGCCTGCGGCTGTCGATGCTGTCCACGCTCCTGCCGGGCGATCTTCCGGAGGAGGATGTCAAAAGGGCCTATGCTGCGTTTGTACTGCGCCATCAGCGGTGTGCGAAGTACTTCATCGAGCAGGTCCGTCTGACGGCTGCTGCCATGTTTGACCGGGAGGTCACGACGGAACTGAATGTCCGCGACACGCCGGAGATGATCGTCTCCGCTGCGATTTTGAGCGGATTTACGAACCTGTTCGCGGAGAAGCTTGTGCTGCTGGAGGGCAAAACGCTCGCCGACGGCGGAAGCATCGAGGTAAGAAAATAAACCGGAGCCGGCGTTCCCATTTTGGAACGCCGGCTCCGGCTGTCTAAGAAGTTAAATTGTACAAGCAGCGTATTGTTCGGCTTATCCGATGAGGCTGCATACCAGATCGGTGTATTCGCCTGCGTTTTCGACCGGCAGACCGGCCATGAGCAGCGCCTGCGTGTAGAGAATCTTTACCAGATCCTCCGCCTTCTTCTCGTCCTGTGCAACTGCGATCTGCAGCTTCGAAAAAATCGGATGGTCGGCGTTCAGTTCGAGGATGCGGTCGGCCTTCATGCCGGCCTCGGGGTTCATGCGCTTGAAATATTTCTCCATTTCAAACGTCATGCCGCCGTCGGGGACGACGCTGACGGGATGGCTGCCCAGATTGTCGCTCAAGCGTACGTCCTTTACTTGCTCACCCAGCGTCTTTTTGACGAATTCAAGCGTCTGCTTCGATTTTTCGCTCTTTTCCTCGGCAGCTTTCTTTTCCTCTTCTGTTTCGAGGCCCAGATCACCAGCCGTAATGGCCTTGAGTTCTTTCTCCTGATACTTTGCCAGCGTTTGCGGTACGAAACCATCGACCTCATCGGTCATGAACAGCACATCGCAGCCCTTCTGCTGCAGCTTTTCCATCTGCGGCAGCTGGAGCAGCGCCTCGCGGCTCTCGCCGTTGGCATAGTAAATATACTTCTGATCCTCCGGCATGGCAGCGACGTATTCCTTGAGAGAGATCAGCTTGCCCTGCTTGCTCGACCAGTAGAGCAGCAGATCCTGAAGCGTTTCCTTCTTTGCGCCATAATCGGCCAGAACGCCGTACTTGATCTGCGGGCCGAAGGCTGCGAAGAACTTTTCGTATTTCTCACGGTCGTTGTCCATCAGCTTCTGCAGTTCGGTCTTGATCTTCTTTTCGAGGTTTCCTGCGATGAATTTCAGCTGACGGTCGTGCTGGAGCATCTCACGGGAAATATTCAGACTCAGATCCTGCGAATCGACCACGCCGCGCACGAAGCGGAAGCAGTCCGGCAGCAGATCAGCGCAGTTTTCCATGATCATCACGCCGGAGGAATACAGCCTCAGACCCTTCTTGAAGTCTTTGGTTTAGAAGTCATACGGCGCTTTCGCGGGGATTAACAGCAGGGCCTTGTATGTGACCGCACCTTCGACGTTCGCGTGGATGACGGCTAGCGGGTCTTCAAAGTCGAAGAACTTTTCCTTATAGAAATTGTTGTATTCCTCGTCAGTGACATCCTTTTTGTTCCGGTTCCAGATCGGAACCATGGAGTTGAGCGTCTCAACCTCGGTATACGTCTCATATTCGGGCTTGTCGCTCTTTTCCGTGCCCTCCTTCATGCGGCTTTTTTCAACCGCCATGCGGATGGGGTAGCGGATATAATCGGAATACTTGCGGACAAGGGATTGCAGTTCCCATGTTTTCAGGAAGCGGGAGTATTTTTCGTCGTCCGTGTCGGCCTTCAGCTGCATGATCACGTCCGTACCGGCGGCAGCACGCTCACACGGGGTCATGGTATAGCCGTCCGCGCCCTCGGATTCCCATTTCCAAGCCTCATCGGAGCCGTATTTCTTTGAAATGACGGTCACTTTGTCCGCAACCATGAACGCAGAATAGAAGCCTACGCCGAACTGGCCGATGATATCGGTGTCGGCGGCCTTTTCCTTGTCCAGCGCCTGCTTGAACTGCAGGCTGCCGGAGCGGCAGATCGTGCCGAGGTTGTTTTCCATCTCGTCCTTGTCCATGCCGATGCCGTTGTCGCTGACGGTCAGCGTGTGTGCAGCCTCGTCGGGCTTGAGTTCGATCGCAAAATCGCTGCGGCTGAGGCCGACGTTTTCATCGGTCAGTGCCTGATACGCCAGCTTGTCGATGGCGTCGGAGGCGTTGGAAATAATTTCACGCAGGAAAATCTCCTGATGCGTGTAAATGGAGTTTATCATGAGATCCAGCAAACGCTTGGATTCCGCTTTGAACTGTTTCTTTGCCATATTGAATGTCACGTCCTTTGCAGATTAGCACTCGCACTTCTTGAGTGCTAATTGTATTCTAGCACACTTTTCCTCGTTTGCAAGGGGTTTTTACAAAATTCATAAAGTGTTCATAGCGTCAGCTGACAAGGGCACACATGGTTTTCCCATGCCTGAACAGCAGCTGGCCGCGTTATCCTCGTTGATGGGCGTCAGCCCATCTGCCTCGTCTGCCTTGCCATCTGCTGTCCATGCTCCGGGAAAACTCGAAGACCCGCCGGGCGCTCCGGCGCGTTTTTCGCAAGGCAGAGGACGCAGGCAGGCTGTCGCCTGTCAAGGACGATAACGCCGCGAAAGGCGTGCCGGTGCGCTCCGCGGGCATGTGCACCCTTGTCAACTGACGCTAGCGTCGGTTGATGCTATGCCGCAAAAAACCAGCAGCGCCCGCATGGGCACTGCTGATTTGAATTATGCCTTTGCCATCAGTTCGGCAGCGGGCATGAGGCCGCTGACGTCGGCCTGCGCCATGCTTCCTGCGTCAAACAGCGCTGCAACATTCGGTTCGATCGGCAGCCGCGCGAGAACCGGCAGCGAGAATTGCAGCGCCAGTTCGTCCAGCTTGCTCTTTCCGAAGATCTCCACCTTTTTGCCGCAGTCCGGACACTGGAAATAGCTGTAGTTCTCCACAAAGCCATAAACCGGTACGTTCATCATCCGCGCCATGTTGACGGCCTTGGAGACAATCATGGACACGAGGCTCTGCGGACTTGTGACAATCACCACACCGTCAACCGGAAGCGACTGGAACACCGTCAGCATCACGTCGCCCGTTCCGGGCGGCAGATCGACGAACATATAATCCACATCGCCCCAGCAGACATCCGTCCAGAACTGCTTGACTGCGCCGCCGATGACCGGGCCGCGCCAGATGACGGGATCCGTCTCGTTCGGAAGAAGCAGATTGATGGACATGACCTTAATGCCCTCGGGCGTCTCAGCGGGGAGCATACCGTCGTCACTGCCCACGATCTGCTCGTGCAGGCCAAAGGCTCTGGGGATGGACGGGCCGGTGACATCTGCATCGAGAATGGCTGTTTTGTACCCCAGCTTCTGCATGGCGACGGCCAGCATCGACGTGACGGTCGATTTGCCGACGCCGCCTTTGCCGGAGACGACTGCAATGACCTTTTTGACATTTGATTTCTTGTTCGGCTCTGCCAGCAGGCTCTCCGGCTTGCGGTCAGAGCAGCTTTCTCCGCAGCTGGAACAGTTGCCGCTGCATCCGCTCATAAAAAACACTCCTTTTTGTGTCGTTTGCTGTTATTCTACCACCAAAGCGGGAAAAGTCAAACATCCGCCTGCCGGTTCTGGATCAGCATGCGCAGTTCATCGTGCGCGTGGATCAGCGCGTCGGCATTTTTCTGAAATTCGGTCCAGCGTGCGTCGATCTGCGCGGCAGACTCAGTCAGAAGCCGGTCTGCTTGCGCCTGCGCGTCCTGTACGATCTTATCAGCCTGCTGTTTTGCGTCCTGTAAGATCGCCTCGCGCTGCCGCTGTGCCTCGTCCGTCTTCTGCACCATGTCGGCTGTTGCAGCTTTGACGGAGGCAAGATACTGGTCAGCGGCGGCCTGTGCAGCCTCGAATACGCCGTTTACCTGAATGGCCGCTTCGGCAATAGAGCCGGCGGACGCAATGCGAAGCGTCCGGTCCTCCAGCTGCTGCCGCAGCGCCTGATTTTCCGCAAGGCTGTCTTCATACCGCTTCTGCTGTTCGTAGAGAATATCCAGCAGTTCTGCGCGGCTGAGATGTCTGAGATCCTTATCGGTCATGATATCCGTTCCCTTCCTGCCTGCTTGGGCGTCATCCGTGCCTTGCCTGCCAGAATGCCTTGGCAAAGGCAAAGACCTCACGCAGCGTATAATTTACCTTCAGGATCCACGGCCATGTATCGCTTGCAAGGCCGTACGGCTCCATGGAGAGCGTCCGCGCGATATATTTTGCACGGCACATATGAAAATCACTTGTGACGATCAGCACACGCGACGTATCAAATCCCGCCGCCTCGGCAAGCTTCGACGAAAACAGCAGATTCTCCCGCGTGTTGGATGCTTTGTCCTCTTCTATGACGCGGGAAGCATCCGCACCGTGTTCGATCAGATACCGGGCCATGACGGACGCTTCCGTATACGCTTCGTCCGGTCCCTGTCCGCCGGAGACGATCACGGTTTTATCCGGGTGTTCCTGCATGAAAGTGAGCGTCTTGTCCAGCCGCTTTTTTAACGTCAGCGACGGCCCATCGCCCTGCACCTGCGCGCCGAGTACGACGATAAACGCCGGCGTTTCGTCCTGTGCCATGATGCTGTCCTGTCCCTGCACGGCAATATACCCCATCGCACCGAAAATCACCGCCATGCCTGCGGCAGTCAGACCGGTCAATAGACGGCTCCAATGCTCCGGTGCGTTCTTTTTCTTCAAAATCCGCAGCGCCAGCAAAACCGCCGCAAGCAGCAGCAGGCAAATGCCCGTCATGCCGATGTGCAGCGGCAGCGCCAGACATACTGCGCCGAGCACTGTAAGCAGCGCGATCACCCAGACCGGAATCATGTTGCACCCTCCAAATCAGACGAAAGCCGCTCCCACTCGTCCATCAGGCCGGTGAGTGTGTCGTCGCAAGCCTGCTTTTCTTCCATCAACCGCGCCAGTTCCTGATAATCGGATGCGGCGGCTTCAATCTGCGTATCCAGCTGAGCGGAAAGCTGCTCTTGCTTTTCAATCTCACGTTCCAGCGCACGGACTTGCTTTTCCAGCATCTTACTGCCGGAGGCTTTCGGCTTTTCCTTTCGCTCCTTTTTCAGCTTCTCCGGTGCAGGAGCCGCGATGGCCTCCTTTTCCTTGATGGAGCGGTATTTTTCATACCCGCACGGGAAGTCACGGATATGTCCGTTTTCCAGTTCCCAGATGCGCGTGGCGAATTTGTTGACAAAATACCGGTCGTGGGAGACGAAGATGAGCGTGCCCTCATAATCCTCCAGCGCATCCTCCAGCCATTCGCGCGAGTCGATATCCAGATGGTTCGTTGGCTCGTCGAGGACCAGCAAATTAATCTTCTCATCCATCAGCATGCACAGCCGCAGACGGCTCTGCTCGCCGCCGGACAGGCTTGAAACGGTCTTGAATACGTCCTCGCCCTCGAACAGATACGCGCCCAGCCGGTCGCGTGCGGTCTGTACAGTGCAGTTTTTTTCATAGAGCATCGTGTCAAGCAGCGTCCGCTCGGGGTGGGCAAAATGAATGATCTGCGGCAGATAAGCCCATTTGACCGTGGGGCCGAACTTCACGCGGCCTGCGCCGGCCTCCTCGCCGAGCAGAAGCTTTAGAAATGTAGATTTTCCGGTTCCGTTGTCGCCCAGCAGTGCGATGCGTTCGCCGCCCGCGACCTGCAGTTCAACGTCTGAAAACAGTGTCCGGCCGTCGTATGCCTTGCCGAGCCCCTTGACGGACAAAACCTCGTCGCCGAAGAAGTCCCGCTGGGCGAATTTCGCCCGCATGGTCTTCTCCTGTGTGGGACGGTCAGTTTTTTCGATGCGCTCCATACGGTGCTGAATGGACATGGCGCGGCGATAGAGCGTGCGGTTATTGATACCCCAGCCCTTCATGCGCTCCAGCGTGAAGCCAAGCTGCGAAAGCTTGGCCTGTTCTTTTTCGTACTGCTTCAGCTGAAGTTCAAAGCGCGCCTGCTTTTCCTGCACATAGAACGAATAATTGCCGGAATAAAACTCTGCCTTGCCGTCGTGCAGTTCGACAATGCGGGTCACAACGCGGTCAAGAAAATACCGGTCATGGGAGATCGTCAGGACGGTCCCCTTAAATTTTTCAATATAGCCCTCAAGCCATTCGACCGCGTGCATGTCCAGATGGTTCGTCGGCTCGTCAAGCAGCAGAATATCGGTCTTTTCCAGCAGCAGCCGCGCTAAATTCACGCGCGTTTTCTCTCCGCCGGAAAGACTGTCAAAGTCCTGCTGCCGTTGTGCGGCGGGAATGCCAAGACCGTTGCAGATCTTGTCAGTCTGCATGTCTGTCTCATAGCCGCCGCCGGTCTGAAAGCGCGTGGAAAGCGCATCGTACTCGGTGAGCATGGCCTTATCCGGGTGCGCAGCCATCTGCTCTTCAAGACGGCGCATTTTGCCCTGGATATTGGTAAGTTCCCGAAACGCCGTGCGCAGCACGTCCTCTACCGTATAGCCTGCCGGATAATGCGGGATCTGGGAGATAAGGCCGACCTTCCGGCCCGGTGCAAAGCGCACTTCGCCGGTGTTGTAGTCCAGTTCTCCGGTCAGTATTTTGAAGAGCGTCGTCTTGCCTGCGCCGTTTCGCCCAAGCAGGCCTACACGCTCGCCAGCCTGGATGTCAAAGCTGACGCCGTCCAGCAGATTGGTGTCGGCGTCGAAGCTTTTGACGAGATCTTTTACAGAAATATCGATCATGAGTGCTTCCTCTTGTACCTATGGCGGCTGGTTTCAGTCTCCGCCGTCGCCGCCGAGCAGGGGGCGGATGACGCCGGAGGCGTCGAATCTGGTATCGTGGGAGGTCGTGATGAAGACAAGCTGCGTGGACGGATCCGGCAGCACCTCAGCCATGTCCTCCGTCACAGTCATTACGTCGTTGGCTTTTTCCGTCGTGATATAGACGCGGCTGGCGTACTGTGCGACGGACGGGACCGTCGTGCCCAGTGCGAGGCGGATGGAACTTCCGGTCAGATTTGCACCCAGTGTCTCCGCGCAGTCCTCCAGCGCGGCGATCTGCGTGATAGCCTCGGTGTCCCATGCAATGGAGGAATCGTCCGGTACGGTAAAATTGTCGAACAGAACCTCGTCAAAGCCCCGTGCGTCGAGTTCCAGTGCGATGGCAGCCAGATAACTGCGCGCGTCAAGCGAGTCCGGCCGCAGCCAGTAGCAGCGGCGTTCATCCATCCACAGATCGCCGGATTTTGTCGTCAGAGCGGAGGAATAATGCTTAGCGACAAAGTTCGGGTCGGAGAACGTGGGGACGCGTGCGATGACAATCAGATCGGGCGTTTCGGTCAGTTCTTTGATCAGTGCGTCACAGGCGTCGATGTCTGCGTCGGCCGTCTGCGTATCGGCGATATCTGTCGAATAATAGAAGTTTCCAAGCGGACTTTTGACGTCAATGAGCACGGCGTTGTAGCCGTCTGCGTCCGCAAGCGCCTGCCGCACCTCATCCACACCGTTTGCCAGCATGGTCGTAGAGATATAAAAACCCTGAAGCTGCACAGCGTTCGGGTCTATGTCTGTCTCCTCGGAAGCGGCGGACAGGATTGTTTCAAACGGATACTCCTCTGCGTTGGATGTGTCCGGCACCGTCTGCGGGGTGCGCTGAAGCTTCTGTGTTTTGTCAAAATACACGCCATCCGGCGAATACACGACATAGCGGCCCAGATAGCTGATGCGCGCAAGAATGAGAAGGCCAAGCAGGACTGCTGCCAGCAGCGCGATCAGCGCAATGCGCCGCAGCGTCCGCTTGTTGCGGTAAGAAAAAATACGCATAGGGTTTCTGCCTCCACGTTATGCTTCGAGTAGCGCGGCGGTCACGCGGCACCAGTCCTCCTGCTGCTCGGAGGAAAGAATCTGCAGGCCGTTTTTCTCCAACGCGGCCAGAACCTCGTCCAGCCGTGTATTGAGAATGCCGGAGCAGATGAAAATGCTGTCCTCCTGCAAAAATTCCGGAACAACGCGGCTTAAGGGGATGATAACATCAGCCACGATATTGGCCAGCACCACGTCGTAATGCCCCTTGAGCGACTCCATCATGGCTCTGTCGCCGATTACATCGCCGGTAACGGCGGTAAAGCGGTCGGAGAAAATCTGATTGATGGCGGCGTTTTCCCGGGCAATATCCTCGGCCTTTGGGTCAATATCCACGCCCGTGGCGTGGGCCGCGCCGAGCAGAACGGCGGTGATAGATAAAATGCCGCTGCCGCTGCCGAGATCGAGCACCTGCTCACCGCCCTGAATGGCCCGTTCGAGTTCGCGCATGCACATCTGCGTGGACGCATGCGCGCCGGTTCCGAAGATCATGCCGGGGTCGAGCAGAACCTCAACACGGTTCTCCGGGTTCTCCGGGTGCAGCCACTCGGGTACGACAAGAAGCTTTTCGCCGATGGGCAGCGGCTGATAATACTGCTTCCAGTTGTTTTCCCAGTCCTCGTCCTTGACGTTGGCCAGCTGAACGTCCAGAGAGCCGAAATCCACCGACGGATACTGCGTGCGCAGTGCGGCCAGCTGGCTCTTGAGTCCCTCAATGGTTTCCGGCGCGGACGCGCTCTGCTCCAGATAGAGCCGAATCTGAGACAGTCCCTCCATCTGTTTTTCAAGGCCCTCGTCTACATAGTCCCAATACTGGCGGTTCTGCTCCAGAAAGTCATGGAACTGCTCCTGATCGTCGATAATGAAGCTGTCAAAACCCAAAACGGTCAGCCGGTCGCAGACAAGGTCAATGGCTGCCGGCGTCGTCTTGATGGTCAGTTCAATCCACTGCATGATAATCCTCCCAATCTCCGAAGCCGGAGATCTTTCAAATTGCAATCAATATTTGTTCTATTTTACACGAAACCGGAGCAAATAACAAGTGGGGAGATTCTGATGCGGTAAATTAGCTTAAGTTCTGGCAGGGGTGGGACTCTGCTCCTTCCGCCGGGCGGAGCAGAGTCCCGTCCCTACCAACTGCGTCTGCGCTTGACGCTTTCTGCGGTTTCCCTTGCAAACACTGGATTTTGTGGTATGATAATAAAAAATGAACGTATGAGGTTTTTCTATGATTACCATTTCCAACCTTGCCATGCAGTTCGGCGGCTCTGTGCTGTTTAAGCAGGTCGATCTGCAATTTACGCCCGGCAGCTGCTATGGCATCATCGGTGCCAACGGCGCGGGCAAATCAACGTTTTTGAAGCTGCTGTCCGGCGAACTGGAGCCGACGTCCGGTGAAATCTTCATCAAGCCCGGCGCGCGCATGTCTGTTTTGAAGCAGGATCAGAACCAGTATGACGCGTATACCATTCTCGATACCGTCATCATGGGCAATCAGCACCTGTATGATGTCATGAAGGAAAAGGACGCGCTCTATGAAAAGCCCGATTTCTCCGAAGAGGACGGCATGCGCGCAAGCGAACTTGAGGCGGAATTTGCCGATATGGACGGCTGGGAGGCCGAGTCCGACGCGTCAAAGCTGCTGCAGGGCCTCGGCATCCCGGTGGAACTCCACTATGATCTGATGGCCAACACCGACCCGCGCCTGAAGGTCAAGGTGCTGCTTGCACAGGCACTGTTCGGAAAGCCCGACATTGTCATGCTCGACGAGCCGACGAATAACCTTGACATTGAGGCCATCAACTGGCTCGAGGATTTCATTTTGGATTACGAGGATACCGGCCTTGTGATCGTCGTCAGCCACGACCGGCACTTCCTCAATACTGTCTGCACGCATATCGTTGATATTGACTACGGCAAGATCAAGATGTACGTCGGCAACTATGATTTCTGGTACGAATCTTCCCAGCTGATTCAGCAGTTGATTCGCAACAAGAACAAGCGCGCAGAGGAGAAAATCGCAGAGTTGCAGACCTTCATCGCCCGCTTCGCAGCCAACAAGGCCAAGAGCAAGCAGGCAACCTCCCGCCGCAGACTGCTCGACAAGATGACTGTCGAGGAAATGCCCGCATCTTCGCGCCGGTATCCGTTTGTGGGCTTTGAGCGGGAACGTGAGGTCGGCAAGGATATTCTGTTCGTGACGGACGTGTCCAAGACCATCGACGGCGTGAAGCTTCTGGATAAAGTCTCGTTCATCGTCAATAAGAATGATAAAATCGCCTTTGTCGGCGAGAATGAGTTGGCGCAGACGACACTCTTCAAAATCCTCATGGGCGAACTGGAGCCGGACGAGGGCAGCGTCAAATGGGGACAGACCGTCACAACCAGCTATCTGCCGAAGGACAACACTGCCTATTTTGAGGGCTGCACCGACTCCCTGGTTGACTGGATCCGGCAGTATTCGGTGAAAAAAGACGACGTGTATCTGCGCGGCTTTTTGGGGCGCATGCTGTTCTCCGGCGAAGAGGTCTTCAAGCCTGTGAACGTGCTGTCCGGCGGCGAGAAGGTCCGGTGCATGCTCTCGCGCATGATGCTTTCGGGCGCGAACGTGCTGCTGCTCGACCAGCCGACGAACCATCTGGACATGGAGGCCATTCAGGCTGTCAACAAGGGCCTGTGCGCTTTCCCCGGCAACATTCTCCTTGCCTCGCACGACCACGAACTCCTGCAGACCACCTGCAACCGTGTCATCGAGTTCCAGCCAGACGGCACCATCATTGATCGCCTCTGCTTCTACGACGACTACGTCGCATGGAAGCTGGCGAAGGAAGTACATTAAAAAGAGGCTTTTATGGACATTCCGTATCAGGATATCAACAGCAAAACCGTTGACCGCTGGGTTGACGAGGGCTGGGAGTGGGGCAGGCCCATCTCCCACGAGGAATATGAAAAAGCAACGGCCGGAACATGGGATGTCAAGCTGACGCCGGTCAAATTCGTTCCGCATGATTGGTTCGGCGACCTGAAGGGAAAGCGCGTGCTGGGACTGGCTTCCGGCGGCGGGCAGCAGATGCCTGTTTTTGCTGCACTTGGCGCGCAGTGCACGGTGCTGGATTATTCGCAGCGGCAGCTGGAGTCCGAAAGACTGGTCGCGGCGCGCGAGGGTTATGACATTGCCATCGTTCGCGCCGACATGACAAAGCGCCTGCCGTTTGACGAAAACAGCTTTGATCTGATTTTTCACCCCGTCTCCAACTGCTACGTCTACGCGGTGCTGCCCATCTGGCGCGAATGCGCACGGGTCTTGAAGCCCGGCGGACGGCTGCTGGCCGGGCTTGACAACGGCCTGAATTTTGCTTTTGACGAGGATGAGACGCGGATCATCAACACGCTTCCGTTTAACCCGCTCGAGGATGAAGCGCAGATGCGCCAGCTGGAAAAGGACAAAAGCGGCGTCCAGTTTTCCCATACCGCGCACGAGCAGCTTACCGGCCAGCTGAAAGCGGGACTGCAGTTGCTGGATCTCTATGAGGACACCAACGGCTACGGCAATCTGCACGAGCACAATATCCCTACCTACTGGGCAACACTGGCGAGAAAGGCATAAAAATGCCCGCCCCTCCTGCCGAAAATGGCAGGAGGGGCGGGCGTTTGCGCGCTCACAGAATGTACGCGGAGATATTTGCACAGATGCGTTTGATGTCAACGCGGGAGCGGAAATCGAATTGCAGCTGGTTGCCATCGCTGAAGACGAGCAGCAGTTCACTATCAACGTCCAGAATGCCTGCCGTCTCGATGCCGAAATACTGCACCTTCGAGTACGGATAAGAGAAATACGAAACGTTCTTTCCTGTGACGCCCTGCACGTTTACGATGAACACGCGCTTATTCGTGAACACGACCTGATCACGGATGGTCTGGAAACACTGCACGGCCTCCTCACCGGGAGCGAAGAGATCTGCAACCTCGCGGCGCATCTGCGGCAGGGAAACTTCTTTCAGATTCGGGTAATTTGCGTCCTTGGGGATGGTGCAGGAAATACTGCCTGTAGCCATAACGGAACCTCCTGTATGTTTATTTTATACGGAGCGCCTCAGCATCTGCTGCGCGCAGGCAAGCATCCAGAATACGCTGCCCGCGTAGATCAGAAGCTCCGGCAGCTGCGCGCCCGCAAGGCTGATTGCGCCGAACAGAACGCCCAGCAGCGAATAAAACGCCAGCCGGCGCCGTGCGCCTCGCTCAAAGCTGAACGCGCCCGCGTGATAGCTTGCCAGCATGAACGCGATCATGGCGAACAGCAAGAAGCAGTAGTCCAGAATCGCGGGATTGATCTCCCAGTGGCGGAAATCGCGGAAGAGCTTCGCAACATAGAACAGCACAACGAAGACGGAAAACGCCGCCGACGGCTTTTTTTCCTTCCACCGCAGCACGGCCCCCGCGCCGAGCGAAAGTCCGGCCAGCAGGCCGAGCAGGCTCACGAGCATCTGCGCAATGGAGCCCCGGAAGCTGAGCACGCAGCCCGCGATCAGCCCCAGCGCACCGAGCAGTGAAAATGTCAGATCCTGCCCGCTGGGCCGGTAGACGGCTTCATAGGCGGACTTCTTTTCCAGACTGACCGCAGCGAGCGCAAAGACGAAGACCATCAGGATGCTGAACGCGATCAGCGGGACGCTGCTGCCGCCAGACAGCTGCGTCATGCGAAAAAAGTAACCGGCGATGGCGGAAAGGATCGCGGCGTAGACGACGCTGATCATGCCGGATTTCTGCTTCATATCTCAAATACCCCCAAGCGAGTTTCAATTTGCTTTAGTATAGCACACACAGTCGCCAAAAGACACCCCGCGGACGGGAATTTTGTGTTTTTTCGCGTGCAGAGCGGTTTTGCACAAATCCTGCCGAAAAAGGAAGGAAAAAAACATGAATTTCCGGGCCAAATACGGAAATTCTCCTTGCAATTTCCGGGAGCAGATGCTATAATAAAGTCATCTTGATAGTATTTTACTTGAGAGTGGGGAATCTTTCCCCACTCTTTCTTGCTGGTAAGGGGGCTTTTTCTTGAAGGTAACGGAACAGGTAGCGCAGTTTGCAGAGCCTGTCGTGCAGGCGCACGGCTGTACGCTTTGGGATGTGGAATATGTCCGTGAGGGCGGAGAATGGTTTCTGCGCCTGTACATCGACAAGGACGGCGGCGTGGATATCTCTGACTGCGAGGCGATTTCCCGCGCGGTTGATCCGATTCTCGACGAAAAGGATCCCGTGCCGGACAGCTATAATTTTGAGGTCTGCTCGGCAGGACTCGAACGGCAGCTGAAGCGTCCGTCTGATTTTGAGCAGTTTATGGGCAGTTCTGTTTCGGTCAAGCTGTTCAAACCCGTCGGCGGCGCGAAAGAGTTCGTCGGCAAGCTTACGGGCTACGCAGACGGCGCCGTGACCATTGAAGCCGCAGGAACCACACATACATTCCAGAAAAACGAGGTCGCGCAGGTGCGGCTTCACGTCGAGTTTTAAGGGAGGAATTTAGAAAATTATGAATGCCGAAATTTTTGCAGCGCTTGCGCAGCTTGAAAAAGAACGCGGGATTCCGCAGAGCTACATGGTCGAGAAGATCACGCAGGCTCTCGTCGCTGCATACAAGAAGGACAAGGATGGCTACACCGACAACGTCTTCGTCGAGGTCAAGGACAACGACATGCACATGTATGTGCAGAAAGAGGTCGTCGATGACGTTATCACCCCCGCCACGGAAATCACGCTCGACGCGGCCCGCAAGATCAGCAAGACTGCGCAGCTGGGCGATCTGGTAAACGTCGATGTGCAGACGAAGGACTTCGGCCGCATCGCTGCGCAGACGGCCAAGCAGGTCATCATCCAGGGCATCCGCGAAGCAGAACGCGGCATGGTCTTCGACACATTCTCGTCCAAGGAGCATGAAATTCTCACTGGCACGGTGCTGCGCATCGAGCCTGCAACCAACGACATGACTATCCGCATCGGCGGCGGCAACGACAAGACCGACGCCATGCTCTCTGCGTCCGAACAGGTCCGCACGGAATATTATCACGAGGGCGACCTCATCCGCGTCTACGTCGTGGAGGTTCGCCGTTCTACAAGAGGCCCACAGGTCATTGTCTCCCGGACGCATCCGGGCCTTGTTAAGCGGCTCTTTGAACTCGAAGTCCCCGAGATTGCATCCGGTCTTGTCGAGATCAAGTCCATCGCCCGCGAGGCCGGCTCCCGCACGAAGCTGGCCGTCTATGCCTCGCAGGACGGCATTGACCCGGTCGGCGCCTGCGTCGGCACGCGCGGCGCGAGGGTCGGCGCGGTTGTGAACGAACTGCACGGCGAAAAGATGGACATCATCGTCTGGTCGGACGACCCGGCGAAGTTCGTCGCGGCGGCGCTTTCCCCGGCAGATGTTAAATCCGTGACGCTTCTGCCCGGCAGCACGAAGGCCTGCCGCGTGATTGTTCCGGACGATCAGCTGTCGCTTGCCATCGGTAAAGAAGGGCAGAACGCCCGTCTCGCCGCCCGCCTGACCGGTTACAAGATCGATATCAAGCCTGCTTCGCAGGAACAGGAACTCGAAGCGATCGACGCGCAGCCGGACGCAGCGCCGGAAGACGCCGAGCCGCAGGCGTAAGCCTGCTTCTGAAAAGGAGGCGCGCATATGCAAAAAAAAATTCCCATGCGCCAATGCGTTGGCTGCCGGGAAATGAAGGCGAAAAAAGAACTGGTCCGCGTGGTCAGAAGCCCGGAAGGGGAGATTTCTCTCGATTTTCGCGGTAAGGCTCCTGGGCGGGGCGCTTACGTCTGCCCGCAGACCGAGTGTCTCAAACGGGCGATCAAGTCCAAGGCGCTCGAGCGGGGGCTTGACTGCCAGATTCCACAGGAGATCTACGACCAGCTTCTTTTGAGAATGGAGGCGGGCGGCCATGACTGATCAGCAGCAAAAGGCGCTGCGCCTGCTGGGCCTTGCCCGCCGCGCGCGGCTTCTGGAGATCGGGGAAGAACCGGTCGGCATCGCCTGCCGCGGCGGCAGAGCGAAGCTTCTATTGGTTGCAAAGGATGCCGGCGATCATACCTTCCGCCGGGCGAGATCCTTTGTTTCGGGCGGAAAATGCCCGTATATCTGTGTGCCGTATACAAAAGATGAGTTGGGAGACGGACTGGGCTGCAATGCCTGTGCGCTGTGCGCATTTACCGATCCCGCGTTTGCAAAATCGTTTCTTGAGGCACTGGGCGATGAGGCACATGCTGAGATCCTGGCCCAGCTGACCGTGCAGGCGCAGCGCGTCTTGAAGCGCCGGCAGGAAGCACAGGCGCACAGGAAGAATGTTAAAACAGGGAAGAAATAACTGGAGGTGGCTGTATTGAGTATTGAAGTGAAACAGAAGATCAAGGATGTCGCGGACGATTTTGCGATGCCGGCCAAGAAGCTGATCGAGATCGTCGGGAAGTTCTATGAAAAGCCGAAAAGCAGCTCCCAGAATTTGACGGAAGACCAGCTGAACGTGATTTTTGACTATATCACGCAGCAGAACCAGATTGATTCGATCGAGCAGGTCTTTGCTGCAGCCGCAGCAAAGAAGGAGACTCCCGCTCCTGCACCTGCGCCCGCACAGCAGGCCAAGCCTGCCGCGCCCGCGCAAAGTAGCCAGAACGGGAACCAGCCGCGCCCGCAGGGCGGCCAGAATCCGCCGCGTCCGCAGCAGAATAATGCGCCGCGTCCGCAGCAGCAGAACGGCCAGCGCCCGGCACAGCCGCAGGGCAGCCAGAATCCGCAGCGCCCGCAGCAGCAAAACGCCCAGCAGGCCGCCAAACAGCCGCAGCCTGAGCGTAAGCGCGAGCGCCGCGTCATCGACACCAGCGCCGTCACGGTCAATGCCGACCGTTATGACGACCGCGTCGATTCGCTTGTCTCCGACCGCGTACAGAATTATTCCAGCGGCAAGCAGAAGATCGGCAATAAGAACAAAAAGCAGCAGCAGGCCAAGCGCTTCGGCACAAAGTCCCGCTCTGAGGAGCAGGAGAAAATGCGCCGGCTTCAGCTTGAAATCGCCAAAAAGGCGCAGCTGGTCGTCAAGATCCCTGACGAGATCACAGTCGGCGAACTGGCCTCCCGCATGAAAAAGACGGTGGCCGAGGTCATCAAGTGCCTGCTTAAGAACGGCGTGATGGCGACGGTCAACCAGACCATCGATTTTGACACGGCGGAATTCGTTGCGACGGAACTCGGCTGCAAGGTCGAACACGAGGTCATCGTCACCATCGAAGAGCGCCTGTTTGACGACCATCAGGATACCGCAGACGAACTTGTCACCCGTCCGCCGGTCGTGGTTGTCATGGGCCACGTTGACCACGGTAAGACGAGTCTGCTCGACTATATCCGTCATGCAAAGGTTGCAGCCGGAGAGGCCGGCGGTATTACGCAGCACATCGGCGCGTATACCGTTGAGATCAACGGCCAGCCTATCACCTTCCTCGACACTCCGGGCCATGCGGCCTTTACCGAGATGCGCGCGCGCGGCGCCATGTGCACCGATATCGCCATTCTCGTTGTCGCCGCTGACGACGGCATTATGCCGCAGACCATCGAGGCCATCAATCACGCCAAGGCGGCCAAAATTCCCATCATTGTAGCTGTCAATAAGATGGATAAGCACGGTGCAAACCCCGACCGCATCCTGACCCAGCTGACCGAGCACGGTCTGACACCGTCTGAATGGGGCGGCGAAACAGAGGTTTGTAAGATCTCTGCCAAGACGGGCGCAGGCATCGACGAACTGCTTGAGACGGTCATTCTGACCGCTGAGATGGAAGAACTCAAGGCCAACCCGAACCGTGCGGGCAAGGGCTGCGTTCTTGAAGCGCGTCTGGATAAGAACCGCGGCCCGATTGCGACGCTGCTTGTCCAGAACGGCACGCTGCGTCAGTCCGACCTTATCATTGCGGGCACGGCTGTGGGCCGCGTGCGTGTCATGACGAACGACAAGGGCGCGCAGGTCAAGGAGGCAGGCCCGTCCGTTCCGGTCGAGATCACCGGTCTTGCTGAGGTCCCGTCTCCCGGCGACGAGTTCAGCGTCGTTTCCGACGAGCGTATGGCGCGTCAGCTGGTCGAACAGCGCAAGCAGAAGATCAAGGACGACGCCAACAAGCTGAATCAGAAGGTTACGCTCGAGAGCCTCTTCTCCAAGCTGCAGGAAGGCGAGATGAAGGAGTTGAACCTCATCGTCAAGGCAGACGTGCAGGGCTCGGCCGAGGCCGTCAAGGCTTCGCTCGAAAAGCTGTCGAACGAGGAAGTGCGCGTGCGCGTCATTCATGCGGGTGTCGGCGCGATCAACGAATCCGATATTCTGCTTGCCTCTACGTCCAACGCCATCGTCATCGGCTTTAACGTCCGCCCGAACGAACTGGCCCAGGCTGCCGCAAAGCGCGACAAGGTCGATATGCGGATGTACCGCGTCATTTATGATGCCATCAACGAGATCACCGATGCCATGAAGGGCATGCTCGCGCCCAAGTTCCGCGAGGCCATCATTGGTCACGCCGAGGTGCGACAGACCTACAAGGTTTCCGCCATCGGCACCATTGCAGGCTGCTATGTCAAGGACGGCAAGATCACGCGCGACGCGTCTGTCCGCGTCCTGCGCGACAATATCGTCATCCATGAAGGAAAGCTTGGCTCCCTGCAGCGCTTCAAGGACGCGGTCAAGGAGGTCTCCGCAGGCTACGAATGCGGCATGTCGATTGAAAAGTTCAACGACATCAAGGAGGGCGACATTTTCGAGTGCTTCGTTATGGAGCAGATCAAGGAGTAAAGCCGGTATGGTCAGCGCCGAAAAAACGGCGCTGACCAGCCTGATTGTTTACAAGGAGGTACTATGGCTTCCAATCGAATCGGCCGGATCAATGAGGAGATCCAGCGGGAACTGGCGGAACTGATCCGCTCACTCAAAGACCCGCGGGTGCAGACCATGATCTCCATCACGCGCGTGGACACCACGCCTGATCTGCGCTACAGTAAAATTTATGTGAGCGTGCTGGAAGAGGCCCGGTCGCAGGACGCGCTGCGCGGACTAAAATCTGCGGGCGGCTGGCTGCGGCGCGAACTCGGCAGCCGGTTACAGCTGCGCTATACGCCGGAACTCGTCTTCACGCTCGACGATTCTCTCAAATACGGCGCGCACATGTTCGATCTTCTCGAGAAGCTTGAACGGCAGGAGGCTGCGCGGGAGGCGGAGAAGGCCAATGACGAGGGCTGAATTCTGCGCGTTTGCGCGCGCGCATGACAACTTTGTCATTCTGACCCACCGCCGCCCGGACGGCGATACCATCGGCAGCGCAAGCGCGCTGTGCCTCGGACTGCGGCAGCTTGGAAAGACGGCGTTCGTCCTGACGAACGAGCAGTTCACACCGCGCTTCACCCCGTTTTTGGACGGGCTTGTCTGCGGGGCACTGCCCGCGGGCGCGACCATTATTTCTGCGGATATCGCGTCCGAGGGCCTTTTGTCCTTTGATGCTGTGCACATGGGCCTTATCCCCGTCTGCGCGGTCGATCATCACGGCAGCAATTCACTCACCTGCCCGAAGCTTGTCGAAGCGGACAAGGCTGCCTGCGGCGAGATCATTCATGCAATCCTGCTGGAACTCGGCGTGACCGTTACAAAGCGGATCGCGGAGTGTCTGTATGTGGCGATCTCGACGGATACGGGCTGTTTCAAGTTTTCCAACACTACGTCCAATACCCATCGCACGGCGGCTGCGCTGATCGAAGCGGGCGCGGACGTGTATCCTATCAACAAGTTTTTTTTCGATACCAAGAGTTTTTCCCGCCTCCGGCTGGAGGCAAAGCTGACGGAGACCATGGAGTTTTACGCGAACGGAGCCGTCGGTATGTGCGTCATGCCGAAGAGTTTGCTTGCAGAGTTTTTCGTCACCGAGGACGATCTGGACTCGATCTCCGGCTTCGCCCGCAGCATCGAGGGCGTGCAGATCGGCGTCATGATCCGCGAGGTCGAGGACGGCCTCGGGAAGATCAGCCTGCGCACCGAAGCGCCGTATGACGCGGCGAAGATTTGCGGCCTGCTCGGCGGCGGCGGCCATGCCGCTGCGGCGGGGGCCAGTGTCCCCGGCGGCATTGAGGGCGCGAAAACAGCCGTTTTACAAGCGCTGCGCGACAGCGGCGTGAAGCTTTGAAGGAGAGCCTATGGCAAACGGAATCCTTGTGATTGACAAGAGCGCCGGTTGGACGAGTCAGGACGTGGCCGCCAAGCTGCGCGGCGTGTTTCATGAACGCCGTGTCGGCCATGGCGGCACGCTCGACCCGATGGCAACCGGCGTTCTGCCCATTTTTATCGGCCGCGCGACAAGAGCGGCAGAATTTCTGGAATCGGCGGAAAAGGAATACATCGCAGGCCTTTGCCTCGGCGTTGTGACCGACACGCAGGATACGAGCGGGAATATTCTCGAAACGCATCCCGTGACTGCCACGCGGGAGGCAGTTCAGGCCGCACTTGCGCAGTTCCTTGGCCCCATCGAGCAAATCCCGCCCATGTATTCCGCCGTTAAAATTGGTGGCCAGAAGCTTTATGAACTAGCCCGCAAGGGCAAGGAGATTGAGCGCAAGCCCCGCAGCATCACCATTCATGAGTTGGAACTGCTGGAAGGGGAGGGGACGGAGTTTACCCTCCGCGTCCGCTGCTCCAAGGGGACGTATGTCCGCACGCTTTGCCACGATCTGGGCCGCGCGCTCGGCTGCGGCGGGTGTATGTCGGCTCTGCGCCGGACACGGGCGGGCAGCTTTGCGCTTTCGCAGGCCGTTACCATGCAGCAGGTGCTGGAGTTTGCGGCGGAGCACGACCCGCAGCAGCTGCTCATGCCCGTTGACGCGGTCTTTTCGGCGCATCCGCCGCTCATCGTCACGATGGGACAGGCTGCAAAACTCAAAAACGGCGCGCAGGTCAAGGACTGGCAATTCAGCTTCGGTACTTACCGCGTTTACGCCGAGGACGGCGAATTTTTGCTGCTTGGCCGTGTGGAAAATGGGGTACTTACCACCATCAAGAGTTTTTTCGAGGTGAACACACTTGCAACATGACCGCGTTTTGGCGCTCGGATTTTTTGACGGCATCCATCTGGGCCACGCTGCACTTTTGAACAAAACGCGGCAGCGCGCGCAGGAACTGGGCCTTACACCGGCGGCCATGAGTTTTGATACGCATCCGGATACGCTTGTGTTCGGAACGCGCGTTCCGCTTCTCAACACGATGGCCGAGCGTGAGTTTCTCATGCGCAGGCTCTGCGGCGTTGAGGAAGTACTTTTTGCACACTTTGATGAGGCGATGATGCACATGCCGTGGGAGGTCTTCGTTGAGGACTATCTCGTTCGGCGGCTGCGCGCCCGCCATGTGGTTTGCGGGCATGATTTTCACTTCGGCGACCGGGGACAGGGGAATCCCGCGCGGCTGCGCGAAAAGTGCTGCGCACTCGGCGTCGGCTGCGACGTGATCCCGGAAATTCAGCTGGACGGGCAGTGCGTTAGTTCAACAACCATCCGCGCGCTTTTGCGCGCCGGTGATTGCAAGGCTGCCGCGCGCCTGCTTGGCCACGGCCAGCTTGTCACCGGCATTGTGCAGAAGGGTGCGGGCCGTGGTGCGGGACTGGGGTTCCCGACGGCCAATCTGATTTTTTCTCCGGATGTGCTCGTCCCGGCCTTCGGCGTCTACCGCGCGGAGGCGGAACTTGACGGCAGGCACTATCCTGCCTGCGTCAATATCGGTGTCCATCCGACGCTTGGCGCGCTGCAAGCGCCGGTGCTGGAGGCCAATCTGATCGGCTTCTCCGGCAATCTATATGGAAAGGAACTTGCAATCTGGCTGGAGGATCATATCCGCGGGGAACTGCGCTTTGAAAGCGTGCAGGCGCTGCGTGACCGCGTTTTGTATGACCGGCAGCTGGTCGCGGACTTTTATCAGAGATGAAGCTTACACGCATTGACGCTTCCCATCCGCTGTTTGAAGCGTCGTTTACCCTTTACGAAGCTAGCTTCCCGCCCAACGAGCGGCGTATGCGGGAAGATCACCTGCGCGCGCTGCAGGATGCGGACTTTTCCCCGCTCGGTGCAGTCGAGGATGGCGTGCTTCTGGCGGATGTGTTCTTATGGGAGACGGAAGACTTCTGCTATCTTGAACATTTTGCTGTTCAGCCGTCTCTGCGCGGCCACGGGACTGGCAGCACGATTCTCCGGCAGCTGCTGACGCAGGACAAGCCTTTGATTCTGGAGATCGAACCGCCGGAGGATGAGATTACCTGCCGACGCAAGCATTTTTACGAGCGAAACGGCCTGTGTGCGCAGCCGTATGGCCATGTGCAGCTTCCATTTCAGGGCGGCGGTCCCATTGTTCCGCTTGTCATCATGGCAAACCGGAATCTAAGCGCGCAGCAGTGCCGCGCATTTCAACAATATCTGCTGAACCGTGTCGTCCGGTACACGCAGTACCGGAAAACGCTTGACATGGCTGATATAATTGACATATAATACACATCGTATGATTGCCGGAGGGAGGTGTGTTCAATGGCGGAGGGCGTGAAGATCGCCGCGCGGAACCAGAAAGCGGTCCATGAATATTTCATCGATGAAAAATTCGAGGCCGGCATCGAACTCACCGGAACCGAGGTCAAATCCATCCGCCTCGGCACGCTCAGTCTGAAGGAAGCATGGTGTCAGATCAAGGACGGCCAGCTGTTCATCCGGCAGATGCACATCGCACCCTACGAGCAGGGCAATATCTTCAACAAAGACCCGCTTCGCCCGCGCAGGCTCCTCATGCACAAGCGTGAGATCATGCGGCTATACGGCAAGGTGAAACAGGACGGATATGCGCTGATCCCGCTGAGCGTCTATTTCCGCGGCAGTCTCGTCAAGGTCGAGGTTGCGCTCGCAAGAGGCAAGAAACTCTACGACAAGCGAGACGACGCCGCAAAGAAAGACGCCAAGCGCCAGATCGACCGCGCAATGAAAGGACGGTAATCCTATGGAAAATCCCATTATGACCATTACAATGACAGATGGCGGCAAAATCGTCTGTGAACTCTACCCCGAGAAGGCGCCGCAGAGCGTCCGCAACATGATCTCCCTTGCAAACAAGGGCTTTTACGACGGCCTGATCTTCCACCGCGTCATCTCTGGCTTCATGATCCAGGGCGGCTGCCCCAAGGGCACCGGCACCGGCGGTCCCGGCTACTGCATCAAGGGCGAGTTCAAACTGAACGGCGTGAAGAATAACCTCAGCCACAAGCGCGGTGTTCTTTCTATGGCCCGCGCGCAGGCAGCCAACTCCGCCGGCAGCCAGTTCTTCATCATGCACGAGGACGGCGAATTCCTCGATGGCCAGTACGCCGCGTTTGGCAAGGTGCTGGAGGGCATGGATGTCGTTGACAAGATCGCCGCTGTGAAGACCGACGGGAACGACCGTCCGCTTACTGAGCAGAAGATCGCTTCCATCCGCGTTGACACCAAGGGTGAGGAATACCCCGAGCCCGATAAACTCCGCGACCCCTACGGACGCGGATGACCGCGGCCGTCATAATCGGTGCGTCCGCCGGGCTTGGCGCGGAGTTCACGCGCCAGCTTGTGCGGGAATTCCCGGAGATCGAGGAATTCTGGCTTATCGCCCGTCGCGTGGGCAAACTTGAAGAGTTGGCCCAGCAGTTCCCGGACAAGAAATTTGTCTGCATGGGCCTGAACCTGCTCGACCCCAAAAGCTTCCGCTATCTCGGCGAAAAGCTTGCCGAGCAGAAGGCCGACGTGCGCGTGCTTGTCAATAACGCGGGCTGCGGCACGACGGGCAATATCGGCTTCGGCGCGACCTCAGCAGATGTTATGCGTGTCGTTGACCTCAATGTCCGTGCGCTGACCATGGTCACGCAGACAGTTATTCCATTTATGACGCGCGGGGCGAAGATCATCAACGTCTCGTCCATCGCGGCTTTCTGCCCTACGCCCCGCATGACGGTCTACAGCGCCTCCAAGGCGTATGTCTCCGCCTTTACCGGCGGCATCGCCGACGAGTTGCGGCCCAAGGGCATTTCCGTCACAGCCGTCTGTCCCGGCCCCATGAAGACCGAGTTCTTCGATGCCGCGGGCGACCATGACCTGTTCGGCAATATTCCATGGTGTGACCCGGTAAAGGTTGTTGCCGGGACAATTCGGGCGGCGAAAAAGGGCCGGACGTTCTACACGCCGACCGTATTTAACAAGTTCTATCGCTTCGTGGCCAAGATCCTGCCCATGAAGTGGATGATAAAAGCAACGAGAGTTTAAGTTAGAGTTTTCCAGCGATCCGCAGCGGTTTCCCGCTGCTATATGGGGCTGCACTGGCTTCGACGGGGGCAGTGAGGCTGGATAAGCGGGCGGAGGCGCCTGGCCTCCATAAAACGGGCAATTTTTTTAAATTAACTGACAACAATAAAGTTGCTCTGGCTGCCTAATTAGGCGCCCATCCTCCCCGGAAGGACCACGAGCCGGGCTAGGGTGTGATCTGAGTGGTGACCGTGCGGCGGGAAAGAGTTGACTCGCCCATGCACAATGACTCTACCAAGGCCGTGAGCGTGTTTGTTCGCGCGCGGCCGAGGGAATGTAAATAACAAACTGTGCCCGGAGAAAGTCCAGTCAAGTTGCTTTCGGACAGGGGTTCGATTCCCCTCAGCTCCACCATGCGAAAAGCCACCCCTTGTGGGTGGCTTTTCGCATGGTGAAACGGAGTGGCGCGAGAAGTCCTGCGGGTTCGACCGCATGCAGTCTGCCGCATTTACACGGCCGCTGCGCGAAATGCAACTCGAGGAGTATTCTCTTCAGCTTCATCAGAAATCCATTATAATTTTGATAAAGGCAGTTTTTTGCG
>ENA-UESC01000686-UESC01000686.1-human-gut-metagenome-genome-assembly--contig:-NODE-686-length-30969-cov-8.028778_pt1 | contig 30969 bp, 26 predicted proteins | sample MGYA00242998_ERZ507999 | MGnify/ENA primary metagenome ERZ507999 (study PRJEB26167, sample SAMN06115465) | human gut metagenome | host: Homo sapiens | place: China:Hubei | collected 2016-04-27 | study... | reverse complement strand
CCGCGATGAACTGCTTGTTGGTGTGCTTGTCATAGAGCAGGTCGCGGGTGACGGCGCTGCCGTTTTGGGAAAAGCCCGTCCCTTTCTCAATGGCGACAGGCGTGGCGGTACCGGCGGGCTCCTGTGCTTTCGCCGGCTCGGCGGCGGCGGGCGTCTGTGCCGCAGCGGGCTTTCCCGTGCTGCCGGAGGTGCTGGAGGGCTTTCCTGCACCGGTATTGCTGCCGTTGCTGCCGGTATTGCCGGAGGACTGCTTCCTGCAATCGCAGTCTGCGGGACAATGGGTGCTGTGCTGCTCCGGTGTGGGGCTGGGCGCAGGCGTTTCCTTTTCATAGAAGGGGTTGGCGATCACCACATAGCCCGTGCGGTTGCCTGCATTGTCCACGCCCATGATGTAGAAGTGGGAATCGCGGGTATTCCTGTCGATACGCAGGCTGAACTCCCCGTTTTGCAGCGTGGTATAAAGCTCGTCGTTCACATAGACGCCCGCCATGCTGGAGAGTGCGTCGGCGGCCTCCACACGCAGCAGCGCGCCGCTGACGCCCGCGCGAAGGACCGGCGCTTCAAGGTCTATGCAGCGCAGCTCCAGCGTCAGCGTATGCTCCGTGCCGTAGGGGTCGGTGACAAAGAAAAACACGATACCGTTGTCCGGCACCGTGTAGCGGGCGAGGCCGTTGTGGGTAACCTGCTCCGTCAGGTCTGTCCTTTCGGCGGTTTCCCGCAGCGCCGCCTCTACCTTCTGCCAGCCCGCGTTGTTTTTGTCCCTGATGCGGACCGTGACCGTCACCGGCGCGTTGTGCCAGCCTGCCGGAATATCCGCCTCCAGCGCGTATTCCGCCTCCGGCTGCGGCGTTTCCGTCGTTTCAGGCGGCGCGGGAGCCGGTTCCTGTGTGTCCGGCCCTTGCTCTGCCGGAGGGGGCTCCGGCGTTTCTTCGGGTGTGACGGGAAGCTCGGCCTCCACGATCTCCGGCGTGCTTTCCGGCGCGCCGCCTGCCGGGGCGTCCTCCATATCCGTCGCCATGGCCATGCCGGACATGGTGAGGAACATCAGGGCAAGGCAAAGGACGGCGGCAACTCCGCGCAGCAGCCTGTGGCCTTTGAACTTATTCTTCATGCGCATATTCCGTATCCTCCTTGGTATTGGGTGTGATAAAGGGCGCGCCGCCCCTTTTGAGCTGTGTGAGGAACTGCGCCAGCTCCTCCATGCTCATGCCGGTGGCACGGGCAAGGCCGATGATGTCGGTATTCTCCAGCTCGACGATGCTCTCGTCAAGCTCCCGGTTGCGGGACTGGAGGGCAGCGATCTTTTCATCGTTTTTCGCCCGTTCAGCCTTGAGCTTTATAATCTTAGGGTTCATTTTTTGCTCCTTTCAGTGAGATCAGGGCGCAGGTACGCGCCCGTAGGCAAGGAAGTGGGATTGCCAATAGCTTGAAGCAAGGCTTGTGTACTGGATGGGGTCGCCGCAGTGGAGCATCATATTATTGCCCACATAGATGCCCACATGGGACGCGCCCGCCGTGTCGTAAGTGCCTTGGAAGAACACCAGATCGCCCGGTCGGACATTGGCGGCGGACACCCGCGTACAGAGCTGTCGCAGCCCCTCCGCGCCCAGCCTGCCGAAGCTCCAGCCCACGCCGCAGTTGTTGTAGACATAGCTGACGAAGCCGGAGCAGTCGAAAGAGGTGGCGGGCGTGCTGCCGCCCCAGACGTAGGGGTAGCCGAGATACTTCTCCGCCTCCTTGATGATGGCAGCGAACTGCGCGTCCTCCAGCGCCTCCGGGGGTATCTCGTATTTCTCATAGTCGGCGGTGTAGTATTTCCCGATGTACTCCGAGCCGCCGAAGAGGTCCGGGCGATTGCCCAGCGTCGCCATATACATGGCGTAAAGGGAGAGCTGATCCTGCGACATGATATAGACCGGCACATGGGAGAGGTTGAAGTTTTCCAGCTTCACGGTACAGATGTAGTAGGTGTACGGCACCTGCACGGTATATTCATAGCTGTGCAGATTGCCCTCCGCATCGGTATAGTAGCCGGTGCGCGTTTCAGAGCGGTATCTGGTTTCCGTGGTGACGGTTTCCGTTAGGATATACTGCTTTTCAAACAGCATATCGAGTATGCCGCCGACCTCGGAGATCGTCCACTCCCTGCCCATAAGGGCGGTGACGGCGGAGATCAGCACATAGGGGTCATGCTCAATCTCGTCCAGATTGAAGTGGTACTCGTCGTAGTCGTGGGTGCTTTCGTAGGTGTCGAGATACTGCTGCAATTCCGCTTCCATGGCGCAATACTGTGCCTCTGCCGCCAGCATATCCGCGTCCTCGCTGGGGTAGGTGGACACGTTGACGCCGGTTGCCCCGCCCTGAATCAGCAGAGAACAGGAGGAAACGGTGCAGAGGATGAGGACCAGCATTGCGGCGATGCCGCCCACGATAAGAAAGCCCTTTTTGTGACGGGCGATGAACTCGCCGGCTTTCTTTGTGTTCTCCGCGGCTTTCCGCGCCGCCTTTGCCGTGGCTTCGGAGGCTTTGACCGTATTCCCGGCGCTTTTTCCGGCTTTGGCGGCGGCGTACTCCCGCTTGATGGCCTGCTTCTGCTGCCAGCGGGAGTAGGGATTGCTGGAAAACTGCGGGTCATGGTGCTGTGCCGTTTTGTCCAGCGCACGGAGGTTGGCGCGGTCTGCCTTGGCCTCGGCGCGGTCTGCGCGGCGGTAGGGCTTCTCCTTGTGGGAGCGGTGGGCGTGCTGGGCAAGTCGCACGGCGCGCTCCGCCGTCTGCTCCACGCCGTGGGCGCTCTCCACACCCACATTGTCCTGCTCATGCTCCCGAATCTCCCTGTGGACGGCGGACAGTGCCGCCGCACCGGGCGCGTCCCGCAGGGCGTGGGTGAGCTTGGAGGGCGGCCGCTTCTTGTCCACCTCCTCAAAGGAAAGGCGCGTTGTGACCGTGCCGGTTTTCGGGTCAACGACGCGCTGCTTTTTCTTTACGGTTTTCTTGGGTATCTTCGCCTCGGCCTTTTCCAGCTTCTTCATGCGCTTGTCCGCTTTTCGGATGGCCTTTTTCAGTTCCGGCGCTGCCAGCTCCTCGTCGGTAAACAGCAGCCGGGGCGAGCGTTTGCTCATGGGGTTTCACCTCCGTTCGGGGCATACGGTACGCCGAGAAAGTCCAGCACCTTACCGCAGCCCAATTTATGGATGCAGAAATCGTACTGCTTGGGATGTGTCAGCGCCATGCGCTGAAAGCGGTTCGGCTCCTTTTCCAGATGAACACCGAACATACAGAACATACAGCCGGTGCGCTTCGCGCCGGTGGTGGTCAGCCTGCCGTTTTCCTCTACGATCTCGCCGTAGACGGACGCATACGGAATACCGGTCATTCTGAGATATTCCAAAACGTCCTGCTCGGTCCAGAAGGACATGGGCTGCGAGGTGGGGTCCCGCTTATGATAGGCGTTGCATCCGATTTTGAGATAGACGCTCTGGCGGCGTGCGCTCTCGCAGGCCATGGTCGCAATGATCTGCTTTCTACCGGTTTCCCGGTTATATCTGTGCAGGGGCCGCTCCTTCATCACGGCGCAGCAGGCGTCGGAAACGAAAAACGGCGCATCCAGCAGGATACGCCATTTCATGTATCGTTCATTGTATTTTGAGGGCGTACCGTCACGGTTTAATCCGTTCAGATGGCACAGCGCCCACGGGCTGCCCCGCTTTGCATAGCGAACGCGCCGTGCCACGTCCTTGGAAACGACGGGATAGCCGTATTCCGATATGACCTTGGAAAAGGGCATCTCCGGGCGCAGCCACGTTACATTGGGTACGGTTTTCACAAACTCCCGTATCTCCGGGTATTCCAGCCCCGTGTCCACAAATACGGCGGGAATGTCGGGGAACGCCCGCCGCGCAAGATCCAGCAGCACGGTGCTGTCCTTGCCGCCCGAAAAGGAAACGGCGACCTTGCCGCCGTAGTGGTGATACCATTCAATGATCTTCGCCTGCGTCACGCGAATTTTCCGCTCCAGCGGCCACGCCTGCATGACGCTCAAATCCTGCCGGGTGTAGGCGTTCATACCGCAACACCTCCGATCCGTTTCTCTGCCAGCGTACAGTATTCCGGGTTCAGCTCAATGCCGATGTAGTGCCGTCCGAGCTGCTTTGCCACCGCCGCCGTGGTGCCGGAGCCGAGGAAGGGGTCGAGCACGACGCCTCCGGGCGGGCAGCCTGCCAGCAGACAGGTTTCCGCCAGCTTTGGCGGGAAAGCGGCGAAATGCCCGCCCCGGTACGGCACGGTGTTGATTTGCCACACGTCCCGCTTGTTGCGAAGCTGCGGGATGTCCTCATCGGCGTACCCGTTCGGGCGGTGGTCGTTGAGGTGTTGGTGCTTCTGACCGGGAATATCCGCGGAATATTTGTTGCCTGCACCAAATCCGCGCTTCATCCGCGCAGGAGTGGAGGCCGCAACCGGCTCCGCGATGGCGGCGGCATCATAGTAATAGCGGCGGGACTTGGACAGCAAGAAAATATGCTCATAGCAGCGGCTTGGCCTGTCCTTGGTGCTTTCCGGCATGGGGTTCGCTTTCATCCAGATGATGTCCGAGCGCAGATACCAGCCGTCTGCGCGCAGCGCGAACGCCAGCAGCCACGGGATGCCGATCATGTCCTTTGCCTTGCAGCCCTCCACCTTGCCGTTGAGGGCGACCGCCTGACCGGTCCTGCCGTTGGGGTACTTGGGGTCGAGGCTATCCCCCTGATTGCCCTTTCCGGCATAGGTGTCCGCGATGTTGAGCCAGAGTGTTCCATCCGGCGTGAGAACGCGCCTGACCTCCCGGAAAATGGAAGTCAGGCGCTCCACATACAGCGCCGGGGTTTCCTCCCGCCCGATCTGCCCGTCCACGCCGTAATCCCGCAGGGCGTAGTATGGCGGCGAGGTGATGCAGCAGTTTACGGAGATGTCCGGCAGGGTTTTCAGCACGGTCAGGGCGTCGCCGCAGTAAATGCGGTCAGCCTGCATAGTCGAACTCATCCCTTAGAAGCGTGGTAAGCCCCTCGACAGCCGTGAGGATGTCCCTGCACACGCCGGTCAGCTCGGATATGGCCGGTTCTCCGTCATACTCAAATACGTCGGCGTCCTCATTGTCCTCGTCCGCCTCACACTCTGCGGCGTATTCGCGCTCGATGCGCTCGGCATACTCGCAGCAGCGTTCGCCGGGGCAGCAGGGATTGTCCGCAGGAACGTAACCGGCGTATTCCGGCTCAATCAGGTCGTTTTCGATGAGGTCGGACAGATCCGCAAGGTCACGGGACTTGAGGTAATTGAGCGCCCTGCCCCAAGAACTGAACATCTCCTCGCAGCGCTCGTCAAAGTCGAGGGTGGATCTGCGTACAAGGTCCAGATAGCCGTCCTTCTCGGCTCCGTTTTTGATGTAGTGCATGAGGATGGTCGCCATCCACAGCAGCTCCAGCTTTTCCTCGATGTGGCGCAGATAGTCCTCGCCGTGGATCAGGTACAGATTTTCCTTTTTCATGGTGTTACGCTCCTTATTTGTTTAATTAATCAGTTGGAAACGGCCTCGCCGCAGCGGAGCAGCTCCCGGAACAGGCTCTTGCCCATGGGGGTGATGAGGGTGTACGCGCCGCCGTGACCGTTGCGGACATAATCCCTCACGCGGAACAGCCCGCGGTTGCGGGGGATGGCGTAGGGCATGAGGTTCCCCGCAGGGCTGCGGTAGAGAAAGCCGGTCTGCTGGAGAAAGCGGGCAAACCAGCGCTCCGGCACATTCAGCTCCTTTGCCGTGGTGCGAAGGTTGGTGCAGCCGTCCGCGTCCATAAAGGCGTCGTAGTAATCCGCCTTGGGCAGCAGCGTTTGGCGCTCCGCCCTGTGCCGCAGGTTCTCCGCATGGGCGGCGTAGAGGCTTTTCATCAGCGCGTCCAGTAGCTCAGGGTGCTCGGCGAACAGCTTGAGCTTCTCGTCGGTGATATACACGCCGTGCTTGCGGATGGCCGGAATGACCTCATGGGTGATCCAGCGCTTGAACGCCTTTGCCTCCGGCTTGCGGGAGCCAAGGACTAAAGTGTAAAGTCCCGGCTCGTTGACAATAGTGGCGTCACCTTGACGCCCTAAGTTGAACTTAGCCCGTTCATCTTCATCAAGGCGACTTACTGCAATCGTGGGATTGCTCAGGTCTAAGACGCTGCACACATCGACGGCTACGAACCACGGCTCGCCGTTGAGGTTCAGCGTTCGCACCTTTCCAAAGGCGTCGTTTTCAAAAATCATCAGTTTGTTTTCCATCGTGCAATTCCTTTCCATATCTTGTTATGCAGTCTGTTCCTGCGGCTTGGTGGTGAGCAGGTCATAGAGTTCCCCGCGGGGGAAACGGTCTACAAAGGGAAGAATGACGTTGCCGTAAAAAAGCAGCCCTTCGCCTTCACCGCTGTGGGTGACATACGAGAGCTGATGCGGGGAGATATTGAGCTGTTTGGCGAGAATCTGCCGGTCGCCGCTGGCCTGATTGAGCATGAGGATGAAATCGCTGTTTTCAAAGATGTTCTCCACCTCGCGGGAGGATAGAAGGTCCTTGACATTCTGGGTGATGCCGGTGGGAATACCGCCCCACTTGCGGAAGCGCTTCCAAATTTCCACGGTGTAGGCCGCCGTCTGCTCCTCGCGCAGCAAAAGGTGCATTTCGTCAATGTAGTAGCGGGTGGATTTGTGGGCTTCCCGGTTGATGGTCACTCGATTCCACACGGCGTCCTGCACGATGAGCATCCCGATCTTCTTGAGCTGCTTGCCCAGCTCCTTGATGTCGAAGCTGACAATGCGGTTTTCAATGTTGATGTTGGTGCGGTGGTTGAACACGTTGAGGGAGCCGGAAACGTAGATTTCCAAAGCCGTGGCGATGTACTGCGCCTCCTTTTCCTCCTGCCGCCGCAGCTCGTTATACAAGTCCTCCAGAATCGGCATATTCTCAGGCTTCGGGTCGCTGAGATAATCCCGGTACACCATGCGCACACAGCGGTCGATGATGGTCTTTTCCACCGGCATGAGGCCGTCCTTGCCGCCCACGATCAGCTCGCAGAGGGAGAGGATGAAGTCGGATTTCAGGCTCAGCGGGTTTTCATCGTCGCTGTAATTGAGGTTTAAGTCCATAGGGTTGATGTAATGCGGGCTTGTGGGGGAGATTTTAATGACCTGTCCGTGCAGGCGCTCCACCAGCGGCCCGTATTCGGCTTCGGGGTCACAGATGATAATGTCATCGTCAGTAACGAGGAACACGTTGGCAATCTCCCGCTTTGCGGCAAAGCTCTTGCCGCTGCCGGGAGTACCAAGGATGAGGCCATTGGGGTTCTTGAGACGCTTGCGGTCTACCATGATGAGGTTGTTGGAGAGGGCGTTCAGCCCGCAGTACAGCGCTTCCTTGCCGTCCTGAAACAGCTCCTGCGTGGTAAATGGAATGAAAATGGCGACGCTTGATGTGGTCAAGCCCCGCTGTATCTCGATCTGGTTCAGCCCCAGCGGGAGGCTGCTCATCAGCCCCTCCTCCTGACGGAAATCAAGGCGGGTAAGCTGGCAGTTGTACTTCTGGGCGATGGAGGCCGCCTGAAACACGTTGTTGTCAAGCTGCTGGCGGCTGCCTGCGGTGTTGACCACAATAAAGGTCAGCAGGAACATTCGCTCGTTGCGGCTTTGCAGGTCTTGCAGCAGCTTCTTCGCCTCCGTGCCGTAGGTGGCAAGGTCCGAGGGGATGATGTCCATGTCGTATCCGGCGCGGACGGCCTTTTTCTGCTCCTCAATGGTCATCTTCTGCAAATCCGTGATCTTCCGCTTGATGGTCTTGATGGCCTTGACCTGATCCACGGACTGGACGTGCATACTGACGATGAGGGAGCTTTCCATGTCGAGGAAATCCGCCAGCATCCTGTCGTTCAGCTCCGGCGCTAAAATCTGCAAGAAGCTGGCGCAGCCGATGCGCCTGCCGACGCCGAAGGAGCGTCCGGTGCGGAACTCAAAGGCACTTGGGGCGATGAAGTCCTTGACCGACAGCCCGGAAGGTGCCAGCCAGTCCCACGAGAAGCGGAACGGTTCCTGCTCGTCCATGTGCAGCATCCCGTGCAGCAGCCGCAGCCGCTCCGTGCCGTTCATCGGCTCCGCCGCCACGCCGAGGCGCTTGAAGTTGTTGAGGATGTCCGTTTCAATGCGCTCCAGCCTCGGCTTTGCAGCCTTCAGGCCGTCCGCCTCCACGCCGAAGGTCAGGTACTTGGTCTTGATGAGGCCGTTGTTGCCGCGGGCAAGCTGGTTCTGGAGCATCTGGGTGTATTCCAGACGGATGCTGTCAAAATCGTCGCCCTGCGGCGAGATGGTGATGTACCTTGCGTAATTGTCCTTGTTGGCGGACATATTCACGAAGGAGAGCTGAAAGCGCACGGAGCTGTCGAAGTAGTTGAGGAAGTCGCACCAGCCGTCAAAGATAGCGGTCTTGTCCTCGTTCTGGTTGAGCTGATAGTTGATGTCCTGAAACTGGACGGTTTTCGTGTAGTAGCTGTCCGTTACGCGGCAGATGCCGTCGGGGAACATCCGCTGAAACGGGATGCTGCCCTGCGCGGACCTCTGTTTCTTATCCTGCCGCTTCGCTCTTGCGATGGCGGCCTCGATCTGCCTGCGTTCGGCGCGGGTGAGTTTTGTGCGGGTGGACAATGCGATACACCTCCCGGTCTAAATTGTCCTGCCGTTCCAGAACGGCGTAGAAATTATTGGTTGCGTAAGGGCGCTGCTTGGGGCGCAGGAAGCAGACCTGCACAATGTTGCGGACGATCTTTTCAAGGGGCTGTCCGTTCTTCTCATACATGGCCAGCAGGAAAAAGGGCAGCATGAGCAGGATCATGCAGATCGCCGCCGTGCTGACGCCGGTGTGGGCTTTGAGCAGGAAGAACAGCGGAACGCCCAGCGCCGCGCCCGCGCCGAAGCAGATGAGCTGGCGCTTCGTCAGGTTCAGCAGCACCTTGGTCTTGACCGCGTTCAGGTCTTTGGGTACGGGAACGTATGCCATATTGGTTTACCTCCGTCAATGACTGTTGAAAATTGACTTTGCGAGACTGCTGGTTTTGAACAGGGTGAAGCAGAGCAGCACCGTGTAGCCCATGCACAGCCAGATGGCCGTGGAAATGTTGTCGTCGATGAGCATATTCTGTACCAGCACCGCATAGATGGCGATGCAGATGATGATGAGAAAGCCCTGAAACGCCAAAGCCAACAGGGAGCGGAGATAATTCTGCCCCATGCCGCCCCATTCCTTGCCCATCATGGTGGCCATGGGGATGGGCGCGATGCTGGTGACAAGGTAAATCTCGATCATTCTGCCGTAGATAATGATAAAGATGCAGATGGTCAGCGCCCACATGGTGAAGCCCACCACGAAGGATTGCAGCCACAGCCCCAAGAGCGTCCACACGTTCATCTCCAGCAGCCGCGCCTCAAGGTCCGCGATATGGTCGGCAAGGTTGATGGAGGTGTTTCCGACGATGATGCCGGAGGCGCTGTTTACCACGCTCTGCGCCGCCTCAAACACGCCCATGACGATGTTCCATGTGTTGGACACAATGAGGACGGCTGCCGCTGTCTTGAATACCCACTTAAAGAATACCCATGTGTCGATGTCGTGGAGGTTGTTTCGGTCTGCTATGAGCTGGATCAGCTCCAGCGTCATCACAAAGGCGAGGATCACGCCCGCGATGGGCAGGATCAGGTTGTCCGAGAGAGCGCGTATCATGCTGTAAATATTGGCGTTCCACGCCTGCGGGGTGCTGCCGATGTGTCCCGCCGCCTCCGCGACCTTGGCGTTGACGTTATCAAAGAGGCCGGTGAGGTTGTCCATGATGCCCCCGACCAGCAGCTCCTTTAGCCATTCGGTGAATTTTTCCCATATCAAATCCAATGGGTCAGCCCTCCTTTCCCGCCCCCGCCCGCGTCAGGCGGGCAGGGGCGAAGGGTTTTACATTGCGGCATGGACGGGATTAACCGAACAGCCCCTTGAGCAGCGGCACGAGGATCATACCGATGAGCGCCACACCGCCGCCCGCCATGAGCTGTTTCATCCCTTGCGATTTTGCACCTGGATTATCATTTCCGTAACCTTCCAGCAGGTTGATCACGCCCCAGATGCCAAGACCGGCTCCGAGGGCAATGACGAGGGTCTGCAACACATCGACTGCGCTATTGAAGAAATCCATAGTTTATGTGCCGGAATCGTTTCTTTTTGGTTTTTGTAGTGGAAACCGCAAAGCCGGAATAAGCTGGCCGCGCTGTGCGGCTGTCGATTCCGGCTTCTCCTTTCAAATTTTCGGTTGTGCTTTCCTCCGACTTTGCGTTTCGCCTGTATCTGCTGCATTGTCGGCGTCCTCCTTTACGGAATGGGTGTCTGATCTATATATAAAAATCCGCCAAATCAGGCGGATTCTGAACCTGCGGCCGCGCCCGCGTCAAAAACCTCAAATTCCTCCTCCGGCTTCAGCTTGAGCTTTGTGGAGAGGAATTTCTCAATGTCAAAGGCGTTCTTGGGATTCGCGTCCGAAAGATACTTGTAGTTGGGGTGTTTTGTGATGTCGTATTTGTCGGATAGAAACGGCCTGACGCCGCGCAGCTGCAAGATACACTTGCCGCCGTTAAGAACGGCAAGCTCATCCTGACTCATCAGCTCCTTGCCGAGCTTCTGATAGTTCAGGCTGTGGGAAACCTCTCTGCCGCGGCTTTCGCCGGTGTTGAAGGTGTCAATGGTTTCCTTGCCCAGCGCGGCGGACAGCTCCTTTAATGTGGTCGGCTCCTTGCCGCCGAGGAACACGGAGCTGTCGCAGTTGCCGATGATGGTGTCGCAGTTGTCCTTGTAGAGCGCCTTGAGCTGGCTCTGTGCCTGCAAAACAAGGCAGGCGGAGATCTCGCGGCTGCGGATGGTGGCCATCAGCTTCTCCAGCTTGGGAATCTGCCCGATGTTGGCGCACTCGTCGATGAGGCAGCGCACATGGACGGGCAGCCTGCCGCCGTACACGTCGTCCGCCTTGTCGCACAGGAGGTTGAATAGCTGGGTATAGACCATGCTGGCAAGGAAGTTGAAGGTGTCGTCTGTGTCGGAAATGATGATAAACAGCGCCGTTTTCCGGTCGCCCAGCGTGTCCAGCTCCAGCTCGTCATACGCCGTGATCTCCCGAAGCTCCTGGATGTCGAAGGGGGCAAGGCGCGCGCCGCAGCTAATTAGAATACTTTTTGCTGTCTTGCCCGCTGCTAAGCGATATTTGGCATATTGGCGCACGGCAAAGTGATGCGGCTCCCGTTTTGCCAGTTCTTCAAACATCAGATCGACGGGATTTTTGAAGTCCTCGTCGTCCTCCCGCACCTCCATGGTGTTGATCATTTCGATGAGGGTGGCGAAGTTCTGCTCCTCAACCGGCGCTTCGTAGTAGATATACCCGATGAGCGCCGTGTAGAGCAGCGTTTCCGCCTTGCGCCAGAAGTCATCGCCGGATTTCCCGTCGCCCTGCGTGTTGGCAATGAGGGTCGTGACCAGCTTCAGAATGTCCTTTTCCGAGTGGAGATACGCGAAGGGGTTATAATGGTGGGACTTTTTGAAGTTGATCGTGTTCAGAATCTTGATCTTATACTGGTTCCGCTGGAGTAATTTTCCACATTCGACCACGATGCTGCCTTTCGGATCGGTGACAACGTAGGAACTGTGAAGCTGCATGAGGTTGGGCTTGATGAAAAACCGCGTCTTGCCACTGCCGGAGCCGCCCACCACCAGCACGTTTTTGTTCCGCGCGGTTTTCGGGTCCTTGGGTCGGCTGTTCATGGTCAGCCGCTCCGTCTGGGTGAGAATGACGTTGTTGGCAAAGGTGGGGTCTACATAGGGCTTGATGTCCTCCGCGTTTCCCCATCTTGCACTGCCATACTCGATATTCTTCCGAAACTTCCGTGCGTTCTTCCCCTTGACATAGACGGCAAGCCGGATGAACAGGGCGGCGGCAATGCCCACGCACAGGTCGATGGGGTGAAAGCTGGGCAGCGCCGATTGGAACGCGGCGGCGAAGCCCTCCATGATGTGCAGCGCCTTTTGAGAGAAGTCCGCGCCGGGAGCCAGACGCGCCGCCTGTCCCAGCTTGGTGGCAAAGAGGGCGATAAAAACGTAGGGAAGATTGGGAAGCAGGAGCTTCTTTACGTTGATCTGCTTCATAGCTCCAGCCCCTTGTCCTTGTTCCGGGCTTTGTCCGGCGTAAGGGACAGCACCTTCGCCTTGAGCGCGCGGAGCTGATCCAGCACCGAGGGTTTGTCTTTCGAGGCGCGTCTGACCTCTTTTGCGGTGTATTCCTTGAACGCCGCCGTCAGTGCGTCTGCGTCCCGCCCCTTGAAAAAGACCAGGTATTTCGGCGGGGACACGCTGCGGTCCTTCTTCACGGCGAAATCCACGCCGTATTTCCGTGCCACGCGCTCAAAGGACTTGATGTTGCTGTCGGTGATCTCTATATTGGATACGCCCTGATTCTGCCCGATGAGCTGCTTCACCGTCTGCTTGCCGGTGGGCTTTTCCGGCGCGGCGCGGGCTTTTTGCAGCCGCTTTTCCTTACGGCTTGCCAGATATTTCAGAATGGCGGCTTTCAGCAGCCGCCCGGTGAGCTTTGTCGCGCTGATGACCAGCGTGACCGCTCTGTTTTCCACTTCCTCCTGCATGGGTCATCCCTCCTTTGTTCGTGATTGGATAAATGCCGGTGGAAGCCAGCGCTCATCTGCCGCGCAGCCCGTCGCCGTACATATCGTGGTTGACGAGGGCGGAATAGTAGCTTCCGATGGTGCTGGGCGCGTTGAACAGCGACGCCAGCAGGTATTTCTTGATGTTGCGGACGTAGGTGGTGTTCTGCTTCAGGCAGTCAAAGACGTACTCGATGTGGGAGGACGTGATGCGCAGCAGCTTCTCCTTCACCATCTCAGCCGGGTACTCGTCTCCTGCAATCACGATGGTTTTCTTACGGGAGCAGAGGGTTTCCGCAATGAGGTCCACCACCTCGTCAAGCTGCTCTCTGTCCTGCTGCGGGTCCTGCACCAGAATGTCGTACTCGATATTCCCTTTGACGATCTCTCGCGCTTCCTCGTATCCCATCCCGTCATATCCCGCGCCCTGCAAGGGGGCTGAGGGATAGATTGGATCAGGATTTGATATGTCCGTACTTGATCCATCCGGTATTTCTTTTTCTTTACTTCTTCTATCTTTATTTAATTGCGCGGGCTTTTCCGTATATGGCTCGTCCGTATCCGGGGTATCCAGATACGGGTTTTCCGTATCTGGGCAGGCCGTATCCGGCAGAGGCGTATGCGGTGATTCATAGATGGTATACTCGGTGTCGGTGATCCTGCCCTTGCTGTCACGAATCTGGCGGCGGACAAGGTAGCCTCTGACCTCCAGCTCTTTCAGCGCCGCGCCGATGGCGTCCACGCCCTCCTTGCAGATGGCGGCAAGCCCGCGGGTGGTGTAATCCCACTCGTCGGTTAGGGAGAGCATCTTGGACAGCAGCCCGATGGCTTTCAGCGTCAGGAGGGTGTCCCGCAGGTGGTAATTGGACATGACCGTGTAATTGTGGTTCTTCTCTACGCGAAATACTGCCACGGTGTTCACCTCCCCTCAGAGGGAAAAAGCAGCCCCGCAGACGGAGCGTTTCCCCCTGCTTCGCGGCGGATGATGCGGCGGAGGGTATATCCCCGCTGTCCGCGTCTTGCGGTAATTTTCAGGGCGTCCAGCCCGAAACGGGCGATGAGCAGGGCGTTGATGAGCAGCCGGAACGCCTCGTCGGGGATGATCTGCGGCTCCGCAAGGTCGCCCTGCGTGACCTCCGCCGTGTGGCAGTAAAGGCTCTTTGCCGCCATAAGCAGCGTGTAGTCATGGGATGAGATGCCGCGCCTGCGGGCGTAGCGGAAGTCGATGCCGCCGCGGAAGAAGCAGTTGAAGGTCCTGTCCGCAAGCTCCTTGTTGGAGGTCAGCAGATACAGCGCGGCGAAGAACTCCGGCGTGTCGCGCTCCTTGCGGCAGCCCAGCAGCAGCCGCAGGGTCTCCATGCGCTTCCTGTGGGCGTTGTCCTGCCACATGGTGCCGGGAAAGCTCTCCGCCAGCCGCATGATTCTTGCGGTCAGGCGCGGACGGTACGGAAACAGCTCCGCGACGGCCTCCGCATAGCCCACCGCACCGGCTTCCATACGCTCGGCAAGGCAGGGGCAGGACAGGGCGGTGCAGCCCAGCTTTTTGACATATTCCGTGCAGAGGACGCAGGAAACGTCCTCCGGCTTATACTTGAACGTGTTGATATACATGGCTTTGCTCCTCTCTGGATATGACAAAACCGGGCAAAGAAAGCTCTCTGCCCGGTCGGTGTCGTGGTTGTCTGCGGTCGTATTCGGTTATCTGGACTGGTCACGCTGGCGCTTGCGCAGCCATGCGTCCAGCAGCTTCAGGATGGTTTCCTCCATCTTCTGCGGCGTATAGGAGCGCGGGAAGTATTTGCGCAGTTTGTCCGCCGAGAGGACGACGTTATAGCCCTCCGGTTTTTTCTGCTCCATCATGATGTCCAGCATGGTATCATCGTTGAGCTTTCCGTCGCGGGAGAGCTTTTTCATACGCTGCGCCTGTGAAAGCGAGGGAGTTGCCTGTTCGCTGTCGATGGCGGTGAGTAGCATCTGCTGTTCCTCCGGCTTGAGGTAGGAGATTTCCACGGCAGGGGTCATGCCGATCTTCTTCTCGTCCACCATCTGCTGAAGCTCCGGGGAGAGTTCTGTCAGGCGGATATAGCGCTGGATTTGTGTAGGGCTGTCATTGCTGTTCTCTGCAATAACCTCGCGGGAAGTCTTTCCACTCAACTTCTGTCCAAGTTGGTCAGAAGTTAAATCGTGCCGTGTACCCTGTCTTTTGATGGCCTCCAGCTTCATTTTGTACGCCTGCGCCCGTTCAGAGGGCAGGATGTTTTCGCGCTGGATGTTACTGTCCACCATGAGGATGGTGGCGGTGTCGTCGTCCATCTGCCGCACAATGCAGGGCATGGCGGAAAGCCCCGCCAGCTCGCTGCCGTGCCTGCGCCGATGTCCGGCGATGATCTCGTAGCCGCCGTCCTCACGGGGGCGGACGATGGCGGGGACGAGTACGCCGTACTGCCGGATGCTCTCCGCCGTTTCCTGCATGGCCTCGTCGTCCCGCACCTTGAAGGGGTGGTTGGGGAAGTCGTGCAGCTCCGACAGCGGGAGCAGCGTGATTCTATCCTCCTGCGCAGCCGCAGCGGTCTTTGCCCCGCGCTTTGCTGTGCTTTTCGGTTCTTCCATGTTCGTGTTCCTCCTCGTTGAAAGCGGCAGGAACGAAAAAAGGGAGAATGACCGCAGCTACCGCCATTCTCCCATGAAAACAACTATGTGATTGTGATTTCAGCCCCTTGGCCGTCTGAAAGAGAGCTATCTGATCGAGAGCCATCTCGCCGCAAACCCGCATGAATACTGGATTTTTGCTGTTTGCGCTTCACCTTCCCAAACGACGTATGTTCAACGAGTGGTTTATTCGGGACACCAGCCGAAAAATCCGTGCAGTTCAAAAGGCCAAAGCGGAACGCGGAGAACGACTCGGAACCCGCGCTCCCTATGGATATACCAAAGACCCGGAAACAAAAAAGCTGATCATCGACGAGGAAGCCGCTGCCGTTGTGAAACGAATCTTTGCCCTGTGTGCTGCGGGCAATGGCCCCAGCCAAATCGCCAGAATCCTGAAAAAAGAACAGGTGCTGACACCCACCATGTACGCCTATGCCAAGTACGGCATGACTCATACGGGATTGGATACCCAGCGCCCGTATCACTGGTCTGGGGATACGGTAGCCGACATGCTGGAAAATGAGATCTACATAGGCAACACTGTGAACTACCGTTTCAGCACCCGGTCCTATAAGGACAAGCGTAAAATTGAGCATCCAAGGGAAGAATGCCTCGTGTTTGAAAATACGCATCCTGCCATCATTCCCAAAGAGGTCTGGGATATTGTACAGCGGGTACGGAAAAACAAGCGCCGCAGAACGAAGATGGATGAGCAGAACAAGTATTCCGGGCTGGTGGTTTGTGCTGACTGCGGGAAAACAATGGTGCTCCACCGGGCGCATACAATGTCCGCAGACTACAACCACTTCACCTGCCGTACTTACAAAAAGGATGGGGAAGCCTGCACAGCCCATTACATCCGAGAGTGCATCCTCGATGAGATCGTGCTGGAGGATTTGCGTCGGGTGACGGCAGAAGCCAGAGAGCATCCGCAGAAATTTGCCGAATATCTGAACAGCAAACAGTCCGCAGAGCTCCAAAAGGAGATCCGCAGACTGGAGAAAGAAAAAGCCGCCATGCAGAAGCGCAAAGCTGAGCTGGATGCAATTTTCAAGAAGCTCTATGAGGACAGTGTGCTGGGGCGCATCACGGCAGAACAGTTCCAGCTGCTCTCTGCCAGTTACACGGACGAACAGGCAAAGCTGACAGAAGCCCTTCCGCAGCGAGAAGCAGAGATCCATCGGCTGAAAGAGACGGTAAGCAATACGGCAGCGTTCCTCGACAAAGCGAAGCGGTACACAGATATTCAGGAGCTGACACCGGAGCTGCTGCGGCTCTTCATCCAGAAGATCGTGGTGCATGAAAAGGAAGTAAAATGGTCCAAGCACGCACCACAGACTGTGGAAATTCACTACGCCGACATTGGCTGCATGGAAAACAGGCAAACAGCAGAACCGGAACAGCACAACGAGATCCCGAAAGTATCCTGAATCATTCCAAGCTATACGCCAATGGAAAACCCGGCTGGTGCATAAACACCAGCCGGGTATCCCCCGCCAACGTTGTTACCCCTGTCAGGGGACAGCAAAGCCAGCCGGGGGTTTGGTTTTGTTCACAGAGTTCACATCACGTTTCCATGATGCTGCGCGTCTGTTCTTCGCGGTACTGCCGCGTGTAGAGCTGCCAATAGGCGCCCTTCGCCGCCATCAGTTCGCGGTGCGAGCCGCTCTCCACGATCCTGCCGCCGTGGACGACGAGGATCACGTCCGCCCGCCGGATGGTCGACAGCCGGTGCGCGATGATGAACGATGTCCGCCCCGCCATCACCTTTTCGATGGCGTTCTGGATGAGCCGCTCCGTCACGGTATCAACTGAGCTGGTTGCCTCGTCGAGCACAAAGATGCGCGGGTCGGCCAGCAGCGCGCGCGCAAACGACAGCAGCTGCTTCTCGCCGGTGGACAAACTGTTTCCGCCTTCGCCAACGTCGGATTCATATCCCTCCGGCAGCCGCGCAATGATCTCGTCCGCCGACACAGCACGAACAGCCGCCTCGATCTGCTCCATCGTCGCGTGCTCATTGCCGTAGCGCAGATTCTCCAGCACAGACCCGGAGAACAGATGCGGCGTTTGCAGAACGTAGCCGATGTTCGAATGGAGCCAGAGCTGGCTACGCTCGCGCGCGTCGCGCCCGTCGATGAGCACCTGCCCCTCCGTCGGCTCGAAGAACCGGCAGACAAGGTTCACCAGCGTCGATTTGCCCGCGCCGGTCTCACCCACGATGGCGACGTTCGTCCCCTGCGGGACCTTCAGGTTGAAGTGCTCCAGAATGTTTTCCTGTCCATCCGGATAGCGGAACGTCACGTCGCGGAACTCGATGTCGCCGTAGAGCGGCTCCCAGTTTTCCTTCTTCGGATGGAAGCTGTCGCCGTATTTCTCCACGACTTCTGGCGTGTCGCGCACGTCGGACTCCGTCTCCATCAGCTTTGTAAAGCGCTCCACGTTGACCTGCACGTTTGTCAGCGCCGAGAGCACCTGCACCAGCCACTGGATCGGCTCCATCATGCCCTGCGCGTAGTTCATGAAGACCGACAACGTACCGACGAGGATCACACCCTCGCGTGTGATGATGCCGCCGCGCCACAGCACGATCGCCAGCGCGACCGACGCAGCCAGTGCTGTGGTTGACATAAAGAGGCTCCGCGTCCGCATTTCCCGGACGCTCACGCGCTTCATCTCGCCGGTCAGGTTGTCAAATTCGGTCTCCATCCGGTCTTCGATGACGAGCGTCTTTGTCGTCTTCGCGCCCGTGATGCCCTCGTTGAACGCGCCCGTGATCTGCGAGTTGCGCTCACGAACCTGCCGGTGATAGACGACGAGCTTCTTCTGGAAATACACGCCAGACACCGCCAGCACCGGCACGATCACCATCACGCCGAGCGCCAGCTTCCAGTTCAGGACGAACATCATCACGATTGCGAACAGCAGATACGCGATGTACCACACGCCCTCCATCAGGCCCCAGGCGAGCGTGCCCGCGATGCGGTCGGTGTCGGACATGACGCGCGCATGAACATAGCCGACGCTGTTCTGGTTGAAATACGAGAACGAAAGCGTCTGCAAGTGGTCGAATGCCTGCCGCTTCAGGTCGCGGCCGATATAAAGCTCCGCCTTGCAGGCCCCGTAGGCCGAGATGTAATTCGAAGCCGTCTGCACCAGCATCACCAGCACATAGAGTGCGAGGAAGCCGCCGAGGCCGTTCATCGCGCCGTCGGCGATGAAATGATCGATGGCGTACTGCTGGAACAGCGGGATCACTACGTCCATCACGCTCCCGAGCGTGCCGAAAAACACCATCGCAAACAGCAGCCTGCCATAGCCCGGCAGATAGCCCGCGAGCTTCGGAATTCCGAACAGGCGAAGATGCGGTTGCTGCTTCATGTCTCCGCCTCCTCTCCAATGGCCATCTGCATGTCATAGATCTGCCGGAACAGGCCCTCCTCGCGGAGCAGCTCTGCCGGTGTGCCGAGCTGCAAGACCTTCCCGTGGTCAAGCACGAGGATGTTGTCGCAGTCCAGCAGCGTCGTGATACGGTGCGAAATGATGATGCTCGTCGCACCCTTGCGCTCTCTGGCCAGCGCCGCGCGGATCTTTTCATCCGTCTGCGTGTCGACCGCCGAGAGCGAATCGTCAAACACCGTCACCGGCGTTTTCTGCGTCAGCATCCGCGCGATGGCCACGCGCTGCTTCTGTCCGCCGGAGAGCGTCACGCCGCGCTCGCCCACCATCGTCTCATATCCGTTTGCAAAGCCCTCGATGTCGTCCGCGATACAGGCCGTCTTCGCGGCCTCGCGGATCGCAGCTTCGTCCGCACCGCAGACGCCGATGTTCTCCGCGATCGTCCGGGAAAACAGGAACGGCTCCTGAAGCACAACGCCCACATGCCCGCGCACCCACGCGGCGGGCATCTGCGCGAGGTCGACGCCGCCGACCGTCACGCGCCCTTCGCTCGGCGCATAGAGCTTGCACAGCATCAGAAGCAGACTGCTCTTGCCGGAGCCGGTTCCGCCGAGGACGCCGAAGCTGCTCCCCGCCGGGATCGTGAACGACACATCGTGCAGCACGTCAGGACCCGTCTCATAGCGGAACGTCACATGGTCGAACACGATGTTCCCGTCCATCGGGGACTCCTGTGCGTCCGCCGCGTCCTGCTCGACCGGCGCATCCAGAATTTCGCCGATACGTGCAACCGAAACGCCCGCCTTGCTCATTTCCGAGATGACGCGGCCAAGCCGCCGCACCGGCCCGATGACCATGGCGTTGTAGATGGCGAACGACACAAAGTCGCCCTCGGTCATCTCGCCGCGCACGCAGAGCAGACTGCCAATCACCACGACCAGCATCGTCTGGATGCAGGCCGTCGTATCGCCAACCGCCCAGAAATCCGACAGCGTCTTGCACAGGCGCACCCAGAGCGTCGTATATTCCTGATTTTGCTTTTCAAACCGCTCACGCTCAAAATTTTCGCGGCCAAACGCACGCACCACGCGCACGCCGGTCAGATTCTCCTGCGCGATCGTCGAGAGCACGCCCTCGCTCTCGTCGCAGGCCGTGAACCGGTCGCGGATGCGGTTGTGGAACAGCACCGAATAGCCCACGATGATCGGGAACATCAGCCCCGGTACGAGCGCCAGTTTCCAGTTCATCAGCGCCATACACGTCAGCGACAGCACGATCATCGCGATCATGCGGAACACCGCGACGAACTGCTCCTGAAAGAACTGCTTGATGCGCTCCACGTCAGACGTGCAGCGCTGGATGATGTCGCCGGTCGGATTTTTCGAGTGCCACGCCCACGGCAGGTGCTGAATGTGCCCATAGAGCAGATCACGGCTCGTCTTGACGAGCGTCTCGCCCGCCTTTGCGCTGTAGAGGTTCGTCAAAAAGCGGAACATTGCCGAGAGCAGACCGACGCCCACCAGCACCGCGGCCGGAATCCAGAGTGCACCACGAATATGCTCCGTCCCGCCGAGCGCCGCAACGACCCGTTCCGCCGCCCGGACATGCACCGCTGCGTTCCCGATGAACGAGTCTACGCTCACGCGGATGATCTGCGGGATGAGCAGCTCGCAGCCCGTAAACACCAAGCCCGACACGATGCAGACCAGAAAATAGCTCCAGCTTCCATGCAGAAGCCGGAGCAGTGTGCGCCCATTACCCGTCTTTTGCGTTCGTTGATTCAAGCGCTTCCCCTCGCTTTCCATCAGAGTAAACTGCCCCGTCAATAAAAATCGGCGCATCGCGCCGCATTGTATGGTTATGTTAGCATACTTTTCCGAAAAATGCAATCGGCTTCACAACTGTTCAGAATGTCCAGACGTTCCGGCATAAATTCACAACCGCCCGGCCCCTGCGGGCCGGGCGGAAAATGATTCATCGCCAGATCAAAAACAGAATCCCGAGCAGCACGCCAAGGCCCAGCAGATACGCCCCCGCGATCATCAGCACGGCCTTCATCGCGCCGAGTGCGGCCCACCGTTTCTCCTTCGGCGTCAGGTCAAACCCCTCGCCGGACGGCGCGTCCTCGCGCGGCTTGCGCCGGGGCAGGAACGTCCGCTGCGGCACGATGCCGCTCATGTCGGCGATCGTCCGCCCGTCGTCCTCAAACTCGTCCCGTTTTCTCATTCGTCAAACAGGTGGCAGACCACATAGTGCCCCGGCTCCACCTCTCGCTGGCACGGCGCTTCCTCGCGGCAGCGGTCGGTCGCATACGGGCAGCGCGTGTGGAATTTGCAGCCCTTCGGCGGGTTAGCCGGCGACGGGATCGAGCCCTGCAGCACGATGCGCTCGCGCCGGACCGTCGGATCCGGGATCGGAATGGCCGAGAACAGCGCCTTCGTGTACGGATGCAGCGGCCGGTCAAAGATGTCCTGCGTCTCGCCGTATTCCACAAGGTTGCCGAGGTACATGACGCCGACATGGTCCGAAATGTGCTCGACGACCGAGAGGTCATGCGAGATGAACAGATAGGTCAGGTTATATTTTTCCTGCAGCTCCTTCAGCAGGTTGATGATCTGCGCCTGGATCGACACGTCGAGCGCGGAGACCGGCTCGTCGCAGACGACGAACTCGGGATTCAGCGCCAGCGCGCGGGCGATGCAGATCCTCTGCCGCTGCCCGCCGGAAAATTCGTGCGGATAGCGGGTCTTGTGATACGGCTGGAGGCCGCAGTTGTCCATGACCTGATCGATATAATCGTCAAACTCTTCCTTGGAGACGAGGTTATGCTCGCGCACGGCCTCGCCGATGATCTCGCCGACCGGAAGGCGCGGCGACAGGCTGGAGAACGGGTCCTGGAAGATAATCTGCATCTTCGGGCGCAGCGCGCGCATCTCCGCCGGGCTGAGATCATAGATCTCCTTGCCGTTGAAGAGCACCTGACCGCCGGTCTTCTCGCCGCAGAGGCGGAGCACCGTCCGGCCCGTGGTGGACTTGCCGCAGCCGGACTCGCCGACGAGGCCCATCGTGCAGCCGCGCTTGAGGTTGAACGTCACACCGTCGACGGCCTTGACGTGGCCAATGGTCTTCGACAGCAGGCCGCCCTTGATCGGGAAGTATTTCTTCAGGTCCTTGACCATCAGAATATACTGCGGATCATATTCCACGGGGGTGAAATCGACGGTTTCGACCTTATTCTCTGCCATTTCACTCACCCGCCTTTCTGTTTTCCTCATAGTAGCGATAGCAGCTCACCTTATGGGTCGGGCTGACGCTGATCTCGCACGGATATTCGCCCTTGCAGCAGTCCAGCTGCATCTCACAGCGATCCTTGAAGTAGCAATAGTCCGGCATATCGACCGGGTTCGGCACCTTGCCGGGGATGGAATAGAGCTTGTCGACCTTTTTGCCGACCACCGGCTTCGAAGCCATCAGGCCGATCGTATACGGGTGACACGGATGCGCGAAGATCTCCTCCGCTGTGCCCTTCTCGACAATGCGGCCGGCATACATGACAACGACATAGTCCGCCATCTCCGCAATGACGCCGAGGTCGTGCGTGATGAGCATGATGGACGAATTGATCTTGTCCTTCAGCTGCCGCAGCAGGTCGAGGATCTGCGCCTGGATCGTCACGTCGAGCGCCGTCGTCGGCTCGTCGGCAATGATGATCTTCGGGTTGCAGGCCAGCGCCATCGCGATCATCACGCGCTGCCGCATGCCGCCGGACAGCTCGTGCGGGTACATCATATAGACGCCCTCGCTGTTCGCGATACCGACCGTTTCAAGCATCTCGATCGTCCTGGCCTTGACCTCTTCCTTCGTCTTGTGCGCGCCCTCGTGCAGCTCGATGACCTCGTCGATCTGCGCACCGATGCGGAACACGGGGTTCAGACTCGTCATCGGTTCCTGGAAGATCATCGAGACATAGTTGCCGCGCAGGGCCTGCATCTTTTCGTTCGGCGTCTTCGTGATATCATACGCCTTGTCGCCGAGATTCAGGCGGATCTCGCCCTCGACGACCTGACCCTGCGGCCGCTGGAGCAGCTGCATCAGGGACAGGCTCGTGACGGATTTGCCGCAGCCGGACTCGCCCACGACGCCGACCGTCTTGCCGACCGGCACGTCAAACGAGACGCCGTCGACCGATTTGACCACGCCGGTGTCGGTGAAGAAGTAGGTGTGCAGGTTGTCAAACTCGACAGCATTGTTTGCGTCGTGCATTGTGGTCAGATATTCGCTCTCAGGGACATTTCTGCGCTTGCGCTTTTTCTCAAACTGGTTTGTAATTTTGCGGTTTTCCTTGGAGATCCGCCGTGCTTCTTTGCCGGAAAGGTATCCTTCCTGTTTCTTTGCCATCGTGCGTTCCTCCTTCCTTTACCGCTTCATCTTCGGGTCGAATGCGTCGCGCAGACCATCGCCGACAAAGTTGAAGCCGAGGACGGTGAGCAGCAGGCACACGCCCGCCGGAATCCAGATAAACAGATAGTTCGTCATGACATAGGCATTATTGACATCGTTGATGATGTTGCCCCACGACGCGAACGGATATTTGACGCCAAGACCGAGGAACGACAGCGTCGCCTCCGTCATGATCGTCGAGCCGAGGCCCATCGTGCAGATGACGATCAGCTGCGGGATGACGTTCGGAATGAGGTGCCGGAAGATGCGGTGCCAGACGCGGATGCCGCCGGCCTCCGTCGCCAGCATGAACTCCTGCTCGCGCAGCGAGAGGATCTGGCCGCGCACCAGACGGGCAATGCCCGGCCAGCCGAGGAAGCCCAGGATCAGCATCAGATAGATCATACGTGTCCAGGAATCGACCTTCATCGCATCCATGGCCGAGCCGATGATGATGATGATGGGCATGGACGGGATGCAGTAGAACACGTCGACGATGCGCATGATCAGCCCGTCGACCCATCCGCCGAAATAGCCCGAGATACCGCCCAGCAGAATACCGAGTGACGCCTCGATCGCCACAACGATGAAGCCGATGATCAGCGACACGCGGCCGCCGTACATCAGGCGCGTCAGCATGTCCATACCGTTCGTGTCCGTGCCGAGCGGATGCTCCTTGCTCGGTGCGGAATAACGGTCGTAGACGTAGGTGTCCTTCATCTGCTTGACCGACCAGACGTTCGTGCTTGCGTCGAAGACCATGTCATATTCCGCGGTCTCGCCGTTCTCGTCGGTGTAGTTGAACTTCTCGTCCCCGCGGTCGACCGCTTCTTCGAGCTTCTCGCGGAAGTCGCGCGTGATCACGATGCTGGGGTCTGCCGCAGACACGACGATGCGGGAGATATAGCCAAGCTCTGCGCCGTTTTGCATGATGTTCCCGGCGTCGTCCAGCTCATAGTCTGTGCCGTCCGCCTCGAACACGCGCTCGCCGAGGGCCTCGGCCTTGAGCGCGGCCAGCTTCACCGCGAACGGGACGGCCTCGCCGCCGTCGACGGCGTTGATGAGGTCGCGGCTGGCGTAGCCCATGACCTCGCCGTCCCGATAGACGGCGTAGGTGTCGTCGCTGATGACCTCAATCGTGTAATCGACGTCCTTATAGTTGAATTCTGTCTGCCCCTTCTTGAACGCATCGAGCGCCTTGCTCTGGGCGATGGAGCCGAATTCCTGCCCGTCGGCCACAACGAAGCGCATCGCGTCGTTGCGCGTAAAGCCGACGTATTCCTTGGACATCTGGGTGTAGGTGTAGAACTGCTCGTCCTGTCCGTAGGGGCTGATGACGCCGCCGAGGAAGGAGAACAGGAACATCGCGATCAGAATTGACAGACCGATGACGGCCAGCCGGTTGCGGAAGAACCGCCGCGCGACGAGCGCGCCCGGCGAAAGAACCTTGACGCGGCGGTCGTCGTTCAGGGAGTACTGCTGCTCCTGCTTCGGAGCTTCGTTTTTATGTTCACTCATTCGTGCAGTCTCCTTTCTTACGAGATGCGCACGCGCGGATCGACCACGCCGTACAGAATGTCGGTCAGCAGGTTGCTCGCCAGCGTGAGCACCGCCATGAACGACAGATAGAACATCGAGAACGGAATATCGCCCGCCACCATCGACTGATACGACACATAGCCGATGCCGGGGATGGAGAAGAGCGTCTCCGTGATGAGCGCGCCGGAGAACAGGCCCGGCAGCGAGCCGCCGATGATCGTCACCAACGGGATCAGCGTATTGCGGAACGCATGCTTGTAGATGACCTTCTTTTCCGACAGGCCCTTTGCCCGCGCCGTGCGGATATAGTCTGCGTTCAGGACCTCCAGCATATTCGTCCGCGTATAGCGCATATACGAGCCGATCGACACGATGACCAGCGTCAGGATCGGCAGCACCAGATGGTTCGCCTTATCGAGGAGCTGGTGCCACGGATCGAGCTGTGCATAATTTCGCCCGACGAGGCCGAACAGATCGAACCACCCGAGCTTGACCGAGAAGAACAGCTTCAGCAACGTCGCAAAGAAGAACGTCGGCAGCGAAATGCCCACCAGTGCGACCGCCGTGATCGTATAGTCCGCGCGGGAATACTGCTTCGTTGCGGCCAGCACGCCGAGCGGCACCGCAATCAGCAGCGAGATCACAAACGAAATGCCGCCCATGATGACAGACAGGCCGATGACCTCGTTGAACTTCGCCACCGCCGGCACGTTCCACTTCCAGCTATCGCCGAAGTTGCCCACGATGGCCTTCGACAGCCACGTAAAGAAGCCCGGCACAATGTCCAGATCCAGACCGTAGGAGGCGTTCAGCTGCTGCAGCCACTCCTCATAGGGCTTCGCGCCCGGGGCCTGTGAGAGCTGGATCGCCATGGTCTGCGCAAACGAGCTTGGCAGACAGCGAATCAGAGCGTAGATGATGAACATCACGCAGAACAGGATCAAAATGGCCTGTAAGATTCGCTTGATGATGTAATTTCGCACTTTTTGATTCGTTCCTTCCTTGCGCGGCCGGGGCCGCGGTAGTTTTCTGCAATGCTGCATGGATGCCGGAATATGGACATCCGGGTTCCTCTCGTATGTGCGCGGGGAACCCGGATAACCACGTTCTGCTTGGGTGCGTTGGCAGTTGGAAAAATACACCCTTGGGATGCCAAGCAACCGTTCCGGCGTCCGCAGACGCCGGAAACGGCTGCTCGTTTATCTCATCATTTTCTGGTGTCCGCCGTGCGGACAGCCGGAATTACTGAACCTGGATCTGCTCGATCTCAGACAGGTAGGTCCAGTACGGGGTCATGTCCTTCGGGATGGAATCGACAACGATCCGCTCGGAGGAGAAGATGGACGCCTCGCTGCGCTGGTAGACGGGCAGCTCCACGCCCCAGTCAAGGATGATCTCCATGGCTTCCTTGTACATGGCCTTACGGGCTTCCTGATCGGTGGTCTGACGGGCCGCGATGATCAGCTCGTCGAGATCGGGATCATTGATCTCGTAGTAGTTGGTGGAACCCTGGCTGTGGTACAGCTGATACATATCCGGGTCGTTGGTGGACTGCCATGCAGCAACCCAGCCTTCCGCCTCGCCGGACTTGTAAGAAGCGAACAGGTCGGCGGCCTGCGCCATATCGTTGACGATCAGGTTGAAGCCGATGGTCTTCAGAGCCGCAGCCGCGTTCGTCAAAACCTGGAACGTCGGGTGGTCGCCGTTGCCGGAGCCGCCGATGTTGACCGTGTATTCCATGGCAGCGCCTTCCGGAGCAGCAGTGACCATGCCGTTTTCAACGGTGTAGCCGGCAGCCTCGAAGTAGCCAAGCGCCGCGTTCAGAGCAGCCGCGTACTTGTCCTCGGTGCTCATGTCAGCCGTATAGATGGCGTTGCCTTCCACATCGGTGGAATACGCGATCTGATAGCCGTCGTCGGTGACCTGCGGAGCCGCCCAGGACGTGTTGGAGATCGGGTAGTTGATGACGGAAGCGGTCTCGCCGTAGTAGGAGTCGATGCCCTCATCGCGGTACGCCGAGAGGACGGTCATGATGGCCTTGCGGAGATCTCTGGATTCCTGAGAAGCGGGATCGTCGCCGACCTTGACGTTGCCGGCAGCCAGAGCCACATAGCCGTAGCCGCGGTAGTCCATCAGACGGGTGGTGATGATCGCGCCGTCGTCGCCGTCTGCACCGTTGATGTCTGCAATCTGGTTGCGGACCTCAAGGGAGTAGCTCGGGTCAGAGATGTCGAGCGCACCGGACTGGATGCCGGTGATCTTGTCGGCTTCCTGGGTTTCCTTCATGTTGATGTGGCCGTTCTTCGGCGCGCCAAGGAAGTAGTTCGGGTTGGCGTCGGTGTAGAACACGCCGTCGGAGTATTCCTTGAAGATGTAGGGACCTGCGCCCATCGGGGTGCTGGTCTTGGCGCGGACAAGGCTCAGATCGCCCTTCGGGAAGCCGAAGGAGTTGTTGTCGTAGTCATAGAGGCTCGCGTCGCCGTAGTAGTGCATCGGCGCGATCTCCATCTGGAGCTGATAGATCGCGGTGGTAGACAGCTCGCTGGTGGTCAGCGTCATGCTGTAATCGCCGGTCTTGACAATGCCTTCGACATGGTCGGCAGATTCACCGGTCTTCACGCCGACGATGTAGTCGTTCCAGGTATCGCCGATCTCTTCCGCGATGAAGTCGGTGATGGAAGTGGTGGCAACTTCCTTGTTGATGCCGTCGTCAGAGAGATCGTAGCCATAGGTCTCAACGATCTTGCTCCACAGCTCAGCGGCGTCATTGGCCTCATAGCCCCACATGGCGACCGCAGCCGCGAAGTCAGCCGCGCCGTAGTTTTCCATGACATAGTCCGCAATGGACTGTGCAAACTTTTCGCCCGCGGTCTGGAACGCAGCCCAGAACGTGTTGTACTGCTCCTCGGTGTAGAGGTCGTTGGCTTCATAGCCATCGGGGCCGGCCGCGAGGATGACATTCATACGGGTATCCATGCCGCCGCGATACTCGTCGATGCCGACGATCGGCACGGAGTAGAACGTTGCGGAGCCATCATAGGTCGGGTCCATGTAGACATACATATTAAAGATGACGTCGTCGATGGTCATCGGCGTGCCGTCGGAGAAGGTGACGTCGTCACGCAGCGTGATGGCATAGGTGACGGTGCCGTCGTCGTTCTCGGTGACCTCACAGTCAGCCAGACCATAATACGTATAGTCGGTGCCGTTGTAGCTGCGGGTCTCGCCTTCGATGCCGTGCATGATGATCTCGCCGCGGCGATCTGCATTCAGCAGAACAGCCTGTGTCAGGGCATGCGCGGCCTGGTCAGGTGCGGAAGCGGCAAAGAACGGGCTGAACTTGCCCTCAAAGCCGGTCTCCGCGATGACGATCGTGCCGTCGGGGTTGCCAACGATCTCGTCGGTGGTGTCTTCGCCGCTGGGTTCAGCGGTGTCGTCCTTGCTGGTGTCGTCCGCGGGCGTGGTGTCCGTGGGCGTCGTGTCGTCCGTCGTCTTGCTGGCGCAGCCGGCAAGCAGACCGAGGCAGAGCACGAGCGCAAGGAGCAGTGCGATGAGCTGCTTCATGTGTTTCATTTTCAAACCTCCTGATTTTCTTATCACCAGAGATGTTTTTTCACAGCTCCGCTGTGAAAAACGCGAAAGGGCCGGCCCTTTCAGGCGCTGTTTTTCTTTCGCGTACACCCTTGGTCATAGTACCGTTTTATACTATCATAAAATGCGCCTAAAATCAACCGCACTTTCATTTTTTGCAAAAATTTTCTGCCTAAAAAAGTTAAAAAACGGCAAGCAGCGAACATTTTTATTTATTTGGTTGCATCGATAAAGTCATAAACTGTCCGTTTCATAAGCACATGCGTCCGTATAAAAAATCCGGATGCAACCGCGAGCGCAGCAAAATGACCGATTTTCGCCCAATTCACGGAATTTTCCAACAAAAGCGAGATCCCCTGCCCCACAGTGCCGAAGGCAGACATTCCCGCCGCAAGCAGCGCCTCCGCCGGGAGGCGCTTGACCGTCTGTGCATGAACGTAGGCGCGAAGCGTCATTCCGCCCCGGCTCCACTGCGCGGTCGTCCAGAGCAGCACCCCGGCGGCCACCAGCGCCAGCATCGTCGGCAGCGTCACATACCACGCCGCACCCGCTGTCGCGCCCGGCAGACACCCGGCCACCAGCACCAGTGCAGAGCCGCACCCGCAGCAGAGCCAGAGGCTCCGCCGCAATGTTCGGTATTCCATCATCCCGGCATACCGGTAATGCGCCCCACGGTACTGATACTCGCCGTTGACGTCGCGCTGAAAATCATCCAGATAGCTCCGGTGCTTCTTCCCTGCCATTACTGGATGCCCGTCAGGTCGTAGGCGTCGAGCCACGCCTTCGCCGTCTCGCACACGCCGCGCAGGCAGCGCTCTTCAAACGGGCTGTCGAGACCTGCGTTTTTCAGCAGCGCTGTAAACGTCCGGCTGCCGCCCTGCTTCGTGTAGGCCATATAGTGTGCCCATGCGTCCTTCGGGTCCTTCTGGAGCATCGCCCAGAACTGGAGGCTGACCGTCTGCGCGAGGCAGTAATCAATATAATAGAACGGGCTCTGGTAGATGTGCATCTGCCGCTGCCAGCCCTCGCCGTCGCCGTAGAACGGGATCTCGCTGCCGAGCTTCATCCACGGCATGTAGACGCCAAGCAACTCCTTCCACACATCGTGCCGCTGGCGCGGGGTCATGTCCGGCTTTTCGTAGACGATGTGCTGGAAATGGTCGACCATCGTGCCATACGGAATAAACGTCAGCGCTCCCGCCAGATGGCTGTACCGGAACTTCCGCGTATCCTCGCCAAAGAAGCCCTCGGCCCACGGCCACGCAAAGAACTCCATCGACATGGAATGGACTTCGCAGCTCTCCATGCTCGGCCAGATCGTGGAATACGGCACGCGGTCGCGGTTCATCCATGCGGCAAAGGCGTGGCCCGCCTCGTGCGTCACGACCTCGACGTCGTGCTGCGTGCCGTTGAAGTTTGCAAAAATGAACGGGACTTTATAGTCGCCAAGGCTCGTGCAGTAGCCGCCGCCCGCCTTGCCCGGCGTGGACAGCACGTCCATCAGCTCATTGTCCAGCATCATGTTGAAGAACTCGCCAGTCTCGGGCGACAGCTCCTCATAGAATTTCTTCCCGTGCGCCAAAATCGCGTCCGCGTCGCCGCAGGGCTTCGGGTTGCCGCTGCGGAACATCAGCGCATTGTCCGCGAAGTTCATCGGATACTCCTTGCCGAGCCGCTTCGCCTGCTCGCGGTAGATGCTGTCCGCCAGCGGCACGAGGTATTTCACCACTGCCGCGCGGAACTGCTCCACATCGGCCTTGCCGTAGCAGTTGCGCCCCATCCGGTAATAGCCAAGCGTCGTATATCCGCCGTAGCCGAGCTTTTTGCCCATCGTGTCGCGCAGATGCACCATCTTATCGTAGATGTCGTCAAACTCCGCCTGATGCTCCTTGTACCACGCGCCCTCGGCCTGCCACGCCGCCAGCCGCCGCGCGTCGTCCGGATCGTTCTTGAACGGCGAGAGCTGCGAGAGCGTATACACGCCGCCCTCAAACGGGATCTGCGCGCTTGCGATCAGCTTGCTGTATGCCTGCGAGAGGTCGTTTTCCTGCTGACTCTCGGGGATGATCTCCGGCGAGAACGCCTTGCGCGCGATCTCCGCGTTTACGAACATCAGATCACCGTATTCCGCCGCAAATTCCTTCCGGAACGGGCTTTCCAGCATCGTGCCCTTCCAGGCATCCTCATACGCATCCAGCTCCGGCGTGGCCGCGTTCCAGAATGTCTCCTCCGCGTCGTAGAATTCATCGCGCGTGTCGATCGTGTGCCGCACGCTGGCCAGCGTCGCCTGCGTCTCCATGTGAATATACGCCGCCTCATGCGCAAGGAACGCCTCGCGGGCCTCAGCATAGTCCCTCGCCGCCTTCAGCCGCTCGGTCAGCGCATGCAGCTCGTCCTTTACCGCCGCCAGATCGGGGCGTTCATATTTCATCTCTGAAAATTTCATAGCAGAACTCCTTTGCCCTTCTTTTGTGATGGTATTTAATAGTATACCACACTTCTCCCCCGCATGGAATATCCAAAATCGCGCAAGTGTGGCCGCCCGATATGCGAGATCTCTTATAGGGCAGACGACACTGTCCGCCCCTACATAATGATAAGCACGCAAAAAGGACGGACACGTTGTATCCG
>ENA-UESC01000671-UESC01000671.1-human-gut-metagenome-genome-assembly--contig:-NODE-671-length-31289-cov-6.667500_pt1 | contig 31289 bp, 29 predicted proteins | sample MGYA00242998_ERZ507999 | MGnify/ENA primary metagenome ERZ507999 (study PRJEB26167, sample SAMN06115465) | human gut metagenome | host: Homo sapiens | place: China:Hubei | collected 2016-04-27 | study... | reverse complement strand
ATGTTGAATTCCATAATTTGCGGCCACACCTCCTATTCTACAGTATTGGGTATTGCGTCCGCCGGGCCGTGGCGGGCCTCCGGCGGGATGAATTGGAAAAACGGCCCCGAGATTCCCCAGATCTCTGGGCCGTCAAACAAATCCTACCCACCATTGTACCGTTTTTGGGCGGGTGTGTCAAGCAAGATTTCGCCATAGCGCACAAAAACCGGGAACTGTCGTCCCCGGTTTTGGTCGGTATGGCAGGATGGACAACGGCGAACAGCCGCAAAATGGTTGACAATCCAACGAAAATGTGGGAAAATCAAGGCAGCAAGGCGTGCCATGGCTCAGGCCGCCGCAAGGGCCTTCGGCAGACGGCTGCGCAGCGCGAGGCAGAGCGCCGTGCAGACCACGATCTTCAGCACGTCGCCCGGCAGATACAGCAGGCATCCGGCCCGCACGATCTGCCACACGCTCATCCCTTTGCCGAGATAGAGGTTGAGGATCAGCCCCATATACGGCGTGCCGATCAGGTAGAGCACCGCAAGGCCCGCCAGAATCCCAAGCGCCATCGGCCAGAACGACTTCGCGTTTTTGCAGAGCGTGCCGATGACCCACGCGCTCGGGATCAGACCGACCAGAAAGCCGAAGCTCGGCTGAAGCACGTAAGAAAATCCGCCGCCCATCGTAAAAATCGGCAGGCCCACAAGGCCGAGCAGCACATAGACCGCCTGCGAGATCGCGCCGTATTTCGCGCCGAGCAGCACGCCGGCCATCGCCGTGAAGAAAAATTGCAGCGTGATCGCCGGGATGCCCTCGACCGGGATCTGGATTTTCAAAAATGCGCCGATGGCGGTCAGCGCCGCGAACAGCGCGGTGAGCACAAGTTGTTTGGTACGCATGGGAAACCTCCTATTGTAAACCTATTGACTTTATCTGCGGTTTACAATATCATAGATCCATCGAAAAAGCAAGGATAATTTTGCAATGACAAAAGATGAAATTCTGAATATGCTGCGCTCGGCATCCGCACCCATCTCCGGCGAGGAGATGAGCCGCGCCCTGGGCGTCAGCCGCGCGGCGGTCTGGAAGGCCGTCGACCAGCTCCGGCAGGAGGGCTATGCCATCGAGGCCGCCACGCGTCGGGGCTATCGCCTCGCCGCCCTGCCCGACCGGCTGGACGCCGCGGTCATCGCCGGGGATACCGGCGCAGACGTCCATGTCTATGAGGAAGTCACCTCGACGAATACCGTCGCGCGGCAGCTGGCCGCCGATGGCTGTCCCGCCGGGACGTGCGTCCTGGCCGAGCGGCAGACCGCCGGCAAGGGCCGCCGCGGGCGCGGCTTCGCCTCCGAGGCGGGCGGACTTTATTTCAGCATCGTGCTCCGCCCCGGCCTGCTGCCGGAGCAGATTATGCACCTCACGGCGATGACCGCCGTCGCCATCCGCCGCGCGATTTTGGAAACAACGGGGCTGGACGTCGGCATCAAGTGGACAAACGATCTCGTCTACGACCACAGAAAGCTCTGCGGCATCCTGACCGAGCTGTCCATTGAGGCGGAGACGCGGACGGTGGACTATGTCGTCGCCGGGATCGGCGTCAACTGCAACCAGACCGCCTTCGCCCCGGAGATCGCGGACATCGCGGCCTCCATCCGCATGGAGACCGGCAAACCGGTCGACCGGAGCCTGCTGGCCAATGCGATGCTGCGCCAGATGCTCGCGCTCGCGCGGGAACTGCAAAGCGGCAGAGCCGCGTGGCTGGCGGAATTTGCGGCGCATTGCATCACGATCGGGCAGCCGGTGCAGATCATCCGCGGCGATACCGTGCGCGAGGCGTTCGCCGAGGGAATCGACGGCGAGGCCGCGCTCCTCGTCCGCTATCCGGACGGCACGCGCGAGGCGGTCAATTCCGGCGAGGTCTCGGTGCGCGGACTATATGGGTATGTCACATGAGGAGGTCAAAATATATGGAAAATGAAGTATTGCGGAATATCAAGACGCGGCGCAGCTGCCGGGCCTATACGGCGCAGCCGGTCGAGCCGGAGAAGCTGAAAGCAATCGTCGAGGCCGGGACGTGGGCCGCGTCGGGCCACGGCTGGCAGGCGGCAAAGATCGTTGTGCTGCAGGATGCAGCCGAGATCGCCGAGCTCGAGCGGATGAACGCCGCCGTGCTCGGCAATCCGGACGGACACCCGTTCTACGGCGCGCCGGTGGTCTGCGTCGTGCTGACCGATCCGGAGCGGGATACCTGCGTAGAGGACGGCTCGCTCGTTATGGGCAACCTGATGCTTGCCGCGCACAGCCTCGGCGTCGCCAGCTGCTGGATCCACCGGGCCCGCGAAGAATTTGACAGCCCGGAGGGCAAGGCCCTCCTGAAAAAGTGGGGCGTGGACGAGCGCTATATCGGCGTCGGCCACTGCATCCTCGGCTATGCCGCGAACGAGGCTCCTGCGCCGAAGCCGCGGAAGAACGATTATGTGATCTACAGATAAGGAGGATACCAATATGAAGAAAGCAGTCAAAGGACTTCTGAAGCTGATCGGCGGCATCATGGTCGCCGCGGGCGCGGTTCTGGTCGTCGTGAGCTATCTCGACGAACTCAAGGGCCTCGTGGAAAAGGGCAAGGCGCTCTGCTGCCGCTGCCATCGCGAAAGCGACGACTGGGACGAGTGATCCCACCCATAAAACCCCCGCGCTGTTCCGAGAACAGCGCGGGGGTTTTATCTTCCGATGTTCCGCAGCACCTTGTAGGGGCGGACAGGGTCGTCCGCCCCTACGGCTGCGAAGGTAAATTTCAAATCGTGCAAGCGGGCCGATGAAGGCATCGGCCCCTACAAATTCTATTTTAGAAATTTGCAAATTTCATCCATTGTGGAATACTATCCCTTCAACGTCTGCTTCGCCTTCCACAGCGCCTCGCGCAGCGCATAGACATCCTGTTCCTCGTTCTCCGCCGAGAACGACATGCGCACCGACCCGTCGATGACCGCCGGGGCCAGCTTCATCGCCTCCAGCACGTGGCTCCTGTGCCCCTTCGAGCACGCCGAACCCGCCGAGACAAAAATGCCCTCCGATTGCAGACAGTTGATGATCCCCTGCGACCGTACGCCCGGCAGCGACAGGTTCACAATGTGCGGCGCTTCCTGCGCCCCGATCAGCACGAGTCCCGGAACCTCCGGCAAAATCTCCCGCGCAAGGTCGCGCAGCCGCGCCATTTTGGCGATGTCCGCCGCCGCGTCCGTCGCGGCCACTGCCGCGCCAAACCCGCAGATCCCCGGCACATTCTCCGTCCCGGAGCGGAAATTGCCCTCCTGTCCGCCGCCGTGGATGAACGCGGGCAGCGGCAGACCGGGCTTGATGTAGAGCGCACCGACGCCCTTCGGCCCGTGGACTTTGTGTCCCGAGATCGAAATGAGGTCGGCCCCAAGCGTTTTGGCCTTGAACGGGACTTTCAGAAAGCCCTGCACGGCGTCCGTGTGGAACAGCGCCAGCGGCGCAAGCCGCCGCGTCGCGCGCACCATCTCCGCGATCGGCATGACCGCGCCGGACTCGTTGTTGACCATCATGACGGATACCAAAATCGTATCGGGCCGCAGCGCGGCCTTCAACGCCTCGACCGAGACGAAGCCCGTCTCATCCGGCTGCAAATACGTCACCTCAAAGCCCTGCGCCTCCAGCTGCTGCATCGGATGCAGCACGGCGTGGTGCTCCACGGCGGTCGTCACGATGTGGCGCCCGCGCTTGCCGAGGCGCTTCGCTGTGGAAAAAATGGCCCAGTTGTCGGCCTCGGTGCCGCCGGAGGTGAAAAATACGCGCTCTGTCTCCGCGCCGAGCGCCTGCGCGACCTGCGCCCGCGCCGTTTTCAGCCGGTGTGCCGCATCCATGCCCGGCCGGTAGACCGACGACGGATTGAACCAGCACTCCGTCAGCAGTTCGTTCATCGCGGCCACACAGGCCTCGTTCGGCCTTGTCGTCGCAGAATTGTCCAAATAAATCATTTTTATGCCTCAAAAATTATTTTCCAACGCAGAAGCGTTCAAAAATTCGATTTGTGATGTCCTCGCGCATCGTCCGGCCCGTGACCTCGCCGAGGGCCAGCATTGCGGCCTCCACGTCAACGAGGACGGCGTCCGGTGTCAGTCCTGCCTGCATCGACCGCTGCGCGAGACGCAGCGAATCGCGCGCCCGGACGATGGCCTCGGCCTGCCGTGCGTTCGTCAGCAGTGAGCCGTCGCACGGCACGTCGTCCGCGAACAGCATGTCCATCGCCTGCTCGAGCAGCTCCATCCCCGCTCCATTCTTCGCCGAAATTGGAACGACGTAGTCAAACGGCAGATCGGACGCCTCGATGACCTGACCAAGGTCGGTCTTGTTCATCAGCGCGATGCACGCCCGCGCGCCGAGCGCCGCGTCCATCGCCTCCTGATCCTCTGCGGAGAACGGCTTGCTCCCGTCGACGACGAACAGCGCGAGATCCGCTTCCTGCGCGGCGGCAAGGCTCCGCTCTACGCCCATCCGCTCGATCCGATCGTCCGTTTCCCGGATGCCCGCCGTGTCGAGCAGCCGCAGCAGATGCCTCCCCAGCCGGACGGTCTGCTCCACGGCGTCGCGCGTCGTGCCCGGAATGTCGGTGACGATCACGCGGTCAAAGCCCGCGAGGCAGTTCAGCAGGCTCGACTTGCCCGCGTTCGGGCTGCCGAGGATGACGGCGGACAGGCCGTCCTTCACGATGCGTCCCCGGTGGCAGGTGGCGAGCAGACGGTTGAGCGCCTTTGCGTCGCCGTCCAGCTGTCCCGCGAACTGCGTCAGCTCAAACGGGTCGATGTCCTCATCCGGATAGTCCAGAACGGCGTGGAAATGCGCCAAAATATCCACTAAATTGTCATAAATCGGGTCAATTTTCCGCAAAATCGCGCCCGCAAGCTGCCCGGCGGCGTTCGCCGCCGCGTCGGCGGTCTCGGCGTCGATCAGGTCGATGACGGCCTCTGCCTGTGTCAGGTCCATCTGGCCGTTCAAAAACGCGCGGCGCGTGAATTCGCCCGGACCGGCCTGCCGGAATCCGGCGGCAAACAGAGCCTCCAGTCCGGCGGTCAGCGCGGCGGGCGAACCGTGGCACTGAAATTCCACGGTGTCCTCGCCGGTGTACGAGTGCGGCGCATGAGAAACGAACGCCATGCAGTGGTCGACGGGCCGCCCCTCAGCGTCCGCCATCGTGCCGAGCACGAGCTTCCGGTCTTCTGCGGCCTCCAGCGGCTTGCCGCCCGCACGGGTAAAGACCTTCGCGGCGCGTTCGATGCAGCCCTCGCCGGACATCCGCAGAATCCCGATGCCGCTCCGGCCATGCCCGGTCGCGATGGCCGCGATCGGGTGTCCCATTGTTACCGCCATTCCACGTCCATCCCCTTCTGCATCAGCGGATTGATCTCCACGCGCGCCATGTCGCCCAGCGAGCACTGGATGCCGCTGACGTCCGCCGCCGTGTGCAGCATCCCGATATGGCCAAGCACCTTGCAGCGCTTGCCGTTGATCGTCACATAATAGGCTTTCCCAAAGAGCATCACGCGCAGGCTTGCGGCGATGCGCCGCAGACAGTCGCGGAAGCGGAACAGATCGTTGCCCATCTCGCAGCCAAATCCGTTGTACCAGCCGACGGGCAAAATTGCGACGCGCGTCGGCCGCTTCGCCTTCCATCCCGCGCCATATCCCGTCGTGTGCCCCTTGGGCAGCCATTTCAGCTCTTCCACCTGCGTCTCGCAGTACCCGACGCGCTTCAGCCCATGCCCGCCGTGGACGCGGCCAAGCAAGGCCGAGCCGACGCGCACGGCGTCCATCGCCGCGCCCGAAAAATGCAGCACGCCGGAGGAATTGAGAATATGCGCCATCCCTGGTTCAATGCCCGCCTCGCGCAGCGCGGCGAGCACGCGGCCAAAGGATTCAATCTGCGCCTTCGTGGCTTTCTTGTCGCAGAACGCCGAGTGCAGATGCGTATAGATCCCGGTCACATGGATGGTGTCCATATAATGATAGACCGGCGTGATCTTCTCCATCTCCTCCGGCAAAAAGCCGTAGCGGCCCATGCCGGTGTCGATCTTGATGTGCGCCTCGGCGGTCACGCCCGCCTGGGCCGCGAGGCCCGCGAGGACGGAGGCGTCCTCCGTGCTCGAAATTGTAAAAATCACGTGCAGCGGCAAAAGCGCGGTGATCTCGTCGGCGTCCGCCGTCGGCTGGAGCATCAAAATCGGCTCCGTTTCAAAGCCGCCCTCGCGCAGCGCGCGGGCCTCGGCGATCTCCGTCACCGCAAAGTGATCGAGACCTGCCGCGCGGCAGGTCTCCGCCATCGGCAGCAGACCGAGTCCATAGCCGTTGCCCTTCAGCACGGCCCAGATCACGGCGCTGCCCGCCTTTTTCTGGAGTACCTGAATGTTGTTTTGGATCAGCTCGCGCTCGACCAGATAGCGTTTCATACGCAGCCTCCGTTATTTGCCCCGGTTTTTGATCAGGTAGACCTGCTTGCGCAGCTCCTTGAAGATGCTCGTCCCGTGCTCCACAGCCCAGTAGACCGCGGGGCTCAGCACGAGGTCCATCTCGCCGACGAACTCGGTGAAGTCGCCGCCGAAGCCCTGCTTGAAGCGGAACAGGCCATAGAGCGGGTTGTCCTCCGACACGTCGCCGCTCACGCCGCGGAAATCATACATCCGGCAGCCCTTTTCCACGGCCCACTGGATCATGCTCCATTGCAGCAGATAGTTCGGCATCAGGTTCCGGTGCTCGTTGCTCGACGCGCCATACAGATACCAGACCTTGTCGCCGTACCAGATCGCGAGCGTTCCCGCGATCGGCGTCCCCTCGGGGTCAAACGCCATATAGAGCCGCGCGTGCTCGCCAAGGTTGTCGAGCATCGCGGAGAAATATTCGGGCTTTCGCGTGACGAAGCCGTCGCGCACGCCGGTCGTCAGCATGAGTTCGGCGAACGCGGGCACCATTTCCTTCCCGCAGACCTTCACGGTCACGCCCTTGCGCGCAGCGAGGCGGATGTTGTAGCGCCACTTCTGGTGGAACCCCGCCATGATCTCGTCCTCGGTCTTGCCCGCAATGTTCAGGCGGAAGACGTAGCGCGGCTGGATGGCCTCGAAGTTTTTGCCGCCCTCCTTGCCCCGGAAGCCGAAGCTGCGGAGCATCTCGGCAAAGGCCGTGTCGGACGAGGGCACGTCCGGATCGATCTTGATGACGTAGGCTTTCTTCTGCTTCGCAAGGGCCTTAGCGCCCTCCAACAGCTGGGCAAACGTCTCCCGGTCGTCCAGATCGCAGACCGGCGCGCGGCAGCCGTACATCAGCGTCCGGCCAATGCCGGGCACCTTCCGCGTCATCAGCGCCATCGTCCCTTTGATTTTGCCATCTTCACCGCGCACGGCGACGGCGTCCCAGTCCCACATCGGCTTCTGCTTGCTCCAGAGCCAGCTCTGGGCAAAGTTGCCCTTCGGATGCGACTGGACAAACGCCTCATATTCCGGGATTTGCTCCTTCGTGATGATCTCGTACATATCGTTCACCTGTAATTCTCATAGTCATTCTATCTTGCCCAATTTTTCGCCGCACTTTGTAGGGGCGGACGACTCTGTCCGCCCAAATCCCGCCGCAGCGGAAGGCCCCCTCTACCAAGAGGGGGCTGTCATGCGAAGCATGACTGGGGGAGCGTCAGCACTGAATCGAAAGATTCAGCAGCGCCAGCGTCTCCTTCAGCTTCTCATAGAAGCCCTCCGCCGTGCGCGGCAGGTTCGGCTCATTGTACCATTCGCAGGGGTCCAGCTCCGTGTCGCCGAATTTCCGGGCGAACATCGCGCCGAGGCCCATCGCCTCTGCATAGGGCAGCGTCCGGTAAAAATACTGCGGGTCGCGCTGTAAGCGCATCAGCAGGTGCGACGGCGTCACGCGCCGCAAAAACTGCCGGAATCCCAAAACCTGCCCCAGCAGCCGTCCGCCCGCGCGGCTCCGCTGTCCGCCGTGCCGCGTGAGCACGCCGGTCAGTGCGCTGAGCGCCGCGGCCAGCAGCGTCAGCGGGAACGTCCCGCTGAGGTTGCCCAGCACCAGCATCGCCACGGCGCACACGCCGCCGAGCGCCAGCACCGGCACCCGCCGCAGATACCAGCGGATCGCCGCCAGCTGCACGCAAGCGCTCATCGCCGCGCCGAGCACAAAGCAGAGCGCCAGCACCAGCCACCGCAGCGGCAGCACCGGCAGCAGAAAGCTCGCCGCCGACAGCAAGGCCACGCCGGAGCAGAGCGCCGCCAGCGCCCGCATTACCAGCACATTCCCGCTCCCCCGCTCATAGAGCCTACGGCCCCAAAACCGGGCCAGCGCCCCAGCGGCGCTTTTGGCGGTATTTTTATAATGAATGCTCGCACCGTCGCAGCGGTCGGCCCTGGCAAAGAGCGCGGCAAAGAGCTTGCACTCGAGACCCCGCCGCTCGTTGCCCATGTACATGTGCCGCAGCAGCGAAACGTGCCCCTGCGGATCGACGGCGATAGACAGATAGCCGAGCGATGCCCAGTGGCAGAGCAGCATGTTAAAGTCCGGCTTCGCACCCGCCAGCAAAAACGGCAGGTCGCACGGCAGCGCCGAATCCGGCGGCAGCGACCGCGACGAGACCGACAGCCGCGGACTGCGCAGCGTCACGAACCAATACCCCAGCGCCAGCAGCGCAAACAGGATACAGAATGCCGCTGCCACCCAGTTGGCCGACCAGCCGGAATACGTCCCGGTAAAATAGCGCGGCCCGAGCGCAAGCGTCATCGTCAGCGATTCGTGATCCTTGAGCGCGGTGTCGAGATCGCCGAGCAGGACGGCCCCCTGCCGCGCGGCAGTCATATAGTCCTCGATGACGTCGCCATAATAGCCGCTGGAAAAGCTCGGCACGGTCTCGATGTCCTTCGGCATCGTCACCGTGAAGGAGAAATGCTCGATCGGATAGTCCCACTTCGGGCACAGCAGCAGCAGGTTCAGCGTCTGTTCGCCGTCCGTCTCAGTCACAAGGCCGGAGAGCGTATAGGTGACGGTGAACGTCCGGCTCCCGGCAAATCCGGCGTCGTCCTTCAGCTGGAACAGCGTATACCCGTCCTCGACGGTTTTCTGCGCGCGATAGCCCGCGATGGACGCGCGCTTCGCATTCGCGCCGAGCGGGATGGTCAGGCTCTGTTCAATGCCGGTGAACTCGATCGTCACCGTCTGCGTCACCTGGCACGATCCGTTGCCCGCGACGAGACAGTCCGTCCGCAGATCGGTGATCGTCCCGGCGGCGGCCGCCCCGGTCGTCAGCGCCAGCAGCAAAAACAGCAGCAGCAAAAAACGTTTGATGATACTCACCCCATAGAAAATTCTGCAATCATGGATAAAATACCACAGTCTGGCGGAAAATGCAACTCTCCGTGCCGCATACGCTGGAAAAATCCGCCCATTCCGCCCCAAATGCGCGCCATTTTCTGCGCCGCAGCCCGCTTTTTTGCGTCCCGGCTGGAAAACGCGGAAAGAATATGGTATAATACACTGTCAGTAAAATTCAGGGCATCGCTGCACAATTTGAACAAGAGATTCAGAAATGCGGTGCTGCCGCCAACAGGAAGTAATGCCATGAAGCGTATTCTCGTCTATCTCAAGCCCCATACCCGCGACAGCATCCTCGCGCCGCTGTTCAAGCTGACCGAGGCCCTGCTCGAGCTGCTGATCCCGCTGATCGTCGCGAGCATTATCGACGTCGGCGTCGCAAACGGCGACAAGGGCTATATCCTCTCCCGCTGCGGCTGGATGATCGGCCTTGGGTTACTGGGTCTTTTGTGCTCGGTCACGGCGCAGTATTTCGCCGCCCGCGCGGCCACCGGCTTCACCGCCAGCCTGCGCGAGACGCTCTTTGCCCACATCCAGACGCTCAGCTATGCCGACCTCGATCAGGTCGGCACGCCGACGCTGCTCACGCGCCTCACCAGCGACATGAATCAGGTGCAAAATGGCCTGAATCTCACGCTGCGGCTGCTGCTGCGGTCGCCGTTTGTCGTGTTCGGCGCGATGGTCATGGCCTTCACCGTCGATGCGAAGGCCGCGCTCGTCTTCGTCGTGACGATCCCGGCGTTGTTCGCCGTCGTCTTTGCGATCATGCTCGCCTGCATCCCGCTCTATCGCAGGGTGCAGGAAAAGCTCGACCGCGTCCTCGGCGCGACGCGCGAGAATCTCGACGGCGTCCGCGTCATCCGTGCCTTCCGCCTGCAAAACCGGGAGACGGATGCGTTTTCGGAGAAAAACGCCGATCTTACGCACATGCAGCGATTTGTCGGCCGCATCTCCGCGCTGCTGAACCCGCTGACCTACGTGATCGTTAACCTCGCCATCGTCGCCATTCTGCGCACCGGCGCGGTGCGCGTCGACTCCGGCGCGCTCACGCAGGGGCAGGTCATCGCGCTCTATAACTACATGTCGCAGATCCTGGTGGAACTCATCAAGTTCGCCAACCTGATCCTGAACATCACGCGCTCGGTCGCCAGCGGCAGCCGCATCGGCCAGCTGCTGGAGCAGGAGCCGTCCCTCTCCGCGCCGGAGGCCATGCCGCAGCCGGTCGACACCGACGAGGCCGTCTCGTTCCACCATGTCACGTTCCGCTGCCCCGGCGCCGAGGTGCCGACGCTCTCGGACATCGACTTCACCGCGAAGCGCGGCCAGACCATCGGCATCATCGGCGGCACCGGCTCCGGTAAGACAATGCTCGCCAACCTCATCGGCCGCTTCTACGACGTGGACGAGGGCTCCGTCACAGTGAATGGCATCGACGTGCGGGACTATCCGCTTGCCGCGCTGCGCGCCAAGCTCGGCCTTGTGCCGCAGAAGGCGCTGCTCTTCCGGGGCACCATCCGCGAAAATCTGCTCTGGGGCGACGAGCATGCTTCAGACGAAACGATCGCCATGGCGCTCGAGACGGCGCAGGCCGCCGAGATCGTCGCGGGCAAGGAGGGCGGGCTGGACTATCTGGTCGAGGCTGGCGGACGCAATCTCTCCGGCGGCCAGCGCCAGCGGCTCACCATCGCCCGCGCCCTGACCCGAAAGCCGGAAATTCTGATCCTGGACGACAGCGCCTCCGCGCTCGACTTCGCTACCGACGCCGCGCTGCGCCACGCGCTGCGTGAGCTGCCGTGGCATCCCACCACGTTTTTGATCTCGCAGCGCACGGCCTCCATCCGTTTTGCCGACCAGATCCTCGTCCTCGATGAGGGCCGCCTCGTCGGCCACGGGACACACGACGAATTGTTGGAAACCTGCCCGGTCTACCGCGAGATCTACGATTCTCAGTTCAAAAAGGAGGATGCGCGATGAAAAACAATTCCTCCGAATCGCTCCGCCGCGTCCTGCGGCACTTAAAGCCCTATACCGGCTGGATCATCCTCGCGCTGCTCTGCGCGGCGGGGAACGTCGCCGCCGCGCTCTATATCCCGATCCTCGTCGGCAAGGCGGTCGACGCCATCGTCGGGCCGGGGCAGGTTGTCTTCGCGGCGGTCGCGTCCATTGGGCTGGAGATCGCGGTGCTCGCGCTGCTGGGCGCTGCGGCGCAGTGGGTGATGAACGTGGTCAACAACCGCATCGTATTCTGCGTCACGCGCGATACCCGCGCCGAGGCGTTCGCCCACCTGCAAAAGCTCCCGCTTTCTTACCTCGACAGCCATCCCTCCGGCGACGTCATCAGCCGCATGATCGCCGACGTCGACCAGTTTGCCGACGGCCTGCTCATGGGCTTCACGCAGCTGTTTACCGGCGTGCTCACCATCCTCGGCACGCTTGGCATCATGTTCTATCTGAACTGGAAGATCACGCTCGTCGTCGTCGTGCTGACGCCGCTGTCCCTCTTTGCGGCAAAATTCATCGCCTCGCGCACTTATAATATGTTCCGCGAACAGTCGCAGTCGCGCGGCGAGCAGACGGCCTTCCTCAATGAAATGGTCGACGGGCAGAAGGTCGTGCAGGCGTTCGGCTACGAGCCGCGCGCCGAGGCGCGCTTCGGCACGCTGAACGAGGCGCTGCGCCGCGCGTCGCTCCGCGCGACGTTCTTCTCATCGCTGACGAACCCGGTCACGCGCTTTGTGACCAGCGTGGTCTATGCCTGTGTCGGCCTCGCGGGCGCGATGTCCGCCGTCGCGGGCGCGATCACGGTCGGCGGCCTGACGGTTTTCCTCAGCTATGCCAACCAGTACGCCAAGCCGTTTAATGAAATTTCCGGCGTTGTCACCGAGCTGCAAAACGCTGTCGCCTGCGCTGGACGTGTCTTCGCGCTCATGGACGAGCCGGAGCAGATCCCCGACGCGCCGGATGCGGAAACGCTCACGGACGTGACGGGCCGCGTCGCGCTGGAGCATGTGGCGTTCCGCTACGTGCCGCAGACGCCGCTGCTCGAGGATGTGAACCTCGACGTCCGCCCGGGTGAGCGCGTCGCCATCGCCGGCCCGACGGGCTGCGGCAAGACGACGCTCATCAATCTGCTCATGCGCTTTTACGACGTGAACGGCGGCGCGATCACCGTCGACGGGCACGATGTGCGCAGCGTCACGCGCGACAGCCTCCGGCAGAATTTCGGCATGGTCTTGCAGGACACCTGGCTCAAGACCGGCACGGTGCGCGAGAACATCGCGCTGGCCCGGCCCGATGCCACGGAGGCCGAGATCGAGGCCGCGGCGAAGGCTGCGCATGCCCACGGCTTCATCACGCGCCTGCCGCAGGGTTATGACACACCCCTGACCGACACGAGCGCAGGACTCTCCGCCGGGCAGCGGCAGCTGCTCTGCATCGCGCGGCTCATGCTGGCGCTGCCGCCGATGCTGATTTTGGACGAGGCGACCAGCTCCATCGACACGCGCACCGAGCTGAAGATCCAGCAGGCGTTCGCCGCGATGATGCGGGGGCGCACGAGCTTCATCGTCGCCCATCGCCTGTCCACCATCCGCGAGGCGGACGTGATTTTGGTTATGCAGAACGGCCATATCATCGAGCAGGGCAAACACGACGAGCTGCTGAAGCAAAACGGCTTCTATGCGAAGCTGTATAACAGCCAGTTCGCACCGTAATTTTGCCGAACCTAAAGGCTCCCTTTACACAAGGGAGGCTTTCCGCTGCGGCGGGGTTAGGGCCGATGAGGGCATCGGCCCCTACAACGAAAAAATATTCAAATTACGATAGTATAAGGAGGTCATCCCATGCGAATCACCGACACGCTGGAACCGAAATCCGTTCTCTCTTATTTTGCCGATCTCTGTGCCATTCCGCACGGCTCCGGCAACACGAAAGCCATCTCCGACTATTGCGTCCGCTTTGCAGAAAGTCACGGCTTCGAAGTCCATCAGGACGCGCTGAACAACGTCATCATCGTCTGCCCGGCCACGCCCGGCTGCGAAAGCGCCGAGCCGGTCATCATCCAGGGCCATCTCGACATGGTCACGGAAAAAACGGCGGACTGCCCGCTGGACATGACGCGCGACGGACTCGACCTCGCGCTGGACGGCGATTATCTCTACGCCCGCGGCACGACGCTCGGCGGCGACGACGGCATTGCCATCGCGATGGCGCTCGCCGCGATGGACGACAAAACGCTCCGCCATCCGCGCATCGAGGCCGTCTTTACGGTCGACGAGGAGGTTGGCATGGAGGGCGCGGCGGGTCTCGACGTCTCGCCGCTCACGGCGCGGCGGCTTCTGAACATCGACTCTGAGGATGAGGGCATCTTCACCGTCAGCTGTGCGGGCGGCGCGCGGGCCAATGTCCGGCTGCCTCTGGCGTCGGAAGTCTGCTCGCTGCCGACCGTGGTGCTCGAGCTGACGGGCCTGACCGGCGGCCATTCCGGCACGGAGATCGACAAGGGCCGCGCCAACGCCGCCATCCTGCTGGGCCGCGCGTTAGCCGCCATCGGCAAGATCGTTCCGCTGCGCATCGTCTCGGCGGAGAGCGGCCTGAAGGACAACGCCATCCCGGCCTCGGCCCGCGCCGTCCTCGCCGTGGAGCCTGCGAAGCTCCCGGCGGTGCAGACGCGCGTCTCCGGGCTGGAAGCGGCGTTCCGCGCGGAGCACGCCGTCTCCGACCCCGGCCTCACGCTGACCGTCCGCAGCGGCAACCCCGCGCCGTCCGCGCTGACCGAAGCGGCCGGCAAGACGGTCGTGCAGTTTTTGCAGCTCGTGCCGAACGGGATCGTGTCCATGAGCATGGACATTCCAGGACTCGTCCAGACGTCGAGCAATCTCGGCATCTTCCATGTCGCGGACGGCCTGTTGGTTGCGAGGGCATCTGTCCGCAGCTCCGTGGCCTCGGAGAAGGAGATGCTGCTGGAGCGGTTCGCGACGCTCTGCGCGATGCTCGGCGCGTCGATGGAGATCACTGGCAACTATCCCGCGTGGGAGTATAAGCGCGATTCTGCGCTGCGCGACACGATGGTGCGCGTGTTCACCGAGCAGTATGGCCACGCGCCGAAGATCGAGGCCATCCATGCAGGACTCGAGTGCGGCCTGTTTTCCGGCAAGCTGCCGGGGCTGGACTGCGTGTTTAATGATACGGCTCCCACCGAGATCTACACGCCGCGCGAGAAAATGTCCATCCCCTCGGTGCAGCGCACGTGGAAGCTGCTGCGCGGTGTGCTGGAGGCACTTGCGTAATGTTTCGCAATATTCAAGCATGGAATTTTGCAGTTCACTGTAAAAATCACGCGGAGCCGCCCGAAAATCGGGGCGGCTCCCTGTTTTTTCATCATTTTGCCCCGGAACGTTTATAAATGATTCACACATCTGCGGGGAAACCTTTGTATAATTGATAGCGTCAGAAGGAAAGGAGGGAGCGGAATGGACAAAAATCCGTATCAGGTGCTCGGCGTGTCCGAAAATGCGACGGAGGATGAGATCCGGCAAGCATACCGCACCCTCGCCAAGAAATACCATCCCGACCTGAACCCGAACGACCCTACCGCCGCGCAGAAGATGAACGAGGTCAACGAGGCGTATGACCTGCTGAAAAACCCGCAGGCGTACCGCCAGCAGCAGGCGCAGCAGCGCTATCAGCAGCAGGCACGCCAGCAGTATCAGAACCAGCAGTATTACGATCCGTTTTCCGCCTTCTGGGGCGGCCAGAGCCAGGGTCAGGATCAGCCGCACTATACCTACACCTATTACACGAACTACCGCCCGCAGCAGGACGGCGACGACGCGCAGAACCAGAACCAGTATCAGTGGACGTACCGCCATACGCGGCGGCGCGGCAGCATCCTCGGCAAGATCTTTTTGATCTATCTGCTGTTCCAGCTGTTCTATGGCCTGTTCGGCGGATGCAGCTATGTGTATCTGAACCCCTACGGCTATTCCACTTACGACAACAGCAGCTACTCCGACACCTATCAGAGCGGCAGCCAGCAGACTGACCCCTACTATGGCTACGGCTTCGGCAGCCAGAAGAGCACGAACACACAGGAGGGCTGAGCCGTGCGTCTGTTTTCAAAAAAGTCCGCTGCGCCGGACGAAACGCTCGAGGCGCTGCGCGGCGAATATCAGAATTACCGCCGCCGCACGGCCGCGCAGCTCGAGCGCGCGGAGGCCGACGGTATGAAAAAGGCGGTGCTCGCGCTGCTGCCGGTCTATGACGATCTGGCCCGCGCGCTGGATGCGCCGTGTACGGACGAGGCATACTATCACGGCGTCGAGCTTCTGATGCAGAAGCTGCTTGCGCGGCTGGATGGGCTTGGCGTTGTGCCGATGGACAGTCTCGGCAAATGCTTCAACCCCGACTATCACGAGGCCGTCGGGCACGTCGAAGATCCGGCCAAACGCCAGGACGAGATCGTGCAGGTCATTCAGACGGGCTTCACGATGGATGAGGCGGTTATCCGCCACGCAAAGGTAATCGTGGCAAATTAGATTTGACCCTTGGAGGGACGTAGTTTATGGCAAAGATCATCGGTATCGATCTCGGCACGACCAATTCCTGTGTCGCGGTGATGGAGGGCGGCGAGCCGGTCATCATCCCCAACGCGGAGGGTGGGCGGACGACTCCGTCTGTCGTGGCGTTCTCGAAGACCGGCGAGCGCATGGTCGGCAGTCTGGCCAAGCGGCAGGCTGTCACGAACCACGAGCGCACCGTCTCCTCCATCAAACGCCAGATGGGCACAAATTATAAGGTGAACATCGACGGCCACAAATATACCCCGCAGGAGATCTCGGCGATGATCCTGCAAAAGCTCAAGGCCGACGCCGAGGCGTTCCTCGGCGAGCCGGTCTCCGATGCGGTTATCACCGTCCCGGCCTATTTTACCGACGCGCAGCGTCAGGCCACGAAGGACGCGGGCAAGATCGCGGGGCTGAACGTCCAGCGCATCATCAACGAGCCGACCGCCGCCGCCCTCGCCTACGGCATCGACAAAGAGGCCGAGCAGAAGATCATGGTCTATGACCTTGGCGGCGGCACGTTCGATGTCTCCATCCTCGACATTTCCTCCGGCGTCATCGAAGTCCTCGCCACGGCGGGCAACAACCACCTCGGCGGCGACGATTTTGACCAGTGCATCGTCGACTATCTCGTGCAGGAGTTCAAAAAGGAAAACAAGATCGACCTCTCGCGCGACGCCGCCGCGATGCAGCGCATCCGCGAGGCCGCCGAAAAGGCGAAGATCGAGCTGTCGGCCATGACGCAGACAAGTGTCGAGCTGCCGTACATCACGGTCGGTAAAAACGGCCCGCTGCACATGGACATCCCCCTCTCCCGCGCGAAATTCAACGACCTGACCTATCACCTCGTGCAGGCCACGCGCGAGCCGGTCAATCAGGCCATCAACGATTCCGGCGTCTCCATCGCCCAGATCAGCAAGGTGCTGATGGTCGGCGGCTCGAGCCGCATCCCCGCCGTGCAGGATCTGGTCCAGTCCATCACCGGCACCCTGCCGTTCAAGGGCATCAACCCCGACGAGTGCGTCGCCATGGGCGCGTGTTTACAAGGCGGCGTCCTGTCCGGGTCGGTGCAGGGATTGCTGCTGCTGGACGTCACGCCGCTCTCGCTCGGCATCGAGACGCTCGGCGGCGTCTGCACGCGCGTCATCGAGCGCAACACCACGCTCCCCATCCGCAAGAGCCAGATCTTTACCACGGCTTCCAGCTTCCAGTCGTCGGTCGACATCCACGTCTTGCAGGGCGAACGGCCGATGGCCAGCCAGAACAAGGAGCTTGGCCGCTTCCAGCTCACCGGCATCCGCCGCGCGCCGCGCGGCGTCCCGCAGATCGAGGTCACGTTCTCCATCGACGCCAACGGCATCGTGAACGTCTCGGCCAAGGATCTCGACACCGGCAAGGCCCAGGCCATCACGATCACGGCCAGCTCCAACATGAGCCAGGCCGACATCGACCGCGCCGTGCGCGAAGCGCAGCAGTACGCCGCGCAGGACGCGCAGCTCAAGGCCGAGGCCGTCGCGCGCGACCGCTGCGAACAGCTCATCTATCAGACCGGCAAGGCCGCGAAGGGCATGAGCAAAGAGCAGAAGGCCGCCGTCGCCGAGGGCGTCAAGGAGGCCAAGCGCGCCGTCAAATCGAAGGACGCCGCCCAGATGGCGTCCGCTGCCGGCCGCCTCGAGCAGCTGCTCCAGCAGGCGGGCGTCACGATCGACCCGGATGCGCAGTATTCCGGTTCCTATCAGAATCCGAATGACCAGACCCCGGACGACGACGTCATGGACGCCGATTTCGAGGAAATGGACTAGGACTTCGAAGAACTGCAAAAATCGGCGATTTTCCGGTTGACATTCCGGAAAATCGTGCTATGATTAGATATCATAAACCAGTAAGAGGTTTTTTTCTCATGAAGAACGCTTCCATTATTTTTGCATACTTTTATTACTTTACTATGAATCCATAGTAAGGCTGATTTGTGTTGCAAAAATTCGGGAGCAAAAAGATTGCTTTTTGACGCTGCACAGGTTGGGCCTGTGCAGCGTTTTTTCATGAAATAAACAACTTCCGGAAAATCAGGAGGATAAATTTATGGTCGTAGTCTTGAAGCACGGCGTTGCCAAGGAGAGCCGTGACCAGCTCATCAGCTGGCTGAAAAACCTTGGCCTGAACATCCACGTCTCCGAGGGCAATTATCAGACGATCCTTGGCCTCGTCGGCGACACGACGCGCGTCGATATGGACCTCGTCTCCAGCCTTGATATTGTCGACAGCGTCAAGCGCGTGACCGAGCCGTTCAAGTGCTGCAACCGCAAATATCACCCCGACGATACCGTCGTACAGGTCGGCGATGTGAAGATCGGCGGCGGCAATTTCTGCATGATCGCGGGGCCGTGCTCCGTCGAGACGGAGGAGCAGATCGTCGCCGTGGCGAAGGCCGTCAAGGCGTCCGGCGCGAACATGCTGCGCGGCGGCGCGTTCAAGCCCCGCACGTCCCCCTACGATTTCGCAGGACTCAAGGCCGAGGGCCTTGAGCTGCTGAAGATCGCCCGGCAGGAGACGGGCCTGCCCATCGTCACCGAGATCATGAGCATCACCGATCTGCCACTGTTCGACGACGTCGACGTTTTGCAGGTCGGCGCGCGGAATATGCAGAACTTTGACCTGCTGCGTGAGCTTGGCAAGACGAACAAGCCTATCCTGCTCAAGCGCGGCCTGGCCAACACGCTCAAAGAGCTGCTGATGAGCGCGGAATACATCATGGCCAGCGGCAACGAGCGGGTCATCCTCTGCGAACGCGGCATCCGCACGTTTGATGATTACACGCGCAACACGCTCGACCTCGCGGCTGTGCCCATGCTGCATGAGCTGTCGCATCTGCCGGTCATTGTCGACCCGAGCCATGCCACCGGCATCAACCGCCTCGTTCCGCCGATGGCGCTGGCCGCAACGGCGGGCGGCGCGGACGGCCTCATCATCGAGGTTCACAACGATCCCATCCACGCCCTCTGCGACGGCGCACAGTCGCTCCGCCCGGAGCAATATGACGAGCTGGCGAAGAAGGTCGCCGAGATCCGAAAGGTGGTCACGGCATGAAAGTCGGGATTGTTGGACTCGGCCTGATCGGCGGCTCGTTCGCCAAGGCGTACCACGCCGCGGGCTGGGAGGTTCTGGCTGCGGACATCGACCGCCAGATGCTGGACTTTGCCAAGCTCCAGGGCGCGGTGAACGGCGAACTGACGGAGAATGCGCTGGCAAGCTGTGATCTCATTTTAATTGCGGTTTATCCGCGCGCAGCGGTGGAATACCTGCAAAAACACGGCGCAAAAATCGGAAAAAAGCCGGTCGTGATCGACTGCTGCGGCACGAAGCGCGTCGTCTGCGAAGCCTGCTTCCCGCTGGCGGAGCAGTACGGCTTCACCTACCTCGGCGGACACCCGATGGCAGGCACGCACAACTCCGGCTTCAAATACGCCACGGCGACCATGTACCACGGTGCGCCGATGGTGCTCGTCCCGGCGGATCATAATAACATCGAGCTGCTCTCCCGCGTGAAGGAGCTGCTTTCCCCGGCGGGCTTCGGACGCTTTTCGGTCACGACGGCGGAGAAGCACGACGAGATGATTGCCTTCACCTCGCAGATGGCGCACGTCGTCTCGAACGCCTACATCAAAAGCCCGACCGCGGGCAGCCACAAGGGCTTTTCCGCCGGGAGCTATAAGGATCTGACGCGTGTTGCGTGGCTGAATCCGCAGATGTGGGCGGAGCTGTTTCTGGAAAACAAGGATTTCCTGATGCGGGAACTGAACATCCTGATCGAAAATCTGCAAAAATACGAGCTTGCGATGGAGCAGAACGACTTGCCGGGCCTGACGGCTCTGCTGGACGAAGGCCGCCGCCGCAAGGAGGAGGTCGACGGACATTGAACACCATCCACATCGCCGCCTCGCGGGAATATGACGTATTGATCGGGCACGGCCTGCTGGACGAACTTGGCACGCTCGCTGCCGGGGTCGTGGACGCAAAGACGGCGGCGATCGTCTCGGACGACAGTGTTTTTGCCCTCTATGGCAAGCGCGCCGCCGCCGCGCTGGAACGGGCGGGCCTCCGCGTCGTCTCCTTCGTATTTCCGCACGGCGAAAGCTCGAAAAATTTGACGGTCTACGGACAAGTCCTGAACTTTTTGTGTGAAAACCGCGTCTCGCGGACCGATGTGGTCGTCGCGCTCGGCGGCGGCGTGGTGGGCGATCTGGCGGGCTTCGCCGCCGCGACGTATCTGCGCGGCATCCGCTTCATCCAGGTGCCAACGACGTTGCTGGCCATGGTCGACTCGTCCGTTGGCGGCAAGACCGCCGTCGACCTCGACGGCGGCAAAAATCAGGCCGGGGCCTTCTGGCAGCCGTCGCTCGTGGTCTGCGACTGCGACGTATTGGACACGCTGCCGGAGCGGGAATACCGCTGCGGCTGCGCGGAGGTCATCAAATACGGCTTGCTGAACAATGCTCCATTTTTCAATGATTTGATGGAAACACCGGCGAAGGAGCAGTATGAACATGTGATCTCCACGTGTGTGGAGATGAAGAAACAGGTCGTTCTATCGGATGAATTTGACCGCGGCGCGCGGCAGAAGCTGAACCTCGGGCACACCATCGGCCACGCGGTGGAGCAGTGCAGCGGTTTTACGCTGCTGCACGGCGAGTGCGTCGCGATCGGTATGGCGGTCATCACGCGCGCGGCGGTGAAAAAGGGCTTCTGCGCGCAGGAAACGCTGGACGCAGTTGAAAAAATCCTGAAATTATACGGTTTACCGGATAAAACAGACTATTCTGCGGATAAATTATTGGACGTGGCGCTCTCGGACAAGAAGGTTGCAAATGGGAACATCAGCCTGATCGTGCCGGAGGCCGTCGGCAAATGCAGCATCCGGCCGGTCCCGGCGGAGGCGCTGCGCGAATGGATGCAGGCCGGAGGGATCGTATGAAACATTCGGTTTTTCCCGGTTCCCGGAGCGGAACCGTCAAAATTCCGGCCTCAAAATCGATGGCGCACCGGCTGCTGATCGCGGCGGCGCTCGGAAAAGATTCAAAGATCCTGCATTTTGACGGGTTTTCGAACGACATTGGCGCAACCATTGTCTGTCTGCGGGCGCTCGGCGCGGAGATCACGGAGCTTGGCGGCGGCAGCTGGCGCGTCACGCCGGTCGGAACGGTTTCGGACGCGGAATGTTCGCTGTTCTGCGGAGAAAGCGGCTCGACGCTGCGCTTCCTGCTTCCTATTGTTGGTAACCTCGGCGCGAACGCGGTGTTTCACATGGAGGGACGACTGCCGGAGCGGCCTCTGGAGCCGCTGCGGACGATCCTCTGCGAACACGGCATGAAGATCGAAAAAACGGGCGATCTGCTCGTTTGCAGCGGGAAATTGTCCGGTGAAACGTTCGAAATTCCGGGGAATGTGTCGTCACAGTATGTCACGGGCCTCCTGGCGGCGCTGCCGCTGCTGCCTGGCAGCAGTACGTTGCGGGTGACGGGCAATGTGGAGTCTGCGGCGTATATCGCGATGACGGAGCAGGTGCTCCGCATGGCGGGCATCCGGTTTGAGAAGGTCGGATGGGAATATTCCGTTTCTGGCGGACAGATGTACGATCTGCCGGAACACGTGGAGGTCGAGGGCGACTGGTCAAACGCCGCATTCTTCCTGTGTATGGGTGCGCTCAGCCCCGCTGGTGTATGCGTTGAAGGCCTGCATCGTCACTCCGCTCAGGGCGACCGCGCGGTGCTGGACATTCTGCGCAAAATGGGCGCGGAGGTCACGGCGGAGGAAGAAACTGTCACGGTGCGGCGCGGGGCGCTGCGCGGCGTGACGATCGACGCGCGCCCCATCCCCGATCTCATCCCGGTGCTGAGCGTGCTCGCGGCGCTGGCCGAGGGCGAGACGGTCATCGAGCATGCGGGACGGCTGCGGCTGAAGGAATCCGACCGGCTGACCTCGACGGCGGCGATGCTGTCCGCGCTCGGCGGGCAGGTCACGGAGCTGCCGGAGGGCTTGTGCATCCAAGGCGTTTCGCAGCTCGCGGGCGGCACGGTGGAGGCCTGCAACGACCACCGCATCGCGATGGCGGCGGCGGTGGCCGCGGGCGGCTGCCGTGGGAATGTGATAGTCCGGGGGAGCGAGTGTGTGAACAAGTCGTACCCCGACTTCTGGCGCGATCTGGACGGACTGAAAGGAGCGGAGGCATGAGCAGCACATACGGTGAACATCTGAAGCTGAGCATTTTCGGCCAGTCCCACGCGCCGGCCATCGGCATGACGCTGGACGGCATCCCGGCGGGACAGGCCATCGATCTGGACGAATTGCAGCGATTTCTCGACCGGCGCGCGCCGGGCCGCGCGGAGTATGCGACGCCGCGCAAGGAGGCCGACCGGCCGGAGTTCCTCTCCGGGCTGGTGGGCAATGTGACGTGCGGCGCGCCGCTGGCGGCGATCATCCGCAACACGAACACGCGCTCCGGCGATTACAGCAATCTTGCGGTCGTGCCGAGACCGGGTCACGCCGACTATACGGCGGCGGTCAAATACGGCGGCGCGCAGGACGCGGCGGGCGGCGGACATTTTTCCGGGCGGCTGACCGCGCCGCTCTGCATCGCGGGCGGCATCTGTTTGCAGCTGCTGCGGCGCGAGGGCATTGAAATTATCTCGCGCATCGCGGCCATTGCCGGTGTGGAGGATCTGGGAGAGCTGACTGCCTCCACGGCGGAGAAGAAATTTCCGGTCGTGGACGATGCGCAGGGCACAAAGATGCGTGAGGCCATCGCGGCGGCGAAGGCGGAGGGCGACTCCGTCGGCGGTATCATTGAGGTGGCGGCGTTCGGACTGCCGGTGGGTCTTGGCGACCCGATGTTCGGCGGGATGGAAAACCGTATCGCGGCGATCGTATTCGGCATCCCGGCGGTGAAGGGCGTGGAGTTCGGCGAAGGGTTCGGCGCGGCGCGGCTGCGCGGCAGCGAGAACAACGACGGCTTCTGCGTCCGAGACGGAAAGATCGGCACAATCACCAATCACTGCGGCGGGATTTTGGGCGGGATCACGAATGGCATGCCGCTGCGGTTCCGCGCGGCGGTGAAGCCGACGCCGTCCATCTACCGGCCGCAGCAGAGCGTGAATTTGGAGACGATGGAAGAAACCACCTTGCAGATTCAGGGGCGGCACGACCCCTGTATTGTGCCGCGCGCAGTGCCTGTGATGGAGGCGGCGGCAGCCATTGCCATTTATGACGCGCTACTTGGATATCAGAAAGAAAGGATGTGAGCCGCTTGGAGCTGAGCGACTATCGAAATCAAATCGACCACATTGACAAAGAACTGATCCGCCTGTTTGCGGAGCGGATGGACGTGGCCGCAGAGATCGCGGCCTATAAGAAGGAGCATGGGCTGGCGGTGCTCGATCCGGCGCGGGAACGGGCAAAGCTGCTGGACGTGGCGGAGCAGACGCCGGAGGCGCTTCAGGAATACGCCGTGTCGCTCTATTCGCTGCTGTTCGAGCTGAGCCGGAGCTATCAGAACCGGCTGCTGGAAAAGCCGTCGGCGCTGACCGAGGAGATCCAGGCGGCCATCGAGCAGACACCGAAGCTGTTCCCGCAGCGGGCGGCGGTGGCCTGTCAGGGCGTGGCGGGCGCGTATTCGCAGCTCGCGTGCGACAAGCTGTTCGGGCTGGCGAACGTGCTGTATTTCAATTCGTTCGAGGCTGTGTTCTCGGCCATCGAGGCGGGACTCTGCCAATACGGCGTGGTGCCGGTGGAGAACAGCACGGCTGGCTCGGTCAACGCGGTCTATGACCTGATGACGCATCACAATTTCCGCATCGTGCGGAGCATCCGCCTCAAGGTCGACCACAATCTGCTGGTCAAGCCCGGCACGAAGAAGGAAGACATCCGCGAGATCTACTCGCACCAGCAGGCGCTGAGCCAGTGCGAGCAATATCTGCAAAATTTCAAGGGCGTGAAGATCATCCCGTGTGAGAACACGGCGGTGGCGGCTAAGCGCGTGGCAGAGTCGGACGGCGGGTGCGCGGCGCTCTCGTCGCGCGAGTGCCAGAAGCTCTATGGGCTGGAATGTCTGGAGGCCTCGGTGCAGGATCAGGACAACAACTTCACGCGCTTCATCTGCATCTCGAAGAAGCTGGAGATCTATCCGGGTGCGGACCGGACGAGCCTGATGGCGGTGCTGCCGCATGAGCCTGGTTCGCTCTACAAGCTGCTCTCGCGGTTCTACGCGCTGGGGCTGAACCTCAACAAGCTCGAAAGCCGCCCCATGCCCGACCGGAACTTTGAGTTCATGTTCTATTTCGACCTCGACACGCCGGTCTATTCGCCGAAGCTGCAGCAGCTGATCGGCGAGATGCCGGGCCTGTGCGAAGAATTTGCGTACTTGGGAAGCTACAGCGAGGTGGTCTGAATGCGGTGCGGATTGCTGGGGCGTGTGCTGGGACACAGCTATTCGCCGATGATCCATGGGATGCTGGGACAATACAGCTATGACCTGTTCCCGACGGAGCCGGAGGCGTTGGATGCGCTTCTGCGCGGCGACGCATGGGACGGGCTGAACGTGACGATCCCATACAAGAAGACGGTCGTGCCGTACTGCGCGGAGCTGTCGGAGACGGCGGAGAAGCTCGGCAGCGTGAACACGCTCGTCCGGCGGGCGGACGGCACGATCTACGGCGCGAACACGGACTATGACGGCTTCCGCTATCTGGTCAGGCAGAGCGGCATCCCCGTGGCAGGGAGGAAGGCGCTCGTGCTCGGCAGCGGCGGCGCGTCGGTGACGGTGTGCGCGGTGCTGCGCGATCTCGGCGCGGCGAGCGTGACGGTCATCTCGCGCTCCGGGCCGGACAACTATGAAAATCTGGAGCGGCACGCGGACGCGCAGATTATCGCGAACACGACACCGCTCGGCATGTATCCGAACACCGGGTCTGCGGCGGTCGACCTGCGGGCGTTCCCGCGGTGTGAGGGTGTGTTTGACATCGTCTACAATCCGGCGCGGACGGCTCTGCTGTTACAGGCCGAGCAGCTCGGTATTCCGTGCGCAGGCGGCCTCTCGATGCTGGTGGCGCAGGCGAAGCGGAGCGCGGAGCTGTTCACCGGAACGGAGATCGCGGACGGGCGCGTCGCGGAGATCGAACGGGCTGTACGGGCCAGGCTGGAGAACATTGTGATCATCGGGATGCCGGGCTGCGGCAAGAGCAGCGTGGCGCGGCGGCTCGGCGAACGGCTGGGCCGCGAGGTGGTCGAGTGTGACGCCTATATCGAGCAGCAGGCCGGGAAGACGATCCCGGAGATCTTCGCCGAGGGCGGCGAGACGGCGTTCCGCCGCCTCGAGACCGAGGCGCTGCGGGAGCTTGGCAAGCGGTCTGGCATCATTCTCTCGACCGGCGGCGGCTGCGTCACGCGGAGCGAAAATTATCCGCTGCTGCACCAGAACGGAACGATCTTCTGGCTGCTGCGCAGTCCATGGAAGCTGCCGAGCGACGGCCGTCCGCTCTCGCAGGCGGAGAGCGCCGAGGCGATGTATGCCCGGCGGGAACCGATGTACCGGCGGTTTGTCGACGTGAAGATCGACAACGAGGGCGCGATCGAGCGCGCGGTTGAGGCGATTGCAAGGAAGGTGCTGCTATGAAAATTATGGTCATCAACGGGCCAAATCTCAATCTGCTGGGTCTGCGGGAGCCGGCGATCTATGGGTCACAGAGCTATGCGGCCCTGCTGGAGAAGGTCCAGGCGTTCTGCGACAAGGAGGGCGTGGAGGTTTCGTTCTTCCAGTCGAACCACGAGGGCGCCATTGTCGACGAAATTCAGGCGGCCTATGGCGTCTACGATGGTATCGTGATCAACCCGGCGGCGTATACGCACACGAGCGTCGCGATTCTCGACGCACTGAAGGCCGTGGCCATTCCGGCAGTGGAGGTCCACATCTCGGATGTGGACGCGCGCGAGCCGTTCCGGCAGGTGTCCTACGCGGGGATGGCGTGCGTGAAGACGTACAAGGGACTTGGATTTGACGGCTACATCGAGGCCGTGCGGTTTTTGGAGGACTATCTGGCATGATCTCACAAAAAATGATCGATTGGGGAAGCCAGGGCTGCGGCATCCGGGAGATCGCTGCCTATGGCGAGGCGCGGGCTGCTGTGGTCGGCGCGGAGAACGTATTCAATTTTACGATCGGCAATCCGAGCGTGAAAGCGCCGGACTGCGTGGCGCGGAGCATCCGGCACCTGCTGGATACCGTGCCGCCGGAGGTGCTGCACGGGTATACGCCCGCGCCGGGCTTTTACGCGGTGCGGCAGGCAATGGCGGAGCAGCTTACGAAGTCGTTTCGGACACCGTACCGCGCGGAGGACATCTTCATGACGTCGGGCGCGTGCGCGGCGCTGGCGATCATCTGCGCGGCGCTGATCGGGCCGGGTGAGGAGGCCGTGACGCTGACGCCGTATTTTTCGGAATACCGCGTGTATGTGGAGGCCGTGGGCGGCCGGCTGGTGGAAGCGCCATCCGACCCCGAGACGTTCCAGATCGACCTTGCGGCGGTGGAGGCGGCGCTCTCGCCGCGGACGGCGCTGGTGCTGCTGAATTCGCCGAACAATCCGTCCGGCGTGGTACTGGAGAGGAGCGGGCTGGAAGCGCTGGCGGCGCTGCTGCGCCGGAAGGCAGCGGAATACGGACACCCGATCTACATCGTGGCCGACGAGCCGTACCGCGCACTGGTCTACGGCGGCGTGGAAGTCCCGTTTATTCCGGATCTCTATGCCGACACGGTCTACTGCACGTCGTTCAGCAAGTCGCTCTCGCTCGCGGGCGAGCGCGTGGGCTATCTGGCCGTGGCGGAGCAGGTTGCGGAGCACGACCGGCTGCTGGCCGCGATCGCGGGTGCGTGCCGCGTGCTGGGATACATCAACGTCTCGTCGATGTATCAGCTGGTGGCGGCGGAGTGCGCCGGGGAGACGGCGGATCTGTCGATCTACGAGACGAACCGGGACTACCTCTATCGGTCGCTGACGGAGCTGGGCTATCAGTGTGTGCGGCCGGACGGCGCATTTTACCTGTTTCTCAAGACGCCGGAGGGTTGGCACAGGCGGGCGATGGAATGTGACCTGCTGCTCGTGCCGGGCGAGGAATTTTCCTGCCCTGGCTATGCGCGGCTGGCCTACTGCGTGCCGCTGGAGCGGCTCGAACGGGCGATGCCGAAGTTTGCGGCATTGGCCGAAGAATTCGGGCTGAAAAAATAAACAACAAGCGAACCGCCGCCCCATCGGGGCGGCGGTTCGCTTGCGCATGGAGAAAGCTGCGATAGGATTCGTAGGGACGGGCCGATGAGGGCATCGGCCCCTACATGGTACGGTGGAGAATCGAAAGACAGGCCGATCAGGACTTGGCACGGGCCAGATAGGTGCGCTGGACGGCGAGGATGCTGACGACGGAGCAGGCCAGCAGCACAAGATAGGCCGGGGCATAGCTCCCGGTGCGGTCGGCAATCATGCCGGGCATCGTGGACAGAAGGAGGCTGCCGATGGCATAGCTCAGCTGGAGCTGCTGCACCAGCTGGGCGACCCGTGCCTCGCCGCCAAAGTCCGCCGCCCAGACCGCAAGGCCGACGGTGCTCAGCGGGACGCCGAGGCCGTAGAGCACGACGGCGGCGAACATGATCACCGCGATCTTCGTGTCGGCCAGGGCGCAGAGCACAAGGCCGCCGCAGAGGATCGCGCCGAAGAGCCAGCCCATGCGATAGCCGCCGAAGCGGTCACACGCCGTGCCGTAGACGCATTTGCCGACCATCAGAGCCACGCCGAACAGCGACACGGCCAGCGCCGCCGCATGTGCGGCCATGCCAGCGGTCGTATACAGGATCATGAGGTGCGTCGGACCCGGAGAGGCGACCGCGCCGAGCAGACCCGCCGCCAGCCAGAGCGGCAGGAGCCGCCTGCGCGGGAGGGGCGTGAGCGGTGTATCCGGCTGCGCACCGGGTTCTGCGGGTGCGCAGCCGTCCTCTGCGCCATATGCGCTGAGGCTCAGTTTTTCAGGCGACTCGCGGATGAGCAGGAAGACCAGCACCGCGCAGACGAGGGAGAACACGGCCTCGACGAGGAAGCAGGCTTGCAGCCCGCGCGTTTCGCAGATCGCCGTGAGGATCGGGGAAAAGACGATCATGGCGAGTCCTGTGCTTGCGGAGCAGAGTCCGATGGCGAGGCCCTTTTTCCGGTGGAACCAGCGGTTGATCAGGATCGTGGCGGGGATCATGGAGCCGAAGCCGTAGCCGATGCCGGCGAGAACGCCGCCGAGATAGAAGCCGGCCAGCGTTTTGGAGGCGGCGAACACGGCGAACGAGACGGCGGAAAATGCCACGGCGACCGCCGTGCCGAGCCGGTAGCCCAGCGTGCGGAAAAACAGCGGTGCGGCGAACATGCAGCCCAGATAGCTCAGCGCGCGGATGGTATTGATCATGGAGGTCTGCGTGTTGGTAAAGCCGCCGTAGGCCAGCACATAGGGCTGCGTCACGGAAAATGCGTTGACCGACAAACCGCCGCAGACGAACAGCATCAGCGTACAGCCGAGGCAGATCGCCCAGGCCCGGTGGAGCCGCTTCATGCGCCTCTCCCCCTTCACGATTAGAGTATGCGGACAGAAAAAGAACGGCGACCGCGCCTGGGATCGCCGTTCTTACTGGTGTATAATTGCTCAGGAGTCCGCGCGGATGTAGGTGACACCGCGCACCTCGCAGCTGAGGACGCTCTGCCCGGCGGCAAACACATCGGTCTGCGCGTACCGCTCAGCGGGACGTTCGCTCATGCCGAGACTGATGGTCAGCGGATCGGTGCTGACGACGGTCGCGGTGCGGACGGACGTGACCAGCACGACGTCGAACTTGAGGTCGCCGGTATGGTCGATGACCGTGATCTTTGCGTTTTCCGGCAGGCTGGACAGGATGTCCGCCGTGGCCGGTTCGAAGTTGGAGTAATAGGAGCAGTTGTCCGCGAAGGTGAAGCTGTTGGAATCACAGACGGCCTTCAGCTCCTGTGCGTCGGCGAAGGTGTAGTAAATTTCGCCCGCGGAGGCCACAGGGGAGCCGACGGCCTCGCCGTTCAGCATGTAGATGTCGACCGTGCGGCCGAGGAGGCTGAGGTCGGACGAGACGGCAAATTCCTTATGCCCGGCCAGCTTGCTCATGCCCGCGGCCAGCTTGCCGCCAGCCATCGTCAGGTCGGCACATTCGTTGGCCTCCAGCACACCGGTGTAGCGGACAAGTCCGAAGCGAGTCTCCATGTAGGTCTTCGGGTTCATGAGGTCGTCAAGTGCGTAGCGCATCATGCCGGTCGCCTTTTCGTTGACAACGGCGGGACACTGCATCGCGTTGTAGATGAGCAGACAGGCGTCGTCCCGCGAGACGGCAGAGTCCAGCTTGCCGCCGAAGCCGTTGTAGATCCCGAGACGGAGCGCGTCGGCGTCGACCCGTTCGCCCCAGCCGGAGCCGGTATAGCGTGTGCCATCCTCGCCGAGGACGACGAGCAGCATCTTGGCCAGCTCGCGCGCGGTGACGGCATCCTTCGGGCGGAAACTGCCCTGCCCGTCGCCGGTGATGACGCCGCGCTCGGCGCAGAAGCAGACGTAGAGATTGCCCCACGAGCCGGCCGTGTCGGCGAAGGCCGTGAGATTTTCAGCCTGCGGATCGTCGGTGCAGAGTCTGGCGATGACTTTTGCGATCTCCTCGCGCGTGACCGGCGCAGCCGGACGGAACGAACCATCTGTATAGCCGGAAATCAGCCCGAGATCGACCAACATCCGGACTGCGCCCGGATTGCGGATCTCTGCCTGATCAAAAAATACCTGTTTGGCCGCCGGGGCCGCTGCCGCAGACAGCATGCACGCCGTCAGGATCAGAAAAACGGCCAGACAAAGAGCAAACACCCGTTTCACGGCGTACTCTCCCTTCCATACTTTACTGAATATCAGTATAACGAAGCAGCCGTTTGATTGCAAGGGGAAGGGGCAGGATGTAACATAACTGTAAAGAAACAGGCAGTTTTCCAGCAAAATGGGCGGATTTTTCCACAGTTTCCGCCCCGCCTGTGGAAAAATTCGCGGCATGGCGGCGCGGATGCGGGCCGGGAAGCAGAGGAGCACAAGATTTTGTATTTCCCGGCATTTCCCGACACAATAAATTGTGGCGCTTCGCGCGGATTCGCGCCGTTTTGCGCTGCGCCGGGCGTACAATAAGGGACAGAACGAACGAAAGGGCGGACAGGCGATGGGCAGACGGACAGGCATTTTGGAGAGCGGGCGGGTGCTCTATCTGCCGCTCGGCAGCATCCGGCCAAATCCGGCGCAGCCGCGGCGGGTCTTTGATCCGGCGGGCTTGCAGGAGCTGGCGGATTCGATCCGGGAGTACGGCATTTTGCAGCCGCTGACGGTGCGCCGCCGGGAAAACGGCTATGAGCTGATCGCGGGCGAGCGGCGGCTGCGCGCGGCGGGCATGGCCGGGCTGACGCAGGCGCCGTGCCTGGTGGCGTCGGTGGACGAGGAGGCGTCCGGTATGCTGGCGCTGGTGGAGAATCTGCAGCGGCGCGACCTTGATTTTATCGAGGAGGCCGAGGGCCTTGCGCGGCTGATGAAGACCTGGGGGCTCAGTCAGGAGCAGGCGGCGCGGAAGGTGGGCAAGAGCCAGTCTGCCGTGGCGAACAAGCTGCGGCTCCTGCGCCTCTCGCCGAGCGTATTGGCGGAGCTGCGGCTGCACGGCCTGAGTGAGCGGCATGCCCGCGCGCTGCTGAAGCTGCGCAGCGAGGATGAGCAGCTGCGCGTGGTGGGCCAGATCGTCCAGGGCGGATGGACCGTGGCGAAGACGGAGGCGTATATCGAAAGCCTGCTCCAGCCGCCCGCGCCGCCGAAGCGCGAATTCGGCGGCTTCGTCCTGCGGGACGTGCGCGTGTTTTTCAACTCGGTCAACCGCCAGCTCGACCTCATCCGCTCGGCGGGCGTCGACGCGCAGTCGCAGCGGCAGGAAACAGAGCGCGAGATCGTCCTCACCATTCGCATCCCAAAGCGGGAAGCCGTGCGTCGTTAACGGAGAATTTTGAAAGCCAACACTTACCACATGCGTTTTTGCTGGATTGATATAAAGTTTGCAGAAAAGTCACACGATTCAACACTATTGGCGGAAAATTGCGAAAAAGCTCAAATTTTGTTTGCATTTTCGGGAAAACATGGTATAGTATGTACTGTTTGAGGATCAATAAAACAAAAGCACTGGGCAGGAACGAGTGACGTGTCCGCCCGCACAGGAAAGGGGTAAACCAAATGTCTCACAAGTACGTCTATCTTTTCTCCGAA
>ENA-UESC01000659-UESC01000659.1-human-gut-metagenome-genome-assembly--contig:-NODE-659-length-31720-cov-16.850488_pt1 | contig 31720 bp, 19 predicted proteins | sample MGYA00242998_ERZ507999 | MGnify/ENA primary metagenome ERZ507999 (study PRJEB26167, sample SAMN06115465) | human gut metagenome | host: Homo sapiens | place: China:Hubei | collected 2016-04-27... | reverse complement strand
AGCTCCTTGCTCGGCCAGATAGTTGGCGATGTTTTTTCCTAAAATGCCACAACCGCCTGTTATGACGATTACTTTGTCTTTAATGTCGAATAAGTTTTTCATGATTTATGTATTTAGTTATACAGATGTGTATTCTTTAGGTTTGTATGGCAAAGATATGGAATTAATACTTCTCTTATTGTTAGAAAAGTCTCAGAATTTATATAATTTGTATCAGGTGATGGGATTGGAATGAACAGATGAATTGCTTTGTTGCAATATCAATAAGCTTTCCGGTCCCATATTGAACAGCAAATCGATAATGCTGAGGTTGGGCAGGAAGCCGAGTTTTTCGTGAAATACCTGGTAGTAGGGTTGCGGAAAAAAATCCGTATCTTCCAAGCGGAAGTCCTTCTTAGGATGAATGCGTTCACGAAAATCTACTTCGTTGGGTGTAAATATAGCTTTGTACTCTGAGGTACGTTCTATAGTTGGCTGTATGTCTATCAGGGAGCAGACGAGGTGGCAAAGTTCTTCGTTGAAATCGGCTAAAAACTCATATTTCTTTTCATAAAAAGGGCGGAAATCATCTTTGTAATATTCAAAGAAAGGTGTATGGTTGTATGCCGATTCAATGGCATTCCAGTGCAGATGACGCCAGTTGCCGTGGTCGGAGATACGGATATCACGCATCGGGCATTTCGGCGTGTCGGGCTTGACTGTGGGAATGGAAAGGGCAAGTTCGCCGTCGGGCGCAGCAATGGTGCAACGGTTACGATACGTCTGTTTGGTATAATGGTCGTGCTGTTCGATATATATTTGGTCGTATGCCAACAGTTTGGTATAGTATTCAACCGGAGCCAGATAGGCGGAAGAAAGATAGACGGTCATTTGAATTGAGCATTTAAGAATTAAAAATTAAAAAATAAGAACCGGCAGGAGTTACTGCCTGGTACTTTATCATTTGGTTGTTTGATTATCACTTTATTCTTCTCCATATCCTGTCCCAGCGATACCCGTTGAAAAATCCCGTATCCTGCTCCTTTGAGAACCAGATGACGGCGGCCTTTCCGATGACATGGTCTTTGGGGACAAGTCCGAACAAGCGGGAGTCTGACAGGTTTATCGAGTTGTTGGCACCCACCCAATAGTAATCTTTCATAAAGTAACAATGCTGTACAGGTTTTCCTTCTATGTATAGTGTATCATTTTTGATGTCTGCCCGTTTCCTTTCATGCAACACCAATGTGTTGCGCAGCAGTGTCATGTTCCAGGGATATACACGTACGGCTTTCCCTTTGCCGGGGATGATGAGAGGTTTCGGTACGTCAACCGAGTCTTCTTTATCGGCAGGCTCTATCCAGTTGTTTGTTCCTAAAGCCTGTTCCAACAGATAATACTCGTACCTGCTGAAGCTGCGTACGTTTTTTGCCGTATCCTGTCCCAATAATACGTTGGGGCGGATAGAAAGGATAGTGAGCAGTGAGTCTAACTGCTTCTCTTTCTTCCGGGGATATGTATAAAGGAACTTCTGGTCGGGAGCGTTTTTTTCCGAAGGAATTACGGAGAAAAGAGAATCTACCCACAAAGTATCTCCCGGTACTCCCAGGCAACGGCCGATGTATACTTCTCTCTGGTCGATTGCTGTTTGTGAGAGGTTGGCTGGGTTATTGAATACAAGAATGTCATCCTTACGTACTGGTTTGTCGCCCCAACGGTGATACCCCCATAAGCTTATGAAAGGCAACCGTAGTCCGTAGCTCCATTTGTTTACCAGAATACGTTCACCGCGGTACAGTGAGTTTTCCATTCCTGTGGAAGGAATCAGATAGGAAGTTGCAACGCAACTCCGGAGCAATATCACTGTAAGTATTACTCCGGTCAGGGTAGCTGCAATCTTCCAATTCCTTCTCCGCATAGTGTGTATTGATCGCTAACTTCCGGTCACTGTATTAATGTACCCACTTGAAGATGCGGTTCCAACGGATTTTTCCATCAAACCAACCACGGTCTTTATCTAATGAGAGCCAGACAACGATAGGCTTACCTACTACGTGGTCTTCCGGTACGAAGCCCCAGTAGCGGGAGTCAAGGGAATTATGGCGGTTGTCGCCCATCATCCAATAGTAGTCCAGCTTGAAGGTGTAGGTGTCTGTTTTCTGTTCGTTGATGTAGATGCCGTCCGGTTTTTGTTCCAGTGTATTGCCTTCATAAGCTACGATGCAACGTTCGTAAATGGGCAGGTTATCTTTGTTCAGGGTAATGGTCGCACCTTTTTCCGGTATCCAGACTGGACCGTAATTATCCCGTGTCCACTTTGTATAGAGGTTTTGCGGATACATTTGTCCTGAAAGGTTTTCCGGTTCCATGACGATGCGGCTGACCAGTTTTTTATTGCCGGCGAGCGTATCGTACATTTTTTGGGTGAGGGGCAGGTGATACACCGGAGTCAGTCTGCCTTGAGCATCGCGGCGGTCCAATCCCATCTGCATAAGTCCTTCTTCATAAGTGAAGTCATCGGTCATCAGTATCTGGTCGTCGTTACTGATGCCCAATTCGCGAAACATCTCTTCCGGTATGTACGGGCCGGTGGTCTGTACGAAATAGTTGAGCTGCATCTCCTCCGGATTCTCGATGGCTTTTCCATCGATGTACACTTGTGTATCTTTGATTTGCAGGGTATCTCCCGGCAGGCCGACGCAGCGTTTTACATAGTTCTCGCGGCGGTCGACCGGACGTACCACAATATCACCGTACATTTGCGGATTGGTACGAATCAGATTACGGCCGGCATTGTAATAAAGGTCGTAGACGGTACGCTGCTGGTCGCGCGTCAGACTGTCCATATTGATTTTATTGGGATATACGCGCTGTCCTTCCCTGTAAGCCAGGTTGTAAAAATCTTCTTGCTGTCTGTTAAGCGCTACCGTATCACCCGCAGGAAAGTTGAACACGACAATGTCATTCAGTTTTACTTTTCCGAAACCCGGTACGCGTTTGTATTTCCATTGCGGCCATTCAATGTACGATTTGGTGTTGAATATCGGCAAAGTGTGTTGTGCCAACGGCATGGAAAGCGGTGTGTTCGGTACACGCGGACCGTAGCTCATTTTACTTACATACAGAAAGTCACCCACCAGCAATGATTTTTCCAGCGAAGACGAAGGTATCTGATAGTTCTGGAATATGTAGATATTCACAAAATAAACAGCCACCAAGGCGAATACAATGGCGTCTACCCAACTCATAATGCCACGTACAGCCGGATTCTTGGATTTTTTCCAGAAACTCCAAGGTATCTTCTTGCTGATGTAGATGTCAAATATGAAAGGAAGAACAATCAGTCCCCACCAACTTTTCACCCAGACAAGGAACATCAGGTAAAGCAGGGTAACTATGCCGAATTTGACCCATTGGGCACGTGTTGCTTTTCTCATAATACTTTAGTCTTTTAAAAATGGAAATAAATCGCTCATGCCTAAGAAACCTTGTTTGTCGGCTGTATATTCTGCTGCCAACACAGCTCCCAAAGCAAAGCCGCTGCGGGTCTTGGCGTCATGGGTAATGGTGATGCTGTCTGCCTCTGAATCGTAGCGGATGCTGTGAATGCCCAGTACTTCTCCCTCGCGGATAGAGCTGACCGGCAGTTCGTTGGCAGCGCATTCGACAGAGCCTGACACGGTTCCATCCGGTGCTTGCAAGGTACCTTTTACCCAGCGGCTTTTGCGGTCGAGATTATCCAGAATACCTTCGGCCAGGGTAATGGCAGTGCCGCTTGGAGCATCCAGCTTGTGTATATGGTGAGTTTCGCTCATTGCTACGTCGTAAGCAGGGAATTGGTTCATGATCTTCGCCAGATATTTGTTGACGGCCGAGAATATGGCTACTCCCAGACTGAAATTAGATGACCAGAACAGGGTTTTTCCACCTTCGGAACAAAGCTTTCTTACCTCTTCACCATGTTCTTCCAGCCAGCCTGTACTGCCCGAAACCAATTTTACGTCTGCTTTGAAAGCTTTCATATAATTGTTGTAGGCTGCCGTCGGATTGGTAAATTCTATGGCGACATCGGCACTTTTGAATGCGGCCGATTCAAAATCCTCTTGGTTATTCACATCGATGATGCTGACAATTTCGTGTCCGCGGCTTAAGGCAATCTTTTCAATTTCCTTACCCATTTTTCCGTAACCGATTAATGCGATTTTCATTGTTTCTTTGGTTTTTATTCAGTTTATCAACGAACTATATGTCGCAAAGGTAATCTTTTTCTTACATTTGCGCACAACATTAACGATAAGTTAACAATGGAACAATTGCTGCATTACGTTTGGAAGCATAAGATATTTCCTTTAATGCCACTCCAGACAACCTCCGGACAGCCGGTCGAAGTGATAGATCCCGGTTTGCCGAATACTGATGCAGGCCCCGATTTCTTTAACGCAAAACTGAAAATAAACGGTACGCTTTGGGTGGGTAACGTTGAGTTGCATACGCAGGCTTCGGACTGGTTTCGTCACGGACATAACCGGGATACGGTTTACGATAATGTTATTCTGCATGTGGTGGGCGAGTCGGATTGCGAGGTGTACTATGCCAACGGCGGTATTGTTCCCCAGCTACTGTTGCACTGTCCGGACAATGTCCGCCGGCGTTATGACGAATTACGTCAGACGGAAATATACCCTCCTTGTTATTCTATTCTTGCTTCCTTACCGAAACTGACGGTCCATTCCTGGTTATCGGCTTTGCAGGTAGAGCGTTTTGAACAAAAGGCACAGGCCATTGCCGCACGTCTGGAGCGTTGCAACAATCATTGGGAAGATGTATTCTTTATTACCCTTGCCCGTAATTTTGGTTTCGGTCTGAATGGCGATGCTTTTGAAGCGTGGGCCGGTCATCTGCCTTTCCGTGCGGTAGACAAGCATCGGGATAGCCTTTTTCAGGTAGAGGCGTTCTTTTTGGGACAGGCCGGGCTTTTGGAAGAAGATTGGCAGGAGGATTGTTACTACCGGGAACTTCAGAAAGAGTTTCATTATTTGCAGCGCAAGTTTGAATTATCTGCTCCAGTGAGCAGTGACCGGTGGCGTTTTTTACGTTTGCGTCCCGGCAATTTCCCCCATGTGCGTCTGGCACAGCTTGCCTGGCTGTATCATAAGGAACAATCTTTGTTTTCACGAGTTATGGCGGCCGAAACTGCGGAAGATATAAAGAAGATAATATCCGCACGGACTTCGCCCTATTGGGAGACACATTTTACGTTTAAAAAAAGCTCACCCCATCAAGAAAAGCGTTTGGGAGAGAATGCTTTGAACCTTATTCTTATCAACACCGTTATCCCTTTTCTGTATGCTTACGGAATGCACAGAGCAGATGAACGGCTTTGTGACCGTGCCACTTGTTTTCTTGAAGCATTGAAAGCCGAGAACAATCATGTCACCCGTTTGTGGAGTGGAGCCGGACTTCCCGTTTATACTGCGGTCGACTCACAGGCTTTGCTTCAGCTTCAAAAGGAATATTGCGACAGGAAGGACTGTTTGCGCTGCCGCTTCGGTTATGAGTATCTGAGGAATAAGAAGTAACAGGTGTAAATTCCCGCCGGCTTTTCATTGTAAATTTCCGGCTTGTCGTATATTTGCACTTTAAATCGGAATAACTCGTATCTATTATGAAAGCTATTAATTTTGTTGTTTGTCTGTGCATGGCGTTTATGCTCTCAACTTTCAACAGTCTGGCAGCCGGAGAGGATTTCAAGTCATTTCTCCATAAGTTTACATCCAGTGCTTCATTTCAGTATTCACGTATCAAGTTTCCTTTGAAATCGCCTATCGTATTGTTGCAGGATGACGGCGAGACAGAGCAGACTTTTCCTTTTACCCGTGATAAATGGGCGTTGCTGGATAGTGAAACCTTGAAAGAAGGACGTATCACAGAAGAAGAAGGAGGAGTTTACATCTCACGTTTTACCCGGGATGAACCTGCCTATAAAGAATTTGAGGCGGGGTATGACGAGTCGGAGCCCTCGCTCCGCGTTGTGTTTGAGCTGATAGACGGTAATTGGTATGTGACCGACTGCTATAATGATTGGTATAATCTCGACCTGCCTATCGGGGAGCTGGAAGAGACTGTCCATACAATGCAGGAGGAGAATAAAAGCTTTGAGGAACTTCATCCTTAGACTCCTTATCATACAAAGAAAAAACTGTTCAACCGTATACTGAAGCGTATTTAGTATACGATTCAAATGGATTCAGTGTACGACTGAATAGACTCTTATTTATATATGTTGATAATCGGCGGGTTGTAAAATTGGATTTAGGTGGTTATAAATCATAACAAATGTTGCTGGCGCAGTTCTATGCACCACTTAACTTCTTCATGGGTAAAGCGTTGGTTTACGAAGTTGTTCTGTTCTGTATCTTGTATAAAGCGTTATAACATTTTTAGACCTCTTCTGTACGATTTATGTCGCTCTTTTTTCTGAAAGAGGACTTTCTTTGTAAACGGTATAGTAACCTTAAATGAACAAATATGATGCAATTTAGTAAATGGACAATGGGAGTAGGGATGCTCCTCGGAACTTTGTTACCGGTAAGTGCAGAAGCCCAGGTAGTGAAGAATGACAAACTGCTTTCTTTTGAAGACCCGCAAATACCGGTATTTATTTCGGGAACGGATTCCCGTTTGGAAATCAGTGATGAACATTATAAAGATGGTTTGCATAGCTTGAGTTGGACTTTTAATCCGGGAGCTGTGCTTTCTATCAAAAAGGATTTGAAATTCGAGAAGAAAGACCCTACCGGAAAAGATACCTATCTTTCCGCTTTCATTGTATGGGTGTACAATGAGCAAGCACAGGATAAGAAAATAGAGTTTGAATTTTTAAAAGATGGAAAGAAATGCACTTCTTTCCCATTTGGAATCAACTTTACCGGTTGGCGTGCAGCATGGGTGTGCTATGAACGTGATATGGTGGGGACGCCGGAAGAGGGGATGAATGAAATCCGTATTATTGCTCCCGATACAAAAGGGAAGTTATATTTAGATCATATTATACCCGCCAGTAAGGTGGATGCCCGCCAGCAAACGGCTGACGTGCAAGTTCCTTTTGTGAATAAGGGAACTACCAATCATTGGCTTGTTATTTACGAACATTCTTTGTGGAAGCCGGATATACCCTTGACTGCCGTTAGCGAAACACAGAAACAGGAAATGCGGAAAATAGAAAAACGCTTCAGGGATATGCTCTATACACCCGGAAGGTTGTCAGATAAGGAAATGACGGCTATACGTAAACAGTATGACTACTATAAGATTACGTACAAAAACGGGAAAGTGAGCGGTCTGCCCATCTTCATGGTGCGTCAGGCGGAAGCTTACGAACGTATGATACCGAATTGGGATAAGGATATGTTTACCAAGCTGGGTATGGAAATGGACAAGTATTTCAAACTGATGAAGCGTATTGCCATAGCCTATAACAATGCAGCGGATGTTGCTGCGCAGGATGAATTGAAGCAAAAGTTCCTTGCCATGTACGGCCATATTACCGACCAAGGTGTGGCTTACGGCAGTTGTTGGGGAAACATCCATCATTACGGTTACAGTATGCGCGGACTCTATGTAGCCTATTTCCTGATGAAGGAAGTACTGAATGAAGCCGGCAAGCTGAATGAAGCCGAACGCACGCTGCGCTGGTATGCCATCACTAACGAGGTTTATCCTAAACCTACCGTAAACGGCATTGATATAGATTCTTTCAATACGCAGACTCAGGGACGTATGGCCAGTATCCTGATTATGGAGGATACTCCGGAAAAGCTGCAATATCTGCGTTCTTTCTCGCGTTGGTTGGATTATGGATGCCGTCCGGCTCAAGGCTTGTCGGGTTCTTTCAAGAAAGATGGAGCTTGTTTTCATCATCGTAATAACTATCCCGCCTATGCTGTCGGTGGGTTGGATGGAGCCACGAATATGATTTATTTATTGAGTGGAACAGAGTTCAAGGTGTCTGAACTGGCGCATTCCACTGTTAAGAACGTACTGCTCACGATGCGGTTTTATTGTAATTTGAAGCAATGGTCTCTTTCCATGTCAGGTCGTCATCCTAACGGAAAAGGAGAACTGATTCCCATTCAATATGCTACTATGGCTATTGCAGGAACGCCGGACGGTAAGCAGGAATATGATGCCGACATGGCTGCTGCTTATCTGCGTTTGATGGCTTATGTCAATAGGTCCGATGAAGATGCTCCTGATTATCTTCCGAAGGCTTCCACTCGTCAAGAGTTGGAGATGAAGAAACTGCTTGAAGCACAGGGATTCCGCCCCGAACCCGATCCGCAAGGCAACCTTGCATTGGGTTACGGTTGTGTTTCCGTACAGCGTCGGGATAATTGGGCGGCTGTAGTGCGTGGACATTCCCGTTATCTATGGGCTGCCGAACACTATCTTCCCGCCAATTTCTACGGTCGTTATCTGGCACATGGCAGTATGCAGATATTAACGGGTAAACCCGATGAAATGGTGACTTTTACTACTAGTGGTTGGCAAGAAAACGGTTTCGACTGGAATCGCATTCCGGGGGTGACGAGTATTCATCTGCCTTTTGAGCAATTGCGCGCCAAGGTATTGAATGTGGATGTTTACTCAGGTATGGAAGAAATGCTTTATTCCGATGAGGCTTTTGCCGGTGGGCTGTCCCAGGCCCGTCTGAATGGTAACTTCGGTATGAAGCTGCATGAGCATGACAAATATAACGGCTCTCACCGTGCCCGTAAGTCTTTCCACTTCTTTGACGGTACGATAGTATGTTTGGGTACGGACATTGAGAACACGAATACAGAGTATCCTACCGAGACGACTGTTTTCCAATTAGCAGCTATTACTCCTGAGAATCATAAATACTGGGATGGTTACAAGAGTGACGGACAGACTTATATTGATCCGAATGGGGTAGGGTACTATCTTTCCAAATCCTCTATGAGAAGTGCGAAATATGAAAAGAATTTCCCGCAGGTTACAGTCGGTGAACGAAGTACAAAGCCGACTTCGGGCGATTGGGTTTTCTTGACGCTGCAACATGGTAAGGCTCCGAGAGGCGCTTCTTATGAATATGCCGTATTGCCCCGTACGGACGCTGCTTCCCTGAAAGCATTTGCGAAGAAGCCTTCCTATAAAGTTCTTCAGCAGGATCGTAATGCCCACATAGTCCGTTCTTTGACGGATAATCTTACCTCTTATGTTTTGTTTGAAACTCCTCAAACGCTTCCTGCAGACGGGCTGTTACAGAAGGCGGATACTTCCTGTCTGGTTATGATTCGCGAAGATAGAGGCAAACTGTTACTGACTGTTTCCCAGCCGGATTTGGCATTGTACCGCGGTCCGAGTGATGAGGCTTTTGATAAGGATGGAAAACGGATTGAACGGAGTATCTATTCCCGTCCGTGGATTGATAACGAGAGTGGAGAAGTTCCCGTGACTGTTACATTGAAAGGTTGGTGGAAAGTAGCAGAAACACCGTATTGCAAACTTGTTTCGGCAGATAAGAAACAAACAGTGTTGCGTTTTACGTGTAAGGATGCTGCAAGCTTTGATGTAGAGTTGTTGCGTAAATAGGTTTTGATTAAATCTTTTTTGTCATGACGGAATTAAAGAATATCATGTTTTGTGCAACTGCCTTTGCCCCCTCTTTATTGGGGGCAAAGGAGCTGCCTAATATTATTTATATCGTAACCGACCAGCAGACGGCTTCTGCCATGAGTTGTATGGGAAATGCAGATGTACACACACCGAATATGGATCGTTTGGCACAGGCGGGTATTTTATTTAAAAATGCTTATTGCTCCGCTCCGTTAAGCGGTCCTTCCAGGGCATCCATGTTTACGGGACATACTTCCCACGAAGTCGGACTCTCCCGAAACAACGTTCCTATGGCCGATTCTTTGCGTACTGCCAGTTTAGGCTGGTTAATGCAACGTGCCGGTTATGAGTGTGCTTATGGTGGAAAATGGCATGTACATACCCCTTCCATGCCCAATGGTGAGTTCGGCTTTTCTACCATTCATCCGCATAATGATAATGGCTTGGCTGAAGCTTCTGTTGCTTTCCTTGAGCAGAAACATTCCAAACCCTTTTTCCTTGTAGTGGGTTTTGATAATCCCCATAATATCTGTGAGTATGCGCGCAGTCAGAACTTGCCATTTGGCAATTTGCCCGAACTTCCTCAAGATGAATGGCCCGGACTTCCTTCAAATTTTGCCCGTAATCCTTATGATGCCGATGTAATAGATTATGAACAGACATTGAACTATTCGGCTTATCCCACCCGTCATTATTCTCCTGATGATTGGCGGCGTTATCGCAGCCTTTACTTCCGGCTGGTGGAAAAGGTGGATGCCGAGATTGGTAAGATTGTCGATGCAATTGATAAACAGGATTTGTGGAAGAATACGGTAGTTATCTTTACAAGCGATCATGGTGATGGTATGGGTGCGCATCATTGGAACCAGAAATCGGCTTTGTATGAAGAAGTAGTGAATGTACCTTTGATAGTTACCCTTCCCGGAAAGAAGAATGCCGGCAAAGAAATGCCCCAACTTATTAATGAAGGTGTCGATTTCTTTGCTTCCGTATGTGACTGGGCGGGAATTTCCCTTCCTGGAGGTTTACATGGCGTCTCTTTTAGGTCTTTGGTGGAAAAAGCTGATCCTCAACAGGTACACCAGCCTTATATTGTCAGTGAGACTACATTTGATAAAGGAGTTGCTCGAGGTTGGGCCTTGCGTACTCCGCGTTATAAATATGTATTGTATGATAAAGGGCTGTATCGTGAGCAGCTTTATGACATGCTGAATGACCGCGGAGAAATGAGGAACTTGGCTATAGAGAAAAAATATCGGCAAATTCTCTTACAACATCGTGCTTATTTGAATGAGTGGATGAAACTGCATCATGTAGTTCAAATACGTCCTGAGGTGCATTTAATTCCGGATATGTAAATCGGAAAGTGTGTTAAAATGTGATAATCTTACATCCTGTCATTAACTTTGCTTAGAATGTTCTTTCATTTCTGTCATTAAATCATCCTTGGAAGAAGTTAGGCCGATAATGACCGAAAAGCATTTTGACACACTTTCTTTCTCTGTTTTTATTCTTATTGGTATGAAGATAGCAAATCGTTTACTGCTATCCGGTAATTGGTTAGTTTACTGGTTTTATGTATAGTTTTTTTAGCTTTACGGTTACCGTTGGGCAGCAGATATTCCCAAAAGTTCTTCATTTTCATCAATAACTGTGTTTCACCGCCTTGTAACTGTTCTTCATAGCTGTTGTATATCGCTGTATGTAGCTGTTTTACTTTGGATAGCATTTCATCAGGAGACAGCTTTCTGCTTTGCTGGTATTCCCAAGCTAAAGCCGGATTGGCAAGCAGACCGCGCCCTATTACAACTCCTGCCAATCTCGGAAAACGTTCGGTAACGGTCTGTATATCTTCTATTGTATGCAGGTCTCCATTATACAACAAGGGTTTATCGCATCCATGATAAAAAGCCTCAAATCCGTTTAAATCTACCTCTCCTTTATATTGCTGTTTCCCTAAACGCGGATGCAGGATGATGTGGGATAGGGGAAGTGTGTTCAGTAACGGTAGGAGTGCAAGGCATTCATTGGCGTTTTCCCAGCCTAATCTGAGCTTGACTGAGAAACGGATTTGAGGATATTTTTCTGTGGCGGCGGTCAGTAATTCTTTTATTTCTTCGGGATACGGCAACATTCCTGCTCCGTTATGCCGTTTGGCCAGCATGGGGAAAGGACACCCCAGATTGATGTCTGCTTCCTGATAATTATGCTTGATAAAAAGGGATACAATCTGTTCCAACATGATTGGTTGGGGTGCAATCAGTTGGGGGATCAGGTGTATATTCCGATTGTTTTCCGGGTTTATATCGCGTATGTCTTTTCGGCGGATTTCACCGTGTTCCACACGTACAAAAGGAGAATAATAGGTGTCGATACCGCCGAAGATACAAGCATGTGCTTGTCGGTAAGCAGCATCTGTATATCCTTGAAGAGGAGCGAAATGGATAGGCAATAAATTCTTGTTCATAACCGCAAAGATACGTTTTTATTCTTTATCTTTTATAGGAATAACCATATTCCAAGAGTGTGATGCATTCTCGAATCCGCCGGGACCATCCATAGTGGCAAAGAAAATGTAAGTAGGTTTGCCGTTTTCAAAGAAAATAAAGGGGCGTTCCAGTTGCCCTTGCATCTCCACTTTTCCGTCTTCCCATTCTATGGTACGGGAATAGGCTTTGGGAGCTTTGTCTACTGTCCACTGGATACCGTTTTCAGAGTGTGCCATAACACCACCGCCCCGTTCTCCTGTAAATTTGGCTACATGGTCTTTGAATAGGATGTGATAGCCTTCGGTGTCTTTCCATAGGAAAGGGTCTTCGGCTTCACCTTGTCCGTCTACTTCAAAGATAGGCTGATTGTTGTTCAATACATGGTAAGGACCTTCTATTGCAGGAGCATAGGCTATTCCGAGACTCATTGCCGAATGTTCGTAATTGTTAGTGTAATGGCGCCCTTTGAAGATCATGAGAACTGAACCGTCTTCCTGTATGATTGGAGAAGGATTTGAGGTAAGGAAACTATAGAATGTACCCGGTTGGGTTTTGAGTATCGGTTCGTCCAGACGTTTCCAGGGACCATATGGAGAATCGGCTACAGCCAGTCCGATGCGCTTATTGGCGCGGGCAACGGTGCACCAGGGGCTGTCTAAAGTGAGCTGCGCGTATGTCGGTTCGGCAAACGGGTGTGTAGATCCCATATAAATGAGATAATATTTACCGTTTTGTTTCAATATGCGCGGATTGTGTGTAGCACGCCCGTCCCAATACTGTGCACCGCGTGTGGGAAGTGCGATATCACTGAAACGATAAGGTCCTTGCGGTATATCGGACACAGCATGTACAATTTCAGACGCGACCATCCATCCCGGATGAAATGGTAATTTCTTGGGAAACCGGGATACGAACATGTGATATTTACCGTCATCTCCCTTTACTATTGAGCTGCCCCATACCCAATAACCTTCGGATGCAAAGGCAGGGGTGCGTGGGGCTTTATCCAGGCGGTGAAACAAACGGTTTTCCGACTGCTGCTTTAACTCAACCAGGTTTTCTATTTTTTGCGCAAATGCTGTCAGAAGAATGAAAATATTAAAGAAAAGTATCAGCTTATATCTTTTCATGAATGTGATAATCTTATAGCGTTAATTGGATGTGAACAAAGATACAGGTTTTTCGTATACCGGGTATATTGTTTATAAGAAAAAGAGAGAAGAATCTCACGATCCTTCCCTCTTTACATGTTAAATTGATTAAGGTCTGTTTATCAGATTATTGATAATAAAAATAAGGTTAGAAGTTTTGTGGTATATTAATATCCTGCATTATTGGTCCAGCCGGCAAGGTCTACCTGTTGATAAGGTACCGGGAAATAGTAATGGTGATTTGTGTTGAAAGTGGAAGCATCCCATTCTTCAGCACGCACCTCTTTTACTTTTTCCAAACGTACCAGTTCGAACCAGCGTTTCATTTCTGCAAAGAATTCCCAACCGCGTTCGTTGGATACGGCTGTTAAGAATGCGGTAGGTTCGGTTGTTGTGGTCAGTTCTATTTGCCTGTCTTGATAACCGGCGCGTTTCTGTACCTCCTGGATAGCATTCAGGGCATCTTGGTTCACAGAGTTTGTAGCACGGGTAGAAGCTTCGGCGTACATTAAAAGAACTTCTGCATAGCGGTAAATACAAGTTATACCGTTTGATTGTGCACTTTTACCGGGGGCTCCTTCGTCATAATCATAGTACTTGGAGATGGCGGGAAGTTTGTCTGCACTTTCGGTATATGGGATAATCTCTCCGCTTTTTATTTTCCATTCTGTCATATAGTTCCATTCTTTGCGGTCATCATTGGGATACGCCTTGAAGAAATCTTCATTGCCGTAATAGTCTGCCCATCCTGCATTAGGAGAATAATCGCTCGGATAGTAAGATTTACCGTAGTTACTTGCTATCTTATGTTTGGCACTATGCTGCAGGGCAAACATTACTTCGTTGGTTTCTGTTTTCTTGTCTTCTTTCCATAAATCGGAATATTCGGCTGTCAGTACAAGACCGGCTTGGGCCTTATTGTCCATGATTTCTTTGGCTTGGGCTGCTGCCAGACCGTAATATTCGGTTCCTTTGTTTAACGGCCATCCTGCCATTGTCATATAAGCATCTGCCAAGCATGCTTTTGCGGCCCATTTTGAGGGAGTGCTGTTGCCGCTACGTCCTTTGTTGGGTAACCATTCGGTAGCTGTAGTCAGACTGGGAATAATCGCTTTATCGTATATTTCGGCAACTGATGTTCTCGGCATGGTGATGGTTGCCTCATCGTTTTCCAGTAATAAAGGCACATCGCCATACAGACGGGTCAGATAGAAATAGGAAAGACCGCGCATGAAATAGGCTTCGCCCAATACTTCTTTAAATGCTTTGGCTTCTTTTTCGTTGGTGGGGATAGTAGTTCCCTTGATAATTTTGTTGGAACTGCTGATGACCTTATAGAACAGGGTCCAAGTAGTTGAGAAGTCAGCATCATTAGCTGTAAGATTCGGAGTCAGTCTGCTATAATAAGCCAGTTCGTTATTGGCCTTGGCTGCACGGTAGGTAATATCATCCGCACATACATTGATGCGTTGCAGACGGCTGTTGAATCCGTAATTTCCTTGCCATAAATCGCTGTAAAGGGCGTCTGCCGCTTTTTCAAGGCTTGCTTGGTCTACCGTATTCCAGTATTCTTCTTCTGTGATAAAGGATTCGGGTTCTTGTGTGAGGTCTACGCAAGAGGTCGTCAGTAATAAACTTCCGGCAACTGCTGTTAAATATATTAATTTCTTCATGTTGTTCTTATTTAAATAGGTTATTCATTAGAATGAGAAATTCAGACCGATTAAATAATTGCGGCTGTTAGGATAGGCTCCCCAATCAACACCTTGTACCAAAGGACTACCCATAGTAGCTTCCGGGTCCAGACCGGAGTATTTGGTGATGTGGAACGGATTCTGTACGGAGGCATATACACGCAGGTTGTTGATACCCAATGAACGGCAGGTTGCTTCAGGAAGAGTATAACCTAATGTGATGCTTTTCATCTTGATGAAACTTCCGTTTTCAACGAAACGCGTGCTGAAGAAGTCTTTATTTTCAGTTCCGCCTTTCACGAATCCCGGTATATCTGTATTGGTGTTGGTCGGTGTCCAACGGTTCAGCAACTCGCGCATAGGGGTTACGCCTGCCATTTGTTGGCTCTTAATCAGGTTATATCCCATTTGGTGAGTGGCATTGTAGATGTCAAATCCATGGAAACCTACTACGAAGAACGAGAAGTCAAAGTTCTTATAATTGAATGTATTGTTCCAGCCCCAGTTGAATGTCGGTTGTCCGCATCCGATAATGCCTTGGTCTGCATCATTGTATACGCCGTCTTTGTTGACATCTACATATTTGGAGTTACCCGGTTTTACTTTGTACACTTCTCCGTTGGTTTTGCCGTTTGTTTGACCATTGGCATCTATGAATGGAGCATTTACATCATCCTCCTGCCATACTCCTGCGAATGTGTATCCCCAGAATGAACCTAATTTCTCTCCTTCAATCATTTGGAATATCTGGTTTTGGAAGTTTCCGGCCTGTTGTTGGCGGTGGTTAGCTGTCGGAATCTTGTTGAACGTACCTTTGTTGTGAGATAATGTCAGGTCTGTGTGCCAGCTGAATTCTTTATCACTGAAAGGATCTGCACTGATTGTAAACTCAACACCTGTATTCTTGATTTCACCTGCGTTATCAAGGATGGCAGTATATCCCATGTGTGAGGGACGTGCCACTTCCAGCAAAATATCTTTTGACAATTTGCTATACCAGTCTGCTGTTAAGCGTACGCGACCGTTCAGAATACCGAAATCAACTCCGACATTGAACTGGTCGTTGCGTTCCCATTTTAGGAAAGGAGCAGCCGGTCGGTCTATCTTATAGGCGGTAGAAGAACTCCCGTTTGGAGTAGTAACGGTAACAGGCGTCATTTTGGAATAGATACGATAAGCCTCTACAGCTTGGTTTCCTACGGAGCCGTATCCTAAACGGAGTTTCAGTTGGTCGATGAAACTATTCTCCTTCAAGAAATTTTCTTGCTTCAAATCCCATGCCAATGCAGCAGAAGGGAAGTAACTCCATTTATCTTTCAGACGTGAGGAACCATCGGCACGGATAGAGGCGGTAAGCATGTAACGGTTCATGAATACATAGTTGACACGTAACATTCCTGACATAAGGGTATTGATGCTACGGTCGGATGCAATGGCTGCGAGGTTTGAATCGGACCATGCCAGATTATTGACACCGATCATGTCGATATAGTCTAAGTTATATCCTGTACCGGTATGGTTGTAGTTGTTGTCATAAGACTGCTCGAATACGGCAGTTGCATTGATACGGTGATTTTCATTGAATTCCTTTACATAGCTCAAAGTATTGGTATTCAGCCATGAAGTGTTCCAATAGCTACGTGCTTGTCCTTGAGTCAGACTGTTTTTGTAGGAATAATAACTGTCTTCGTTTTCTACCGAAGTATTCAGTCTGTTATCAAAAAGCACGCCTAGTTGAGAGCGGAAACTCAAACCATCCAGAATATCGAACTGGACATAGCCCTGTATGCGGTTATTGATTGTTTTGTTAGAGTTGCTGGATTCCCAGATGTATCCCATAGGATTGTATGCCTTGCCACCATCAAAGAAGCTATTGTTATATTCTCCTTCTTCGTTTTTAGGTTCGATGGTACTTGGAAAGTACATGCTTTGCTGTATCAAGCCATCGTATTCGGTAATACGGGGTTTGCTTGTTTCACGATAGTGACCGTATATGTTCAAACCTGCTTTCAGCCATTTCTTGATTTTGGTATCTACCTTTAAACGCCAGCTGTAGATTTGGCTTCCTGATTCTTTAATGATACCTTGGTCGTCCTGATAACGGAGAGAGGCTAAGAACGTTGTTTTTTCACCACCACCGGCAATGGAAAGTTCATAGTTCTGAGTAACTGCCGGGCTGCGGAAAATTTCTCTTGAATAGTCAAATCCTGCCTTGCCGGATTTGAATGCTTCGAGTTGTTCCGGACTGTAAAAATGATTATCACCATAGCCAAAGTATTCTTTACCGTAATCGTTTACCAAGTTGGCATATTCGTACGGAGAGAGGTTATCGGGGTATTTGGCAACGGTTTTAATATTGGCAAATGCGTTGAAAGAGACAGTTAGCTTATCCTTTTCAGGATTTTTGGTCGTTACCAGGATAACACCGTTGGCACCGCGTGAACCGTATACAGCTGTTGCTGAAGCGTCTTTTAATACCTCAATGGAGGCGATGTCTGCAGGGTTCAATGACTGGAGAGAACCACCGATGAATCCGTCAATTACAACAAGCGGTCCTGTTTCTGCCGTAATGGAGTTGATACCACGGACGCGGATGGTGTTGTCGCCGCTGGGGTCACCGGAACCTGAGAGTACGGATACACCGGCCATACGTCCTTGCAAGGCATCGGATACATTACCTGTCGGGGTACTTTTTAATGCATCGGCTGTCTTTACGGAAGCTACCGCACCGGTCAAGTCGCTTTTACGTTGAACGCCATAGCCTACTACCACCACTTCTTGTAATAATTGGCTGTCTTCACTTAGCGTTACGTTAATATGCGTTTTGCCGGCTACTGCTATTTTTTGGGTCTGATAACCGATATAAGAGAATACGAGAGTCGCATTGGACGGTACGTTGGGAAGTGTGTAATTTCCGTCAATGTCTGTAATACATCCATTGCTGGTTCCTTCCACTTGTATGGAGGCACCAATCACAGGACCTAAATTGTCACTTACTGTACCTGTTACTGTAATGTTTTGTGCATTAGCTTGTGTGGCGAATAGCACAAAGAGCAACATAATACCTAATGTCTTGAATAGATTAGATTTCTGTTTCATAAATATTAATTTAATTGGTTATTTAAAAAAAGGCTTTTATCAGTCTTGTTCAAAATCGGAAAATCTCTTCGCAAAAGTATAGGCTAATAAAGGTAGAGATATTCACTAATTGTCCGCAAATAATCTGATATTGTACATTATCTGCGGACAATCGGTGTTCTGCCTGGTCCTTATTTACTTGGTTTTTGCAGCTTTTACTTTTTCCAACAGAATAGCCAGCTCTTTTACTTTATCTGGGTGATTTCCAGCCAAATTCTCTTTTTCGGAAGGGTCTACAGATAAGTCGTAAAGTTGTGGCTGGGGATTGTTTCCCGTTTCCATTTTAGTCCAATGTTCCAAAGCCGGTTTGTCACTCGGTTCGATGTATTTCCAGTTATTCTGAATGATGGATAGAGTATTATTCAGGTTCTGTTGTACCACATAGTCGCACCCGATGGTGTCCGTGCCAAGGAAGTTGTTGAGTTGGTCACGGCTGTCAGGGGCAACACCTGTAGGAAGTGCATGATTCAGCAGGGTTGCAAATGAAGCATATACATCAATCATGGAGAATGGAGCCTGTTGTTTGCCCGGTTTGATACCCTTCGGCCAGCGTACGATAAATGGAATACGGGTTCCGGCATCGAATGCGCTATACTTGCCGCCCCGGTAATGTTTCATGGGGGTGTGGCCGTTCAGCAATTCAAAGGCCTGGTCTTGATAACCGTCATCAATGACAGGACCGTTGTCGCTGCATAATACGAAGATTGTATTATCAGCAATATCCAGACTATCGAGGGTGTGCATGATCTCGCCGACTGTCCAGTCCAGTTGTAAAATAACGTCACCACGCGGTCCTAAACCGCTTTTCCCTGCAAAACGCGGATGAGGGACTCGGGGAACGTGTACATCTTGTGTACCCATATACAGGAAGAAAGGTTCGTTTTTATGTGCAACGATAAAATCTTTGGCTTTTCCGGTAATGATATCTGCAATATCTTCATCCACCCAAAGAGCGGATTTGCCACCGGTCATCCAGCCGATACGGGGGATACCGTTGATAATGGTATTATTATGCCCCTGACTGGGTTTCATCTTTACCAATTCAGGATTTTCAAGTCCTGTAGGCCAGTCGCCCACTTTGTGTTGGTAGCTGACAGTAATGGGATCTTGGGGATCAAGCCCTACAACATGGGCATTTTCTACGAACACACAAGGAACCCTGTCTACTGTGGCAGGAATGATAAATTCATAGTTGAAGCCTATGTCTTGAGTATTCGGCCTGATTTCGCGATTGAAGTCCGTGCCACCTTTAGGACCTAACCCCAAATGCCATTTGCCGACGGCTCCGGTGTAATAGCCTTCCTCCTTGAACATATCGGCCATTGTGACACAAGCTGTATCAATAATCAGTTCGGAATTACCCGGTGCAATGCCTGTGTTCTCTTGCCGCCAGGGATACATACCTGTAAGCAGTCCGAAGCGGGAAGGGGTACTTGTGGAAGAGGTGGCATATGCATTGGTGAATTGCATACCCTGACCGGCAAGGCGGTCTATATTCGGGGTACTGATTTTAGTGGCGCCGTAGCAGCTGAGGTCGCCGATGCCCAAGTCGTCAGCGATCAGGTAGATAACATTAGGCTTTTGTGGTTGGTCACTCTTGGCTTCTTGTTTAGACGGATTGCCACATCCTATCAAAAGGACCGTACTTGGAAGATACGGTAGAAGATTAGATAAATATTTCATAGTCTTTGGACTTTAAAGTTTTATTCCAAGTCCAAAGATATGCGCTATCTTCCGGTCTGTGTGTATAAAAGAGTACACACGGAATCATAAAAAGTACAAAAGTGCAGAATTCTTATTTTTCATTTACTGCTTCTTCCTCGTCTTTATCAGCTTCCTCTCCTTTGCGATAAGCCAGCGGACTGACATGGTAGATGTCCTTAAAGCACTTGCTGAAGTAGCGTGAGGAACTGAATCCTATCTTATCGGAAATTTCCGTAATGTTCAGTTCCGGGTTATTGCGCAACATCAAAGCACCTTTCTTCAAACGGATAGTCAGTATAAATTCGTTTGGGGTTTGTCCTGTAATGGCTTTTAGTTTGGTGAATAGGTTGGTGCGCGCCATTGCCATTTCTCTGGCAAAGACATTGACATTGAATTCTGTGTCGTCCAGGTGTTGTTCGATGATGGACATGGCACGGTCCAGAATGTCTTTGTCAATCGGATTGGTAGCAAGCATATGTGCAGCCGTTTGCGGTTGCTTGCTGAATTTTTCCTGTAAGAGGATGCGTGAATTCACCAGGTTGTTGCAGCGGGATATCAGTAAGTTTGTATTGAACGGTTTGGTTATGTAATCGTCCGCGCCGATCCGCAATCCTTCGATATTCAATTCAATGGCGGTGCGTGCAGTCAATAACACTACGGGGATATGGCAGGTGTTGAAATCCGTTTTTATGAGTTTGCATAGTTCTGTACCCGACATTTTGGGCATGACCACATCGCTTACCACAATGCAGGGCATTTCACTGCGTACCAGTTCCCAGCCTTCTTCTCCGTTGGCTGCCATCAATATCTGATAGAATGGCTTAAAGATGTTGGCAAGCATTTCGCGTATGGACTCATTATCCTCTACAATCAATAGTTTGGCATCCGGAATACGTTTGATGGGAGCATCTTCTTCCAGTTCGGTTTTCAGGAAAGCATCTGCTTCGGATTTGGAAATTTCAATCTGATGTACGCAATCCGGATTCCGGTTGATTTGTTCTTCTGTAAAGAATTCGTTATCCAAGCGCAGTGTAACGATAAAGCTCGTACCTTTGCCAAGTTCGCTTTCTACACGGATGGAGCCATGATGTAATTCTATAATACCTTTGGTCAAAGCCAGTCCTATACCGGTGCCGCTCTTGCCGGCATCAGTAGAACCGGTCGGTTCTATCTGATAAAAGCGGTCGAATATCTTATCTATCTCCTTTGCATCGATACCGCTTCCCGTATCTTTTACACAAATTATAACGTTATTCCGTTCTTCCTTTACACTGAGCGTAATGGTATCTTCTTTTTCCGTATGCTTGATAGCATTGGATAAGAGGTTATTGATAACTTTCTGCATTTGCTTCTGGTCGTACCATACTTCGAGTTCGTCAGTCTCTTTTTCAAAATTGAAGTTGATTTGTTTGGCACTGGCATATTCAAGGAACAGCAGATAGTTTTCATACAGAAAATTCACGATGTTGTGCGGACTGACTTTAATCTTCATATGGCCCTGTTCCTGCTTGCGGAAGTCGAGTAATTCGGTTATTAGCTCGCGTAGCTGGATACTGTTTTTATAAATGCCCAATATCTTGTTGTAGATGGCAGGTGTGAAGTTCTGTAATTGCAGCAAGGTTTCTACCTGAGCCACGATAAGAGTCAGAGGAGTGCGGAACTCATGCGAGATGTTGGTGAAGAAGCGCAATTTGGATTGGTTCAGCGCTTCTACATCCTGAATATGTTTCTGTTCGTATTTCAAAGATTCGCGTAGTTTGATTTTTGATTTGTAGGCGCGTATCAGATACCACAGAACCGCTCCCGTTATGATAATATATATGAAGTAGGCAAGTGTTGTTTTGTAGTACGGCGGCAATACATGAATGGTGAGCTGTGCTTGCGGACAAAGGTTTTCGTCTTTTCCTTCCGGCTTGATGAGCAATGTGTAAGTGCCTGTATTCAAATTGGTGTAAGTAATGGTATGCAGCCCGCGTGTGCTTGTCCATTCATTGGAAAAGCCTTCCAGTCTGTAAATAATATCGTCTTTGTTGGCAGGTATGTAATTGGATGTGGCAAACTCTATACTGAACATACTTTGGTCTGCATTGAGGGTTATCTCTCCGGTGTGGCATAAAGAGTGCTGCAAGATGCCGGTTTTATCTCCTACAGAGATTTCCCTACCGTTGACGATGAGCCGTGAGAGGATAATCTTATAAGGTTTTGGGGTAAAGTTCAGTTCCATTTCATGGAAAGAAATCATGCCTTGTATGCCTCCCAGAAATATTTCACCGTCGCAGGTGACACAGAGTGCATTTTCGTTGACGGCTGTCAACGGGAAACCGTTTTCAGCACTGTAATTATTAAAAGTCTTATTTTTGTAGTTGAAGATGGAGAACCCTTCGTTGGTGATGAGCAGTAATTTGCCGCTGCTGGGAGATTCTTGCGTTTCATAAATGCAGTCACTGGCCAGACCGTTCCTTTCCTTGTCGAAATTTTCAAAATCATTGCTTGCGGGGCGATATAAGTCCAGACCGCTACCCGAGGTGGAGAACCACAGGTTGCCTTTGCTATCTTGCGTTATATTGTTCACATTGTTATTGCTGAGGCTGTTCGGGTTGGTGGCATCATGGCGGTAGTTTGTCAACTTGCGAGTATCAAAACGATAGCTGAATACCCCCTCTCCGGTGGCAGCAATCCATAATGTGCCTTCCGAATCGAATGTGACATCCGCTATCATTTTAATGGATTTTCCCTCTTTGCTATCTTTGAACAGCTGTTGGCATTGTCCGTTAGCGGGGTTAAAGAGGCATACTCCATTTTGTGTGGCTACAATCAGCAGGCTTTTGTAGGGAATGATATCGCGGATAATGTCCGACGGCAGAGTGGCCGGATTACCTTCTTCCATACGGTAATGGGTAAAATGCCCTGAACGTATATCCAGTTTGTTGAGACCGCCCAAATGAGTGCCTATCCATATAATTTCTTTATCGGCATCATAATAAAGCGCTTTTACATTATTATGCGAAATGCTGTTGCGTCCTTCCTGCGGACGATACCATTTGAACTCGCGTGTGCGGCGGTTATAATAATTCAGCCCACCGCCTTCGGTTCCTATCCACAGATTGCCGTCTTTATCCTCAATGGTGCGTCCCACAACCGGGTTGCTCAGTCCTTTCTTCTCGTTGGAAGAGTAGGAATAACGGGTGTAGATTTCATATTCCGGATTGAAGTAGTTGACGCCGCCGAAATAGGTTCCCAGCCAAAGTGTACCTTGGTTATCTTTTACGATACACCAGATGGAAGAGTGGGTGAGTCCGTCGGCTTGTGTGTCATTGGCTGTATGGTTCTGGAATAATCCGGTTATTTTATTGTATCGGTTTAATCCGTTGAAGGTACCTATCCATATATTGCCCAGATTGTCCTCACAGCAGGCCCTGACGAAATTGGAGGAGAGACTGTGTGTGTCTTTGGCATTGTATTTGAAGTTTTCTATTGTTCCGTCTGCTTTTACACGGAACAGTCCTTCTTCCCAACTGCCAATCCACAATTCACTTTCGCTGTCCTGATAAAAACTGGTAATATTTCCTTTCTGAATGGGATGCGTCAGTTCTTTTTTGTCAATATTTAGGCAGTATACGCCGTTGGTTGTTGTTCCCAGCCATAGTACGTCCTTATTGATGTGTATACAGACTATTTCCAGATTTCGGTCCGGGAGTTGATAATAAAGGTCGAAATTTCCAGTTTCCTCGTTATAACGGTATATTTCATTCTTTTTGCCGATAAAAAGTCCGTCATTGTAATAGATGCTGTTGATGTTGCCTTGTATTAACGTAGTGAATTTTTGGGTGGCAAGGTTGAATTCCGCCACTCCTTCGGTGCAGAGCAGATATATTTTCCCGTTATGATTGCCCGTAATGCGGGATACGGTATTGCAGAAAAGACTGTTGGGATTGTTCTTCTGTAGCTTGTAGGTCTGTATGTCGTCTCCGTTGTAGCGGTTCAACCCTTCTCGTGTACCAATCCATAAGATACCGTTTTCATCAACATATAAGCTGTTTACGGAAAACTGAGATAATCCGTCATCGGTGGTAAGGTGATTAAAGGTTATGTTCTGCCCATATACATTTGCGAAAGCCGCACTCGCTAAAATAAAGAATAATCTGATGATAAGCTTCTGCACGTTGAGTTATTTTTAAGGTTTCAGTTACAAATATAGAAATATTTTGTACAAAGATTCTCATTTATTATTTGGATTTTGCGGCTATGTTTGTTTAAATGTATATTTTTGGATGTTCATCGGACAATAATAAACTTACTATATGTAATAAAGAGCGTATATTTGTATCATAAATTAATTTATTTATTATCATGAAAGACCTTTTATCTATCGTATCTCATTTTCAATTGCAGGGTACAGTTCAAGAAATCAATCCTTTAGGGGCCGGTCTTATTAATGACACCTATAAAGTAAGCACTCTCGAGGCTGATGCCCCCGATTATGTATTACAGCGTATCAATCATGCCATTTTCCAAAATGTAGAAATGTTGCAGGCCAATATCAATGCCGTAACCACTCATATCCGTAAGAAACTGGAAGAGAAAGGCGAGAAAGACATTGAACGTAAGGTGCTGCATTTCTTTCCTGCCGATACAGGAAAAACTTATTGGCATGATGGTGAGAGCTATTGGCGTGTTATGGCGTTTATTCCCAATGCAAGGACATACGAAACGGTTAACCCCGAATATTCGTATTATGCAGGCGTAGCTTTCGGTAATTTCCAGGCAATGCTTGCCGATATTCCCGATAAACTGGGCGAGACGATTCCCGACTTCCATAATATGGAATTCCGTTTGAAACAGCTTCGCGATGCTGTGGCGGCCGATGCTGCCGGACGTGTAAAGGAAGTACGGTATTTTCTGGATGAGATAGAGCGCCGTGCAGAGGAAATGTGCAAAGCGGAGCGCCTGCATCGTGAAGGCAAGTTACCCAAGCGGGTTTGCCATTGCGATACGAAAGTCAATAATATGATGTTTGACGAAAGTGGCAATGTACTTTGTGTCATCGACCTCGATACCGTAATGCCCAGTTTCGTCTTTTCCGACTTTGGCGATTTCCTGCGTTCGGGAGCCAATACTGGTTTGGAAGATGATAAAGACCTTGCGAATGTGAATTTCAATATGGAAATATTCAAGGCATTCACAAAAGGCTATCTGGAATCGGCCAAATCTTTCCTGCTGCCGGTAGAGATAGAGAACCTGCCCTATGCGGCTGCTCTGTTCCCTTATATGCAGTGCGTGCGTTTCCTGGCCGACTATATCAATGGCGATACTTATTATAAAATTCAATATCCGGAACATAACCTGGTGCGCACAAAGGCTCAATTCAAATTGCTTCAAAGTGTAGAAGAACATACTCCGGAAATGCAGAAATTCATAGCTTCATGCATTTGAAAAGGTGTATAATGGCGGCGATGATGGGTTGCTGTGTCTTACCCTTATTCGCATTAACTCCTAAAAATAAGATGATGAAAGAACTGGATGTCAAGAAAGTGAGTATGGCAAATATACCGGTAGAAGCGGTGCCTGCTCTTTTGGATGAAGAAAAAGTGGCTTTTCAGCCGGTTAATACAGTGAATTGGGCGGCATATCCATACTGTCCGGACGTAAAGTTTCGTATTGCTTATACGGACAATGCTATCCTGATTCATTATAAAGTGAAAGAAGCCAGCGTACGCGCAGTAGCGGGCAAAGACAACGGGCCGGTTTGGGAAGATGCCTGTGTGGAGTTCTTTTCCATTCCTGCCGGAGACGGAGTATATTATAACATGGAATGTAACTGTGTTGGAAGACTGCTTATCGGTGCGGGAGCAGGACGCTCCAACCGTCAACATGCACCGCAGGAAGTGCTTGATAAAGTGCAGCGTTGGTCTTCTTTGGGGCAGGAAGATTTTGAGGAACGGATAGGAGATTGCAGTTGGGAAGTAGCTTTGGTGATACCTTATTCCGCTTTCTTTATGCATAATATCACCTCATTGGACGGTAAGGCCATCCGTGCCAATTTCTATAAATGCGGTGATAAGTTGCAGACTCCTCATTTCCTGTCATGGAATCCCATTGATTTGGAAAAGCCGAACTTCCATTGTCCGGAATTTTTCGGGATGTTGCGTTTCAAGTAGGTATGAGGGTTATAATACTCTGAATAGCAATAAAACCGGTATATAAAATATAGGCTTGCAGATGTCTTATTCACAGGACTTCTGCAAGCCTTTTTTCTTATTATGCCGAGGTTTACTTTACAATACCTTTTGAGTTACGGATAAAGTTGATGATATTATGTATCTCATCACTCATCGGAACCTGATCTTCAATCTTCTGTAAAGCGTCCTGTATGCTGAAATTCCCTTGATATACCAGGCGGTAAGCATTGACTATATGGCGCAAAATACGCTCGGTAACCTGATGCTTATGCTGAAGTACCACCGCATTGATACCGTGATATTCTGCCGGATTGCCGTTCATTATAACATAAGGCGGTACATCTTTTGAGATGCGGCAACCTGCCTGAATCAATACCCAACTGCCTATGTGGCAATTCTGATGTAGGATAACATTACTGCTCAGGATTGTACAGTCGTCTATGTGGCAGTCGCCAGCTACCGTACTCTTAATTCCCAGTACGCAGTGATTGCCTACTTGTACGTCGTGGCAGAGGTGAACACCGTCCATTAGATAGTTACTATCGCCAATGCGCGTACATCCGCTTTCGTGTGTAGCGCGGCTGATAACCACATTTTCACGAATGTCGTTGTTGTCACCGATAATCAACCGACTTGCTTCGCCTGTGTAATGAAAATCTTGTGGTTCACTACCCAGTACGGCACCATGGTGTACTTTATTTCCTTTACCTAAACGCGTACCCTTGAGGATACTTGCATTTGACATAATCACGCAGTCGTCACCGATTTCCACATCTCCTTCGATGTAAGCGAAAGGCTGAATGGTTACATTCTTACCGATTTTTGCGGTAGAATCTACAGATGCTAATGGACTAATCATAGTAATTAGTTATGAGTTATAAATTATAAGTTATGAGTTATGGGAGATGAGCCGTCAAGAATAACTTATAACCCATAACCCGTAACTGATATTATTCTCTTCCTCCGCCCAATGCTTGATACAGGCTGATTACAGACTGCATGCGGTCGAAGGTGTCGGCCACTTCCGAAAGCTGTGCGCTGAGGTAAGACTGTTCGGCGGACAAGACTTCCAAATAGGTTGACGTGCCTAAGTTAAACAATTCTTTTGTATCTTCCGCAGCTTTGCGGGCAGAATTCACTTGAATTTCACGTGAAATGGCTTTATCCGAGGTCATTTGATATTGATACAAAGCATTGCTTACTTCATTTCCGGCCTTGAGCAGTGTGGTCTGGAACTGGATTTTGGCTTGTTCTTCCTGTGCCTTTGCTTGTTTCAACCGGGCAATGTTGGCACCGCGGTAGAACAGAGGTTGTGTGAGCGAACCGATAGCGGATGCCAGCAGCTTTCCTGGATTGATGATAGCGGAACCTGCACTGTTGGTCCAACCGGCAGAACCGCTTAAGGTGATTTGCGGATAGAAAGCTGCACGTGCGCTGTTGGTGTCGTAGTAGCTTGCTGCCAGTGACATTTCAGCAGCTTTTACATCGGGACGGTTGGACAGCAGTTGCAAAGGAATACCAGTAGAGAATTCGGCAGGTAACTGTTGCTGTTCCAATGTACCGCGTGCAATGCTCTGTGCAGGTTGGTTCAGCATCAGGCATAGTGCGTTTTCCGTTTCACGGATGCTTTGACGTATATCGGGCAGAGAAGCCAGTACTTGTGCATAGGCGGTACGGCTTTGCTCTACGGCTGCACTGTTAGCCATAGCAGCCTCTTTCATTGCTTCTACGGTTTCCACATTCTTTTTAAGAATATCGGCAGTGGATTCTGTAATCTGCAACTGTCGATCGAGCATCAACAATGTGTAGTACCTATTGGCCACATTGGCAATTACCTGAGTTTGCACGGCTTGTTCATAGAACTGTGTCTGTTTCAGAGATACTTGTGCACCACGTTTCGGGTTCAGTATCTGACCGAAGAGGTCTATTTGCCAGCTTGCTGTGACAGGAAGCGAATAAGTTTGCGTAGCTTTTCCCTTATCCCAACTGCTTACAGTTCCCTGCGGAGACAGTGCAAGCGTGGGAGCATAAGCCAGGCGTGCAGACATCAGTGCAGCTTCCGCTTTCTTCACGTTCAGAGCGGCACTGCGCAAATCAGGATTATTGGCAAGTGCTTGTTCGATGAGCGCTTGCAACTGAGGGTCGGTAAATACTTCCCTCCAAGGCAGGTTACCGAAGTTTGCAGTATCCGCTGCCAGTGTATCGTTCACAGCTGTCGTGTCGCGATACAGTCCGGCAGCCGTAATATCTTCGGGTCTGTCGTATGATTTGTAGATATGGCAACTGCTTAAAAGAGCAGTTGTACACATCAGAGTTATAATTTGTTTCTTCATAATGATAAAAGTATTTATACCTAATACTTATTTAGTGTATTGCTCAATTTCAGGTTCTGCATCAGAGTTATCCACATCAGTCCATTCCATCGGTTTAATCTTCTCTTGCAGATATTGGAATGCAACGAACAGGGCCGGTACGATAAAGATCTGAAGAATCATACCGATTAACATACCACCGATGGCAGAGGTACCCAATGTACGGTTACCATTGGCACCTGCACCGGATGCCATCATCAACGGAATCAAACCGACGATCATGGCCAGTGATGTCATCAAGATAGGACGCAAACGGGCTGCGGCACCCAGTACGGCTGCCCACGTAATACTCATACCCATTTTGCGACGGTCGAGGGCAAACTCAATAATCAAGATGGCATTCTTCGCCAACAGACCCATCAACATGATCAATGCAATCTGCATATAAATGTCGTTGGACATAGACCCCATTATCATTTTCAGAATGGAGATATTACCAATGGCGCTCATGCCGTTGACGAACAGGAAGCTACCCAACAGACCAAACGGAATAGACAACAGTACGGCAAGCGGCAAGATGTAACTTTCATACTGTGCACTCAGCAACAGGTAAACGAATACGAAGCAGAGAACGAAGATCAATCCTGTGGTGCTACCACTGGTTTCGGCCTCTTCACGTGCCATACCTCCCAATTCGTAAGCGAAACCGGCAGGTAAGTTCTCTTTGGCAACCTCGGCGATAGCGGCCAGTGCCTGACCGGAAGTATATCCGGAAGCTGGGGCAACCATCACTTTCATAGAAGTATACAAGTTGAAGCGGCTGATAATATCGGGTCCGTATACCTTCTTGATGGAAACGAACTGAGTTATCGGGGCCATTTCATCGCCGTTGCGCACCTTGATGCTAGACAATGATTCCAGATTCTTGGTTGCTTCCGGTTCTGCTTGAACCATTACACGGTACATCTTACCGAAACGGTTGAAGTTAGAAGCATACAGACCACCGAAGTATCCCTGCATAGTGCTGAGGATGTCGCTCGGACTGATACCCGCCTTCTTACAGGCAGCAGCGTCGATGTCCAGCATATATTGTGGGAAGCTCGGATTGAAGGTCGTCTTTGCCGAGTTGATTTCCGGGCGCGCTTCCAATGCGGCATTGTAAGATTTCACTACATCGAAGAAGTGGTTCAGGTCACCACCGGTCTTATCCTGCATGTTTAACTCGATGTCGCTGGATGCAGAGTAACCAGAAATCATCGGAGGAGCGAAGAACAGTACCTGCGCTTCCTTGATAATCTTTTGTGCACGCATAAAGAGCGTGATGTAGACGATGTTTGAATTCTGCATTGTGGAACGTTCGTCCCAGTTTTTCAGCTTGATGATGATAGAACCGTAAGAAGGTCCCTGTCCACCGATGAAGCTATAACCGGAAATCACTGTACGGGATGCAACAGCCGGTTCGGCGGCCACAAGGCTATCTACACGGTTCAGCACCTCTTGTGCGCGTTCCTGTGAAGTACCCGGAGGCAGAGTTACTACACCCATGATGGTACCCGTATCTTCGTTAGGCACCATACCCGTTGGAGTAATCTTCATGAAGAAAATCAGTAATACGATGGAACCGGCTACAAGACCGAAACTCAACCATTTCTTTTGGATGAAGAATAATACATTATTTTTGTATTTCTTCAGCATCTTTTCATAAGCTACATTGAAGCCTGTATGGAAACGGCTGATAAATGTCGATTTCTTTTCACCATGCTCATCATGCGGTTTCAGGAAGATGGCACACAATGCCGGACTCAACGTCAAAGCGTTCAATGCGGAGAAACCGATAGCGATAGCCATCGTCAGACCGAACTGTCGGTAAAATATACCTGCCGTACCCCCCATGAAACTTACAGGGATAAATACAGACATCATGACCAGCGTAATAGAAACGATGGCACCACCCAATTCACTCATGGCGTCGATGGAAGCGGCACGGGCAGACTTATACCCCTGGTCCAACTTCGCATGGACACCCTCGACGACGACTATGGCATCGTCGACCACTATCGCAATGGCGAGCACCATGGCTGAAAGGGTCAGCAAGTTGATACTGAAGCCGATTAGTTTCAGTACGAAGAATGTTGCAATCAATGCTACAGGAATAGCGATGGCGGGAATCAACGTAGAACGGAAGTCCTGCAAGAAGACATATACCACGATGAACACCAAGATAAAGGCCTCGATCAATGTCTTGATTACCTCATGAATAGAGGCGAACAAGAAGTCGTTGGCACTCTGTGCAATATTGATATGCAAGCCTGCGGGCAGTTTATCGGAATAATCATTCAGCAATGTTTCCAGGTCACTGATGGTTTGTGTAGCGTTACTTCCGGCCATCTGGAATACAATACAACTGACGGCCTTATGACCGTTAACGGTGTTATTGAAACTATAGGTCAGACGTCCCAGTTCGATATCGGCAATATCTTTCAGTCGGAGTACTTCTCCGTTTTCCATTGCTTTGATAACGATGTTCTCAAATTCTTCCGACTGTTGCAGACGTCCTTTGTAACGTATTGTATATTGGAATGTCTGATTACCACGTTCACCAAACTGTCCGGGGGCAGCCTCGATATTCTGTTCTGCCAAAGCTGCTGCTACATCATTAGGTATCAATTTATACTGAGCCATCACGTCAGGCTTCAGCCAGATACGCATGGAGTAGTCAGTACCCAACACCATTGCATCACCTACACCGGCCACACGTTTTACTTCAGGAATAAGGTTGATGTTGGCATAGTTTTCGAGGAATTCGATGTTGTATTGGTCCGTCTCATCATAAATAGAGAATACCATCAACATGGAAGTCTGTCTCTTTTGTGTCGTCACACCTACCTTGGTTACTTCGGCAGGCAGCAGACCTTGTGCCATAGATACACGGTTCTGTACGTTTACGGCAGCCATATCCGGGTTGGTTCCCTGTTTGAAGTAAACGGAAATATCGGCGGAACCACTGTTGGTGGCATTGGAAGTCATGTACATCATGTTCTCTACACCGTTGATCTGGTCTTCCAGCGGTGCAATAACGGAGTTCAACACCGTTTGGGCGTTGGCACCCGTGTAGGTGGCGCGCACCGATACGGTTGGCGGTGCAATGTCCGGGTATTGGGTGATAGGCAAGGTTGCCAGACCAATAAGACCCAGGATCACTATCAGCACGGAGATTACCGTAGATAGTACCGGACGATTAATAAATCTATCTAATTTCATGTTATTTAGTGATTAGGGGTTGGTGATTAGTGATAAGTACCTGCGGTATAATAGCGCAGCCGCTGATCACTAATCATTAACCGTTAAACGTTAATTGAACGCAGTTTGGATATTGCCTTCTTTCTGGTCTTTCAGTGCTTTTTGATATTCAGCTTCTTTCTCGGCAGGAGTGAT